>Ga0209275_10001139_pt1 | contig 10808 bp, 10 predicted proteins | sample HubBroMetageREF2_FD_188344 | JGI IMG/M metagenome (GOLD analysis project Ga0209275, IMG submission 188344) | Reference soil microbial communities from the Hubbard Brook experimental Forest, New Hampshire, USA - Hubbard Brook CCASE Soil... | ecosystem: Environmental > Terrestrial > Soil >...
TAGTGGGATGTCTATACGTGGTAATGAACATCAGCATTCTTGGTGTCGTGCCGTGGCGGGAGATTCAGGCGGGCCAAGACAATCGCGGCTTGTATGTTGTGTCGATTTTTATGCAAAAGATTTATGGGCCATGGGCTGCAAATCTCGCGACTGGACTCGTCATGTGGACCGCATTCGCTTCGGTTTTTTCGCTGATGCTGGGATATTCGCGCGTGCCGTACGCGGCCGCGCTTGACGGGAATTATTTCAAAGCGTTCGCACGCGTGCACGTAGAAGGGCGATTCCCATATGTGTCTTTGCTGGCGCTGGCCGCGGTCGCGGCTCTGTTTTGTTTTCTTTCGCTCGCGGATGTAATCGCGGGGTTAGTAGTTATTCGCATTACTCTCCAGTTCCTGGTGCAAGCGATCGGCTTGATCGTGTTGCGCATCCGGCGTCCCGATCTGCCGCGGCCGTTCCGCATGTGGCTCTATCCGCTGCCCGCGTTAGCAGCATCAGTCGGATTCCTGTTCGTCCTGATCTCGCGGACCAACTCTCTCGTTCAGATTCGCTATGCGGCGCTGATCCTGATTAGTGGCGTGACGATATATCTCTTGCGGGCCTGGCGTCATGGAGAGTGGCCGTTTGGGGAACATGTGCCGGCGGAAAAGATTGCGGGTAACTGAGCATGGCCGAAGCGGTGAGAACAGTGATGCCGTCGAGTCTGCCGAGAACAACCAACGGTTCGGCATGGGCTCCGTTGGGTGAGCCACTCTTTCGTTCGCTCTGGGTTGCCGCGGTAATTTCATACACCGGGACCTGGATGCAGAACCTGGGCGCGGGATGGCTCATGACCCAGTTGACGATGTCGCCCTTGATGGTAGGACTGGTACAAGCAGCTACAACACTTCCAGTTTTTCTCGTCATTTTGCCGGCAGGTGCGCTCGCGGACATGGTCGACCGGCGCCGCTTTCTGCTAATCACCCAGGGTTGGATGGTCGTGGCGGCGGCGCTGCTCGGAATTTTCACGCTGCGGGGGCATGTGACGCCCTGGATTCTGCTTCTCTTCACATTCCTGCTGGGCCTGGGCGCCACAATGAACGAACCGGCATGGCAGGCCATTACACCGGAAATAATTTCGCCCCGGCAGCATGCGCCCGCGGTAGCTTTGAACTCGGCCGGGTTCAATGTGGCCCGCGCAGTTGGCCCGGCGCTGGGCGGAATTGTGATCGCGATCGCTGGTTCTGGCGTGGCTTTCCTTTTGAATGCCGCTTCGTTTTTCGGGGTCATCTTTTTTCTCTATCGTTGGAAACGCCCTCACTTCGCGGACGTCGAAACCGGACGGGTGAGCGATGCCATCCTCGCCGGCCTCCGTTATGGGCGCGACGCTTCGGTCGTGCGTTGTGTGCTGATTCGCACGGCTGCATTCAGTTTAGCCGCGAGTTCACTGCTGGCACTGCTCCCGATCGTTGCCCGTCCCCATGGAGCAACCGGATTCGGTCTGCTGCTCGGATCGTTCGGGCTGGGCGCGTTAGCGGGCGCAGCTGTACTGCCTGGACTTCGGAACACGCTGTCAGTAGACGGAGTTGTCAGCATTGCCATCGTGGTGTTTGCAGCCATGACATTCGCAGCAGGCCGGGTGCACGCATTCGGCTGGCTGGAACTGGTATTGTTCACCAGCGGAGCCGCGTGGATTGGAATCCAGGCATGCCTCAACGTGGCGGCGCAGACCATGTCTCCGTCGTTTCTGCGGGCGCGGGCGCTGTCGTTGTATCTCTTGGTGTTGCAGGGAGGGGTTGCGATCGGCAGCGCACTTTGGGGCGCGTTAGCCAGCCGCGTCGGAGTTCCAACGACATTTCTGTGTTCCGCAATCGCTCTTGTAGCCGGACTGGCAAGTGTGCGACGCTATCCGCTGACGTCGCAGGAATTACAGTTCGCGCCGTCCGTGGTGCGTGATTAACTCACTCTGGGCAGGACTCACTTTCAAGGAGATTTCTGATGAATAAGATGAAGTGGCTGTTCGCCTCTATGCTGTTGCTGGCTGGTAGCGGCCTGGTGGGACAGGATGCAAAACCGGCGGAACCTCGCACCATTGCCCAAGTATTGGATCGCGGTGTGGCTGGGGTGGAGAACGAGTTCGTTCCCGCTGCCGACGCCATGCCCGAAGATAAATATGCCTTTGCTCCCACCAACGGCGAATTCAAAGGCGTACGTACCTTCGCGCAACAGGTGAAGCACGTCGCTGCGGTCAATTACCTGATCGCAGCATCCATCCTCGAAGAGAAGCCGCCGGTCGATGTAGGTGGCGAAAACGGACCGGATTCGATGAAGAGCAAAGCGGACATGGTCAAGTTTCTCAAGGATTCGTTTATGTATGCCCACAAGGCCGTGAGTAGCATTAATGATGGGAATCAGGTGAGCCCGATCAAGAGTCCTTTTGGGGAAGGCAAGACTACGCGGCTGGGGATGGCCACCTTGATCGTGGGTCATTGTTTCGATCACTATGGACAGATGGTGGAATATCTGCGGATGAATAGCATCGTTCCTCCGGCCAGCCGTTAAGTCGAGGAATCTAGAATCGAAGGAGTTGAAACCGTGCCGGTGTGCTCTTTTTCTCCCTCTCGGTATCGGGGATTCCGTATGGCACGAAAGTGCTATTTACATGTCTAAGATTGGGACATACCCTCGACTTCCCCCTTTTGGTACAACAAGTTTGCGAGGCGAATTAAGACCTTAGCAGTTGAGGTGTGCGTCGCAATCTGATCATGGGATGGGCGCAATCCGGCCCGATGGCAGGGAGAAGTAGATGAAGATTAAGAACCGTCAAGCGACAGATTCGCTTACATCTGACGCTCAGCGTGGCTATCAGGCCCAAAGGGAAATAGATAGTTTCCTTCGAGCAGTCACTTCGTATCCAGACCGGTTTGCCCGTGAGCCTTATCTGAGTTTCCAGCAACACCTGTCCAGCATCGTCACTGCAACTTGTAACTCTGGAACCGAAGAAGATCCGCGAAGTTAAGAGTTGGTTTAACTTCTCGCGGTAATCTCGGTGAGAATTAGTTCTGCCTTGAGTCCTTGCGCTCGCAGGTGTTCGCGCACGCGCTTTCTAGCTTGCTGCGCGCTCAGTTCCGGATCGAGAAAAATGAGTACTGAGGGTCCGGCCCCACTTAGAGCGCTCCCCAATATTCCGCGAGTTCCGGTGAGCTTCTGCATGCCGGGTAACAGAGGACATAACGATGCGCGGTAAGGCTGGTGGATGCGGTCTTCTAACGCGGTCGCGAGTAAGTCCTTTCGGCCTTGAAGAAACGCCGCTAAGAGCAACATGGAATTCTGAATGTTGGCCACAGCGTCGGCGCGCGAATATTCGTTGGGCAAAACTCGGCGTGCATCCTCGGTAGAGAGGCTCTTGTCGGGGACCGCAAGGAGCAACGGCCACTTCCCTTTCGGCTTTACATGTGCGATCTGCATTTCGCCGTTCGCGGAGATTCGCGCAATTGCCAGGCCGCGCATCCAACACGCGGCCGCGTTATCGGGATGGTGCTCGCGCCGGGCTGCTTCGTAAACGATTCGGTTATCCGTCCAGCGCAATCGGCCGAAACGCACTGCCAGTGCGATTCCCGCCAGCCGCGCTGCTGCCGAGGATCCACATCCTTTGCCAATGGGAATCTGGTTCTCAATCCGAAGCGCGAGCGGTTGCACCGGCTTTCTTTCCTCCTGAAGCACCTGGCGATAGGTTTCCAAAATAAGATTGTTTGTCAGTTGTCCGCATATCTCACGGTCCCTGCCGCGTGCCACGATCGAAAATTCGTCTGCAGAGCTGGCCTGGATCTTGAGAAACATCGACAATGCCAGCGCGGCGGCGTCGAAGGCTGGGCCAAGGTTCGCGGAAGTCGCCGGAAGAACAATCTCGAAGGGATGTGGCCGTGTTTTGGCGGTGCGGTCAGTCATGTGCAAAGGAAACGTTAAAACATCGCCTGTACGACTGTAGAAACGCAGCTGCTACGTTCCCAGCTGGTCATCCGCTTTCTTCAAGGTGTGAATGACGGCATCTACTGTCGCATCTAACACGATGGGGGCGCGCTGTTGAGGCCTAAGAACATCAGCTTCTTTTTCGCTCTCCGTACCGGTGAACAAATCGCCCCGGTGAAACTTCAAAGTGAATTCCGGATCCTTCAACAGGTGTCCGGTCAAAATCAATATCACCCTTTCGCCTGGCTTGGCGAAACCTTGCTTCACCAGCGTCTTGAGGCCGGCAAGAGTGACTGCGGATGCTGGTTCACAGCCAATGCCATCGGCACCGATTTCTGCTTTGGCCAAAGCGATTTCAATTTCGCTGGCTTCTTCCACGGTACCGCCAGTTTCTTGCAAAACCTTCACTGCTTTTTTCCATGACGCTGGACTTCCAATGCGAATGGCGCTGGCGGCGGTTTCAGCCTGCACGGAGATTAGTTTCTTGCCGCCGTTTTCTCGCATGGTTCGGACCAGCGGATTGGCCCCTGCCGCCTGAATAATTGAGACTCTCGGCAGCCTCGAAATAAGCCCGAGCTGCATCATTTCGATGAACGCTTTGCCCAAAGCCGACGAATTTCCCAGGTTTCCCCCGGGAACAATGACGTGATCCGGTGGCTGCCAATTTAATTGTTCCATGAGTTCGATTGCCGCTGTTTTTTGTCCTTCGAGACGATAGGGATTTACCGAGTTCAACAGGTAAACCGGCATGCGCTGGACTACTTCGTTCAACACGCGCACGCAGCCATCGAAATCGGTTTTCAATTGGCATGTCACCGCGCCATAATCGAGGGCCTGAGAAAGTTTTCCCCACGAAACTTTGCCTTCCGGGATAAGCACCAGGCTGCGCATTCCTCCACGCGTCGCGTATGCAGCCATGGATGCAGATGTGTTGCCGGTTGAAGCGCAAGCTACCCATCGGAACCCCTTCTGCCGCGCAATCGATGCCGCCACAGTCATTCCTGTGTCCTTGAACGATCCCGTGGGGTTCAATCCCTGGTGCTTGGCATAGAGTTGTTGCAATCCGGCAGCGCGTGCGCAGCCGGGCATTTCATAGAGCGGAGTATTCCCCTCGCGCAAGGTGATGACGTCTTGTTCGTCGGAATTCGGCAGCAATTCGCGGAATCGCCAGACGCCGCTTTCGTCGACCGGAAACCCGGTAGTGCGGCGTTCGCGCCAGAGCGCTTTGAGTTCAGCCGGATGTGGTGGCCCGCCGCTCCATCCGCGATATACGATCTCGAACAGATCACCGCAAATGGCGCAGCGGAAATTCTGCTCTGCTTTCTCGACGAGCGTGTTGCATCCGATGCATCGCAGTTGCGATACCTGGAAGGAATTCGATTTCGATGAGGTGCTCTCGGTCATCCGGATTGAGGCCAGCGGAAGATTGGTCAGTGGGAATCTACTTCCCACCGCGCAAGTATTGATCCGTCTTGCTGATCCAGTCGGCGCGCGGCGGATTGAATATGTCGAGGTCCACCGTATCCTCCACCGCCTCCGCTTTGTGTGGCATGTGCGGAGGAATAGCCAGCACTTCGCCGGCATTCACGACGATCTCTTTGCCATCGATCCAAAACTTTAGCGCCCCTTCCAGAATATAGGTAATTTGCTCGTTGTGGTGGCTGTGTTCGGGCACGATGCAGCCCTTCTTCAGTAGCACGCGTGCCACCATCACGTTCTGCCCCACCACAAACTGGCGTTGCAGCAAGGGGTTCAGGTCTTCAAGGTCGATTGAGTTCCACGGAATATGCTTCAACTTGGCCTTGGCAAGCCTTTTCGATGACGCCCTTCGCGCCTTCTTTTTTGGGGCCACCCGCTTTGCTTTCTTCGCCTTCGCCATCAGTGCACCTTTCCTGGATAAATTCCGACTGCATTGTCATGCAAATAACCATGCGCCATTTGCAGTGCCTGTGCTTCGTTGACTTCGCCCATCGAAATCATCTCCGCTAACGCAGCGGCCAGCGCTGTACGCGACGACTGCACTCCCAGCCAACAACTTTCCTCGGCGCCCATCACGTCGTTGTAGGGGAACGCATCGCTGCCGAAAGTGATTTTCTCCGGGAATGTTTCCAACCACAGCTTGAGCAGGTTCTTGAACTCCGAGGGGTAGAGCAGAAATTCAGTTTGCGATGTATCCAGGTAAACGTTTTTCGCCGCTGCTAGCCAGATTGCCTGACGATCGTAGGGATATCCGCCATGAAGCATCACAAACGTGACATTCGAGTAGCGTGGATCGCGCAGAATATTTTCCAGGTTCATGATGTTGCTCTCGGTGAGGTTAAAATAATCTCCGGGGCCGACGGCCGAGTGGATATGGACCGGCAGATGAAGCCTGCCGCCCTCTCGAATCAAGTAGCGAAACATGAAATCCTGAAAAACGCGATACTCGTCTTCACTGGGAATTCCACCCGACACGAAACGCTGGTAAACGTCCTGCGCATCCTCACGGGATGGATCGTTGAATTTGGTTGAGCGGAAATACGCCACTTCAAACTTCATGGCAATGCCGCCCTTTTTCTGGTTGTCTTCGATGGTACGGCTGACGAACTTCAGATACTCCCCAAAATCTGCAGGCAACTTGCTCAGGCCTTCCTGTTGAATCCAGCGACGCAGCATTTTCTCCTGCATGGGAATATAAACTTCTTCGTCAGCGTTACGGGAGCGTTCCCGCTGATTGTCGAACGGCCACATGAATGAGTCTACAAAGAATACCCAGACAAACCGTTTGGGATCGAGGTAATCAGCCATCATGGCGCGGTTCGCGACTCCCTGCTCAATGTTCAACTTGTCGAGGATGTCAGAAAAATAGACAATTCCTTTTTCCTTCTTGAGCTCCGCCTTTCTCTGGATGAGCCACTTGCCATGCTCGGGAGAGAGATCATCGAACGGGTATCCGAAGAGGGCTTTCGCGGCCAGAATGAGTTCCGGGTTCGTGTCGCGGATGCGAAGCGCGTAAACTCCCGGCGGCGCAGCCATGGCATCGACGTCGGCATCGTCCGAGTAACCAGGATGCGCATGGTGATCGAAAATAGGAATCTTTTCGATTTGAGGCAGCAGTCGTTGATAGATTTGCTGCACGTCAGGTCCGGGCAATGGGCGAGCCTGACCTGTGGCCAGCGTTGACAGGCCGCAAATCATAACTGAAACTAGCTCGCGGGTTCGGCGCATGAGATCTCCGTCCTACTGTGATTACGCAATCAACTTCCCGATGCACGGCTCTTTAGCGCGCTGCGACAGTTCCCTGCCAACTGGTGGAAGCTCGCAGAATCCGCTCCACTGCCTCATTCAGAGTCTGCGTTGACGACGCGAATGAGAAGCGGATGAAATCAACCCCCGCCGCCCCGAAAGCTGCACCAGGAATGGCTGCGACGCCGGCTTCTTCGAGCATAATGCGGCAGAGTTCGTCCGCACTTATTCCCGTGTCTGAAATGTTCACCCATGCGTAGAACGCTCCTTCGGGAGATGAACAGCGGAACCCGGGAACACGGTTCAGGTCGCGAATAAATTGCTCGCGTCGCTTAATGAACTCGCCAACCATGCGAGGAGTCGTGCCCTCGCGATCCTTGAGCGCTTCGATGGCTGCATACTGGCTGAATTCCGCCACGCAGGTATAGCTGTTGACCGCCAGCATCTGCAACGCCGGCACGATGCGCGGCGGGGCGACCGTATATCCGAGGCGCCATCCGGTCATTGCGAAGCTCTTGGAGAAGCCATCGATAATCAGCGTGCGCTCCTCCATTCCCGGATAATGCATGAGCGAGACATACTTGCCGCTGTAAATAATCCGGGCGTAGATTTCATCGGACAACACCAGCAGATCATGTCTTACGGCGAGGTCGGCCAACCGCCGCTGTACTTCGTCGAAGTAGACTGTGCCGGTTGGATTGCCCGGCGAGTTCGTGATCAGGATTTTCGTCCGATGTGTGATCTTGGGAGCGATCTGCTCGGGATCCGGTTGGAAATGATTGCGCTCGGAAAGCTCAAATGGAACAGGAACGCCGCCCAGCCCAAGCGTAATAGAAGCGTAACCCGGAAAGCCTGGATCGGGATACAACACTTCATCTCCGGGATCGATCAGTGCCATCATCGCCATAAAGAGAGCGATTTTGCATCCCGGCGCGATGACAATGTTGTCGGCGGAAACTTTCAGGTTGCGAGTGTCGTGAAGATAAGAAGCGATTGCCTCGCGCAGGGTTAGAACGCCAGCGACTGCGCAGTAACGGTCCTTGCCGTCATCTAGAGCACGTTTGAGCGCATTATTGACGGATGCGGAGGGGTGAAAGTCGGGTTCGCCGAGTTCTAGGTGGATGATGGAGCGGCCTTCTCGCTCCAATTCTTTGGCGCGCGCGTAAACGGACAATGCACCCTCACCCGTCATCACTGCCATTCGTGAAGCTAATAGTCGCATTTTGTCTTTCCAGATTTCTTGCAAATCGATGCGAGGCATCGCGCCCAGTTGGACGGGTCACAGACCCATCCTCCGTTCCTTATAGCCCTTTGTAGAGTCCGCCGTCGACGAGGATAGTCTGTCCCGTCACATAGGACGCGCGCTCGGAGGCCAACCACACGATCGCGTCCGCGACCTCGCGGGGTTCTCCTAGACGCTTCAGCGGCGCATCCGCGCTCCACGCTTCGAAGATTTCTTGTTCAGTCTTGCCCGAAGCCGCCGACCGGGCCTTAGCCAATTCCTTCAGCCGATCGGTTGCAGTGTAGCCCGGCCCGACGTTGTTTACGAGTATGCCATCTTTGCCGAATTCGTTGGCGAGACTCTTCACTAAGCCAACAACGGCGGCCCGCACCGCGTTGGATAGGACAAGGTCTGGCACTGGCTGTTTCGTGCTGATGGAAGTGATTGTGATGATGCGTCCCCAATGCTTGCGCTGCATGTGAGGAATCACTTCGCGAGCGAAATAAATCGTGCTAAGAAAATTCGCGTCAACGGCCTTTTGCCATTCTTCGACGCTGGCGGCAAGAAATCCTTTTGCCGGCGGGCCTCCAGCGTTGGTCACGCAAATGTCGACGCCGCCAAACTTGGAAACTACCGCTTCGACAAAGCGATGGACTGCCTCCGCATCGGTCACGTCCAGAGCCTGGGCGAGCACTTCGACGTGGGATTGCCGCTCGATATTCTCTGCTGCGGACTGCAAAGTTTGAGCATTACGAGCGCACATCGCGACGCGGCATCCCTCGGCGGCGAAAGCCTCCGCAGTAGCACGGCCAATCCCCTGGCTAGAGGCGGCCACAATCGCCACCCGGTTTCTTAGGCCTGTATCCATGAGATTCGAATTATATAAGGGTGCGGTGGCTTTGGCCGGAGCTGCGACTCCCCTTGCCCACGTGGCTGGCGAACGATACTCTTAATCCGGTATTCGCACCAAACGGAGTTGTGATGAAAAAACACCAGCATCGCCAGGAAACTGAAGCTGTTCACGCCGGGACCGATTTGCACAAAAAGCATGGGCCCCTAGCCACGCCGATCTATCAGACTTCTACGTTCGAGGTTGTGGATAACGACGAACAGTTACGCGCGACTCCCACCGACATGTTTTACACCCGCTACGGCAACCCTACGAACACCGTGGTTGAGTTGGCGATCGCAGAACTAGAAGGCGCGGACGCAGCCCTGCTCTTTGCTTCCGGCATGAGCGCGATTACGACTTCGATTCTTGCGTTGGTCAAGAGCGGCGATCATATTGTGGCACAACGTGACATCTACGGAGGCGCAGCACAATTCTTTGGTCAGTGGCTTCCGAAGCTAGGTATCGAAACCACCTTAGTCGATACCACTGAGTACGATCAACACGCGCATGTGATTCGAGCGAATACCAAAATGCTGTACCTCGAGTCTCCAACCAATCCGACGGTGCGGATCGTGGATTTAGACAAAGCCGCCGCCCTCGCGAAAAAACATAATCTGATCACCATGATCGATAGCACTTTCGCTACGCCGATCAACCAACGCCCTGTGGAGTTCGGCATCGATCTGGTCATGCACTCCGGCACGAAATATTTCGGCGGGCACGCTGACCTGATGGCGGGCGTGATTGCCGGCCGGAAGGATCTGATCGAGAAGATTCACGAGACTCGGACTACGCTGGGTGGAGTGATGGATCCGCACGCTGCCTGGTTGTTGTTGCGAGGCATCAAGACGCTGGCGGTTCGGGTACAACGGCAAAATGAAAACGCTCTGCGCGTCGCGCAATTCCTGGCTCAACATTCCAAAGTACGACGGGTGCACTACCCTTTTCTGGAAGGTCATCCGCAACGGGCGGTTGCGATGGAACAAATGCGGGGCGGCGGGGGTATGGTGAGCTTCGAGGTCGAAGGCTCAGGTGACGATGCACGGCGGCTCACCGAAGCACTGCACCTCTTCACCTTGGCGCCCAGCCTGGGTGGAGTGGATTCGTTGGTTTCCATCCCCGTGCTGACTTCCCATGCCATGATTCCCGCCCAGCAACGCCAGAAGATGGGCGTGACCGAGCAGTTGATCCGGCTATCGGTGGGAATCGAGAATGCCGACGACTTGATCGCCGACCTCGAGCAGGCGCTTGCCGCCGTGGGCTCTCCTCAGCACGCGCAGGGGTAAACGCAAAAAAATCCTGGCCCCGCTAGAGGCCAGGTCGGAGGAGTGCCTTTCACGCTTGCTCAGAAAAAGAACTTCAGCGCCAATTGCAGGATGCGTGGATTGTGCGCGGCATTGGGCTGAAGCAGGCCGTTTCCCAGACAGCTTGGATCGCCGGCTGAATTGTTGGCCCCGCCGTAACAACCCACAGCATTAGCGGAGGTGATGCCGCTGCCGTTCGCATTGTCTGCGGCGGAGCCGG
>Ga0209275_10001141_pt1 | contig 10795 bp, 17 predicted proteins | sample HubBroMetageREF2_FD_188344 | JGI IMG/M metagenome (GOLD analysis project Ga0209275, IMG submission 188344) | Reference soil microbial communities from the Hubbard Brook experimental Forest, New Hampshire, USA - Hubbard Brook CCASE Soil... | ecosystem: Environmental > Terrestrial > Soil >...
GCTTACCGCCACCGGCTGAGGCGAAAGCAATAGCGCGGATACTTCAGGAAAATGGGTGGTATAGCCCGGATTCCCTCAGGCTGAGTACCCAATGGGCGTCTTTACTCTCTCGTAACGTCCAGTCGTCGGGAATGCTTTTTAGAACGGCAATCGCTTTATCTTCGGCGACATCCAAACAATAGCTAGCAGCCCTTTGTCGCACTGTGATGAACGGATGATCGAGCAGCGGAACGAGCGCGTCCAGCTTCCCACGCGAGTATAGCTCCTTGGCAACCCCATATGGTTCGCCTGCGACTCTGTTGTAGGCCTTCATACTGACATTGTTGCCGTCCTCGTCCATAAGAAATCGTGTCGATCCATAGAGGCGTTCGCAGCCATCGATGAACCGCTCGAGCAATTGCGGGATCGTCATTTCCTTCAACGTCGGCCGCTTCGGCGGATCGCGCAAAACGCGGTCACGCCACGCCAGGACTTCGCTTGTTGTCATCCTTTTGAGCACGCCGGTAAATGCTGCCATCGCCCACACAGGATCGACGTCTGCCCACTTTGTGCCGGCCCATCCCCTAACGTCGGGGCTTGAATTTTCGAAAAGCCGAGCGCGGACCACCGCAACGGCGTCTCTTCGCATGAGTTCCCTGGCTATGGCGTTCATGGTGACGTTCGCACGCTCCCATTCGGGACTATCCAGAGGCACTTTCACCCTTTCCACACGAACTATGGTTCCGACCTGGTTGGCCTCGTCGACAAAGCGCTGAATGAGATCGTCGGTACTCAGCTTTGTACAGTTAAGGGTATTCATTTGAGCACACGAAACTTACGCATAATTTCTAATCCCTTAGCGCGTTGAGCAGCGAAATCCAATTCGCGAATTTGCTCTCTCAACGTTCGCGTACCTTGGCCATCGGGTTTGCCGTTATATTCTCCTGTGATTTCTTCGTGCTTAAAGCGAGGCACCCAAACGATGTTACCCAAATCCTCGATTCGCTCGCGGCCGAATTTCTCAAAAGCGCCCTTTTTCAGATTATAGTCGTTTTGCTCGACGATATGGTGGCGGTCATAGCCGAGAACATTCTCGGTCGGCCTCGCCTGAAGCTCTTCAAGGGTCTTAGGTGGATCAAGGCTGGTGATCATCTGGTCAATGAGCCGCTGCTCACCCACGATCCCCGGCCCTTCGCCCCGATTGAGTTCCTTGGGATAGAGAGTCTTTATGAATCCCAATACCGCAAGTCCAATTGGTGTACGTCTGAGAAAGAAACGGCCGCCTATTTCCACAATCTCTCCAGCCACCTCCTCCAGCCATTTTAGGCCCTTCGAACGGTTGCGATTGCTTGGCCAACCCTTTGGAGAAATATTTGGTCTTTCCGGAGTTACGTCGGACTCGTCGGCGCTTGACTCGCCTTCAACCGGCGCAAACCAGCCTGCGTTGGGAGCCGAACCGCGACGCGGATGCTTTGTAGGATCCCAACCTGCCTTCAACAGACCGCTTCGGTAAAGCTCCAAGGCGCGCCGCATTATCTCGTCGATGGCCTCGACTCCTTTCGTCAGCAGCGGTGGGTCGGGAAATTGCATCTGCACGGCGGCGATCGCAGCCAGCGCAAGATCGCCTCGGTTGAGCGCGTTTGCGATCAACGCCAAGGCGCCGGCCTTTGCCGCGATATCGATGGGAAGCCGATAGGATTCGGTCAGTTCATCGTTAAGTTCGGCGAGCGGTCGAACCGTCCACGAGCCAATTCCGCGTTCCTGATGCAGAAGTGGGACACCGCCGACAAATACTCCCCGCGCATCGCATGAAACGCGGCCGTCATCGCGGCTCTGCGATAGGGAAAATGCGCGTAATCCCGGGATTGCAAGCATGGGGGTCTGGCTCCCGGCTAATATAGGAACATAACAGGAACATACGGTCAAGCGTTTCAACTTGCTTTCGAAGCAAGCCTCACTGCAGGGCCTCGACCACCGCTTGGCTGAGCTCTCCGCCGATCTCCCCCGCCATCTCCGCCAACGACGACCGCAGATAGGACCGCTCCGGCAGCGTCACCGCCGGCAGGTTTACCCGCGCCGCGAACACCTGCTTGCCGCCCACCAAGAAGGCGAGCGCCTTGGCTTTGTCCGGCACGATCTCGTGCGGCGGAATGGTGCCGCCGAATTCCTGGATCGCGGCGTATTTGACGTCGCCGGATGTGCCGACGCGGACCGAGACGCCGGCCGAAGATTCGTCGACCGCGGCAATGATCGAGCTCGCCAGCGCGCCGCTTCGCGTATTGAGTACGCCACCGGACAATTTCTGCTGGATCTTCGCTTCCAGCGCCACGGCGAGCACATTGGCCTTGTTCGACAGCGCCTGGCGCACCCGGTCGGGCATGCCGGCGAGGCTGGCGCTATAATCATCGCGCAGATCGAGCTGAAACATCACGCCCCCACCACGCTGCGATACGGATCGAGCGAGGCGCGGATGAAATCCGGAATATCCTTGAGGCTGTACGACGCCGTCTGCTGGCCTTGCACGGTCTGCGCGCTCTGGCCGACGCGGGTGCGGTAGCGATAGCGCTCCGCCACCCATTCGATGCAGGCATTGTTGATCGCGGCCGGAATGAAGCCGTAGGAGATCAGCACGGCGGCGCCGGCGTCGGCGGCCGCGAACGTGTAAACGCCGTTCGCGACCGTATATTCGCCCGCGGCCGGATTGCTCGCCACCGCTACCAGTAGAGAGCCGTTGGCGTAAGTGACGCCGGAATCGCTGGCCCACGGCCCGGCCGGCGCTGCCGCCATCACGCTATAGGGCCCGGGCGTTGCCGGCACGCTCGCCGCTTCGCTCTGCACCGCATAGCCGGCCGAATAGTCGACCACGATGTTCTGCCGGCCCTTGCGATAGAACGTGCGAAACACATCGAGCGCCTGCGGCCGGCCGGGCGGCAAGCCGTTCCAGGCTTCGAGCAGATAGCCTTTGGCCGACGGCATGCCGATCGGCGCCGCCGCGGGCACGACGGCCGTATCGATCAACAACGTGATGACTTGCAACACCGGGTAATGCCGCAGGAACAGCCGCGTCTTGTCGTTGCCGTCGAGCCGCTCCATGAACAGCCGTGGCACGAGCGACGGCCGGCCCAGATAGGCGGTGATGGCGCCGCTCACGTCGGTGATCAGGCGCGCGATCAGCGCGTCGTCGGACGCGCCGATGCCGCTCGAGCCGGCAAGCCAGGTTTTGACGTCGGCAAGCGTGGCGAGATCGGATGCGGCCATTTTCAATCCTCCGCCGCGGTCTTTTTCGCAGGCTTCCGCGGGCGCCGCGGCGCGGCTTTGGGCTTTTCCTCAGCGTCGGCTTCGACGAAGCCGAAGCATTCGATCAACAGTGCGCCGATCTCGGCCTCGACCTCGTAGACGCCGTCGCGCGGCGCAATGACGACGCCGGCAACGCAAGGGTCGCCGACGCCTTCCGGCGCTTTCAGCTTCATGGCATGCCTCGTGAATTTGTTTCGGCAGCAGCGCCGCAAGCGCCGAAGTGCTGGGCCGTATTTCGCCGACAAACCAGCCGACGTGCTTGCCAAGCAGATGCTGAAGAGCAATATGGCGCCGCCACCGTGAAGGGTTGCGTCATGGCCAAGAACATCTTGATTTTTGCCGATGGAACAGGGAACGAGGGAGGACTTCTCCCCGACGAAAGTCGTACCAATGTGTACAAGCTGTTTCGAGCTACGAGAGCCGGCCCGGATTCGCCAATCGATCCGGAGCAGCAACTGGCGTTTTATGTTCCCGGAATCGGCACACCCATTCCCGGCCGTTCATCGCACTGGCAACGTTTTAAAGAGACCGTTCAACAGGCGGTTGGCGGCGGCCTGACAAAGAAAATCGTTGATTGCTACGTCGTCATTCTCAGCGTTTGGCGCCCAGGCGACCGAATCTATCTTTTTGGTTTCAGCCGTGGCGCCTACACGGTGCGTTGTCTTGCACATGTTCTGGAGATCGCAGGGATTCCGACAATCGAGAAAAGCGGTCAGCCACTCAACTTGGACCCGAAACAGCTTCGCAAATTGGCCCGCTCGGCGGTGCGCCTCGTCTACAAGTGGGGACTGCCAATTTCGAACACTGTTAAACGAGACAGCGATGCTGAAACGTTCCGTAATACCCACCGTTGCCAGACGGGTGCCGAGGCGGGTGTCATCCCCTATTTCATTGGAATCTGGGACACAGTGGCCGCGCTCGGCTGGACACATCTTCCAACATTGCTGCACTTCGTACCCGGCATTCACCTGTTCGTGAGCTATGACCTGCATTACGTCAAAACCGTCAAATTCGCGCGCCACGCCATGGCAATCGACGAATATAGAAGCGACTTCGTCCGCGTGCCCTGGGGTGGATCGGCAACCGTACCCCAAGGAATCCCCGGCCAACTCGACCAATTCCAGCAAATCTGGTTCGCAGGCAATCACGCCGATATCGGCGGCAGCTACCCTGACAATGAGTCCCGTCTTTCCGACATTGCTCTCGAATGGATGGCCGACTTCATTTCCGAAGAGCTGCCAATCGAAGCACGCATCAATGTTCAATGGAGCGCGTTGCAATGCTTTCCCTCAAGCGCAGGGATGATGCACGATGAGTGCATGGTCGGCATAGGTGGGACGCCATTTCGCTGGCATCCCAAGGTACGAGACGTCCCTTCGGACGCTGAATTGCACGGTACGGTCTATGAAAGACTTCGCATGAAGGAGGTAAGAAACTTTCTTGGCCGTGGACCGTATCGGCCCGCCCCTCTCGAAAATCACGAGGAAGCCAAGATATTTTTCAAGAATTCATCTGCCGACAAGCCGAGAGCATCCCCAACCTAGAGAGACATCCAGATAAAGCGGGCCGTGCGATGAGTAATTCACCAATACGCGAACGGGACATCCGCATAAAATCTTAATTCGCTCACGCCAAATTGGCTTCCACCAAGAGACAAAGGCGTTGTCTTCGACGGTGATCGGCGGCTTATCAATGTCCCCGACAGTCTCGTCGTCAGGCACAGCTTCAAATCGCACCGACACCAGCCGTGCCTTGGCGTAAGGATGCCTGAGCGGCCTCATCGTTGGATCCCTGCGCCGGCAACGCAAGGGTCGCCGACGCCTTCCGGCGCTTTCAGCTTCATAACATGCCTCGTGATTTTCAGGTGAGCGCGCCGGTTGGCACAGCTCGTGGCTCAGCACGCAAGCGGCCTCGGCACCGCCGGCCGGCTGCCGATCAAGATCTCAGAATAATTGGAGCATTATCGGGCTTCGCCCGCTAACAGATGTCGACGAAATAAAAATGCCCGAATGCGCGGGATTCGACATGAAGGTCGAGCCGAAGATTCCTGGTTCTTTCCTTCCAGTCCTCCGAAATCGGATCGGACATGATCGTATCGCCCTCATCATAAGCCAACCCGGTATTGCAGGGTGTACTGCCCGACCACCGCCACACGGTGAATTTGGGCTCGGGCAGCTTCGATATTTCATCGAGGTAATAAGGGTACGAAGCGAAAAGATGAATGTAGTCGCCGGCCCTCTGGCCGCCGGGCCAGGCGAAATCAAGACACGATATCACGGCGATCACGCTGAACGGCAACACGAGGGTCGATACCAGCCGGCGCCAAGCTTGCTCATAGAGCCATACCGCGCACAATGTAACGGCCAGCACGACCGCCCCCGCCCAGAGCGTGAGGATCGCCGAAGCAACCATCGGGGGCAGAATGAGCCGGCCGAACCAAACCAGGACACAAGCTGTCGGAAAGGCAACGGCGAGGATGGCCGGCCAATAAAGGATTCGATCGCGACCTACGCCTTGCATTGCGAACCTTATTCATCGCTTCGATCGAACGCGCCCGGACTCATATAGATCATAGCCCTTCAGATTATCCTCGATATCTTGTTTGGTCGAGTGCGCGTAAGCTTCATCCATCATTGGTGTTCTTCACTGCTTGAGCACCCCGAACCTAAGATTTGCAGCCAAATGTTGCTCCGACGCCGCCCCAGCTAGCTCGGCACAAACGAGCCGTCGCGAAGTCCATCGAGAATAAGGCCGGCATCGGCAGCTTGCGGTAGACGTTTGGAGTCCGCTATTTGGCGCAAGACTCGTTCGGAGATATCGGGCGCCAGCGCCAGGGTAGTAATTGCAGCCTTCAGCCGCACCTGCACATTCGGGTGGTCAAGAAGCGCGCGAAGGGCGTTGCGTTGATCGCCTGGACGAGCCCTTAGCTCGTCTCTGACGGTCGGCATTTGCCTATAAAGCGCATTGAACCTGGTATTGTTCTCGTCGAAAATAGCCTTGTCTTGATCAATGGCAATCGCGAGGAAACGCTCTACATGCTCACCCACCGACATCTCACTAAGCTTCTGATTTATCATGGCTTAAGAACCCCGAATTGTAGACATTAATTCGGAACAAAAATGCCACGATCGAGATTCACGAGGCACATGCCGGCGTCGCCCGCATAAGGCTGACGACCCCATTCTTGAATCAATTCAATCATCCTCCGTGCCGCTGCAGGGGCGACCGCCAGAGTTGCTTTTGCTGCCTGCAACCGAACCTGGAGGTTGGGATGTTCAAAGAGCGCAAGCAACGCGCTCCTCTGATCTCCCGGGCGGCTCTTCAGTTCGTCGCGAATCGCAACCATCTGGCCGAAGAGACGGTTAAATTTGGCAACTTCATCCCCAAACAAGGCCTTGTCCTGTTCGACGCAGATCGCGGTAAAACGATTAACAAGTTCGGCGACTGTCCAACCGCGGAGATTTTGATTTTTCACGGCTTGAGCACTCCAAATCTAATCATGGCGTCAATGCCGACGCGGCGGCGCTCCTCCCAGCTTTTGTCCCGTAGATAGTTTCTCGGCGACAAGTCACCGAAGTCGGGATTCCCCGTCTGGAACCACGTAGTAATTTGCCAATGCCTGAGTGTAGGGATGCGCACCAAGTTATCCGGCCCATTGATCATATCCTCCGGAAATCCATTGTCCCTGGCCGGCGTCTGCTCGACGATGTGATGGATATTATACCCAGGTTGTGGGTTCAGCACATCCTGCTGCAGCTCTTCCAGGGTCTTCGGTGGCGAAAGATAGGCGCGTATATACGGCAGGGCCAGGGTTGTTACCCAATAAACTGCCTGCAGGATTTTGAGATATCGTGCCGCTACCCCTTTTCCTGCCGCCGCTAGCCAGTATGCGGCGGCCTTAATGAAGGTGTTGAGGCCCTTTGGGATCGTCGGAGGCCGTGGCGGAATGGGCGGCGGCTCTTCAAGCGGCGGACCTTGGTTGTGGCCAATGCCGGGCGGATTATTTGCTGCGTATTGACCGCCCGGCTTCCACGTATTATCGGGCTTCGCATCGGAAATGACGGCGCCATTTCCGCCATCTTTTGTCCACTGTCCTCCCTCGGGGTTACCTGCGGGCACACGAGGTTCGTCGGGATTAAAGCCGGCCTTACGCAAATCAAGAATTAGCTCGTGGGCGATTTGCGCAATCAGCTCGCGTTCGGTGTGCGTTGTTGCAGGTTCTGTCTGCTGCCTAACTTGCTGATCCTGGGTCGGTGCGGCGAGCGTACGGATGGCTTTGGCAATCTCGAGCTGTACATGCAACGTTCGCGGCACGGCGCTCAGGATGCACGGAAGTGAGGGCTTCATGCGCTTGTTCTCCGCGACGAGTTACGCGGCGCCGATCCGGCGATTTGTGCGGCTGCGAGGCGGGATGGATGCCCGGGTCAAGGCCGCGCATGACGCGGAAAGGCGTGCGAGCGGCCCTTAAGGCGGCCGCTCGCTGCACTCGCGTCCAATTTTTCTTGCAAGTGGACAGGGTCAAACGCGCTCACCCCGCCGCGATATTGGCGATCACCGCCATGGACGGCGGGAAATAGTGCTGCAGCACCTCGTCGGCATAGACGCCGGTCTCGTAACGGCGCGCCCGCGGCGGCCATTCGATCTGGTAGTAGTCCTGCCGGGTGCGCACCTGCACGACGTTGCCGACATTCGACAGCAGATACGGCAGAGTGCGCGAGGTCATCAACAGCGCGCCGGCGGGCATGTCGGGATGCACGCGGATGTCGAGCACTTTCGGGCCGGCCATGGAGAACTTGTTGAGATAGGTACGCACCATGACGCCGCCGCCGAGCGCGCCCTGGTCGGCATCGAACACCGGGCGTAGCGCGGCGCTGGCATTGCCGGGCTAGACGCTATTTCGGAACAAAAATACCGCGATCGAGATTCACGAGGCACATGCCAGCATCGCCTGCATAAGGTTGCCGACCCCAAGACTCGATGGCCTGGAGCATCTTTCGAGCAGCTTCTGATGCAACAGCGAGCGTCCCCTTGGCCGCCATCAAACGGACCCACATATTCGGATGATCGAAAAGGGGCTGCAGCGCTCGCCGTTGATCGCCGGGTCGTCGCTTCAATTCTTCCTTAATTGCGTCCATTTGCCCATAAAGGCGATTATATTTTGCATTGTCGTCATCGAAGACCGCCTTATCTTCCTCAATGCCGAGCGATGCAAAGCGCTCGGCCAATTGAGCAATGGTAAGCTTATCCAGATCGATGTTTTTCACGGCTTGAGCACTACGAACTTGGGATTTGCAGCCAAATGCTCCAGCGCTCCGCAGCTAGCTCGGCACAAACGAGCCGTCGCGGAGACCATTAAGAATAAGCCCGGCATCGGCAGCTTGGGGCAGACGATTGGAGTCCGCTATTTGGCGCAAGACCTCTTTGGAGATATCGGGTGCCAGCGCCAGCATAGTAATTGCAACCTTCAGCCGCACCTGCATATTCGGATGATCAAGAAGCGCGCGAAGCGCGTTACGCTGATCGCCTGGACGAGTCCTTAGCTCGTCTTTGACCGACTGCATTTGATCATAAAGCTTGTTAAACTTAGTATTGTCCTCATCGAATATGGCCTTGTCCTGGTCGAGAGCAATCGCAACAAAGCGCTCCACCAGCTCACCTACGGACATTTCCTTAAGCTTCTGGTTTGTCATGGTTTGAGAACCTTGAATAAAATGAGCGCCTCCTTGCCGACACGAGTGCGCTCCTCCCAGCTTTTGCCCCGAAGATAATCTCTTGGTGAAAGGCCACCATACGCGGCATTTTTTCTGCCATACCAACCGTTGATCTGCCAATGCTTCAACGTTGGGATTCGGACCAAGTTATCAGGTCCATCGATTATATCGTCCGAAAATCTCTCCTTCCTTGCAGGAGTTTTCTCGACGATATGATGGATATCGTATCCAGTTTGTGGATTTAGCACATCCTGCTGCAGTTCCTGTAGGGTCTTCGGTGGCGAAAGATAGGCGCGTGTCGAAGGCGATATTGACCATCTTTATCTGTATTGCCCGTGCCTCGCGATACTTGCTTCCACCTCAGCGTTTAACTCAGGATGCGCCGCCAGCGCCTTGTTGATCAGCGCAACACCAATCGCATCGATCGCCGTCGCGATGCCACGCGAATAATCCTGGTACTCTTCGGGACTGCATCTCTGCCTCAGAACCCCCAGAAAACTCTGCAGTTCTGAGCTGCTGCGAAACGCCGTTTTGATCATATCTCGTGCCAAATCCACGTTCATGTGCGACCTCAGCTAAAGATTACGCTCCAGACAAGCATTCATACACTTGTGGAAATCAAATGTGTTGAAGTCACTGCCCGGCGGCTGGCGTCTTTCCAACAGAGGATAGCATAGATCGAGACACCTTTGATACGCATCAGGCCTTGCGGCCAGATTTAATCTTCGCGCAGTTGTAATTATCGCCTGCACGTCGCTCCGTGTTTCGGTTTGCTGATCGGATGCATTTGCCGCACTGTCCTTTGGCCGAAACTGACCGCCCTTGCCGCCAGGTGTGCCAGCCGGCCAACCTGGATGTTCAGGATCGTCAGCCGCGGCCTTCTCCAGTGACGGTTTTCCGTCCCCCCTGGGCAGTCGCTCGTCTTCGTCCTGCGATGTGAGAGTGCGGATCGCTTTGCCGATCTCAAGCTGCACGTGCAATGTTCGAGGCACGTCGCTCAGGATACGCGGGAGTGGAGGCTTCATGTGTTTGATTCCCGGACGGGCCAGAGCAAGGGTTTTGCTCAGCAAATCGAGCGGCGAAGCACCATGGATGCGCGGGTTAAACCCGCGCATGACGCGGAATGGCGTGCGAGCGGCCCCCTCACGCGGCCGCTCGCTCCGCGACGTACGCCCTATCGGGCAAAGGGAGAGGGTCAAAGTTATCCCGCCGCGATATTGGCGATCACCGCCATAGACGGCGGGAAATAGTGCTGCAGCACCTCGTCGGCATAGACGCCGGTCTCGTAACGGCGTGCGCGCGGCGGCCATTCGATCTGGTAGTAGTCCTGCCGGGTGCGCACCTGCACGACGTTGCCGACGTTCGACAGCGGATAAGGCAGAGTGCGCGAGGTCATCAGCAGCGCGCCGGCGGGCATGTTGGGATGCACGCGGATGTCGAGCACTTTTGGGCCGGCCATGGAGAACTTGTTGAGATAAGTGCGCACCATGACGCCGCCGCCGAGCGCGCCCTGGTCGGCGTCGAACACGAAGCGCTGCGCCGCATTGGCGTTGCCGGCGAGGATCTTCTTCGACAGGTCGTTGGCGACCTGCGAGCCGACCCACATGGTGTCGGGCGAGAGCCGGTAATTGTCCCAGCGGTTCTTGAGCGCCGCGTCGATCTCGACGACGCCGCCGGCGCCGTCGCCGGTCAAGGTCGAGCCGGTGCCGGCGGTGCCGGTGGCGAGATATTGCACATAGGCGTTGGAGCCGGACTTGAACGCCTGATAGAGCAGGCCGTCGAACACCAGCGCGTTGGTCGAATTATCC
>Ga0209275_10001145_pt1 | contig 10775 bp, 14 predicted proteins | sample HubBroMetageREF2_FD_188344 | JGI IMG/M metagenome (GOLD analysis project Ga0209275, IMG submission 188344) | Reference soil microbial communities from the Hubbard Brook experimental Forest, New Hampshire, USA - Hubbard Brook CCASE Soil... | ecosystem: Environmental > Terrestrial > Soil >...
GTATGGTGGCTTTGCCAGAAGCCACCGCTTGAGGCGCAAGAACTTTGAATTGCTGTAGACCAAGGAAGTTGTAGCAATACATTGGCTTGCCGTCTTTGAAATACAGGCTCCATCCTCCGAACCTGCCGCCCTGAGCCAGAATTACGCCATTGGCTCCACCTTGTGGAATCTGTACATCCGCTGTCACAGAAAGCGACCGATTCTTGACGTTGATGAAAACATTTTCGCTCATCCCTGCCATGCCCTCGGAGAGTGTGAGAGACGTACGGTCCCCCATTAGGTCAGGTCGACCCGCCGTTGCGGGGTTGAGGCGTTCGAGGGTACGGTCATCGAGAGGAAGCACCCGATTTTTAATTGCCTCTTCGATGAACAGGTCTTGCATCTCTTTGAGCTTCGCCGGATTCGCAGCGGCTAAATCGTTGACCAGGCTAAAGTCCGTGCGTGTGTCGTAGAGCTCCCAAATGTCATCCTGCAGCTTCCTTCGAGGTACCTGCTCCCAAGGCGCCCGGTGGATTGTGCCGGCAAACCATCCGTCACTGTAAATGCCGCGATTGCCCATAATCTCAAAATACTGAACCTTATGCGGACTCACCGCTTTCGGATTTTCAAAACTGTACAGCATGCTGACGCCTTCGATCGGCGACTGAACCGTGCCGTTTACGCTGGTCGGCTCAGGCAGGTGGGCCGCTTCGAGCACAGTGGGGGCAACGTCGATGACGTGATGCCACTGGGTGCGCACCTCGTTGATTGCTGTTAGGTGTTTGGGCCACGAGACGATTACCGGGTTTCGGGTGCCACCGTAGTTGGAGGGAATCTGCTTGGTCCACATGAAAGGAGTATCACCAGCGACGGCCCATCCAGCGGCCATGTGAGGATAGGTGCTCGGACCACCCCACTCATCATAATGTTTGAGCTGTTCCTGCACAGTCTCCTGGACGCCGTTGAAATAGGTTATTTCGTTGAACATGCCCACCATGCCGCCTTCGGCGCTAGTGCCGTTGTCACCGATGATGTAGAAAATCAAAGTGTTGTCGAACTGGCCGGTTTCTTTAAGGCCAGCAAAAAGGCGCCCAATCTCATCGTCACAGTATTCGCCAAAGGCAGCATAGACCTCCATCTGGTGGGCAAAGAGTCTTTTCTCATCAGCGGTCAGCTTGTCCCAGTCTTTGATAGCCTCTGGTTTGGGAGCCAACTTTGTGCCGGGCGGAACCACGCCGAGCGCGATTTGCCGTGCCAACGTCTCTTCGCGCATCTTGTCCCAGCCGCCGTCGAACTTGCCCTTGTATTTGGCGATCCACTCCTTGGGCACATGATGCGGCGCGTGTACGGCGCCCGGAGCGAAGTACATGAAAAAAGGCTTGTCTGGGGTGAGTGATTTTTGAAACTTCATCCAAGCGATCGCGTGGTTGGTCATGTCGGTCATGAAGTTGTAGCCGGGATAATGCGGAGTTCCAATCCGGTTCAATCCCTCATAGAGGCTCGGGGACCACTGGTCCGTCTCGCCGCCGATAAAGCCGTAGAACTCGTCGAAGCCTGAGCGCGTCGGCCAACGATTGGTTGGCCCGGAAGGGCTAACCTCCCAAGCGGCCGTCTCATGGTTCTTGCCAAACATGGCGGTGCTATAGCCGTTCAAACGCAGCATCTCTGCGAGAGGCGCGACGTTGTCTGGACGCTGTCCGGTGTTGCCCGGGAAAGCGGTGGCAATCTCTGTGATTCCTCCCATGTTGTTCATGTGGTGGTTTCGGCCCGAAAGGAGTGCGGTCCGAGTGGGCGAGCAGAGCGCGGTGGTGTGGAACTGGGTGAAGCGCAGCCCCTGACTGGCAAGACTCTCGGCGGTTGGCATATGGACCGGGCCACCAAAGGAGCTCGACATTCCAAAGCCCATGTCGTCAATCAACACGATGATGACGTTCGGAGCACCGTCTGGCGCGGTGATCTGGAAGCGCGGAGGCGGAGTGGCATCGCGAGCGTCAAGTACAGTGCTATGCGGGTAGTTGGGTTCCGGGATGGGCAGGATCGTGCGGTCCTGTTTTGTTTGCGCCTTGGCCATTCCGACAAGTACGGCTGATAGCGCGAGACTATTCAGTGCAAATTTGAGAGTCGAGTTCAAGATTTCTCTCCTGTAGTTCAAAAGAATCGAATGTGAGGAACTCGGCGTAAGGAACTTTCCGAGAGATATTTCTTCACTGATTCTGTCAATGACGGTAGTGGGACGGAATTGTCAAAAGTGACAGGGTATGTCCACCTGTCGGTGCAAGAAATCGCGACGATATCGGCAGTTCGCGCAAGATCTCGTGATAACGGGCCCAACGCCGGCAGAACTTACAGGAGAAGTGGGTTCCGGTACAAACCAATGAGCCGGTAAATCTCCGTCGTCGTGCAATCGCCCCATTCCCCAGTTCGCTCCGAGAACTATTTGCCAGGTCATGTGTCAAACGAGCTGAAACGCAGCTAGAATCGTGCGGGAGTATTTCTTGAAGACCATCTGTCCAAGTTGTTCGGCAGAAGCGCACATTATCGTAACTGCCGCTACCAGGAAGCAGTTCTGTCCGGCGTGTGCGGACAAAGTTTGTCCAGGCTTTCTTTCAAATTCTGTTCTGTCTACGGACGACCTTCGATTCCTCCGTCAGTGCGGGATCGATCCGGAGATTCAGACTATGAAACCGCACGTTCTTGTCCGCTAACCCGGTAATTAGACCGCTCGTTATTCACCCTTGTTACTTCTGACAATTCCGCTCGGTGGCAAATGTTGAGAGGTTCAGTAAATACGATGGGTTAAGGTTCTATGTCCCGTAACCCACGTGTATTGCCACTAAGCTAACGGGAGATGCTGCCCAAGTCCTACGGGACGGTAGTGAAAGCGTCTCCCTATTTGGAGTGAAGGTACATGCCTGCGTTCTACAAAATAGCCAAGGATCGCAGACTCGTCCTCACCTCGGCGTCAGGTGTTCTTACCCTGGCGGATGTACTGGCACACGAAGACCAAATTCTTACAGACCCCGATTTTAACCCTCAATATTCTCAGCTACTGGACCTTACCCACGTCACCAAAATAGACCTCAGTGCGGATGATATCTGCAAACTCGCTGAGCGCGATGTCTTCCATCCAACTTCTTCTCGCGCAATCTTGGTGACTACAGACTTGGGAGAGGGATTGGCACGATTGTTTAAGATACTTCGTGATCATGCAGGTGAGAAGCGCATTAGAATTTTCCGTAAACTCGATGAGGCTCTTGAGTGGGTTTTCATGATGAACAGCGGCAAGTGAGAGTGTCTGCATGCTGCCAAGGGCACTCGCCCCGTCCCCGGGTCGCGCTGAGGAATCGTTGCCCGACCAACAAGTCTGCGCTGTCAATTTTGACAATATCCCCGCCAACAGCGTTCCGTTAGTTTCTGCCCAACACGAGCTAACCAACCCAAGGGACGCCCTTTCGCTCCACCTGGGCGGGCGTCCCACCTATCACGGGAGGTAGCGTCCATTCTCGGAGTAACAAGGCTCGTCGCGGACCAAAGGTAAGGCTCTTATGACTAAAAAGATTGATGTGCTTGAACTAATGAAAAATGGGAACGTCCTGTCGCTGTGAAGGCAGAAAACTTTGAAGAAGCGACACAAGCAGCAAAGATTTACATGAACGCGCATGTTGATAGCGGAGTGAAACAGTTCCGCGTGATTCTCACGAGACACCAACTCGTCGCTTTCTTGGACTCCGAGAAGCACAAGTCGAATTAGTTTTATGAAGCTGCGTTACGGATTCATCAAATACAACGGCGGCTTGCATCTTAACGATTCGCTTCTACGAGTGATTCTTCACGATTGATTCTGGGGCTCGTGGATGGGAAATGTCTGATTCAAGAAACCGAGTCTGGCACTAAGTCGTGTACTTCCTCCACAGCTCATCGTTCGCTAGTCTTGCCACCGCACTACGGTATGGTTCACTGTCCGCCACTTCCTTGATAGACTTTGCCTCGCGGTAAGCTAGGTCTTCAAAGCCTTCGGTGACACACAACTCCAAGGATTTGCGGATTGCCACCATTTCAGAATCAACCGCATTCACCTCGCCAGGATGTTCTCTCTGATAGCTCGCGTGTCCATATTCGTGAAAGAACGTCGTCAACAGGCTCTCTGCGATCATATTCTCACGCAAGACGATGATGTGAGCGTGAACACTCACATTCATTCCCGCAACTTCTTGTGGGTGTTTGGTCACACCAAAGCCGACACCGGGGATCGTGATAGAGGCTCCAGGCTTGGCAAGAGCTACCCACAGGTGATAGTCGGGATTCGTCTTGTTCCAGAGGTTCACGTACTTCTCGATAATTGACTGGATCTCTTCACGGGTCATTTGAGTCGCGGGGAAATAATTCCATTGGTCGAAACGATTTAAACTCCAGACGCCCGGAGTGCTACCTGCGCCAACGGGAATATCCCCCAAGCCCTCCCACACCGAGCAAAAACAAAACGAGAACAATGATCAATCGAGTCTCCATCTGGAGCCTCATGGCCGCGGATGCGAACGACGCGAGTAAGCTTGAAAGCCTTCGTCAATTTGCAGATCGTGGCGTTCGCACCACCGTATCGGTGAAAACTTGTTTTGCGGCGGGTGGAAGTTCATGCATATGGCCGAGGAATGTCACCAACTGCCAAATCTGCTGCTCCGTTAATATGTTTTTCCAACTGGGCATGGCGGTCCAGCGAATGCCATGCTGAAGGATATAAAAATTCTGGTTCTCCGGCATGTCGGCCATATCATTCATGAACTGCGGCGCAGGAGGATTGAGCGAATCGGCGAGCGACGATTTAGGATGCGCTGGATCACCATGACACAGCGTGCAGTGGTCACGATAGAGACGGGCTCCGACGACCAGATTCGTTTCGTCAGCAATGAGGGGATTCGTCGCCTTGGGGGCGGCACGGGCGATGCTGGCGTCCATGGCGTGCCCGGCGAGGGTTGCTTCCATCTTCGAAGGAGGGTTGTCCGCGCGCATGTTAACGAAACCCTTTAACGCGAATAGCAGTCCGAGCGCAAGAATGAGGATCATCGTCACGATGCCGAACATGAATCCTTTCATCGCTCCCTCCCTTTATCGACGGGAACTGCCGACATCACGAGTTCCGCTGGCACTATATTTATCTGGATGGAACTCGCGCCCGCTGGGCGAAGTAAACCTCCGGCTGGCGAGCGCTTTTGACAAAACAAGGTTGCCCTCGGCGATTCTCGGGCTGCTCCACACTCCACAGCAAGAGGCTGTGCGGAGGCGGGCGGGGTTCGTCCTATCACTAGTCCTGTTCCATGGAAACAGCAACTGCTTCATAACCATTTTGTACCGGGCCGCCGTTGAAGCTTGTGCGACTACGGCTACTTGAGCATCGTTACTTTCATCACGTGGATCTGGCCCTTGTCAGCGTACACATGAGCGCTCAATTCGACATGATGTCCCACGTGACCCTTCAAAGTCTCTGGATTAACTACATCCCAGGATTTTCCATCGTCGTCCGTGACAAACGTGATTTTGTCGCCGTCAGCTTTCACCGTGCCCTTGATATCCATCAACTTAGGCTGCTTTTGATCCTGGTTCATATCCTGAGGATTTCCATGTGTCAGGACCGGCACTCCCAGGGTCGTCACAGAAAGTGCCAGTGCTAGAACGGTTAGCTTCTTCATTTTACGATCTCCTTAATTATCTAATACTGCCGACTACACTAAAGTTCGATCACCCCTTAAAAACGGAGTAGGGGGCATTACTTGCGACCGGACGGAACTTAGACAGGAATCGTAACTGCGGTGCAACACTTAGGCTGTTCAGAACGATACACTTCGTGAAAATTAGAATGGTTAGGTCCGAAAACACCTGCATCCAGCAAACATTCTTTGAACTGTATTCGCGACCATCCGGTTGCGACCCTTCTTGGGGTCGGAAGATGTGTGCGGCAATACGCTTGGTATTCCAGAAAAATGTAAACAAACGGACAGACACTTGTGTTGAGCATCGTCATGATCTTGATTGGGTGCGACGGAACATATGGCGGCCACGTCCCTTGTGGGGAGTGACTGCACTCGGTGGTCCGAGCGTGCCTGTGTAGTTTTGCACGTTTGGAAGCTGCCCCTGCCGCCAGATTTCGTCGCTACATCGAGAAACGTTAGAGGATAAATATATGGCAAAACCAACAACTCGACGCGTGACAACGTCAAGAAGGAAATGGCGAAGCCACGTATTTCTAGGTCCGCAAGAATAGCGGAACTGAACATGGACACTTCGCGAACTCCAGATGCCCCCAGTACCACCCTGCCCGGAAACGTCGCCAAAATTATTCCGCCACGGTCGAGCCAACCGGAAAAGGCACAGATTACGGTTGAAGAGGCCGATCACGGGTATCGAGATCTCCGTATTGAAAATACCTTACTCGACGAACACGGCGTTAATGTCAGACTCAAAAAGGGTGCTCACGTTCAGGTTTCCGTCACAGCCAAAGAACATCAGGATTAACGAGCAGCCGTCCGACTCGGCGTCAGCCGACTGTTCTGCTCGGCGTTCGCGCCAAGTTTCCCCGACCCATGAAACGTCGACGGACTTACATACCAAAGCATTTCAAAGGGAGGAATAGGGATGTCAGACAACAAAGCAGCAGTATTTGGGATCTACTCCACCCGCAGCATCGCCGAAATCGCTGTGGCTTCACTCGTGAAGGCCGGTATTCCGCCTCCTAACATTTCCGTACTTTTGCCGGAGAATCCCGGCGGGCCAACCGAGTTGGGGACGGAGAGGGCTACTAAAGCGCCCGGCGGTACGACAGCCGGCTTGACCGCAGGAGGCGTAATTGGTGGCGCGCGCGGGTTGTTGGCGGGCGTTGGCCTGTTGGCCATTCCGGGCCTAGGTCCTTTCATCGCAGCGGGACCGATTGCAGCAGGCTTGGCGGCGATAGGTGTCGGAAGTGCAATAGGTGGGGCTGCCGGGGCTTTGATCGGCCTGGGGCTTCCTGAATTCGAAGCCAGGCGATACGAAGACCGATTGAAGAATGGAGGAATACTCCTCTCCGTTTACTGTGACACTGTAGAGGAAATTGAGGGTGCGAAAGATGTTTTGAATCGCGCCGGCGGAGAAGACGTTTCTTCAACTGGAGAATCCTCCGTTGATGTCAGCAAAACAGATCGTGACGTTGCCACTAAGGCAGCGCGTGGAAGCCGCTAGTCCCAAGGAGAATTTCGATGCTACTACTAGTTATCGTCCTGCTGCTGTTGTTCGGTGGAGGCGGAGGCTACTACGGGTATTCCAGATTTGGCACAGGCGGGGGCCTGGGGATAGTCGGGACGATCGTGCTGATCGCGGTGGTCTTATATTTCCTCGGCGCGTTGCGTTGACCTTTTCAGGATCGATCTGAAATCCAGGGAAAGCTGTTTGTAAATGTGCACTGTCCGTTAGGGGCCCTCGCGGCGATCCGCAAATCGACCGCGTTAAAGGAGACAATTCATGAAGCGAAGCATCAGGGACAAAGCAAAAGGAACGTTTCACGAGGTGAAAGGTAAAGTTAAAGAGCGGATTGGACGAGCGACGAACAATCCCAAATTGGAAGCCAGGGGCCAGGTCGAAAAGACAGGTGGGAAGATCCAAAAGAAAATTGGCCAATTGAAGAAAGTCCTCGGAAAATAGCAGGTATGGGTCCGTCTGGCGCAGGTCGGAGCCATATCAAATCATTCATGTCCTGCTTCTTATCACCAGTCATCTAACGCGGTTACTCATAAGCTATTGACCTCGTAGACGACCTAAGTTTACAAGTACATCCGCGAGTTGCTGTCCAGAACGGATAGATGCCGTGAGTGCTTTGCCAGCACTCACCATTCCCATATCCTGTGCGGTGCAAAGTTCTGCAACGCGATGTCCGGGTGCGTGTGATAGAGTGTGGCTCTCGGGAAACTTCCTACCTGTCCCCTATCCCGTAATTGTTGTGTATCGCATTGTTGGAGACTACGGCAATGCCACGCAAACTGGTATGGGTTACAAAAGGCGATAATTTTCAGGGCTTCGGCTGCTCAGAGTGTAACTGGGTGTTTAAATCTCTCGGTCGGTTCGTTGGCGATTCACTGGACGAAATGAAGCGGAAGTATGAGGACCAGCGCGACAAAGAATTTGCTGCACATGTTTGTGCTGAACGCCTAAGTGGCACGAATCCCAAGGGCGGATAGATCCCGCCGTTCAACATGCTGCAGTTCTCCCCGGCAAATAAATTCTGTTCCCTCGACTTCGCCACGACGGAACGGTCGCTTTTTCGACTTTCCCGGAGTGTCCTGAACAGCACAGTCAACCTAGGGGAAGAGTGGTATTTCTCTACAGGTGAGGTCTGTATGGTCTCCGATGGAGAGTCAGTTACACCTGGAATTTCCCGCGAACCAAGCCGGTTTGAGGGTTGTGCCTTGCCAAAACTTGAAACGAGCGAAGACAACACACGATTTAGCGCAAACGAGTGTTGTTTTGTTTCGCGCGATTCAGATTCTGAGGCTTGGTTCTCCGGAGTAGCTAGCTCGCGATCATAACGCGGGCCATGGGACAAGAATTTCCGTCGTGGGCACTCGCTAATCGAAAAGCTCCGAGCTGTCTTACGCAGCGAGATCGTAGCGATGATGCAAGCCCCCCAGCCGGAGTCGAGAAATAATTGTGGGTTGAGCATGAGCCATTGTGACGGCTCGACCGAGCGGAGTTTCTTTTTGCAACCCCAGGTGAGTTCGGTCTTCGTGGAAATAGCGGACGTATTCAGACAACAATTTGTTTAGGTGCCGTTCGTTGAGCACGATCACATGGTCGAGCAAATCCCGCCGACAACTTCCCACCCACCGCTCTGCGATGCCATTCTGCCATGGACTTCGGAATGAAGTTTGATTGGGAATGATCCTTGTGGCTTTCACCGCTGCGATCACCTCGAACCCGAACTTCTGATCGCGATCAAAGATCAGGTATTGGTGAGCGGCTTCAAATGGAAACGCCTCCCGTAACTGCTGGATGATCCAACCGCTCGTCGGATGCTTCGTGACGTTCACGTGCAGGATGCGCCGTCGAGCGTGGCTGATGACGAAGAAGCAGTAGAGCACGCCGAAGGTGATTGTTGGCACAGTGAAGAAATCCATGGCCGCATCACTTCCCGATGGTTTCGAAGGAAGGCCCGCCAGCGTCTGGCTCGGTCAGGATCTCTCGGTGCTCGTTTCATCCAACGGGAGACGGTTCTCTCGGAAAGATCAAGACCGAGCATGCGGAGTTCCCCATGTATCCGCGGCGCTCCCCACGTTGGGTTCTCAACGAGCATACGGAAGATCAATTCCCGGACCTCCTTCGGCGTCCGTTTCCTTCCAACCTGCCTCCGGACTCTGGAAATCAGCCGCCAGTACATACGAAAACTAGTCCGGTGCCAGAGGACTACGGTTTCGGGCGTGACCAGGATGAGAGACTGCTTCCAAGCCGACCAGACCCGCCGAGCTATTACCCAGAAGAGCTTATCGAAGAGGTCAAGGCTCGGGCGAGGATGTCGACGCTTCAGCGCGACGAGTTGTTGACGCAAAGCGAGATTCTCGAGAAAGAGACTTCGCCGCCCGCGAAAGAGCCGGCGGAGCGTTCCGAAACAGAGACTGACAAAGGGCAACATGGTTGAAGTTAAAACAGAACGCTGGCGAGACGGCGGCGGCTATCCTATTGATCTTACAGTCGGCCAGAGTTTTGGCGAACCACAAGGGTTTGAGATACGCTAACTCCGAATTTGAGGACTGAACTTTCGCGCCGGCCATTGCAGTTCGAAGCTGATCTTGCTGTTTCCAGATTGCAACCGGGAAGGGTAGACTCCTCAAAGCGTTTCGCTCTAAGGTCAAGGAGGGTGGCTAGTTCCCGCGACTTCTAAAACACAACAGAGGAAAAAGAGAGCGATCTTCCGTGAATGAATTCGAGAATAAAGCTGCGATAGTAACCGGCACAACCGGGATTGGCCGGGCCATTGCGAAGAGACTTGCTTCGGGCGGCGCAAGCGTCTTGGCCTGCGGTATAGACGCAACTGCAAACCGTGAACTCCAACAGGAATCCGATTCCAGGGGGTTTAACCTACGCGTCGAATTGTGCGACGTCAGCAGGCCAGAGCAAGTGCAAGCGATGGTCGCCAAAACGATTGCACAATTTGGTGGCCTCGATTTCATCGCAAATTCCGCCGCCATTCATCCATTTGGGAATACCGTGGAAACAGATCCGGAAACTTGGAACCGATGCATGGCCGTGAATCTTGGCAGCGTATATCTTCTTTCGCATTTTGGCATTCCGGCAATGATGAAGCGTGGCCATGGATCGATCGTTGTTGTTGCGTCTGTTCAGGGTCACGCGTGCCAGCGCGGCGTTGCCGCCTATGCGACTTCCAAGGGCGGCCTTCTTAGCCTGACACGGTCGCTCGCCCTGGACCACGCCGCCGATCGCATCCGCGTCAATTCGATCAGTCCGGGATCCATTCGCACTCCCATGCTCGAACACTCGGCCGCGCATTTTTCCCCAGACTTGCCCGTGAACACCGTCGTCGAGAGATTCGGAGCGGCTCATCCTCTCGGTCGCGTCGGCACCGCCGAAGAAGTTGCTGAACTGGCGGCTTTTCTTCTCTCGGATCGTTCCGCATTCTGCACGGGTGGAGACTACCTCGTCGATGGAGGATTGCTGGCGGGGATTGGAGTGCAATGATCGGAAATCCGGTTTGCGTCGCGGCCACGGGAGACGTCTGCGGCGAAGGCGCCGTGTGGCACGCCCCGCACCATACCGTTTAT
>Ga0209275_10001146_pt1 | contig 10773 bp, 7 predicted proteins | sample HubBroMetageREF2_FD_188344 | JGI IMG/M metagenome (GOLD analysis project Ga0209275, IMG submission 188344) | Reference soil microbial communities from the Hubbard Brook experimental Forest, New Hampshire, USA - Hubbard Brook CCASE Soil... | ecosystem: Environmental > Terrestrial > Soil >...
AGTTCCTATGGAGCTTGCCCTGAATGCCACGGCCTCGGAAGCCGCTACGATCTCGACCCTGCGAAGGTGATTGTCGATTGGTCGAAGCCGATCCTCGACGGCGGCTTGGGGCCCGGTTCAGCCTCGCAGAACCTCGTCCGCAGCATCCAATTGCTTGTCCAGGCTTACGGTTTCGATTTGTCCACGCCCTTCGAGAAATTTCCCGATAAAATTCAGAACCTTTTGCTCTACGGCGAGCCGCAGCGCGGAGGAAAAACAGGTTTCCTGGGGATTCTCGGCCACCTCAAGCAGAATCTCGAGTCTTCAACTTCCGATACCTATCGCGACTACCTGCTCGACTTCATGTCGGCCACCGAATGTTCAGTGTGCCACGGCAAGCGTCTGCGTCCGGAGAGCCTGGCCGTAAGAGTGAACGGCATGTCCATTGCCGACTTCACCGAGTTGCCGATTGCGCGTGCTCTCGACGCCGCGCGCAAAATCAAACTGACCGGCAGGGAACAAACCATCGCCGGACGCGTCGCTCACGAGATCACCGAACGCCTCGAATTCCTGCACAACGTCGGACTCGGCTATCTGTCGCTCGGCCGCTCCGCCGCCACGCTCTCCGGCGGAGAAGGCCAGCGCATCCGCTTGGCGACGCAGATCGGGTCCAAACTGCGCGGCGTTCTCTACGTGCTCGACGAACCTTCCATCGGCCTGCATCATCGCGACAACGGCCGTCTTCTCGCCGCGCTTGAAAATTTGCGCGACCTGGGTAACACCGTCCTCGTAGTCGAGCACGACGAAGAAACCATCCGCCGCGCCGACTATGTAATCGACCTCGGTCCCGGCGCCGGCCGTCACGGCGGCGCGTTGGTCGCCAGCGGAACCCCCGCCGAAATCATGAACTCGGCCGCCTCGCTCACCGGTGCATACATTGCCGGAAGGCAGCAAATCGCGATGCTTTCCCAGCGCCGCAGCCCCAACGGCAAAGCCATCACCGTCTTAGGCGCGCGCGAGAATAATCTCAAGAACCTCGACGTCGTATTTCCGCTCGGAGTCATGACAGTGGTGACCGGCGTCTCCGGCTCCGGCAAGTCAACGCTGGTCAATGACATCCTTTACCGTGCCTTAGCCAAGCAGCTTTATCGTTCACGCGAAGAAGCAGGCACCCACAAAACCATCACCGGAGCCGAGCTGATCGACAAAGTCATTCGCATCGATCAGTCGCCCATCGGGCGCACTCCGCGCTCGAATCCAGCAACCTACACGGGAATCTTCGCGGCGATTCGCGATCTCTACGCCATGCTTCCCGAATCGCGCGAGCGCGGATACAAGCCCGGCCGTTTCTCCTTCAACGTCTCCGGCGGACGCTGCGAGGCCTGCCAGGGTGAAGGCCAGCGCCGCATCGAAATGAACTTCCTGCCCGACGTGTACGTACAGTGCGAAGTCTGCGGCGGACGCCGCTACAATCACGAGACGTTGACGGTGCACTACAACGGCTCTTCCATCGCCGATCTGCTGGAGATGCCCGTATCCGACGCGCTCCAGGTTCTCGAAAACATTCCGCAGGTAAGGCAAAAGCTGCAAACCCTGGTGGACGTTGGCCTCGGATACATTCATCTCGGTCAATCAGCCGTGACCCTCTCCGGCGGCGAAGCCCAGCGCATCAAGCTGGCCCGCGAACTTAGTAAGCGCCAGACCGGAAAAACGCTTTATCTGCTGGATGAGCCAACCACTGGATTGCACTTCGACGACGTGCGCAAGTTGCTCGACGTTCTGCACCGACTCACCGATCTCGGCAACACGGTAATCATCATCGAACACAATCTGGACGTCATCCGGAACGCCGACTGGATCCTCGACTTAGGCCCCGAAGGAGGAGAAGAAGGCGGCCGCATCGTGGCGCAAGGCACGCCCGAACAAGTCGCGCGCGTGAAGAAATCCTACACGGGACAGGCGTTAACCGCGTATTTCAACGGGACAGGGAAGAATGGGTTGGCAAGAAATGGCACCGCAAGAAATGAATCGCTAAAGAATGGTTCGTCCTCAGGAAATGGGTCAGAGAAAAATGGCGCGCTAAGAGGTGTGCTCGCGCCCACCGGCACCGGGGAACACGCATGAACTTCTCGCCTCACGATATCCCGGAGAACCAAATCTTGCAGAACACGGACGCAGCGCAAGATGCTCCAGTCACTTCCGAGCCAGTTCCCGCCGATGGCCTCACCGAGGTCCAAACTCCCGAGGTCCAGACTCCTGACGTCCAGACTGTGGAACTCGCCCCTCCGTTGCCACCCGATCCCGCGTGGAATGGCTGGGATATGCTCCGCCTCGTATTCATCACGATTGTGGCGCTCTTCGTAGGTGTGTTTGCCGCTTTGTTTATCGCGCACTGGCGCCTGTACCCGCACACCGCCCTCGGCGAAATTGCGCGCATTCCTTTGGTCGTCGTCGCCGGACAATGTCTCGCATACCTGTTAATTCTCGCCTACATGTATGTTCTGGTTACGCGCGAGCGCCGTCGTCCCGATTTTCTTGCGGCTATCCACTGGAACTGGCCTTCAGGCAGTGCGCTCGCTATTTGCCTCATGGCGGGCATCCTGCTTTCGGTGAGTTTGCAAATCCTTGCTCACTTCTTGCCGATTCCCAAAGACCTTCCAATCGACACTTTTTTCCGCACGCCCGCCGAAGCCTGGGCCCTCGGCCTCCTGAGCATCACCCTCGCACCCCTGATGGAGGAATTGTTCTTCCGCGGTTTTCTTTATCCTGTGCTCGCGCGCGGCCTCGGCCTGCCGGTTGCCGTCTTCCTGACCGCGCTAGGTTTCGCGGCGCTACACGGCTCGCAACTCATGTTCTCCTGGGGGCCGGTGCTAGTGATCTTCCTGGTTGGCCTGGTCTTGACGCTAGTGCGAGCCAAAACAAATTCCGTAGCCGCCGGAGTCATCATCCACACCGCCTACAACGGAACTATAACCGTAGCCATGTTCGCCGCCACCGACGGATTTCGCCATCTGGAGAAACTCAATCAATGAGAAAGGTTATTGAACGTCGTGTTGGCAGTCGTCAGCGGTTCGCTATACCCTAAGACCTGACACCTAAGACCTAAGACCTGAACTTCCATGTCCCTTGCACGACAAGAGCTCTTGAAACTGCTGGCACAAAAATCATTTCGCCTGGGAGAATTCAAACTATCCTCCGGCGGCACCAGCGACTATTACATCGATTGCCGCACCACCACGCTAGACGCGAGGGGTGCGCAGTTAGTCGGTGAAGTTTTCCTGGAAGAAATCCTTAAGCAGGGCTGGGAAGCCGACGCCATCGGCGGACTCACCATGGGTGCCGACCCCATAGTAGTAGCCGTAGCCGTAACCAGCGGCACACTAAACGGTTTTCTCGTCCGCAAGGCGGAGAAACAGCACGGCACCGGCCAGCGCATAGAAGGCTTCCGCGAAAAAGGTGCACCCGTCGTGATCGTGGACGACGTATGCACCACCGGCTCCTCCACCGTGCAAGCGATCGAAGCGGCCCGCGCCTACGGATTTGAAGTAGTCGGAGCGATGTGCCTGGTCGAGCGTCAGGATGCCCAAGGCCGCCCCAGCGTAGAAAAAGCCGCCGCGCCCGCAAACTTCATCTCAATTTTCACAGCAAACGATGTAAGAAAAGAGCACTTGGCAATGAGCACTTAGCATTTAAAAGCGAACAGCGAACGACCAACGACGACCTCATGATCCAAACCCTAGAATGGACCCCGCGCGGCGTAGTCTTCATCGACCAGACAAAGCTGCCGACCGAAGAAGTCTACGTAACCTGCACCACGCACCAGCAGGTAGCCGACGTAATTCGTAACATGGTTGTCCGCGGAGCCCCCGCCATCGGCGTAGCCGCCGCCATGGGCATCGCTCTCGGAGTAAAAAATTCCAAGGCCGAGAATGGCGCCGACCTCAAGAAAGACTTCGACCAGATCTGCGAAACCATTCGCCAGACGCGCCCCACCGCCGTCAACCTGTTCTGGGCAATTCGCCGCATGACGGAGAAGTTCGAAAAAATCCGCATCCGGCCGATAGCCCAGATCAAGCAAGACCTAATCGAAGAATCGCAGCGCATGCACGCCGAAGACATAGCCGCCAACCAAGCCATGGGACGCCACGGCGCAACGCTGATGCCCGCAAGCGGCGGCGTCCTAACCCACTGCAATGCCGGAGCCCTAGCCACCGCCGGCTACGGCACCGCGCTGGGAGTAATCCGAGCCGCCATAGAAGCCGGCAAAAAAATCCACGTCTACGCCGACGAGACGCGTCCTTTCCTGCAAGGCTCGCGCCTAACCGCCTGGGAGCTGATGAAAGACGGCATCCCCACCACCGTCATCTCCGACAACATGGCCGGAGTCATGATGCAGCAAGGCAAAATTGGAGCCATAGTAGTAGGCGCCGATCGCATAGCCGCCAACGGAGACGTAGCCAACAAAATCGGCACCTACACGGTAGCTGTGCTGGCCAAAGAACACGGCATCCCGTTCTACGTAGCCGCACCGATTTCCACCGTCGATCTAGCCACACCCGATGGCAGCAAGATTCCAATCGAGCAGCGCAATAAGAAAGAAGTCACGCACATCGGCGGCAGGCAGATGACGCCCGATGGAGTCGAGATAGAAAATCCAGCGTTCGATGTAACTCCCGCGAAGTACGTTACAGCCATCATCACCGAACGCGGCATCGCGCGCGCCCCCTATGAGAACTCCCTGCGCGATTTGGCTTCCCAAACTCCCAAGCACTTCTGAACCCTGCAACAGCCCAGTTTGTCGGAGAATCGGTCTCTAGCCAACCGGAACAGGCCAGACTTATCTCACAAAATAAGTATGCAAACGAACGGAGAGTCAGGTGTACAATGTCCGCGTTTTTGAAGTCGAAAGAAGATATCGTGTTAGAAATTCAACTTACCCAGGAGCTAACATGACTGTCAAAGAGCGTTTCTCTTTCCTAACACTGTTTGTATTTCTCATCGCCGCCGCGGCAATTGCACAGACTGCTCCTTTTATTGCTTCCATCTCACCGGAGGCCGTCTACGTTGGCAGCCCTGCGACGACGATCACCTTCACCGGCACCGGCTTTGCTTCCGGCGACTTGATCTGCATTTACGGCCAGTACGGGTGTGAGTCTGTTCCAGCTAATTACGTAAGTCCAACCGAGTTCACGGCCCAGTTATCGTCGAGTTTCTTCGCTTACGTTGAAGGGCTCACTTTCTATGTTGTCACGCCCTCCGATCTTTACTCAAACGGAGTCGTTTTCGATGTGGAAAACCTTACACCGGTCATCGGCTTCTTCTCACCACTATCGGTCGTCGAGGGCTCTACTCCAACCCCCATCACCATCAACGGCACCTTCATGAGCGGAGCCACCGTCCAGTGGAACGGCAAGACGATCCCCACCACCTTCGTCAACCCCAACCAGCTGCAGTTCACTCCTCCCAAGAGTGACCTCACCAAGGCCAGCATTGTCCCGATCACCGTCACCAATCCCTCTCCCGGAGAACAATCCCTGGTCACAAACTTCGACGTCACCTACAAAGCCACCGTCACTACCGTCAATCTCCCCGCCAACAACATCGTTTATGATCCCTACGCCCAAGTGATCTATGCCTCGGTCCCCAGTAGCTATGGCCCCAATGGCAACAGCATCGCTATCATTAACCCCAAGAACGGCAAGATCACGGGATACTACTACGCAGGCAGCGAGCCCCACCAACTCGCCCTCTCCAGTGACTCCCAATACTTGTACGTTGGCCTCAACGGCAGCGGCTCCGTGCAGCGCCTCATCCTGCCCAACTTCACCGCCGACATTGACGTCAGTCTCGGCATCAGTTCTTCCGGTGGCCCGAACGTCGCCAGCGGCCTTCAGGTTTCTCCCTCCAGCGACCATACTTGGGCCGTCTCCACGGGACCTACCAGCTGCTGCTACGATAACGTTGTCTACTTCTACAGCGACGCGACGCAGCTTCCCGACTCGGTCGCCAACGACTACTACGGCACATATCAGATCATCTTCGCTAGCTCCGGCACACTCTACGCCTATTACAGCAACACCTTGACTCCCGTTACGGTAAACTCCAGCGGCGGAACTGCGGGCACGCCATGGTCCGGCGTGGTTGAGGGTTCTTCCATTGCTTACGCGGACGGTTTGATCTATGGCAATGAGGGTGAAGCGTTCAATCCCGCTACCGGCCTGCTCCTCGGTACCTACGACTTCGGCACCCAGGAATGCTGCGACTATAGTTACGCTCAGATACTGCCGGACGCGCCCTTCAACCGCATGTTGGCCTTGGGCACCACGCCATTCCTATCGACGTTAGGCATCACCTCCTATAGCCTCGATGAGTTCACTCCCCAGGCCGCCGCCAGCCTTGCTCAATTCGCTGGCGACAGTGAATCCAACCTCATTTCCTGGGGCAGCGACGGTGTAGCCTTCCTCACGGCGACTGAGAATGGGAATGAAAACACCCCTTTACAAGTCGTAATCGTGACCAGTTCCAATCTCGTTGCCCCCGAAGGCAAAGCCAAAAATCCGAAACCGGCTCCAGTGTCACTTTCCCCGTCGAGCGTTACGCACGGCGGCTGGAATTTCCTGCTGGGTGTCAACGGCACCGGTTTCGTTCCCGGCGCTTCCGCCTCCTGGAACGGAACCGCACTTACCACCGCCTACGTCAGCCCTACGCAACTCAACGTTTACGTGCCTTACACCGACATCACCTCGGCCGGCACCGCCAGCATCGTCGTTTCAAATCCCACTCCCGGAGGAGGCAAAGCCGCCGCGCTCACCTTCACCATCAACTGATTGTCAGCGGGATGATTGCCAGCGGGACCATTGCTAACAGTTGCCCCACTTCTGGCTGCCCGTGCCAGAAGTGGGATCTCATCGATTTCTTACGAAGCACGAATCGGCATTGGCGGCACGACGATCTCAACCAGCCCAGTCGCTACGTCGTAGACCAGGCCGGAGATCAGCCACTGGTCCGGCAATGCGGGAATCGACCGTAGCACAGCGACGTCGACGGCAACCGCGGCGCGGGGATCGGTGACTGCTTTTTTCTTGAGTTCCCCTTCCTGTACTTGAAAATAGTGCGTCAGCATGGCGGGGTCCCCCGCAAGGCGAGTGATGCCGCAATCGGTGTGCTGAAGTACGACGATGTGAAACTCCCCGCCCCCTCCAGGATTTGCTCCGGCAACCTCGCCGATTCGGCCGAGTAGACCCAACTGCTCTAACAACCCCGGAGTGATTCGACCGCCGATATTACGTATCACGACCGCCTCGCCCGGTTTAATTCCAAGTACATGAGCCGGATCTACACGCATATCTGCGCAACCAATGATGATCGCCTTTACATTCGGCATCGCCTGTGGAAGCGAGGGCATCAGTGTGCCCGCGGCAGACTGCTGAGCGGCAAAGTCTTTGTTTCGTTTTAGCATGGAGTCGAGATTGTTCATGTTGATTCTCCTTAAAGAGGCATTGCAGAGAGGTATCGCGCGCCGCCGGGCTGAAACAGCTTGCATCGACGACGCAGATCGCCCGGGCGGTCATTACATTTTCGGTGACTGCTTTAGATGAGCGTGCCACGTTCGCCGGCGGTGGAAAATGTTCAAAAACCGGATCCAGCGCCGATTTGCACCCGGGACCAGAAATCCCAATTGACACCGAGGCCTATAATGAGGTCAAGGTCATCATGGGAATGGTTTATGGCGCAGCTGCGAGATTCCATTGCTTCGCCGAGATATCGATTGGAACAAATCGTCCTTTATTTTCAACGCAATACGGGATGTTTTTGGTAAGTTGTTTGGAATCTATATTTGCAAAGTGGTGTCGCGTAAATAATTGATTCTAAAGATAAGACCTTGGGTAGTTTTCTTGTAACTACTGTAGAATCAATATTTTGAAAGTAAGCCATTTAAAATGAATACTTTGACGAAAAAAGAGGGGGGGGAGGGGGGGGTACCCCCTGAAGCCCAATTCGAATCTCGCCCGATCGAATTTCCAGTTCAGCGTTCTAACCGCCAGCATTCGAACTGACCTTCATGCGCATCATCATCGCAGGCGGGGGCACCGGAGGCCACGTCATACCGGCCCTAGCCATAGCCCAACAGCTAAAGAAACAGTTCGCCGCCGAGGTTCTTTTCATCGGAACGGCTCGCGGCATTGAGACGCGGCTGGTGCCGCAAGCGGGATATCCACTGGAACTGATTCAGGTAGGCGCGCTGAAAAATGTCAGCCTGATGACGCGCGCAAAAACGATGTTCGATTTGCCGCGCGCGATCGCAGCTTCTTCACGCATGCTGACCGACTTCGATCCCGAAGTGGTGATCGGTGTCGGAGGCTACGCCTCCGGCCCGGCAATGGTAGCCGCGATTCGCCGCCGTCTTCCAACGCTGGCCTTTGAGCCGAACGTCGTTCCGGGCTTCGCCAACAGAATGATCGCGCGCTGGGTCTCAGCCGCTGCCGTGCACTTCGAGGAGACTTGCCAGTATTTTCCTCACTGCCGCGTAACCGGCGTTCCGGTGCGAGCTGCGTTCTTTGATATTCCCGCGAAAGTCGACGGCGCACCGACCCTCCTGGTCTTTGGAGGCAGTCAAGGCGCCCGCGCTATTAATCAGGCGATGATCGAATCTTTACCAGGTCTACGGGCGAAGATTCCCGGAATTCACATCATTCATCAGACCGGGCAGCGCGACTATGACCAGGTGCTGGCCGCGTATCAGCAATCCGGAATTTCAGGTGAAGTCCACAAGTTCATCGACGATATGCCAAGCACGTTCGCGCGAGCCGATTTGCTCGTGTGTCGATCCGGAGCCAGCACCGTAGGCGAGATCACCGCGGCCGCCAAGCCGGCTATTTTTGTGCCCTTCCCGGCCGCAGCCGACGACCATCAAAATGTCAACGCGCGAGCACTGGAGCGAGTAGGCGCAGCGATTGTGGTCGAAGAAAGCAATCTGGGTGCAGCGTATTTGGTGGAGACGATTGTGGCGCTGATCGGCGACGGGGCCCGGCTGCAAAGCATGTCTGCGGCAGCGAGATCGCTGGCGCATCCGAAGGCAGTCGAAGAGATTGCGGAAATGGTAGCCCGGCTCGCGGGTGGTGATGTCAGTATCCCGCAAATCTAGACTGTCATTCTGAGCGAAGCGAAGGACCTATGCACTTGCACGCACCCCCTGAATGCAGAGCTCCGTCGCCGCTCAAGATGACACTATGTTTTTTTGCTCCGCGCACTCTGCGCTCTCTGCGGTTAAATGTTCTATCATCAGCGTTCAGCATCGTCGGATCAAGCATGTTCGCCAAGATTCAGCGCATTCATTTCGTAGGCATCGGCGGCATCGGCATGAGCGGTATAGCCGAGGTCTTGCTGAATCTCGGCTACCAGATTTCCGGCTCCGATCTTAGGAATTCAGCGACTACGCAGCGCCTAGCCACGCTAGGCGCGACCACTTTCGAGGGACACGCTGCGGCCAACATCGCCAACGCGGATGTTGTAGTCACCAGTTCCGCGATCTCGGTAGATAACCCCGAAGTCGCCGAAGCGCGGCGGCTGCATATTCCGGTGATTCAGCGCGCCGAGATGCTGGCCGAACTCATGCGTCTGAAGTACGGCATCGCCATCGCCGGCATGCATGGCAAGACGACGACGACTTCGATGGTCGCAGCCGTGCTCGCCGCTGGCGGCCTCGACCCCACGGTCGTAGTCGGAGGCCGCGTCGATGCGATGGGATCGAACGCGCGCCTCGGCAAGTCGCAATACCTGGTCGCAGAGGCGGACGAAAGCGACCGGTCGTTCCTGAAGCTGTCGCCGATTTTATCGGTGGTCACGAACATCGACCGCGAGCACATGGACTGCTACCGCGACATGCGCGACGTCCGCCGGACGTTTCTAGAATTCATGGAGCGTGTGCCGTTTTACGGCATGGTCGTCGGCTGCAACGACGACGTTGTGCTCCGGCGATTGCTGCCGCGCGTCCATCGCCGCGTGACAACCTACGGAACGACCCAAGGATCAGACTTCCTGATTCGCATGGGGTCGTCGCAGCTTCGATCATCGCAGCGTGCTGGAGAGCACGGGCCGCTCATCCGCTTTGAAGTCACTTATAAGGATAAGGACCTCGGAGCGTTCACACTGCACGTTCCGGGCACGCACAACGTGCTCAACGCGACGGCAGCCATTGCGGTAGGCACCGCGCTGGACATTCCTGTGCACCAGATTCGGTTGGCCCTCGACGGTTTTCGCGGAGTAGATCGCCGTTTCCAACTGAAAGGCAAGGCCGCAGGAGTCAGCGTAATTGACGATTACGGTCACCATCCCACGGAGATTCGGGCGACGCTAGCCGCCGCTCGCGACTGCGGATTTCGCCGCGTGCATGTGATTTTCCAGCCGCACCGATTCACGCGCACGCGCGATCTGATGGATGAATTTGCCACCGCCTTTGCCGACGCCGATACACTCTGCCTGCTCGATATTTATCCCGCCAGCGAGAAGCCGATCGAAGGCATCACGGCCGAGGCGCTCGCCGGCCGCATCGTTGGGGCAGGGAAGCGGGAAGTCTCCTACTCTCCATCTTTTTCTGACGCGGTTAATTCGGTCGCCGCGCTCGCTCAACCGGGTGACATGGTTTTGACGCTGGGCGCGGGCAGCGTTTCGCAGCTGGGTGCGATGCTTCTGGAGAAACTCGAGGGCGCGAACCAACTTGGCACTGTCTCAATTCGCGAAAACCATTTATAGTAATTTTGCTCAGCGGTTTTCTGTCGACAACTGACTCTAACG
>Ga0209275_10001148_pt1 | contig 10770 bp, 12 predicted proteins | sample HubBroMetageREF2_FD_188344 | JGI IMG/M metagenome (GOLD analysis project Ga0209275, IMG submission 188344) | Reference soil microbial communities from the Hubbard Brook experimental Forest, New Hampshire, USA - Hubbard Brook CCASE Soil... | ecosystem: Environmental > Terrestrial > Soil >...
TGGCCGGACCTGCCAACTGTCCTGAGCAAAGAAAGCGGTGAATGGCCGAACTTGTACGTACTTGGGATTACCAAAGCCCTGCTCGTAGAATCCTGGTGCGCCCAGGCTGAAGGATTGGAGCGGCGTGATCGCCACCGTGCTCGCTATTGGACCGGCGGCAGTATTCCCGGAAAGGCCGCAAGCAATAGGTAGCTGCAAGCAGGGGCTCAAAATAATACCCGGTAGCTCCAAGAATTCAAATCGTCCCGCAAAAAACGTCTGCGACGTTGTATCGTTCCCGCGCACCAGTTCGCTGCCCCCGAACTTTAGAGTATGATGTCCGCGAACCAGACTGAAGTTATCGGCGGCTTCATAGCGTCCTGCGCGCGTATGGCTCGGCAGAAAGATATTTCGCCCAAAAAATCCGAAGCCTTGTATATCCAGCCCCGGCCCGCCGGGATCATTGCTGTCGACGTTAAATTGATACATGTTCCACTGCAGGCGAGCTTCGTTCTGCGCGGTGGGACTAAAGGTGTGAAACCACGACCCCTGTAATGTGCTGTCCCAAGCTAACTCCGATGTGCCCCGGGAAAAAGCGGTCAACGCTTGCACGTCAGGATCTTTTTCGGTTAAGTGATCAAAACTGTAGCGCAGAAATCCTTGATCGCGGTCGCTGAAATGGTGATCGAGCCGCGCCGAGAATTGGTGTTCGCGGATTGGAAAAGGAAACAGGCCGCCGTTGGTTACGGCTTGATTGATGATGAATGGGTTTAACGCCTGGGTGGCTCCATTGGTTTGGCAAGCGGACGCCGCTGGGGTGATCGTCAAGCAATCGGAGAGCACAAATGCACAGGTCGGGGCCGGCAAAAATGTCGGTATACCAAAGATAGGATTTGTGGGGTTCGAAAGACAAGGCACCATGGTGGTGGCCGGTTCAGCCGCCAAGCCCGCAAAGATAGGCAGCTGCTGGGCGGTCGGATTAAACACGCTACTGTTGGTCAGCAGCGGTACGGAATCTTGGGCATCAGACCGCAACCCTTCATAGCCTATAAAAAGAAACGTTTTGTCTTTCTTAATCGGCATGCCAATGTTGCCGCCAAACTGCTGGCGGTTCAGGGAGTTTTTCAGCGGGGTAGCGACTGCGTCTGCGGAAAATGTCTCGCCGGGCAGCAAGGCCGGTTGCAAGGCAAAATGATCGCGAGCGTCGAGGGCATCATTGCGAAACAACCCATAGAGGCTGCCATGCACTGCGTTGGTACCGGATTTGGAGACAATGTTAATCGCGGCGCCGCTTGCGCCGCCCAGTTCCGCCGTGTAATTGCTCCGATTTACCTGAAACTCCTGCACCGCATCCTGGTTCAGATTGAGCCGGACACCGCCAGCATCATCGTTGAATTCACCCCCATCGACGGTGACGCTGTTCCCCCTGCCGTTGCTGCCGTAGAATGACAATCCACTTTGCGGGGTTTGCTTAACGCGAAAGTCTGAATTGTCGGCAATCGTATTAGCATTGCTCACGCCGGGCAGCAATAGCGTAAAGGTCAGGTAATCCCGGCGATTGATGGGCAGGTCATTAATATAGGTCTGGGATAGGGTCTCGGCCTGACTGCCTCGCGTGGTCTCGACCACGGCCTGCTCGGCACTGACTTTCACTTGCACGCTCGTCCCCGCCAGAGCCAATCGGAAATCCAGGGTGGCGGTCTGACCCACTTCCAGTTCGAGTCCCTTCCGTAACTGGGTCTGCATCCCGGCATGACGCACCGTCACTTCATAGATCGACGGCGGCAGGTTCGGAAATTCGTATTGGCCGTTGCCATCCGTTGTCGCGGTGTGATGCGTCCCTTTTGCAGTATCAACAGCCTCAACGCTCGCGTTCGGAATTACAGCACCGGCGGGATCAAAAACCGTTCCTCTGATTTCACCGGAGGCCCCAACGCCTTGGGCCTCTGCGCCGGGACTTAGGGAAAGGAAAAACAGCAGGGAAGCTAGCAGGATCGTTTTCATTAGTTCCTCTCGGATTCGCCGGAGTACCGCTAAAAACCATCTCAGATTGTCCAGTTATTCCCAACCAAGTGTTAGCAAATCAGTCTGGCACCGTGGCAGAATTCGAGCTGCGAATGGCCGCCCACCAGGAGGAAATCCACAGTCTTTCGACAATTCTGCCCATCACCGCCCCTTGCCCCGACAAATGCGAAATTATGAGAGGGCATATCACAATATAGCGACTAACGTCAATATGAAACCCTGATCCGTCGCATCATTTTTCTTGATACGTCGGCGCGAGTGTGGTTCGCCAGGGAAGCGGTGTGTAGCTTCAGGCCCTAGCATGTGGAATAAACAGTTTCAGTGAGCGCTTCAGGGAAGCTAGCGTGGGAGCAGCACGATTCGCCCTGGAATGGATCCCCTGCGCAGTTCTTCGAAGACCTCATTGGCTTCCGCCAACGGTCGCGTTTTCACTTGGCAATGCACTTTGTCCGCGGCAGCCAGGACTAACATCTCCCGCATATCTTGTCGCGTGCCAACCGAGGAGGCCTGGATGTGAACCTCCAATGCCGCCATCATAATCGGGGCGAAGCAAAGAGGCTCTGCAGGTAGCCCTACGACAAGAAGCGTCCCACCCGGCCTGACGCAGGGAAAGGCCGTATCGTAAGCCGCTTTTGCCGCAGAAGTAACCAGTGCGACGTGAACGCCTCCGACAGCTCGCAATTCTTTGACGACTTTTTCGGTCGCAGCGTTCAAGGTGCTATCTGCTCCCAGACTTCGCGCATACGCCAGCTTATCGTCCGAAACATCAATGGCGATCACCACCGCTCCTAAACCGTGACCGATTTGCACCGCCAAATGGCCGAGTCCCCCAATGCCAAATATCGCCAGGCGCTGCCCGGCCTCGATTTTGGCCCGCCGCAATGCTCGGTACACCGTGACCCCGGCGCAAAAAAGTGGTGCAGCCTCAACGCAGGAAAGCCCGTCCGGAATCTTCAACGTGTGGCTCGCGGGCGCCTTTATGAATTCGGCGTAACCGCCGTCCACAGTCACGCCGGTAATCTTTTGTTTGACGCAAAGGTTTTCATTACCTTCGCGACAGAATCCGCACTCCCCGCAGGTCCAGTGCACCCACGCTACGCCCACTCTGTCGCCCAACTCCAAATCCGTAACCGCAGATCCCTTTTCCACAACGCGGCCTGCGACTTCGTGCCCGAGAATCAACGGTCTCTTCGTGATCGGCACGATCTGCGGCCAGTCGCCATCCGCCACGTGCAGATCCGAGTGGCATACACCACACGCTTCCACTTCGATCAGCACTTCGTGGGCCTCAAGCTTGGGCGTAGCAACCTCTTCAATTGTCAGTGGCGCTTTGAAGTCACGCAGGATCGCTGCTTTCATTGCTCACCTCGAAACACCACGGATGCGTGACTTGCGCTCGCGTAATTCACGCGGACTTTTGTAACGTCGATAAGGTCGAAATGATTTTTTACGGTTTAGCGCCGCGCAAGAAAAATTCAACTGCATTATGCACGCGCTCGGTGAGTTTGTGAGGTCCCGTAAGGTCGACGGCCCACTGACGAACCACGGTATTGAAAAGTCCTTCCATAAATTCGGCCAAGTGCACGATCGGAAAATCCACGGTCACCTCGCCATTCTTCTGCCCTTCGGCGATGATTTCACGAAGCAGTCTAACCGTGGCCGCCTCCGCACCTCGCAACTCCGGCGAGCGCACTGGGTCCATCGCCCCGGCCAAAATGACTGCTTGCCACAGCGGGCGCCCCACCTCGGTGACATTCCCTAAGGTTTCATAAAACCGCCGCAAGCGCTGCTCGGTGGTGGCCTTAACAGCTAGTTCGGCCTTCAGGCTTTCGGCTTGCCGGGCAAACGCCCGGCGGCCCACTTCGCGCAGCACTGCATCCTTGCTGGGAAAATAGCGAAAAAACGTCGGCTGGCTAATCTCCAGCGTTTGCACAATGTCATCGATCCGCGTGTTCTCGTACCCGCGTTGGCGGAAAAGATGCAGCGCCGTTTCGACGATCTGCTGGCGGAGACGTGCCTTCTTGCGCTCACGAAGACCGGGCTCATTTCTCTGCGCGATGCCCGCACGGTCCTGCCCTTTTTTTTCCGGTCGCGACTCTTTGGCGCTCCCCGGAACTGGCGTAAGCGTTCGTCTTACCGCAGTTTTGGTGCGGCGCATCCTCATTCTCCTCCTGAATATGGTGGGCCGCTGCACTGCGGCCTTTGATAGTTACCCTAACATTATAGTGACTATCGTAAAGTTGCAAGCCTTCTGGCCTTCACGCAGAACCGCTGCCGCAATCGGATGGGCGCGCGAAACCTGTTACCCAAAGAAGGGGAGCGGGGCCATGCTAACCCGCCGCTCACCGGGATTTTCGAGTTTGCATCGATCAGGTGACAAGCATCTAATTTTCGCGACGCCAAGGACTGTTCATCAAACTTAAATTCGCGTCACGGCAACGTGGGAGTCATCGGCCTGAGGCTACCGACGGGGCTCCGGTCACTGAGACAATCTATTTGGCGTAAAAAGCGAAACGGATTAGAGGGAGCATCCTCTAAGCGTTTCTTACCGACTAACGAATGGTTGCCGGGAGCCGCAACGTACTGCAAATTCCACCCGTCTTATTCTGTTTCGAGATCCATCGCCCGAATGTGGCTTGATCCGAAACGCTTTCCGCCAGTTCGATTTCGGAGCCCGGATCGCACCACGCGTGCGTTACGAGTCTAGCTTGCCCTTGGCCATCAAATGGAAAACGAGAATTCGCAATTTAGACCTGAAGAGGCTCACCAAACTTCAAGGGCAACGTAGGACATTAAAACCTCGACTTCATTGCTCAACGGGCCGCGTCTCGCGAGACACCGCATCTGAAAAGATTGCTCTCCGAGTATGTTCGTTACCATCAGGACCGCACGCATGTCGGACTTGCGAAGGGGACACCTGACGGCAGGATTCGTTCCGTAGCTTGCGGTCAGGTCCTTTCACAGCTGCGACTCGGTGGACTGCACCATCGTTACAATCGAGCGGCCTAGTCCGGATCGACCTTCCGCCTATCCTTATATATATGTGTCCTCCACGCACTGGGGCTCATGCCCTCCAGAGTCTTCTTGCGGTACCGAGTCGATAATCGTATTCAGGACTACTCTACCAAGAACCGCCGTGTCTTGGTGTCGGCTGAAGTTTTGGCGAACCACACCGATAAGAAATCGCAAAATAGTCCTTTACATATTCCTATATGGGAATATATTAGCACCATGGCCAGGGCGGCGACGACTTCCGATGCATTCAACGCCGTCGCGGAACCGCGGCGACGGGACATTCTCAATTATTTGGCGGCCGAGGAGCGCTCCGTCAGTGAGATTGTTGGCGTGTTGGAGATGGAGCAGCCTTCCGTTTCGAAGCACCTCAAAGTGCTGAAAGACGTGGGGTTAGTGGATGCGCGAAGGGAGGGCCGGCAGATGCTTTACCGCGTGAACGCGATGGCCATCCGGCCACTGTGGGAATGGACCACCACCTTTGAACGCCTCTGGCGCCATCAATTGGTCAAGGTGAAAGAGAACGCCGAGAAGAAAGCGAATTTGTAGTCGTGTCGGTGAATTTTCACAAAGAGGGGGAGAGCCATGCCGATCGCAAATCAAGCAAGTCAACTAACTATCGAGGACCTGACACTGAGCGTGCACGAAGAAATTCACGTACGCGCGTCGATCGAAACAACGTTCCAAGCGCTGCTCGAACAACTCGGGCCGCTGAACGAGGTGCCGGAACGCGGTGCGATGCCGATGAAGCTCGAAGCATGGCCCGGCGGCCGCTGGTATCGCGATCTCGGCCGCCAAAACGGCCACTTCTGGGCGCACGTGCAGGCCATCAAGCGCCCCACGCTGCTGGAACTCAACGGTCCGCTCTTCATGTCCTATCCAGTCAGTTCAAATTTGCAATACCGGTTGAGCGAAGAGCCGGGTGGCACGCTGATCGAGTTCCGGCACTTGGCACTGGGCTTGATCGAAGACGATCACCGGAAGGGTGTCGTCCGCGGTTGGTCCACGATTCACGCGCGCGTGAAAGCAGCCGCCGAAGGCGCGCGCATGCACTGAGCTCGCGCGAAAAGGAGAATCCCAATGTGCCCCGCATGCATTTCAACGACGGCATTGTTGCTGGGCGGATTTCTATCGACCGGGGGCGTGGCAGCGCTCCTCGCAAGACGGCGGTTCAAACGCAACACCAAGAAACTTTCCGGCGGTTAATCTCAAGGAGGAACCATGAGTGAAGCAACGTTCGAACAAGCAAATCTGCAGGTGAAGCTGTACGATCTGCGGCGCGAGCCGCGGTTGCGCGAAGCCCGGGAATGGTTTTCCGGCCATTTCCACCCGCAATCCCTGGATGACGTGATGAAGATCTGTCCTCCGGGCAGCAAAGAAAACGCATTTATGCGCCAGGTCCTCAGCTACTGGGAGCTGGTTGCGAGCATGTCCAGCCGCGGCCTCCTGGACGAGGACCTTCTATTCGAAAGCGGCGGCGAAGAATGGGCGACGTTCCAGCAGGTGAAACCCGTCCTCGCCGCCTGGCGTGAAATGTTCGCGAGCCAGAAATTCCTCGGCAATCTCGAAGCGCACTGCACACGGCTCGAAACCTGGCGCGAAAAGCGGAGCCCAGGCTCCAACGCCGCAATTCGCAAGGTGATCGAACAGGTCTCTCAGGCCAAACAATCCGTCAAGGCGAAAGCCGCCTAGAATCTCGGCTCGGGAGGGCGCGGTGCGCCCGCGCCCTCCCGACACAAATTCAGGAGAAATGGAAATGGGAACAACCGTTGTGGTAAATCGAAAGGTCGTTTCGAACAGGGAATGGCTGGCGGCGAGAACAACATTCGCCGCCCGTGGCGCGATCAACAGCTTGATGGGCGAACTCATGGAAGATCACATCCTTCACCACATGCCGAAGAATTCGAAATCTGCCGAGGAAGCCGCCGAAGACATGATTCAAATTGTCCGCACTTACCTAAAGCAGCCGGAACACGCACGTTGGCTGACCAGATTAATTGCGAAACGCATGCAGGCTGTACGCGTTGGAGCGAGTCGCCCGGTCAACGAGACCACGGTATCGCTCGAATTTGCTGACTGGTCTTCACCAAGAAGAATGAGTCCGAGGCTATGTATCTCGACGTGAAGGTAAGGCTTTCAAACAAGTTCTGGGCACGCCACCTGGTGGATACCGTCGCAACGTGCTTGAAGTGCAACAGCACACCTTTCCGGGTGGATAGTCCGCAAAACAGGAAGTTATCACGCCCTCCTTGTGAGGAGAATTAACGTTGCCGCCGCAAAGCAATTCACTCGAGCCTCGACTAGAGGACCTAATTTTATGCCTCATTGCGTAAGAATTCCTCCCGCGCTGCAACTGCGACGCGGGAGGCAGGAATGCAACAGGAGAGCCTAAATAGAGGCACTGCCTCTGTCGAAACATACTGCTGAAGCCGTTTTTTGTCGCTTAAAGTTTCGTTGTTCCCGCTGGCTACATTTCCTCCTCGTCCGATACAGAGATCTCTTTCGGTTAAGCGTTCGTGCCGCCGTCGACAGTTAGATTGGCACCCGTGATGTACGCCGCTTCCGGACCCGCCACAAACGCGACCAACGCTGCAACTTCGTCAACTGTTCCGTAGCGGTTGAGCGCTGTGTTGGCCTTCTGAGGTGCCGCCCAATCCCCGGCGGCGGGGTTCAAGTCCGTGTCGATCGGACCCGGCTGGACGTTGTTAACGGTGATGCCCCGATCTCCCACTTCTCTGGACAACCCCTGAGTGAACATCTTGATGGCTCCCTTGGTGGCCGAATAGGCCGTCAGACCGGGCGTCATATTGCGCTCGCCGACGCACGAGCCGATCATGATGATGCGCCCTTCGTTCTTCATGTGCTTCAGCGCTGCCTGCGTCGCCACCAAGGCGCCGCGGACATTGAGGCTAAGCATGTGGTCTATTTCCTCCAGCGTGGTCTCCTCGAACTTCTTCGGAATGGCCGTGCCTGCATTGTTCACCAGGATGTCGATCCGGCCGAAGGTCGCGGCGGTCTTTTCTACCGCGGCATTGACAGCGCCTGCATCGGTGGCGTCCGCCTGAATTGCGGTCGCCTTTCCACCAGCGCGTTCAATCTCCTTAACAACCGACGCGGCTGCGTCGGCACCTTTCGTGTACGTTATGACCACGTTCGCTCCGTCCGCGGCCAGACGTTTTGCGATTGCTGCTCCAATACCGCGGGAGCCTCCAGTGACGAGTGCCACTTTGTTGGTTAACTTAGACATATATCTCCTTGGTTTTATGCAAATGAATTGACGCACTTATATAGCCGAACGCTATTGCTTACAGCGATACAAGTAGGCGTTCTGATGCACTTGGGTCAAAGATCGGTAGAATTTTGTGTGTAAGGTCCGGATTTAGGTACGGCCACCCTAAGAGTATTCATTGCGTTGACGCCGCCAGGAAAAAATGCTTTCCCATTCTTGCCGCTATCCCCGCTGCTGTTTTGAAGTAGAAATGAGTAAATACGCAACCGGCGTCAGGTCACTCCGTGAATTGCAAGCAAAACGGAACTTATCGTCGTAAATCCAATGCGTATTCCATTGCGATCGTCGCAGCAACATCAGAAGGTAAGCTTCAGGCCATACTGGAATTCACGAGCTGGTCGCGTGGTGGTAGCCTGTCCGAATGTGCCTGGGCTATCCCGGCGAGTGATTACGCGGTTCGAGGGACCGCAAGGTTGGTACTGTGCGTTTCTGTCGGCTGGGCCACAGTTCACATTGCCGGTGATTCCCTGGTTGAAGCCGTTGTCCCCTCTGAACTGCGTGTGGTTGAACAGATTGAAAGCGTCGATGCTGAATTTCAGGCGGAAGCGCTCCTTGAAGGTCCAGTTTTTCGCAAATTGGATGTCAACGTTCACCAGATCAGGGCCGAAGCACATCCCTCGCGGCGCAGTGCCTAGGGATCCAATAGAGAAGCCAACGAGAGTTATAGCCTTCGGGTTCCACACCTGATATCCATTTGAACCCGAGTCGCAATTCGCCCCAGCGGCATTCGGGCGATCTGTGAATCTGAAGGCGGTTCCGGTAAGCGATTGAAGTGTACAGCCCTGGTTGCCACCCGACGTTCCACACGAATTTTCGCGAACCACAGCCGGAGCCCAATTTGTCTGAACGTCTGTGACTCCATAAAGAAACATGTTCATCGAAGCCCCGCTCATCGCGGTAACAATACTATTCACTTCCCATCCCCCGAGCGTGTCACGAACCAGGGCGCTCCTGTTCTGAAACCTCGGCATGTAATAAACCTCGTTGGCCACGAAAATTTGCGGTCTGTTAATAGTCGAATTCCCGTTGTCAATCCCTGTGTCGGAGGGATCGCTAAACGCGCCGTCGAGCGCAGTGCCCGAGGAGAACGTCAGATCGACGTCAGAAATCGAGTGCGACCAAGTGTAGGACGCCTGCAAATCCAGATTGCCCCACTTCGAACGGAATAAAATCTGCAGCGCGTTGTAACTGGAATGCCCCTGCCGATTGAAGGTACTGATGCTTCCAAAGTTTCCAGCCGGACGCAGAGCATTCTGCTGAGCTCCAGAAGTGAACGCGCCGACAAGCCAGTCGGATTGTGGAATTCGGTTTTGGTCGTAGCCGCTCGTCAGGTGGACTCCGGAATTGCCCGCATAGCCCACTTCTAGAGCGGTGTTCTCGGCTTCTCGTATGGTTTTCGACCCGGACGCAGCCAGCATCAAGCACTGGACGCGCTGTCGTATGCGCTTCTGCGGAAGAAGGTGAACTACGTTCTGGACGCCGACATCCGAGGGGTTTTCGATAACCTCGACAAAAGTTGGCTGATCAAGTTCGTCGAGCATCGCGTAGCTGACCCCCCGGATCCTACGGCTGATCCAGAAATGGCTGAACGCTGGGGTGATGGAGGAAGGCCAATGGTCGGAAATGAAGACAGGTACTCCGCAAGGGTCGGTGATTTCGCCGACGCTTGCCAATATCTATCTGCATTACGTTTTCGATCTCTGGGTGGACGTCTGGCGTACGAAGTGTGCGCAAGGCGACGTGGTGGTCGTTCGCTACGCGGACGACATCGTTTTAGGATTCCAACATCAGGCGGAAGCAGACCGTTTACTAGAGAAGTTTCGGGAACGGCTGGGAAAGTTTGGATTGGAGCTGCATCCAGATAAAACGCGCCGGATCGAGTGGACCATGAATCTTACGCGCTTCACGGTATTTTTACTGTTAGTAATAGTTTCTACGAGCAACGAACAGAAGCCGGAAACTCTCGAACGATATCCCGGGACTGCGAGTGGTCGCGATCTGAATGGTTAAAACTCTAAGGCGTGACCCCGGAGCCCGTAGGAGTGTTTCTGACTCTCTTCGCGGTGACGATCGCTTTGCCCTCAGCCATGCTCACCCAAAGGGCGAGCTCGGGACTCGGGCTGTTCACTTGTAAGGTGCGGAGATAGTGCACTAGATCCCATGCCTCGTCCGGTTTCACGACATCCGCGAAGGACGGCATCGGCGTGCCGTCAAGGCCGGTCATGAAGATACGGTAGAGATCGGTGTTCGTTGTGCCACACTTGGATCGGTTGGAAGACGTGAAGTCATACGGGCGGATGGGCTGATCATTGCTGTCGGTGAGCGTGGATGCCGAAGGTCCATCGCCGCGGCCTTCTTGTCCGTGACACTTCCAGCATTCCAACTTTTGGAAGAGTTCGCCGCCGTGCTTCATGCTCTCGATCGTGAGCTTAGGCTCTGCGGGAATCGGAATGGGATCGCCTGGC
>Ga0209275_10001149_pt1 | contig 10766 bp, 8 predicted proteins | sample HubBroMetageREF2_FD_188344 | JGI IMG/M metagenome (GOLD analysis project Ga0209275, IMG submission 188344) | Reference soil microbial communities from the Hubbard Brook experimental Forest, New Hampshire, USA - Hubbard Brook CCASE Soil... | ecosystem: Environmental > Terrestrial > Soil >...
CGAGGGCATCAGCCCGGCCAAGAGCCACTGGGCCCAGCCCCTCGACACCCCGCCCTACTACGGCGTGGCCATGCGCCCCGGCATCACGTTCACCTACCTGGGCGTCGCGGTCAGCGAGCAGGCCCGCGTGCTGCGCACCGACGGCACGCCGATGCGCAACGTGTTCGCGGCCGGGGAAATCATGTCCGGCAACATCCTGTCCACCGGCTACCTCGCGGGCTTCGGGCTGACCATCGGGCACGTCTGGGGCCGCATCGCCGGAGCGGAGGCGGCGCGTCATGCCCACGCCTGATGACCTGTTCGCCGAGGCGGAGCGGCAGCTCAACATCTGCAACTCATGCCGGTACTGCGAAGGCTATTGCGCGGTGTTCCCCGCGCTCGAGCGCCGCACCGTGCTGGAGACCGGCGACATCACCCAGCTCGCCAGCCTCTGCCATGACTGCCGGGCCTGCTTCCAGGCCTGCATGTACGCACCGCCGCACGAGTTCGCCGTCGACCCGCCGGCCATCCTCACCGCGGTGCGACAGGCCAGCTATCGCCGCTACCTTCCGTCGCTGGGCTGGATGCGGCCGGGCTGGCTTGGGCAGGCCTGGATGCGGCAGGCCTGGATGCGCCAGGCCTGGCTGCGGCCGGCCTGGCTGGACGGGCGGGGCGCCCGGGCAACGGCGGCCATCGGTGTCTGCGCCGCCCTGCTGACCCTGGTCGCGGTCACCGAAGGCATCGGCGCGCTGCTGCGCCACCGCGGCCCGTATCAGGTCATCCCATACCCGGCCCTGCTCGTGACCGTGGCGCTGCCGACGGCCTGGAGCGCGGCGGTCATGCTCCGCGCGGTCACCGGGTACTGGCACGACACGCACGGGCCGCTGCGGGATCTCGCCAACTGGCGGGCGCTGGCCACGGCGCTGCGCCGCGCGGCCCGCCTGGAGTACCTGCGCGGCGGCGGCGCCGAATGCCCCTACCCCGGCGATGACCCGTCACCGGCCAGGCGGCACCTGCACGCGGCCGTCGCCTGGGGCTTCGCAACCTGCTTCGCCGCCACTGTTGCGGCCGCGTTCCTGCAGGACGTTCTCGGCATCGGCCCGCCCTACCCGCTGCTGTCCGCCCCCGTCATCCTGGGCACGGCCGGCGGGATCAGCATGCTGGCCGGGTGCGCCGGGCTGATGATGCTCAAGCAGCGCGACGACCCGCCACCCAGCGCCGGAGATTACGGCCTGATTATCGGCCTCGGCCTGCTGGCGCTGACCGGCATGCTCACCCTCGTGTTCCGGGACACCCCGGCCTACGGCCTGATCCTGATCGCCCACCTGGCGACGATCGTGATCTGCTTCGCCATCGCGCCCTACACCAGGATGGTGCACGCCGTGTACCGCTTCCTGGCGATCGTCGCGGACGTCCTCGAGCAGGCCTAGCCAGTCAGGTCGCCCGGTGGCTGGCCGGAGCGGGGGCCGGGGTGCCGGGCGGCGGGTCCTATGCGAGCCACACAGACGTCTGACGTCTGTCGTCTATTGACTGATGGCTTATGGAGATCTTAGGCTCAGCCCGTGAGTTCACGCCAGGACAGCCGGCCATGAAGATCGCGATTCTCGGCGGCAGCGGCATAGCCACCCCGCAGCTGATTGACGAGCTGGCCTGCCGGCTGGGCCCGGACCTGACCGCCTGCCTGATTGGCCGCAGTCACGACAAGCTGCAGATCGTGGCGGCGGCCGCGGCCAGACGGAATCCCGGTGTCCGGATCGTCACCGCCGGCAGCGTGGCAGACGGCGTCCGCGGCGCTGATCTGGTGCTGAACCAGGTCAGGGTGGGCGGCCTGGACGGCCGGGCCTGGGACGAGAAGGCCCCGACCGAGTTCGGGATGATCGGCGAGGAGACCGTGGGGGCGGGGGGGTTCGCCCTCGGCTACCGCACTCTGCCGGTTGTCAGGGCGATGGCCAGAGCCGTCAGTGAGGTGGCCCCCGATGCCTGGTTCGTCAACCTGACGAACCCGGCCGGGCTGGTGCTGTCCGCGCTCGCGGCGGAAACGTCACTGCGCGCGATCTCACTCTGTGACATCCCGGTCTCGATGACCCTGGCCATCGACCGGATCATGCCAGCGGTGCGCCCCCACTTCTTCGGCACGAACCACGCAAGCGCCGTGGTAGCCGCCGAGGACACCGGCGGGCGTGATCGCCTGCCCGAGCTCGCCAGCCAGGCCGCCGGCAGCGGGCCCGCCGCGGAGTGGGCACGGCGTGCCGGGGTCGTCGCCAGCCCGTACCTGCGCTACTACGTTGATCCGTCGCTGCGCCCCACCGCGCCTGCGGCCCGCTCGCGTGCCGACGACCTGCTGAGTCTGCAAGCCGCGGTGCTCGACCGGTACCGCGCCGGGGATGCCGCCAGCGGCGACGCCGCCGTGGCTGAACGCAACCCGCACTGGTACGCCGAGGTGGTCGCGCCGGTGATCGCGACCCTGCTGGGCGGCAGCGAACCGCGAAGGTTCGTCGTTCAGCTCCCAAACAACGGCCTGGTGCCCTTTCTGCGCCCCTCCGCCGCCGTCGAGGTGACCGCCGAGGTTGGCAGGGACGGGGTCAAGCCGCTCCCGGTTCCCGACATCCCCGCCGAGCTTAAGGTGCTGACCCTGCAGCTCACCGAGGCAGACGAGCTCACGCGGCGCGCATCGCTGTCCGCTGACCCGGAGCTGGCCGTCCGTGCGCTGGCCCTCAACCCACTGGTCCCCGACGAGGGATCCGCCCGGTCCTTCTGGCAGGCCGTGGCCGACCGCTGGCTCGACGCCAGCCGCCAGGACAGCCGGCGATCTGGAAGTGAGGATTCACCATGACGAGGCGTGTTGTCCCGCTCGACGATCTCGAGGGGCTCTACGCGGAGCAGGCCGACGAGATCCGTTCCGCGGCAGAGAAGGTGCTGGCCTCCGGCCGGTACACCTTCACCAAAGGAAAGGAGGTCGAGTCCTTCGAGCGGGCCTTCGCCGAATACATCGGCACCGGCGACTGTGTTGGCGTCAGTTCCGGGACGGCCGCCCTCTGGCTCGCGCTCGAGGCCCTGGGGATCGGGCCAGGCGACGAGGTCATCGTGCCCGCTAACACGTACGTGGCCAGCGTCTTTGCCATCTCCTACCGGGGCGCCACGCCGGTGCTCGCCGACGTCGATGAGGCCACGTTCACGCTAGATCCCGCCGTGGTCGAGACGCTCATCACGCCGCGAACCGCCGCGCTGCTGCCGGTTCACCTGTTCGGTACGCCGTGCGATATGGACGCGCTGAGCCGGATCGCCGCGTCTGCTGGGCTTGCGATCGTCGAGGACGCCGCGCAGGCGCATGGCGCCACGCTGCACGGCAGGCGGGTCGGGACCTTCGGCGCGGCCGGCTGCTTCAGCTTCTACCCGACCAAGAACCTGGGCGCGATGGGAGACGCCGGCGCGCTCACGACCGATGACCCCGCCGTGGCGGCGTCGGTGCGGCGGCAGCGGTACATGGGCCAGGAGCACAAGTACAACCACCTGACCATCGGCTACCAGGAACGGCTGGACGAGATCCAGGCCGCGGTGCTGGCCACCCGGCTGCCGCGGCTCGACGCCTGGAACGCGCAGCGGCGGCATCAGGCCCATCTGTACAACGAGCTGCTGTCCGGCACCCCGGTGGTGGCGCAGGCCGAGCCGGACGGTTCCGAGTGTGTCTACTACGTCTACACGGTGCGGACGCCCCGCCGGGACGAGCTTGCCGAGTACCTCGCCGCCCGCGGCGTGGAAACCGGCCTCTTCTATCCGAAGGCGATCTACGAACAGCCGGCATACGAAGGCAAGTGGCAGGCCGGGGACTACCCCGTCACCCAGCGCCTGCAGCCGGAGATCCTCTCGCTGCCGGTCTTCCCCGGCTACTCCGACGACGACATTGCCTACGTCGCCGGCACCGTAAGGCAGTTCTTTACCGCCAGTTAGGTGGCCAGATCCTTACCTCTTAGAAGGGCGGTCCGGATGGGCGCCGAACCTCACGCTGGGAAACCTGCCGGCCGGCAGGAAGCGGAACCGGGCAAGCTGCGCGCCGGATCTATCGGCGTGCCATCGGCGATGGTGATGTCCATCGCCATCATGGCCCCCGCGGCCGGAATGATCTTCCTGCCGCAGGTCGTGGCCAGCCATGCCGGCGCCGCTGTGCCGCTGGTCTACCTGATGTCGCTGATCGCGTGCTTGTTCATCGCGGGCACCATCACCCAGTTCGCCCGGCTGGTGCCGCACGCGGGCTCCTTCTACGCCTACGACGCCGTCGGGCTCGGCCGGACCACCGGGTTCGTGTCCGGGTGGCTGCTGATGGCGGGCTACTTCGTCTTCTACCCGCAGAACCTGCTGGCAGCTGCGTACTTCACGTCGTCAACGCTGCGCGAGGAACTGGGCTGGAACGTCAACTGGTCGGTCTGGGCCGTGCTGTTCGCGATAGCGATCTGGCTGCTGTCCACCCGGGGCATCCGCACATCGATGCGCACCGACCTGACCGTGGTGGGAGCGGAAAGCCTGATCATCCTCATCGTGGTCATCGGCATCCTGGTCGCGGGCGGCGCGCACGGCAACACCGCGGCGGTGTTCACCCCGTCCGCGACCGACGGGAAGGGCTGGAACGGGATCTTCCTCGGCATGGTGTTCGCGATGCTGACGTTCGTGGGCTTCGAGGGTGCCGCCACGCTGGGCGAGGAGACCGGCGACGCGCGGCGGAACGTGCCCAGGGCGATCTGGGCCGCGGTGATCGGCTGCGGCCTGTTCTTCCTGCTGACCTCCTACGCCCTGGCCGTCGGCTACGGGCCGCACGGCGGGGCGGCGTTCGCCACCGCGTCCGGCACCCCGATGTACGACCTGGCCGTCAAGTACGTGGGGTCCGGGCTGGGTGTCGCGGTCAACATCGCCGGCATCGTCAGCGCCTTCGCCGTGTGCCTGGCCTGCAACAACGCCTCCACGCGGGTGCTGTTCGCGATGGGCCGCGACGACGTGCTGCCCGGCGGCCTCGGCCGGACCCACAAGGTATTCCGGACACCGGCGCGGGCGATCAACCTGGTCGGCTTCGCCGCGCTGGCGCTGTCGCTGCTGGTTGGCCTGGCCGTCGGCCCCTATCCCAGCGGCTACGCCGACGTCGGGCAGTTCGGCACGATCCCGATCCTGATCCTCTACATCCTGGCCTGCCTGTCACTGATTGTGTACATGCGCCGGCTGCGCGCTGCCGGGAAGGTCCGGTATAACCTGTTCAAACACCTGATCGCGCCGGTGATCGGCATCGTCATCGTGTTCCTGCCGATCTACGGCTCGGTCTGGCCGTGGCCGCCGTGGCCGCTGAACCTGATCACGATCCTGATCTTCGTGTTCCTCGTGGCCGGCATCGGAATCGGGCTGGCACTGCGCAGCCGGCCGGATCACCTGGGTGACCGGATCGCGTTCCTGCTGGCTACCGGCGGCGACGCCGAGGCCGAGAGCGTCGAGGGAGAGGGGCCGGCCGCGACGACCGCAACGGGCAGGGCATGACCGAGGCCAACATGGACAGCAGCGCACCCTGGGACATGACTCCCCGGCAGAGCGTCGCACAGGCCGCCGGCCAGGGCGTCTTCGGTGTCGTCGACGTCGGCGGAACGAAGATCGTGGCGGGGGTCGCCTCCGTCACCGACATCCTGCGAACCGAGCGGCTCTCCACCCACGCCCTGCGCGGGCCCGACGACATCGTGGACAGGATCGCCCGGGCGCTGACCGGGCTGTGCACGCCCGGCCTGCCCCCGATGTCGGCGGTTGGGCTTTCGGTGCCGGGGCCGCTCGACCGCCGCAGCGGCGTCGTGCACTTCACCCCGAACCTGCTGTGGCAGCACTACCCGGTCGCGGACCGGCTATCGCAGCTGCTCGGCGGGATCCCGGTCCTGATCGACGACGACGCCAACTGCGCGGCTCTCGGCGAGGCCTGGCAAGGCACCGGGAAGGGCTTTGCGCATCTGGTGTGCCTGACGATCGGCACCGGGATCGGCGGCGCGATCATCATTGACGGGGCTCTCGTGCACGGCCACCAGGACCTGGCGGGCGAGATCGGGCACATGGTCATCGTGCCGGACGGCCCGCCGTGTGCCTGCGGGCACAGCGGCTGCCTGGAAGCCGTCGCTTCGGGCGCGGCGATCGGCCGGCTCGGCGCCGCCCTGCTCACCCAGAACGAGTCCCCGGCGCTCGCCCGGCTTGCTCAAACTCGCGGCGGCCAGGTCGATGCCGACCTGGTGTTCCAGGCTGCGGCCGGCAATGACGCGGCATGCCAGGCCGTGCTCGGCAAGGTCGCCGAGCACCTGGGCGCCGCCGTCGCCTCGCTCATCCAGGTCCTCAACCCGCAGGCCGTCGTGCTCGGCGGAGGGGTGATGAGCCCGGAGAACGCAGCCTGGCTGATTCCCGCGATCCAGGCCAACATGAACCGGCACCTGTTCGAAGTCCAGCGCGGGGCCGTGCAGGTCCTGCGCGGGGAGCTCGGGGACGTCGCCGGGCTCTGGGGCGCCTTGCAACTTGTCGCCCCGTTAGCGCGAGCCGTCCTTCCGACCGGCATGCTTGGATGATGGCGCGCAAGGACGCACTGAACCACATCACGCCGGTAGTCACCGATAACAGGCCACTCGCGGCACGTCTGGCCGACCTGCTGCGCGAGGGCATCGCCGACGGAAGGTTCGGGCGTGGGGAGCAGCTCCCGTCCGAGGAACAGCTATCGGCCTCCTACCGGGTGGGCCGGACCACCGTCCGAGAGGCGCTCAAGGAACTGGAAAGCGAAGGCGCCGTCCAGGTCCGGCGCGGCCGAGGGCGGTTCGTGTCGTCTGCTCCGCCGGTCTTCCGGCCGATTACCCGGCTGGAGAGCGTGACCGAAATGCTCGCCGCGCAGGGATACACCGTCGCCAACCGCGTGCTGTCGGTCCAGACGCGGAGGCCGACATCCGACGAGCGCGACCAGCTTGGCCTCGGCGAGGATGCCTCCGTCGTGCAGCTGGAACGTCTTCGCCTGGCCGAGGACGAGCCGCTGATCTACTCCACCGACATCCTGCCGGCCGAGCTCGTTCCGGAGAGCCTGACGCAGGCGTGGGGGGAGTCGCTGTTCGTGCACCTTGAGCAGGCCGGCCTCACTCCGACCTCCTCGGCGAGCATCTTCCGGGCGAGCCACCTCCCTGAAAACGTCCGGGAGCTCACCGAGCCCGGGCTCGACCCGTTCCTGCCGTGGCTGCTCATGGTCCAGGTGCACTTGGCCGCGGACGGGACCCCCATCCTGTACTCCCACGACTACTACCGGGGAGACCGGTTCTCGTTCGAGGTCCTGCGCCGCGTTGAGACCAAGAGCCGCGCAATCTGACGGCCGCAGAGGAATCTGACGGCCGCAGAGGAACCACCGGTCCCACCAGCCCCATCCGCACCGCTCGATTGCTCCACTTGCGGCGGGCCCGTGACCTCTGCGCGGATCTGGTGTTGTAGCCGTGACACCTATCCCGGACAGTGGGCCTTTGCTTCTGCCGCGCGGAATAAAACCGTGAGGTTCCTCATTATGACGGCCATCAACGTGACGCCTGTCACGGGCGGGTTGGTGGCAGGCCCAGATCGGCGGCAGAGGATGTCAGCAGATCGGCGGCGCAGGATGTCAGAGGCAGCGATGATCACAGCCGAGCAGCTGGGCGAACGGTATCTCGCCGTCCATCACCGGATGTTCCGGGCGGTCAACGACGAGATGAGCGGGTGCGGCCTGTCCATCGCCCGCACCAAGGTGCTGCGGCGCCTGCGCGAGCAGGGGCCGGTCCGGCAGAACGCGCTGGCTACCGACTTCGGGCTGTCGCCGCACTCCATCACCGACGTCGTCGACGGGCTGGAGCGCGCCGGCCTGGCCGAGCGCCGGCCAGACCTCACCGACCGCAGGGCCAAGCTCGTGGCCATCACCGAAGTGGGCGAGGCCTGCCTCGACGTGGCGAACGCCACCCGGGAGCGCGTGCTCGACCAGATCTTCGGTGTGCTGAGCGAGGACGACCGGGCGGCGTTGCTGCGCCTGCTCGACAGCCTTGACGAATCGGCGAAGAACCTCACCGCCGCGCCGGACCGGCAAGCGGTGACCGCATGACCGCCGACCGCTCCGGACATCACGACGCAATGAATGACGCAAGCAAGCCAGATATCTCCGATGGGGGCCAGCTCACCATGTCATCCGTAACATCCGCCACCGGCGCCCAGCGTTCCGCTGGCAATGACCATCGGTGGCTCATCCTGGTCATCGTGGCCATCGCCCAGCTGATGGTGGTGCTGGACGCCACCATTGTGAACATCGCGCTGCCATCGGCCCAGCACGCTCTCGGCTTCCCGAACAGCGACCGGCAGTGGGTGGTGACCGCGTACGCGCTGGCGTTTGGCAGCCTGCTGCTGCTCGGCGGCCGGCTCGGCGACATGTTCAGCCGCAAGCGGGTCTTCATCATCGGGCTCGTCGGGTTCGCCCTGTCCTCGGCGCTCGGCGGCGCCGCCGTGTCGTTCGAAATGCTGGTGACCGCGCGGGCACTGCAGGGCGTTTTCGGTGCCATCCTCGCGCCTTCCGCGCTGGGCACCCTGGTCAGCACGTTCCGCAACCCGCGCGAGCGCGGGCGGGCGTTCGGCGTCTTCGGGTCCGTCGCCGGCGGCGGCGGCGCCGTGGGCCTGATCCTCGGCGGCGTCCTTACCCAGTACTTCTCGTGGCGCTGGACCCTGTACGTCAACCTCGTCTTCGCCGCGATCGCCGTGACCGGAGCGCTGCTCTACATGCGCACCGACGCTCCGGCCAACCGTCCGAAGATGGACTGGCCCGGGGCCGTGCTCGCCTCCGCCGGGCTGTTCGCGATCGTCTACGGCTTCTCGCACGCCGAACTGGCCGGCTGGACCGCCGCCCTGACCGTCGGCTCGCTCGTCGCCGGCGTGGTCCTGCTCGCCGCGTTCGTCTTCGCGGAGAGCCGGGTCAGTCACCCGCTGCTGCCGCTGCGGGTGATCACGAACCGGGCCCGCGGCGGCTCCTACCTCTCGGTCGGGCTGACCGGGATCGCGGTCTTCGGGGTGTTCCTGTTCCTCACCTACTACCTGCAGGAGGTCAAGGGCTACAGCCCGGTGACCAGCGGCCTGGCCTTCCTGCCGATGATCGCCTGCATCCTGCTCGCGTCGAACACCTCCAGCATCCTGCTGCTGCCGCGGGTCGGGCCGCGGGCCCTCGTGGTGACCGGCACCCTGCTGGGCGGCGGCGCGATGGCCTACCTGACCCAGCTCACCGTGACCTCCAGCTACGCCGTCAGCATCCTGCCCGCGCTGCTGGCCCTGGGCCTGGGCTTCGGCATGATCTTCGCTCCCGCGATCAACACCGCCACCACCGGTGTCGACCGCCGGGACTCCGGCGTGGCCTCCGCCCTGGTCAACACCATGCAGCAGGTGGGCGGATCGGTCGGTACCGCCGCGCTGAGCACGCTGGCGCTGACCGCGACGGCCAGCTACCTCGCCGCGCACCACACCGGGGCGCTGGCCCCGGCGACGGCCGCCGTGCACGGTTACACCGTGGCGTTCACGGTGTCGGCCATCCTGTTCGGGGTCGCCGCGCTCGTGGCCATCCTGCTGCTGCCGTCCCGGCGCCGGATACAGGAACTGTGGAACGCCCCGATGACCGAGGGCGCCGACGGTTCCCCGGCGGCCGGCCAGGCCACGGCGGCAGCGGTAGCCGGCCAGGCAACGGCGGAAGGCACGGCCGGCCAGGAGGCCGCCCTGGCCCAGGCCCCCGCTCACCAGACGGGTCCAGGCACCGCCGGGTTATGAGTTAAGCGCGGGACCGGACTGGGTCGACCGGAGACGACGCTCGGCGCGTCTCCGGTCGACCTGCGCGAGAACCGGCAGGGTCGCGAGGCCGACCGCGAGCGTCGGTATGCCGCCGATGATCAGAGCCCATCTGGCTCCGAGCTCCTGCCCGACCAAGCCGACGAGCGGGCCGCCGATCGGGGTGGAGCCCTGCCAGGCGACGGCCCACAGCGCCATCACGCGGCCGCGCATCGCTGACGCGGACGACAGCTGCAGCGCGGTCTTGGCCAGGGCGTTGAACGAGATGCTGCCGTAACCGACGAAGACCAGCGCGACGTACTCCAGCGGCAGGCTGGGCGCGAGCGCTGCCGCCGTGATGGCTACGCCCCAGCCGATCGCCGCGATCGCCAGGCCGCGGCGGCGAACCCGCTTGCGCGACGCGGTGATCAGCCCGCCCACCACCGCCCCGGCGCCCATCACCGCGGTCATCACGCCGTAGGTCCCCGCGCCGCCGTGGAAGGTGGACCGGGCGACCAGCGGCAGGCTGATCGGAAACTCCCAGGCCAGCGCTCCTATGACCGCGACCATCAGCAGCGGGATGAGCAGTTCGGGCTCGGATCGGACGTAGGACAGCCCGGCGCGGATCTGGCCCTTCTCACGGGACTCGCGCTCGCCGGGGAACATCTGCGCCGACGACATCAGCGCGAGGCTGAGCATGACGGCCCCGAACGAGGCCGCGTTCAGGTCGAAGCACAGCGCAAGCCCGAGCACCGACGCGATGATCCCGCCGAGCGACGCCCCGAAGATGCGGGCGATGTTTATCATCACCGAGTTCAGGGTCACCGCGTTGCGCATCAGCGACCGCGGCACCAGCTCGGTGATCAGGGTCTGGCGTGCGGGGTTGTCGAAGACGTTGACGAACCCCAGGCCGAGGGCCAGCAGGTAGACCATCCACATCCGGATGGCGTGCGTTCCGACCAGGATCCCGAAGGCCAGCGCGAGCAGGCCCG
>Ga0209275_10001150_pt1 | contig 10763 bp, 2 predicted proteins | sample HubBroMetageREF2_FD_188344 | JGI IMG/M metagenome (GOLD analysis project Ga0209275, IMG submission 188344) | Reference soil microbial communities from the Hubbard Brook experimental Forest, New Hampshire, USA - Hubbard Brook CCASE Soil... | ecosystem: Environmental > Terrestrial > Soil >...
GAGACCGCGAATTTCGGCTGGAACGCAAGCGTCGCGCAATTGGTCACCTGGAACGGCACCGACAGCGCCGAGGTAGCTCCTTCGTTGCTCGACAGCGTCCCCGTGATCGCCTGCGGGTTGCAGTTGGTCGGGTTGAACGTGAACCCTCCCGCCCGGTTGATCGTGACGTTGATGTGCTTGATCTCGAGCGGGATGCCCTGAATGCTCTGTGGGATCGCATACGGTCCCGAGTCATCGCTCGTTACGGTCAGCTGCGCGGTGTGGGGATCCACTTCGATCTTCGCCCTGACGACCACGTTCCCGAGGTGGAACGGCCCGGCGTTCGCCGGGTTGACGATCGACAGACCGAACGGCGCGCCCTGATACGGACCGGTGATGTAGACCTTGCCGCCGGTGACCGTGTAGGGGTTGCCGCCGAGGCCGACGCTGACAGTCGTTTCCCCGATCAGGCTTTCCGCGCCGCACGTTCCCGCGTTCGCCTGTGCTTCTGGACAGAGCGCGACGTTCGCGAGCGTGCCGGAGAGGCCGAGCGGCATGTGCAGCGTGATCGCCTTCAGATCCTGGTTGCCGTCTTCGCGGCTCATCGTCAGCGTGAGCGGGCTGAACCCGCCCGCCTGGATGCTCGTCGTGCCCGCCGTCAACGATGGGCCGAACGGCAGCGGGTCCTGACACGGACCGCCGTTCGGTCCGCTCGTGATTTCGAACTGGCCGGTCGAGGTGAACGGCGCTTCCCCGGACCACGGCGTGAACACCGCGCTCGTCGTATACGTACCGCACAACCCGGGGGTACCCAACGGTGCACGCGCGCCGCCGAAGAAGTGCAGCCGTAGATCTTCAAACGGCAGCTCCGGGATGTCCTGGGCGCTCGCCACCAGCCGGCCCGTGCTCGGGTCGAGCGTGACCTGAACAGGGCTCTTGATCAACGTCCCCGACACAGGATCCAGCGCCACCACATACATCCCCAGCAGCGAGCCAAACGGGTTCAAGCCGCCCGTTTCTCCAAGCGGCCCGGGTTCCAGTGGCGACGGCGTCGCCAAATACACGGCGCCCTTCAACGCGTTCGGCAGGAGCGGCGTTTCGATTTCCACCGTCCCGAGCTTCGACGCGTCGGGGCAGGATGGCTCCGTCGCCGTGAAATGCAGTTCCCCCGGGGTGCTTTCCCCCGGCAAATAGCCGATCTCGCTCTCAGAACAAGCTTCCAGGCCATCCGCACCGCCGGGATTCACCTTCACACCTTCAGGCAGATCGACGGTGACGTCGCGCAGCGCGGACTCGGCCAGCCCGTTCGGGTTCAAAGCCGCCGCCTGCGGCAGACGAATCCCGACCGTCAACCCCGTCGCGGTGCTGGCATCGTCGACGTCCGGAGCCGCAGCGATCGCGGGATTGAACGGCAGATGGTTACAACCGTCGATTGCCGCGGGCAAACGATATAGCACTGGTGCCATCACTTCTGCGGGGACCCCCGGCCCTTCCCACGATTCCGCCGTAACCGTGCTTTCGAACGGCTTTTCGCACGACGTCGGCATCACCAGGAACGGTGGCTGCGCCGTTTCTTCTCCACGGGGACAGGACACGAGTGCTTTCAGACATCCCCAGCCCTGCTGGCCGTCGTGGCTGCTTTCACCCGGCACGCCCCAGAACGTCAGCTTGAAGCTCAACAGCGAATCGACCTGCACGATGTTGTTGGAGCCGACCGTGACCGCGTAGTCACCACCCGTACCGACGGACGCATCGAGTATCACCGGTACGCTCCCATCGACCTTGAAGGCGAAACGCGCCGGCTCGCCTCGCAACGGCACCATGTTGAAGATCGGGATCACGTTCGTGTGAAAACCGGTTGTCGGTTCGTTGAACGTCACGGTCGCCACCCCGATCGCCGAGCGCGCCGGACATTCGTTGACGGGGATTCCCCCTTCCCCGCCGAAGTTCACGACGTTCGCGAACTGCGCATCCGTGCACTGCACGAACGGCGTCGGGTTGCCCACGAACCCCTGCGGGAGCTCCGTCGCGATCGCCTTCGGCAACCGCACCGGGCGCGGCTTACCCGACCCTTCGAGTTGCTGGTTGAGCGTCACGACGGTCGTCACCTGAAACGGGTGCGACCCAGCCTGGGTGTCGATCCCGCCCCCTACTTCTTCGGGAATCAGCTGATATTCTTCGATGCCGAACTTGGCTTCTTCTCCGACGCTGACCGCGCGCGTCGCCGTCCTCGGGCCGCTTGCCCCGCCGCCGGACACGGTTGCCGTGTTCACTTCACCTGACGTGGCCGCAGCTTCGACGACGACGCCGATCCGCAATTCGATCGTTTCATACGCCAGCAGTGACCCGCTGAACGTGCACGTCATCGTTTTTACGTCGCATGGAACCGGGCCACGGTTTTCAGGGTCGCCGAATTCCGATTCACCGGCGATTCCCTCGATCTCGACGGCTTTCAGGCCTTTCGGGAGCACGTCTTCCAGTCGTACGGGAACGATCGCGCCGTCCGCGTCCGCGTCACCGCGGTCCTGGGCGGTGACGATGACCTGGCCGTCATAGTTGCCGTGCGTCGACTCTTTGACGGTCACCGACCCGCCAGCCAGCCCACTCCCGCTCGCGCCGATCAGGGCGACCGGTTGATCCTCGCGTTCCCCGACGAACGTCACCACGTACGTGCCACCGCTCGGGCCACCGGGACCGCCCGAGACCTGTACGTTGCCGACGCCATAGACCCCGCCTTCGAGCGCCGACTGCACTTCCCCGGCGCTCGCGTTGTAGGCCACGCTCGCCGATTTCTTGCTCACCGGGTCTTCGAGTGAGAAGACGCCCGCCGACGCGGTCACCCGCACCCGCTGCACCTCGTCAGCGACGGGCGCGGACTGCAAGCTCGACGGCCGCGACCCCGAGGTCACGCCCCACCACGGCGTTTCGGCAAAGGCCGGCGACACGCCGACCGCCGCCGCCAGTACGACCGCGAGGGACACTACCGCTGTGGTAACTCGTCGCATCAGTGACCCCTCCGGTCGTTGCTGGCTTTCTTGGCGGTCTTGGACTTCTTCCGGGACTGCTTCACACACTTGCCGTGAATCCGCCGCTTGCCTTTGGCACACTTGACCGTCTTGTGCGGCTTGGTCGCCACTGTCGGTTTCACCGTGGCTGGCGGTGGGGGCGCGAGGTTGCCCGCACCGGTGAACGTGGCACTCGACGGCGCGCCGAAGATCGAAGGCTGCGCGAGCGGCGCAGCCCGGCAGGCGTCCGCCGTTTCGCACGCCGGCGGGGGCTGGGGCGCCGACGCGCACGAGCTCGTGCAGACGTGCGCGTCGTAGACGTCATACGCGGTGTCGGTGTCTTCCGGGACCAGCGGTTCGGAGGTCAGGAAGAACACGTCGTCGCCGTTTTCGCTGGCGTCGAGGAACCCCGATTCGCCGCTTCCGGTACCGGAGGAGATCAGGCCAACGCAGCCGCCCGAGCGTTCGCCGTACGTCGAGGCGCCCGCCGTGCAGTTGCCGACACCCGGCGGCTCGTACTCGTACACATCCTCGGTGCCGTTGATGTCCTGCGGCACCAGCGCGTCGCTCGAATCGAAGAACAGACGGCCACTGTTCGACAGATAGCGCGACTGATACACCGCTTCACTTGCATTGAATCCAGTCCATGCCGGGATCGTGGCCGCCAACCACCGGCCGCTTGTCGCGCTATTTGTAATACCGAATGCCACGCTGCCGACCCCGTCACCAGTCAAGCTGCCTTGCACGCCGTGCGGGCGCGCGCCGGTCGGATTGCACGACGCGCACGCCAGGCGGCCGGTCGCCGCGTCATAGAGGAAGACCTCCGCGTCGGCAGCGCCGCTGACGGCGTCGTGGTTGTCATAACCGGTCAGCGACCGGTCGGACATGAACGCGAGAAACTTGCCGTCAGACGACACGCCTGCCGTCCTCCCGGTGAAATTTGGTGCGTGCGATGCGCCGGAAGCATCTTGCCAGTCGCTGGAGTCTCCTTCATTGTACTGGCCTCCTTCTAGGCGCGCGATCAGGCGTGCCGGTTCCCAGTTGCTGCCGTCATAGTGAAGCACATACAGGTTGCATTCACTGCCGGGCGGAGGCGCGTGCGGCAAGATGGGGCACCCTCCGCGAACCCCGGAGGCGTCACCCTCCACCCCGTTGGCGACGAAGTAGACGTACGACCCGTCTTCACTCGCACCCAGTGTCGTACCGCTGACCTCGGCCGGTCCCTCGGCGTTTTCGGGGGTCAAGTCCGTCAGCTCGCACGCGAGCTTACCGGCGACTTCTGTGATTTCGCATTCATACAAATCCTGTCCTTCCTTCCCAGAGTCAGCGGTCAAGCCGCTGTCGAGAAATAGCACTCTCGTGCCTTCGCGGTTCGCGCTCTCGAACACCGCTCGGTCCATACCCGTAGGACCCGTTGCACCCGGTTGCGCCACGTCGAGCCGCAGTGTTTCTGCGGGTTCCTTCGCGAGATCCCGCATGTACAAGTGTGCCCCGCCCCCCGTTTCAGTCCAGAAGACCCGGGAGCCATCGTTAGAAATCGCACCCCTGGCGTCAATGCCCTGGAAGTCGTAGCCGAGTGTCACCGAACTGTGCGGCATGCCACCGCCTTCGCTGGCGGGCAGCACGCTGACGAGCCGCAACTGTTCGACGGCGGGGACGCCGGCCGACCACTCATACAACGCCGACCCCTTACCCGCCGTCGCGGTCAGCGCCGTCGGGGAATCTATGACAACGTGACTGAGATCTGAGGTTGCGCCTTCGAGCTTTACCCGAGCACCCGCCGGCGTCCCGCCGAATTCCGTGCCGGGGGGCACATCCGCGGCGCCTTCCTTGCCCGTGACTAGAGGCACATAGCTATCGGTTGCCTCTTCACGCAGGTAGGGCGTCAATTCGGACGCCGAGGCGGAGAGTAGCGTCGCGTTCACGCCGTGCTGTTCGACCAGGGCAGACGACAGGCTTTCAGCGAACAGCATGTATTCCCCTTTGCCGGTAATGCCATTGGCGGCGGTGTGCGGGGTCGTTAGGTCTTGCGATGACCAGCCCGAGGCCCCCCGCGCGGAGAACACCTGCGTAGATTCGGCGTTACCGGCTGGCGAACCTTCGGTGGGAGCGTTCGCCACATACGTCACCGCGTCACCGTTGGCGGCGGCCTGGACCGTTCCCTCACCCCGGTTGATCCCCTGGATCAGGGCACCGTGCTTATCCGGGGGAGAGACCAGTTCCCACACACGATTGTCGGGCAATGTGAAGGAGCTGCCTCGGGGTTGCGTCGTAAACGTCTGGTCGGGTCCGTCGAACTCCTCAGTTTGGAATTTCCCGGCGGCGACTTCGATGTCGCTGAGCACGACGACGCGATAGTGATAAACCGTGTCCGGCGAGAGACCCTGCACGTGCTGGGCTCCCTGCAGATCCCCTTCACCGAACCCGAGCGACGTACCGGGCGGCGCCGGCGCCTCGGCTTCGTAGTTGGCGCTCGTTCCGTACTGGAAGTAGTAGCTCGTAGAAGCGTTGTGGGGATCGGTTGTCGTAGCCAAGGTGGCGCTGGAGGACGACACATCGGACGCCCACTCGCCGTGCAGCCCGGGTCCGGACGTCGTGAACGTGTGGTCCTGCCACTGTTCGCCGGGGTTCGACCCGTTCTTGTTCGATGACTCCAGGCGATACCAGTACGTCGTATCCGCGTGCAGGTCGGGGACCGTTGCCTGCACCGCTTCCGCGCTCGAGCCTTCGGGGATCCCCGCAGAGCACGCGGTCGTGTGACCGAATTCCTTCGTCGTACCCCACGCGAACTCGCACGTCGCCGTGCCCTGTTCATCCGAGTTGACCGTACCGGTCAACGTCACGCTTTCGGGCTCGAGGCTGGAGACGCTTCCCGTCGTCACATCCGGGACCACCAGGTTCGGGCCAAACACCTCCACCGCCCCGGTGCTCAGCAGTTCGTAGTGACTACCGACAAAGACGCGATGCGTTTCGGGATCAACCGCGACGGACGCGACCGAGCCGAAGCTTTTGGCGGGTGTTTCAGAGCCCGTGATCTGGCCCAGAAACGCACCCGTCAGGCTGAACTCGTCGACGACGTTCCCTGCCGGTCCTACGGCGACATAGATGTTGCCTTCGCCACCGTCCGCGGCCACCGACATTTCACCGGCGTCTTCAAATGGGCCTTCGGTGGTGCCGGTGAGCTTGCGCACGAACGCATACTCGCCGGGAATCGTGGGTTCGAACACGTCAACGTGGGCGGCTTCGTTGTGGTCCACGACGAGCAGGTCCCCGTTTGCTTCATCGACGGCGAGCTTAGTTGGGCAGTCGAAGGGGGTACCGGGTTCCGTACCGGTCAGCTGCGTGAGGTATTTCTCTTTCCCGCCAGCCTGGGGTTCGAAGACGTCTACTACGTTCTTGGGACAGTTACTGACGAACACATCGCCGCGATCGAGGTCGAGTGAGTTGTCGACGGCGACGCCATCGGCTTCGGCAAACGCCGTTTCCGGAGTATCTGCGCCGGTCCAACGCCCCAGCAGCGCGCCCGCTTCGCTGAACACGCCCACTTCCCCGTAGCGATAGCTGACATACACCTGGGGTTCGGGCGTTCCGTGACCGACCGCGACACCATTGGGTTCGCCGGGGAGCGCGGGAGAAGGCTGTGCGAGCTGCGACTCGAAAGTATCTGTGGACGCGTTGAACTCATCCGTGCGGTATCGGACGTCGTGTTCGTCCAAGGTGTCTGATTCCGCGAGCCACAAGTGACCGGAGTCGACGGTCATCGCGTTCACCTCTGCGAGTGGCCCTGTCACCGGCACGCCGGAGCTTTCGGGGACTTCGGTGATCTGCGATTCGTACTTGTGCTGATCGGCGGCTTGGGCGGTGGCGGCGAGCGCCAGCAACGCCGCAAGCAGAGCGCACGCGGCCAGGACCGTCGAGGTGGCGTTGCGAATGGTCATCTGTTACTTCCTCTCCTGGCTGTGACGGTGACTGGTTGATTGCGGCGCTTGTGGCTTGCGTCTGCCTGCGTGGTGTTCGCGCGCCCGGAGGCGGCGATCTTCGGGCCCAATGAGACTCGCGACCCGCGGGGCGTGGTCGGGCTCGACTCGGTTGGGATGGCCGCGGCGAGCTCTTGCCCAGTTCGTGTGAGGCGCCAGGCGTTCGCCGCGAACGGGGTCGGGTCGAGCAACTGGTTCTCGTTCAGCCCGAATCGCGCCAGACGCGCAAGCAGCCTGGATGTATGGGCCTTGCTCTCGACGCCGACCCGCTGCGCGATCTCGCTGTTGCTGAGCCCCGGCTCCGTAGCGATCAGGCTCAGCACCGTGGCGACCCGATGATTGAGCCGCCCGCCATGCTCGTTGAGCAGGTCAAGAGCGACGCTGCGCGCGACGGGCGCAAGAGCCTCTCGGCGGATCGCGCTCTCGAGTGCCTCGCCGTTTGCGGTGAGGCACCACGCGTTGTGGCGGCCGCCCGCGCGAGCGTTCTGGATCAGCCCCCGCCGCGCGAGACGCGCGAGCAGCTGCGACATGCTGTTTGGATCGCCGATCCCGACGCGCAGCGCGATCTCGCTGTTGCTGAGGCCGGGCGTAGCGGCGCTGACGCTCAGCACGGCAACGGCGTCCTCGCTGAGGCGCCCACCGGACTCCCACATCAGCTCGCGGGCCAGGCTGGGCGGCGGTGGGGGTGCCTCGCGCCCGATCGCGCTGTCGAGCCGCCGGCCCGAGTCGGTGATCCTCCAGACCTTCGGTGTACCCCTGCCGCGTGCCTCGCGGGCGCTCGCGACCAGGCCAAGCGCAGCCAGATGCTCGAGCAGCGCGGGGGCTCGGGCGGGATCGTCGATGCCTGCGCGTGCGCCGAGCTCTTTGCTGGCGAGCCAAGGCTGCTCACCGACGGCCCGCAACAGGCAGACGGCCCAGTAGTCAAGACGACCCGCGTACCCCTTCGGCAGATCGAGCACCGCGTCCGCCCCGGACCCCTCACTCGTGATCGCAGCCTCGAGCTGCTCGCCGGCGGCCGTGAGCCGCCACGCTTTCGCGGCGGCTGGCTGGCGCGAGCTACCGGTGTTCTCGATAACCCCCAGGCGCGCCAGGCGTGCAAGCAGGCGCGAGATGTGGCCTGGATCCTTGACGCCCGCGCGTAGCGCAACCTCCGCGTTGTTGAGCCCCGGCTCTGCGGCAAGGACTCGTAGCACCTCGACCTCGCGGTGACGACTCTGGTGCCTACCGGGATCGTGCAGCGCGTCGACGGTCACGCTCATCGCCGAGGTGGAGCTCTCGGCGGGGCCGCGTACCTCTCGGCGTGCCGCGCGAGCGCCGAGAAACGGCAGCACGGTGAAACTCATCAACGATCCCGCAAGCTCGACCAGCGCGCCGGGGTCCGACTGCGAGAGCTGTGTGTGCAGCACGCCGAGCACGCCACTGGCCACCGCATGGGCGGTGAGCGGCGGCGGATAGGCGCGCGCCGGGGCGCGCTCGTCATCGAGCAGCTTTGCGACGTGGTCGAGCACCTCACCGCGACGCGCCAAGACATCCGGCCCGGCCTGCGCCGAATGGATCACGAGATACCGAGCCAGCAACGGCTCGTCATCAAGGAACTGGAGCAGGGCCATGAGCGCAGCCCGGACACGATCGACCCAGCCCGCCTGCGCCTGGAAGGCCACGGCGGCGCGCTCGGAGGCGAGCGCCAGCGCGTGCTCAAACGCCTCCAGCTGACAGGCCTCGCGCCCCCGTAGATGATCCGCGAGTGCCTCGCGCGAGAGGACCGCGGGTCCGTTGGCGTCGGCAAGCGCCAAGCCCTCGAACGGGAATGCGCGGACAGCTTCGGCCGCGATCACCAGCTTGCGCGCGCGCAGACGCTCGATCGGCGCCGGGGCCGGCTCCGACGGAGCGAAAGCGCGCGGGTGAGACCCCACCCAGCGCGGTTTGTTTATCCGCGGCGGGCTGCCAGCCGCGTAAGTGTCGTCGCCGGCTGCCCCCCTGCTCGTCGGCTGTTGGAGCGTCTCAGTGCTTGATGCCGTCGTTTGCATGGCCTGTCCCCATCCCTCCATTCCCCTGGCCACAAATCAACCGTGGCCACGTATAAACGTTAGCGAGCACGCTATTACATCTCGTCAGTGGATGCAACTGAGAACCGTTGAGGGGCCTATCACGATCGAAGTCGCCCCGCGGTGTCCGCGCCACGTAGACCGGTGCCATACGAGGCCGCGTGCGCGGCCCCAGGCGCCGGCATGACCCTCGTCGCGTTTGCGCGAAGGTCCCGTGGGCGCCGATAAACGGCCCAATAGCACCTGAGAACACGAGACATGATGGTTCTGCCCGCAGTTCACGGCGTGGCCGCCCAGAGCAGCTCAAATGGGCGGTCTCCCTTTCCACGATTGAGACATTGGCCGGTGGCACGTGTTTTCGTAAGTCAAGGCATAGAAGCTTTGTGACCGCGGAGCTCTAGCCGACGTCGGTGGCCGGCACGGCAACACGGCTGCTCAGTGGGACGGCCGCCGCCTACTCGCGCAACCGAAAGCGATTCGGCTCGATCTCGAGCACGTCCACGGGCAGCGACTCGCTCGTGCGGATGTCACTTAAATGTCACTGTGCGTTGACGGTAACGCCCTGGGAACCGGTGGGCCGTTGGCACCGTAGGCAGGCTTTGACGACAGGCTGGCAGGGCGAACATGTGGGCAAGCGATCAAAGGCTTCCTGTGCCAATCGGCTGGGCGACTGTCACGAAACTGTCACCGCACCGCCATATTCCCCACCAATGCTTGGCTAGACGGCCCCCCTGCGGATAAACAAACCGCGCTGGACTCGCCCGACATCCCCTCAGGGTGAAGATCGACGCAAGGCCCTACGTCCGCAGCACATCGAAGCGATGCCAACCGGCGACGCGCCAACGCGGCTTTGAAGGCCATACGCAAAAATGGGCCGTCCGGGAATCGAACCCGGAACCTTGGGCTTAAGAGGCCCCTGCTCTGCCGGTTGAGCTAACGGCCCGTTAGGGCGCCGGCGTGGTCGGCCGGCTCGAGGGCTTGATTCTACCCAAAGCGTGCTCGACGCCCCTAGCTGAGCAGACGATCTTGCACCGCGGCGGTCGGGGATCACACGATCGCCGAAACGCAGTGCGTGGAGCTATTTTTTCGTGGTGCTCGACGAGGTGGCGGCCGAGCTCGACGTGGTCTTGGCTTCGGTCGCCTTCAATTCGCCCTTGGCGTTCAACTTGCCGGTGTAGGTTTTGCCGTTTGTCGTGGTTGTGTACGTTTTTTCGCCCGAGGGGTTGGCCTTGACTTCGGCCAGCTCGGCCTTGACCCGCGCGCGATCCGCGGACGGCGCGAGCGTGACGGCCTTTTCGGACGCCAGATCGCCGACGCGGGTGTTGTGGGCCTTGTAGGCGTACTCGGCGAGCGCCGCGTACAGCGCGGCGTCTGTCGGCCGGTCGACGACGGCTATCTGCAGCACTTCGACCTCTTTAGCCGGTTCGTTGAGGCCTTCTTCGCCGTACACGCTCTCCATCTGCTGCGCCAGTTCGCTGTCCGGCTTGGACGGGTTGAGCGCGATGTATCCGTTCCACGCCTCAGCCACCTGCTTGAACAGTTCTTTGCCCTTGCTCGTCAGCGCTCCCGTACTCGTCACGTACGGTTCGTTGCCGGCTTCGTGATACAGGTTCTTCGCGAGGTTTTCCCACGCGCTCGCGTCGCTGGGCCGCGCTTTGGTGAGCTTGCGGTACTTCGCTATCTGCTTGGAATAGCCGCCCGATCCGCCGCCTTCCCCTTCTTTGCCGATCGAGCTCAGCAGCCCGCCGCCGCCGAAG
>Ga0209275_10001152_pt1 | contig 10747 bp, 9 predicted proteins | sample HubBroMetageREF2_FD_188344 | JGI IMG/M metagenome (GOLD analysis project Ga0209275, IMG submission 188344) | Reference soil microbial communities from the Hubbard Brook experimental Forest, New Hampshire, USA - Hubbard Brook CCASE Soil... | ecosystem: Environmental > Terrestrial > Soil >...
TTCACTTGGGACGGCTTGATTCCCTTCACAGTGGGCGTCGGGGAGCTGCCAACGTCGCCGATCATGAATGTGTGGGCGCTGACGTTGGTGATGCCGGAGCCGCCCAGCAAGGCAAATTTGTCCGCGGTCCCAAGATTGATTTTCACAGCGTCCGTATCTGTTTGGGCGTGAGCGCCGATTCCCGACAACAACAGAGCCAGCAAAGAAATCGTAAGCAGTTTCATATATTGTTCCCTTCTTCGTTTTGATTCCTGAGTGTGCAACGTTCACTCGGCACTCTATACAAGCGCATAGGTCACCGTCTGCGCAGTATTGATCACATTCGCCAATTCAGGATCTTGTTTTGTGAGCAGGTGCTCTTTAGCAGCATCAAAGCCAAAGAAAAAGGCCGGACCTTGTGAGTCCGGCCTGAACGCGCGCGCGTTTGGGTACAGAAAGTAGAGCCGTCGTGAGGGTCCGAACGTCGACACTGTCAATCGACACCAACCCATGACTGCTCTGTCGAACAGATCGAATAATACATTGGCCAAAGTAGGACGACTGTTCAAAAATGCACACTTTTGAAAAAGTCATCTAGACTGGCACTATTCGTGACTAGAGGCGGGGGTCTGTGACTTCGCCTAACCACAGGATGTACGTAGAGTTTTGCTGGCGGGCATCTCGAATCACGGACTTATTTCAAGCCTAGCTCGCCGTTGTACTGTTGGGTAATCCCGTAGCACTCACAGGCGGAGTCTTCAAGTTTCTTGCGGTTCACGATCTTCACCGCGCCACGGGTGTACTCGATGAGCTTCTTCTTCTGCAAAGCACCAGCTGCCAAGCTCACGGTAGGCCTATCTGTCCCTAGCATGGTTGCGAGAAAATCGTGGGTGATGGGCAACGACTCCGAATCCACCCTGTCCTGAGTCATGAGCAACCACCGTGCAAGGCGTTGCTTAATATCGTGCAGCCGATTACAAGCGGCTGTTTGTGCAACCTGCATTCCCTGAACCACTGCATAGCGGCTCAACATCAACTGCAATTGTGGAGTGGATTCCAAAGTGTTTTGCAAGGCTGCGACCTCTACCCGAAACCCATCCCCCGTGATTTGTACCACCGCTTGAAGCGGACTCCTGCTCAGGCCAACGGCCGCCGGCGTTCCGATAAAGCCCTCATTGCCAACTATGCCGGCTTCGGCGCTCTTTCCATCTTTCATTACGATTACAAGAGAAATCAAACCTCGATTCAGGAAATACGCGAATTCCACCTTTCCACTTCCCTCGTGAAGAACCAGATGGTTAGGCAAACTGACGTATTCGAGATGAGGACGCAGTAAACTGTAGTCACTATCCGAGAGTGATAGAAGAATCAGGTTGCTGACTGGTTTTCCTTCGCCATTCGTCCGCTCGCCAGACTGCACGACTTGGAGCCCTTTGTTTTCCATAAACCGTCCTTAACAGACGAGGATCAGAACCGCCCCCACATTGAACTCGTCTATCATGCGGTGCGAAACCGGGTAGCCTTCTCGAAGGCATGGAGGACGCTCTCGAAGACGAATCAACACTATGCTGGAAGCGACCCTGATACTGAGCAAAACTGACCGCTTCAGACGGACGAAGACTGAACCAACACTTAAGTAGTTCCGCCATTTCACGCGAGACCCCGAAATCGGACGTGCGCAAGAACAAAATCCTAATGTATGTAGGATGCCCGACAGACCATCCGGCTTGGCGCATGTAAAATCCGTCCCTTTACGCCTCTTCCGCCACGCCCAGGTCGGGTGACGGTTGTCTGTCGCAGTCAGGCAGTGCGCACGCGAAAGGAGAACGCTGCATCCTTTGACGGCAAGCGCGTACTAGGCTTGCGGTCAGGCAACGCTGGGCGCAGCGACAGAGCGGCCATGAATCGGAGGCTGGTATGGATCGAACAAGAGCGATTTCGGGGTTTTGGTTGCTCCGACTGCGCCTGGGTCTTCAAGTCTTCGGGCGCTCCCGCTGGGAAATCTTTCGGTGAAATGACGCGGAACTTTGAGTTGCAGCGCGACCGAGAGTTCACATTGCATGTTTGCACCAATCACCCAAGAGGCAAGAGCACAAGGAGCAAAAACGCGGAATAGTTCAAGCCGCCGTACGTCCCAGCGTGGAGGTCAAAATGTGCCCTGTTCATTGGGACCACACCGATCACGCCCGGTCTATGCGTTATGTCAGGCAAGATTGGGAAAAGCTGTACCGGGCTGCCGTCCTCGAGTTTGACCGGAGCAGGTTGCTGCAGCGAATCGAGGAAGCAGAGGCCGCGATTGTGAGGCGATCACGAAGTTTGTCAAAGCCGCCTAGCAACCATGGAAGAGAGCAGGACGCTATCGCTCGGGCGCGGCACATCTTGAGCTTGCTACGTGAGGCTGGGCAAAAGCAGTAGCCTCACGCGATCGCTGTTGGAAAGAGACCGGCGCTCTAATCCAAGGAAAGGAAAGGAATTCAAACTCAGAAGTAGCACCTTCTACGTGAACGCGGCTCCTCGCAGATGCTACGAGCCGTGCCTTCACGCTACACGGCGGCCGCTCACCAGGTTAATGACTAACACTACCAATGCCACAACCAGCAGCAGGTGAATCAGACCACCGGCCACGTGGAGGCTGAAACCCAAAAGCCACAGAATCAGAAGCACAATGAAAATCGTCCAAAGCATATTTATCTCCCTCGGTTCATTGGTCGAATTGCTTATCCTTAATCCTTATCAATCCTTATCCTTGCCTTGCGTCTCTCCGCCCCAGTTGAACTCCTTTGAACGACTTCCCACACTCCAGACAAAATGGCTTGGATCGTGGAGTGATTAACCCGCAGAACGGGCACATCCTTGAGGGTCCGACTTCACCACGGGATGTTTTCGTCGACAAGAGCTTCCCCAGCGAGTCCGTGAGGAAGCTGCGCAAGTTACGAAGATGGACAAGAAAAGAATGCAAGACGGAGCCTACTCTTTCGCGTATTCGACAGGCTCACGATGACACATCCAAGGCAGAGATTCTGTGCAAGATTGCTCAACTTACACAAGAGCTATCAGTCCGCATGGTGACCGTCAGCCGATCTGGTTTTGGCTGCGCAGCCAAAGTGAGCAATTCAGATCAGCTATTCCTACGGGCCTGAGCGATCATGATGCCAGAGACAAGCACTTCTTCTTATCTCTTTCAGGTCCTCTGAGCTAAGTCAGCCCATCTGAAGTTTTCTTTTCTTAGATCCGCAACTCCCAAAGGAATGAATTCATGAAAAAGACAATTTCAATGCTGATGATGAGCTTGATGGGCTTGGTTGGAACGTACGCGTGGGCAGGTTCAGGTCATGAAGACACAGTCGAGCGCATGCAAAAGTCGGTGGACGTTCTTAGCGAGATTATGGCAACTCCAGACAAAGGTATCCCCGAAGAAGTGTTGAGCAGCGCCAAGTGCATCCTCGTGGTGCCGAATCTGATTAAAGGCGGTTTCATTTTTGGCGCCAAGCACGGCCGAGGAGTGGCTTCGTGTCGCACATCGACCGGTTGGAGCGCCCCTGCCTTCGTGTCCGTTGGCGGTGGTAGCTGGGGATTGCAGATCGGAGTCGAAGGCGTCGATCTGATCATGCTGGTCATGAATGAGCAGGGTTTCCAGCATCTTTTGTCCAGCAAGTTCGAACTTACCGGTGAAGCATCGGGTGCGGCAGGCCCAGTGGGCCGTCATGCGTCCGCCGGAACTGACTGGAAGATGAACACGGAAGTGCTGACCTACTCGCGTTCGAAGGGTGTATTCGCCGGCTTGACGCTCGAAGGCGCAGTGGTGGAGCAGGACAACGACTCTACTCGCGCGATTTACGGCAAGCACATCGAATTTCGAACCATCCTTTCGGGTAAGGGGCCAACTCCGAAAAGTGTGGAAGCATTCTTGAAGGCCGTCTCCGAGGCGGGCCAACAGGCGCGCATCGCAGAAGCTAAAGAAGACAGAAAATAATCGGTTGGGAGCTTACGAGGAACGTTGTTTTCTGGCTGACCGGAACCGTGACGCAGTTTCGGCCAGCACTCCAAAGCTCTTGAAAGGCGGCGACATATGTCAGTCAATTTACGTAGGTGTCTTTGGTTGCAACTAGCCTGCCTGGTGCTCTGGCCTGTTATTTCATTTGCCCAGTCGTCCGATCTCGTGCAAAACATGGCAGCCTGCCAGGCTGGTCGAGAGGCTTGCGACAGCTCGAAGCTGAGCCCGTCGCAAACGGCCGAGGTGGACGCAAGCAATCGCGAGCGCAACGTTTCGAATTGCAGAAACGGCTTCGATTCCTGTGATCACTCGAAACTCACGGAACCGCAAGCGATTGCATTAGCCGTAGCCGATCACCAGCGTAATGTCACCGACTGCAGAGACGGCATGGCTTCCTGCGATCCTTCGCGATTGACACAATCCGAGGCTCGTGAATCTTTGGTCGCGGCGCATCAACGCAACGTCACGGACTGCAAGGATGGGGTCGGCGACTGCGATCACTCCAAATTGAACCCGTCGGAAGTGGGAGCCGTGGATACTGCCAGGCGTCAGCTCAACGTCTCCGACTGCAAAAATGGCACTGGACTCTGCGATCATTCCAAGCTCACTGGGTCGGAAACCAGCGACGTGGCTGCTGCAGAACACCAGCGCAACGCACAGAATTGTAAGAATGGCTGGGACGACTGCGACCGTTCCAAACTCACTCCGTCAGAAGCTGGTCAGACAGCCGTCGCCGACCACCAGCGCAATATCACCGAGTGTAAGAACGGCCAGGAAACCTGCGACTACTCAAAACTGACGCCGATCGAATCCAAAACCCTTGCCGATGCCGAACAGCAACGTAACTACAAGGCCTGTCTGAAGGGCTACGGCTATTGTGATCGGTCTCGCCTGACGCCTTCAGAAGCCAAAGCGATTCCGGCCGATCAAAAACCTGTTTCCCAGTAGGACATCAACGAAACAGCAACTACTCGGATCGACTCGCAAATACACACAAGGAGAAAACGATGACGACAAATCAGAAAAACAAATGTGGGCATCTACCCTGCCGGTGTCTGGTGCAAAGTGGCGACAAATACTGTGGTCAAGCCTGTAAGGAAGCAGGATCCAAGGAGGTGGAGATTGCGTGTCAGTGCGACCACGGATCATGCCCGCTCACGGTGTGAAGAACAGTAAGTGCCCCTTAGTGGAGATTGATCTCAGATTGGCCCAGGAGACTCGCAACATGAACATACGCCGAATTGTGGTTTTGCTGTCGGTGCTCGCGTGCGTCGCAGTGCTACCGCTGGCAAAGGCGCAGACATTGGTCGATCCGGAAGATTCCTCCACCACTGTCGCCGTTTCAGCAGGTACGACGTACCCGCTACCAGATCTGACGTACATGCGTCCGACGCAGAAAACCAAGCTCCGCAACTACGTCTTCGACGCGTTCGGCCCCTATCCAATCGTGGGCGCAGCGTTCGCGGCCGGGATTAACCAGGCGGAGAACACTCCTCCCGAGTGGAAACAAGGCGCTGAGAGTTACGCCAAACGATTCGGGTCCGACTTCGCTATCGCCACGGTAAGCACGACGACGCGTTATGCGCTTGCACGCGCCTTCCGGGAGGACACGTTGTACTACCGCTGTGAGTGCACAGGCGTGTTTCCACGGTTGCGTCACGCCGTGATCTCGACCTTCACAGCCCGCCGCGGCGAGGATGGCCATCGCGTCTTTTCTTTTTCTGATCTCGTCGCTCCGTATGCCGGAACCATGACTGCGGTCTATGGGTGGTATCCAGGCCGTTACGATGCCAAGGACGCGTTCCGGATGGGCAACTACAGCCTTTTGTGGTATGCGGGTGCAAATATCGGCCTTGAGTTCCTCTATAGCGGGCCCCACTCCTTGCTTTCTCGAATGCATATGAACAATGGGCATGGAGCGCCGAATCCAGGTTCAACTCCGTGATCGACGCGCAATCTTTTGTCGGGATGAATGGCAAAGCGCCCGACGGAACGGTGCAAACTATGTGCAAGGGTACTCTGCTAGACCTGATGAAGTTGCCGTGCCTCGCGGCCGCACTTCTGTTGACGGTATCCTGGACAACTCCAGCGCCAGCTCAAAATCCTCCTCTGCTTGCCGCCGAACTTGTCAATGTGGTCGTAGCCAACGAACTGGCAGACCGCGTGGAGCGACGGAAATGGATGTACGTGATCGAAAAGCAAGACGGAAAGCAGATTCTCACGGAAGAACAGGTTGAAACCGGGGATGGCCCACTTTATCGACTACTCGCGATTGATGGCCGGCCGCTTCAGCCGGACCAGCGCCAGCAGGACGACGCGCGCATTGAGCGTCTCTTGCATGATCCCAGTGAGCAGTTGAAGGCCAAGCGAGCACACGACGAAGACGAGCAGAAACTTGAGACGCTCATGCACCTGATGCCAGAAGCTTTTCTCTACGATTACGACGGCCTCAAGGGAAACCTCGTCAGGGTCAAATTCCGCCCCAAGCCAAACTACAATCCTGCGACTTATGAAGCCCGAGTGGTGCATAGCCTTGCTGGCACTATTCTGATCGACTCGCGGCAGAAACGACTGGTCAGGCTCACGGGCCAACTCATAAATCCGGTGGAATTTGGCTATGGACTCCTGGGGCACATCGACAACGGCGGTACAGTTGAGATCGGGCGCGTGGAGGTCGGACCTTCCCAATGGAAGACCGCATTGATTGACATTCAGTTGTCAGGCCGTCTGGTTCTATTCAAGACCGTCAGGAAACGGGAACATGAGATCCGTTCAGATTTCCGTCCAGTTCCGGATAATCTCAGCCTCTCGCAGGCGAACGACCTAACACTTTCCCGAATCGTGCCAATCTCAGCTCCTCATTTGACAAGTCGCTGCCCTGCTCGCCAGGCTATCCGTAGCTCTCAGCGAAGCTTTCCAGATCCCAAAGTCTAGTTCACCTCGTCGGCCGCATCCGTATGCTCAACCGTGATGCACCGTGGCGCATCATGCAGAACAAAGCGAAATCAGGTTCTGCTCCGAGCCGGATTAGCCGTGGAATTCTTTGTGGTGAACTTCGAGGTTGGACTTGGTGCCGCACGATTGGCAACGCACGGATCACGACGAAGCACTGCGTTGCGGAGTTGTTCGTACAGTTCGGGATCAAGCCGCAGGCGCGGCTGCTTCGGTCGGAACTGATTCACGACGCCTTCTCGTCACGTGGTGTAAGAGCGTCTGCCCCTCTTCGCAGCGAAGGAACTTGGAACAACTGGAAAGCCGTAGACCTTCGACGGACGCCGGCCTTCCGGAGTTAGGTTCGTTGCCCAACGTACCAAGGCGCACTCACCGTGAAGATTCGTTCATTGCCGCGGGCAAGAAGCACCCATTCCAGAAGCCGGCCACGCTGATTGTGGAGGAAGTATTCGTACCATTTGTCTTCCACAAGCTCGGGTATAACCACAACTATGCTGCGATCGGGATGCTTTTTCGAAAGGTCCAAAATAAACTGGACGATAGGAATGATAATGAAGCGGTAGGGTGAAGGCAGAACGTGGAGCTGGGGCGGCTCCTTGCCCGCCCCGCGGAAGGGTTGCTCAACGTAGTGCTCCCAGTCGTCTTGCAGCAATTCGGAGTGCTCGTTGGGCTCGACGTGCAAGGCGATCACTTCGGGGGAAAGCCGGGCAGCAAATTCGATTCCCTGGCGGGTGATGTTGCTCCAGCGATCGATGGCAATGACCGCAATGGGATGCTGGCTGAGACCAGCTGCGTCGACGGGAACCTTGCAGGTGGTAAGTACTTTCACCGAGTGGTAGTGGCGGCGCACAAGGGCGAAAAAAACAATCGTCAAGGGAATGAAGAGCAGGGTGATCCAAGCGCCTTGTACAAATTTCGCAACCAAAACGACGATGGTCGTGATGCCGGTGACGATTGCACCGAGTCCATTCACGAGGGCGCTCTTCAACCAGTTTGGACCGCGATTCTTCCTCCAATGCATGACCATGCCAGCTTGGGAGAGCGTGAAGGCGAGAAACGCACCCACGGCATAGAGCGGGATCAGCCGGTCGGTAATCCCACCGAAAAGGATGAGCACGCCGCCACACAGTAACGCCAGGACGACGATGCCGTAGGTGTAGACCAGACGACGTCCGCGATAGCCGAAGACGTGCGGGAGGTAGTTGTTTTGCGCGATGGCGCGGCAAAGACGCGGAAAGTCGGCGAAAGCAGTATTGGCAGACAGAGAAAGAACTACCAGGATTGAGCCAATGGTCAGATAGTAAAAGAACCCTTTGCCGAAAACCGCTGCGGTGAGCATGGAGAGAACGCTCTGATAGCCGGGCTGCCCTGGATCGGTTGCGGCGATTCCATAAGTCTTTACGAGATAGGAAATTCCCGCCAGCAACACCGCCAGAAGGAAAATAATCACGGTGAGAGTGCGCTGTGCGTTTTTCACCGTGGGCTCGCGAAAAGCCTTCACGCCGTTGCTGACAGCTTCTACGCCAGTCAAGGCCGTGCAACCGCTGGCGAAAACCTTCAGCAGCAGCCAGTAGCTGACCGCTTCTGTCAACGGCGGTGGAGGCGGAAGCGAAGCTGCCGGTGTCGGATGTCCTCCACTGAGGAGAACCCGAACCAGACCTGCGACGATGGTTATGAGAAGGGTGCCAACAAACAGATATGTAGGAAGCGCGAAAGCACTACCTGCTTCGCGCACGCCGCGGAGATTGAGCACAGTGATCAGGATCAGAATGCCCACGCAGAGAGAAACGGTGTGCGGCAGCAAGGACGGAACTGCCGAGACTAAGGCGCCCACTCCCGCGGAAATGCCCACGGCGGCGGTGAGAATGTAATCGGCGAGGAGCGCGGCAGCGGCAAGCAGGCCGGCAGGTGCACCGAGGTTAAACCGCGCCACCGTATAGGAGCCACCGCCGGAGGGATAGGCGGCGATGGTCTGGCGATAGGAGAGGTACACGATCACGAGTAGCGTGATGATGGCGGCGCTGATGGGTACGATATAACGAACACCGAGAAGACCAAGGGGGATCAGGAGGCTGAGGGCCGCTTCGGGACCATAAGCAGCCGAGCTAAGCGCATCGAGACCAAAGATCGGGATGCCCTGTGTCGGGCCGATCTGCTCGGCGCGTTCATCGCTGGTTTTGATGGGTTTGCCGACAACGAGATCAAGTATGTTCATGAGGAATAGTACCCAATAGATTGTTCACGCCAGCAAAAACAAGATCTGCGCTATCAGTGTGCCCGTTCTTGACGAACGAAGTAAAGTATCGCGAGTCGAACGCGTCCAGTCGCCCCTAGCTGTTCCCGCGGCCTCTCCCTTTCTAATGCCGGATCTCGAAGCCCTTCTATATCTGGTGTAGAACCTGAATTCGTAAACTCTTTGTGAATTGTCGAACGGGCGAATGACCCAATTTTGCAAAAGCTCGCCGTCATCGGCAAGTCAGAAACGAGCCCGCAAGAAATCGAAAGACAAAGACTGAGGAGGCGAGAACACTATGCGCGCTACCCCTCCTCAATTCATTCGGGTTAAAGATTATTTTCCTTTAGATCCATAACCGAACGATGGCGACGATGGAGGCCGCAAAGAAGTAGCGCCCACCCCACGCGTGCAGTGAGAAGGCAGGTGGCAGCAACCAATGCGATCGCAAGCCATCCGGAGCTTCCGGTTCGAAACATGGTAGTTCCACCTGTTGTGGATTACGCTATCCAAAGCCGTCCGATATGCTCAAGCCTCCGCCACGCTTTTCGCACCCCTATCGGCGCGCTCCGGGAACGACGTGCCACCGGCCGCCGGATTTCGGTATACGCGTCCAATCGGGCTGCGTTGGCGGGCTATGCTTGTATTCTGGAAGGCGCGTGGTAAGATACTACCGTTAACGTACACGGTGCTTAATTGACGCCCTGCGACGCAAGGCTCTACTGTCGTGGGGGCAGCAAGCAAAAGCGGGCCCGCAGAATGTATTTCCTTGGCATTGACGTAGGTACTGGAGGTACGCGCGCACTCATCATCGATGAGCAGGGGCGTGTAATTGCTTCAGCTACCGAGGAGCACCGGGCCTTTGCGTCTCCACAAATCGGATGGGCGGAGCAGGATCCTGACGATTGGTGGCGGGCCTGCGGGGTGGCTGTGCGTGAGGCGTTGGCGAAAGGTCATCTGCGCGGCAATCAGATTTCCTGCGTCGGTTTATCCGGACAAATGCACGGTGCCGTTCTGCTGGATGATCAAGGACGTGTCGTCCGGCCTGCGCTGATCTGGTGCGATGTCAGAACCGAAAAGCAGAGCCAGCATCTGACTGCTCAAATCGGAATCGACCGACTGATCCAGCTCACATGTAATCGTGCACTCACCAACTTCACATTAACGAAATGCCTCTGGGTCCGGGAGAACGAACCGGAGAACTGGAGCAAGGTGCGCTCGATCATGCTCCCCAAGGACTACGTGCGATTTCGGCTAACGGGTGAGCGGGCAACCGACGCGTCGGACGCCTCCGGCACTCTCCTGCTCGACGTAGCCCACCGCCGCTGGTCGAAAGAGATCCTGCAACTGGTTGAAATGGACGAATCACTGCTGCCCAATCTCTACGAGTCTCCAGAGATCAGCGGGAAGATCTCGACCGAGGGCGCTGCCGCTACTGGTCTGTACACCGGTACACCCGTCGTGGCCGGCGCGGGAGATCAAGCTGCGGGCGCGGTTGGCATGGGTGTGGTTTCATCCGGAACCGTGAGCGCAACCATTGGAACCTCGGGAGTGGCTCTTGCTGCGACAAGTAGTCCGGCGCTTGATCC
>Ga0209275_10001153_pt1 | contig 10734 bp, 9 predicted proteins | sample HubBroMetageREF2_FD_188344 | JGI IMG/M metagenome (GOLD analysis project Ga0209275, IMG submission 188344) | Reference soil microbial communities from the Hubbard Brook experimental Forest, New Hampshire, USA - Hubbard Brook CCASE Soil... | ecosystem: Environmental > Terrestrial > Soil >...
TGAATCTTCGAACCAGGGTTTCCCACCGCCTGTTCGTTCTCGCGGTGGTGGTTCTGATGATCACGTTTATTTTGGCTCTCATTCTTTTTTCCGTACATTACAAACTTCTGACCGCGGAACTTGACGCCCGCGAGCAGGCAGAACTCGCGGTTCGTGAGAGCGAAAGATCGTTGCGAAGCCTGACGGGCCGCCTGCTTCAGTTACAAGATGAAGAGCGCCGCAGATTTTCCCGCGAGCTTCACGATAGTCTGGGCCAGTATTTGGCGGCAGTAAAAATGAATCTGGACATGTTCAGCAGTTCTCAGCCTGCCGATAGACTTCTGTCAGAGGCGATGCATCTGCTGGAGCAATCCATTGCGGAAACCCGAACGATTTCGCATCTGCTGCATCCTCCGCTTTTGGACGAAGCTGGATTCGCGTCTGCCGCAAAGTGGTACGTCGAGGGGTTTGCGCAGCGCAGCGGGATTGACGTTAAGGTGGATTTTCCCACTGATGTGGGACGCTTGCCGCGCCCAATCGAGCTTGGGCTTTTTCGCGTTTTGCAGGAGAGTCTGACAAACATTCATCGCCATTCCGGCAGTTCGAAGGCCGAGGTGGCCCTCAAGCTTTTTCCCGACCAAGTCGTTCTTGAGGTCAAAGATTATGGAAGGGGAATCTCGCGAGAATTACTGGATAATTTTCGAAACAAGGGAACCAATTCTGGGGTGGGTTTGGCAGGCATGCGGGAACGCCTGCGCGAACTTGGGGGCCAGCTTGAGATTCGCAATGCGAACGGCACATTAATCTCAGTAGCTATGCCGCTATCAGAAACAGCTAAGACTCGTGGTATTCCTGCTGCCTCTTGACCTCAATTCGGGAAATAGGTCTCCTCCCGGAGCAGCGCCCCCACCGCGTCGATCACGTTATTGATATCCGTCTTTGCGCAAGCGCCACGTATACCTACCTTCCGGGCCTCATCGCTCAATTGTTTCGAAAGGTGAATGGTCACCATTAGAATTGGAGTTTTGGGAGACAGACCAACGATGTGGCGGGCGGCATCCAAACCGTTCATCTCCGGCATCTGGAAATCGATCACAATCAGGTCAGGTTTAGTGTCGCGAAAGCGCTCGACCGCTTCCCTGCCGTTGCAAGCCTCCTCACAGACGCACCAATCGGCGTGGTGATCCAGCAGTCCCCGCAGGCAACGTCGTATTGCCGGGCTATCGTCCGCTACAAGGATCCTAACCAACGAAATCTCTCCAATCCAGCAGCGGATACCAGGCCGCAATTTCCCGACGCTTTCTGGAGGCTATGCCCACCAGCAACGCCTCACAATACCCTAGACACCTTATAGCCGAGGAAAGTTGCTGATCCGACAACCAGATCTTCAGAATCAATGTCTTCGAGACCTTCAGTGCCGATGAACCTTAGCTAGAATGCCTGCGCGATTCCGTTGCGAAGAGCATACAGGGTCAGGTCGGCGACGGAATGTAGATCGAGCTTGCGCATGATGTTCGTGCGATGGGTTTCAGCGGTTTTTACACTGAGATTCAAAGCTACGGCCACTTCTTTGCTGGTTTTTCCCTCGGCCAGAAGCTGCATCACCTCTCGCTCTCTCGGAGTTAAGCGATTCTTCTGAGGAGGAGACTCCTTCTGGGTCGGGTTCAAATACCCGTCCACTACGATTTCCGTGACCTTGCTGGTAAAGAAGGTGCGATTGTCCTGTACTGCTTCGACGGCGGTCACCAAGTCACGGCCGGCATCCGATTTCAGGAGGAAACCACGAGCTCCGACGGCCAGCGCTTCCTTAACCGTCTGTTGCGAATAATGCATGGTGAGCACGAGGATGTTGGTAGTAGGGCAATTCGCCAGAATTTGCCGCGCAGCCTCAATGCCGTTAAGATTCGGCATTCCGATGTCGAGCAACACCAGGTCCGGCTTGAGTTCGCTGGCCCGCTCCACGGCTTGACGCCCATCCACTGCATCGCCACACACTTCCCATCCAGGATGGCCTTCGATCAGGACGTGGATTCCTCGCCGCACAACCTCGTGGTCATCCGCAATCAAAATTCGGAACGCCTTCATTCGTTTAGCCCCGAGGCGAATGTTCGTCTGAATTCCGCCTCATACGATGCTGAAATCGACCAGGAAGTAGGCTAAAGAAAGGCTGCGGTGAAATTTACTGATCTGGTTGGACTTAACGGCTGGCGCTCAATGGGGGTCGTAAGTACATATCCACGCAATTCTTTCCATGCGATATCGTTCAGGGATGCCTTGCGAAATCCCAAGAGTAGCAGCTCTTGTTTCTCATTGAGCTTTAAGCTTTCTTTTCCAGCTTTCTTTCTTTTTTGGGCCGACGCGGACTGTAAGCAAACTGATCCGAGGTAAGTCTTGGTTGATTCCGTTGTCCATTACGCATTTCGCAAACCTACGGTATCTGCCTGATTGGGTGGATCGTCACGTTCAGTCATTCTTAGCTTGCCATACGCTGAAGGATGAGCGCGGGGCAGAGATGCTTTGGACACTTTTCGCGATCGTGATGGTTCTTTGGTTGTTGGGAGTTGTCAGTTTTTATACTTTGGATGGTTTTATTCACCTCGCGCTCGTGCTCGGCGTAGGTGTGGTGTTGATTCGAATCATCGAAGGCCGGAGGCCCGTAGCATGAAGAAACCGGCGCGGATTTTACCAGGAGGTTGCATGATCAGACTTGGACGATATTCGGCTTCCCTGCTCCTGTTGACTCTCGCCGCTTCAGTTCCGGCAATGTCTCAGCAGAACGCGCCAGTTACCGGTGATCAGGCTTCCGGATACCACATGAGCGTGGTTTCCAGGAGCACACAAGCGGTCGACTACCGGCACAAAGGTTCCACAAAAGTAGATCTAAAAGGTACTGACCTTTCTTCCGGGGTGCGCGGCGAAGCCAAGGTGGAGGGCAAAGCTGGCGGGGTGAGGATCGAAGTTAATGTGGAGCACCTGCAGGCGCCGAACAGTTTCGGGTTGGCCTATCTTACCTATGTTCTTTGGGCGATTTCTCCCGAAGGGCGGCCCCGGAACGTGGGAGAGTTGATTGTTCATGACGGCAAGAGCTCGGCGCAGACCACAGTCGACATGCAGGCATTCGCTCTGATCGTGACTGCGGAGCCCGATTTTGCGGTCACGCAGCCCAGCGACCTGATCGTTGCCCAGAACGAGATTCGTCGCGACACGAAAGGCGGGGTCGAGCCGGTGGATGTGAAGTTCGAACTTATTTCTCGCGATACCTATAACTCGCAAGTGCAGCCGATCAATTCACCGGTGTACGAGGTCAGCAATAAGACGCCTCTCGATTTGCTTGAAGCCAGGAACGCAGTGCGCATCGCGAAGGACGCGGGAGCCGGTCAATATTCGGCTTCCGAGCTGCAAAAGGCGCAGGATTTGCTGAACCAGGCCGAAGACTATTACCGGCGCAAACAGGGTAATGGACCAATTGGGACGGTTGCTCGAGAAGCAACGCAGACCGCGGAAGAAGCACGAGTGATGTCCATCAAGCGCGAGCAAGAGGCGCAGCTCGAACAAGAACGACAGGCGGCGGCGGACCAGACCGCGAAAGCTCAGGCTGATGCTCAGAGGCAACAGGCAGCGGCCGCGCAAGCACAGGCTCAAGCGATGCAAGCAGACCAAGCGCGCCAACAGGCTGAGTTGGCGCAACAGCAGGCTGCACAACAAGCGCAACAGGCAGATCAGGCACGCCAGCAGGCGGAAAACGATAAAGCCCAGATGCGGGCCCGCATGCTACAGCAACTGAATCAGGTTTTAGCGACGAAGGATAGCGCGCGAGGCTTAATTGTGAGTATGCCCGATGTCCTATTCGATACGGGAAAGGCGGATCTCAAACCGACAGCCCGTGAACGTCTGGCGAAGGTTGCGGGCATCCTGATCGCGTACCCGGATATTCGAGTTGAGATCGACGGATATACCGACAGCACCGGGAGCTTGGAGTTTAACGAGCGACTTTCTCAAGACAGAGCCGACTCGGTTCGCAATTACCTGTCGAGCCAGGGAGTCAATCCGTCAGCCATAAACACGCAAGGCTTTGGACCGAGCCAGCCGATCGCGTCAAACGATACGGCAACCGGGCGCCAGCAGAATCGTCGAGTGGAACTGGTGGTCTCAGGTTCGTCAATCGGTGCGGCCGTGCCGCAAAACGTTCCCGATCAGAATGGCACCTCGGTGCCGCCGCCGAGCACCGGCGATCAAAGTACACCGGCCCAGCCCACTGTACCAAATGGGACGCCCGTGCCCGCAGGGCAGTCGACAGTACCTCAGAGATAGCGCGGAAGGTTACAGCTCACGCCGAGTTAGCGGGGCCGCATTAATCTCGGGTGCGCGATCAGTGGCAGCGGTGATTTCGCGTCGCAGCACTCGCAGATTCGCCAACGCGTCGGCTAAAGCCTGGTACTGGTCACCATTGGCCGCCGGGTGCGCACTCAAACAAATCTGTATAGCACTGTAGGCCCGCTCAACCCGCTCCGGCAACTTGACTGGATCCGGCTCAAGCAATGCAGCTTGATAGAAAGCCCACCAATCGTTTGGTTGGTCTGCGCTCACCAGATATTCCCTCCAACGATGCGCATAGCAGCGTTTAGTGAACCGTTGCTGTGAGGAAAGTTCGTTCTTACCAGCAGCGTTACGCCAGAAAGATAAGATGGAAAAGCAAACAATGTCTGTTCGGTATCGGACAATCGTGATGAGCTGGGCGGTGCCCGAGCCCCGTTAACCCGCGCCCCCGTTAAAGTGCTTCATGGCTAAGTAGCATTCGCACGCGGCGTTTTCCAGCCCAGGGCGATTCAGAATTGTAACGGTGCCACGGACATTCTCTATCAGGCCATAGCGTTGCAAAATTCCAGCCGCCAGACTCACACTCGGGCGTCCTGTGCCTAACATCTGGGCCAGGAATTCGTGAGTGACCAGGAGCGTTTCGGAGTCAATCCGGTCCTGGCACATGAGCAGCCACCGCGCCAGGCGCTGCTCAATTTCATGCAGACGGTTGCAGGCCGCGATCTGCGCGACTTGCAGTCCCTGAATCAGGACGTAGCGGTTCCATATGAGCCGCATCTCCGGCGTCGATTGCAGGACCTCCATTAAAACCGCTGATTTAATTCTTAGCCCGCTTCCTACGATTTGCATGACCGCGCGGTGCGGGCCACGGCTCAGTCCAACCGCCAAGGGCGTGCCTACAATGCCTTCCTTGCCAACGATGGCTACCTCTACGCTTCTTCCGTCGCGAGTCAGCACGACCAGTGAGGCCATGCCGTCGTTCAGGAAGTATGCAAACTCGATCTTCGCGCCGGCTTCGTGCAGAATGTGCTGTGCGGGCAGATCCGTCGGCTCCAGATATTCTCGAAGCAGATCGTATTCGGCTTCTGGAATGGACCTGAGGATCGAGTTTTGAACTCGTCGACCTGCGGAATCAGTTCTCGTGTCTCTTCGTTCTTTCCGGCCAATCGTACGTTCCACGCCGCTCCCTTGCAAGCTTTCGCAAGATATAGGACTGTTTGGACAGGTGGGCGTAGGCTAGTGGTCGAAGAGGAGGTTTGTCTGTTCGACAGCGAACGGAGGTGTAGCAGATGAGTTATCTCAATCCCAACCCACCATTAAAGTTTTGGATGACGTCATAGCATTCGCAAGCGGTCTGCTCGAGGCCTTTGCGGTTGAGCACTTTCACGGTGCCACGCAAGTTCTCAATCAAGCCTGCATCCTCGAGGGCTCCGGCGGCGAGAGTAACGCTGGGACGTCCGGTACCGAGCATTTGGGCGAGAAATTCATGAGTTAAGGGGAGCAAAGGAGAGTCCACCCGATCCTGACACATCAGCAGCCAGCGCGCCAGGCGCTGTTCGATGTCGTGCAGGCGATTGCAAGCAGCAAGCTGGGCGACCTGAATCCCGTGCATCAGAGCGAAGCGGCTGAGTTCTGCCTGTAGTGTCGACGCGCAAAGCAAGACCTGCTGGAAGATTTCTGACCTTATTCGCAGCCCGTTGCCGGACATCTGCATGATTGCCCGAAATGTGCCGCGCATCAGACCTACGGCAACAGACATCCCCACCATGCCTTCCCGTCCCACGATGCCGACTTCGACACTTCTGCCATCCGCGCTCAGCGCCACCAGAGAAGTCATGCCCTCATTGAGAAAATATACGAAATCGATCTTCTCTGAGGGCTGGTGCAGGACATGGTATTGCGGTAAGTCCGCTGGCTCTAAGTTAGGCCGAAGCAGATTAAATTCTTCATCCGGGAGTGACAGCAGCAATACGTTGTTTACCGCCTTACCCGCCGCGTCGGTGCGGGAGCCGCATGGCAGCGGCGTTACTTTCGGTCGTCCAAGTCTTTCGGCAACTAGGTTTCCGTTTGCCAAGAGTCACCCTCCTTTTTCTCACCGTTCTGGACTGATTGGATGCAACGGCGGAGTTTGGTTCACCTCGGGGAGCCTGTAGGGTGGGACAGGATTTCACTGATATGCAAAGGATCATTTGAGCAGTCAGGAGTGGGCGAAAGCGGCACATTGGCCTACCGCCGAAAGTCAATATGGGTCTACAGCGTTTTCGTGGGCGTGGCTAGAGGTCGTCTTGTATATTCGGTAGCGGCAAGGTTACGTGGGCTCGTTCGCGTTGGCTTCAAGAGCGCCGGCGCGCCTGGCTGATTAATCTCCAGTTTCCGATCTCTGCCAGTTGCGAGGATTCGCGAGTTTGATAGATTGCGCGCTGTTTTCGCTTTGATCAAGGTCGATGCCGTTATTCTTGCTCGCTACATCTTCAGCCATTAACTCGGAGCGTAATCCCCAGCCGGCGGCCAAAGCGCGAAGACGGGGAAACACAAAACGCCGCCAAAACGGACGCTCCTGTTGAAGCAATGGGGAAGATCCAACGGCCTTCTTGCGGCGATTGAGCTCGAACCATCGCAGATAATTGCGGACCACGCTGGGCAGAGTCATCTGAATGGCGGCGCAGAAATTCTGCTCGGCCATTCGACGTTGCTGCTCTGGAGATTGCAATATCGTCGCCAATTGGTCGGCGAGATCGGCGGCGTCGCCGACCTTATAGAAATTGATCGCCATATCTTCGTCCGCCGCCATGTCACGAAAATCAGGGATGTCGGCGCAGACAATCGGAACCCCATACTCGCATGCCTGGTGCGCCGGACCACTTGATCCGGTGGCCGAATCGTACGGCATGACCACGACACTGACGCTGCGGAAAAGATCAGGAATGGCTTCTTCGGGAACATATCCCAAAAACTCAATGCGCGAGCCCATGTTTTGCGAATCACGAATCGATTCCCAGTATCCCGGCTTGGTGTGATGATTTGCGCCGGCGACGATGAGCTTGGCGTTCGGCACTCTCTTCAAGACTGCGGGGAAAGCTTCCATCAAGGTTTCGAGGCGCTTGTAAGTTCCCCAGTGTCCAATTGCCAAGATGCGATGTTCCGGATTGCCTCGTTTTGAAAAGTCTGGAGGGCTGGGGCACGGCGCGAATGTTCCATGCGTACCCAATAAAACATTTTGAGCGGAATACTTCTCGATGAGGATACGCCGGTACCCGGAAAGCAGTACCGACACCGAATTTGCCTTGAGTAATGTTCTGGTGGCGAGGTCACTACCGAGCCGAAACATCTTTTCCTGGCGCACTCCGGCGCCCGCGAAATCGACGTGTTCGATAATGTGGTGCAGCGTAATATGGGTGTAGTAGCCGAGCGCACGAGTCAGAGCGGGGACACACAATCCAGCGAAGGCGGCGACCGGATATTCTGGCGTGGCGAAGCTTGAGAAGACGAGGTTGAACCATACGACATCCGGATTCACCCTTCGTATGGCGCTTAGCAATCGGGTTGGAGTGGCCAGGCTATTGAACTTCCAGCAGCGGATCACGTCGAAGCCGGGCAGTTCCGGCTGCTCCTGAGCCTTGAGCGAGTTTCCATTCTGATCGGTGGCAAATTCGTAGTCGGTTAACTCGTCGGCCAGAATGGTCAAACTAATGCTTGGATTGCGCTGTAATTCCCGCGCGATATAAAAGGCATATTCATTCAACTGCCGGCCGCTTGGTGGAAACGTCGCAACTAAACAAATCTTCATCTGTCCCCGATCTCAAAATAAACTGATTTGCACATAAGGCCTCAACTGCTGACTCTGCGACCCAGGAAAGTTATAGAAGGTTTCCTGCTGCAAGCCTGCCGAGAAGCGAATCGGGTATTGCAATTCGACTTCCCCAGCCTGGTCTTTAAATTCATGGTGAAAGGGCATGGCGTAGGAAATGGAAAAACCGCTCTGCACGGCGTCATAAGCGTGGAAACCCATATTCCGGGAATAGGCGGCCGAGGCTTGAAAGCTCCAATTACGGGTTGCTGCAAATTGAACACTTCCAGCTGGACGCAGCGCCTGAGCAATTGCCCAGTTGTTTTGTTCCACTCGCCACGCCCGCAAGTCCTCCGCAAGAACTCTGAAGCTAAGCCGCTCGGAGACTTTGCGTTCGATGCCCACATAGGTGGAGGTGAAATAAACCTCCCGAGTAATCGGAAAAAACTGCTCATCGCTAGCCCCCCATCCAGTCACGAAAGCCGTCTTGCCCCATGGCCGCCCGACGCGGAAATCGACCGCTCCCGCCAGAGTGCGCGAACTCAGGTTGCTTTCAGTAAAGGGTCCAGCTTCGCGAATGCCGTATGCATTAACAGAAACCATGTTGAAGAAGGAACTCGTCGACATATACACAAACTGTCGAAACAGGTTCTGATTCATTTCCACTGGCTGGAGCGAGTCCCTCCGAATCGTTTCCTGAATGCCGGTGTTGAAGTTGAATACGTTGTTGCCCAGATGAAACGTCGGGTTCAGCCCAATGTTAAAGGAGTAGTCGGTCGTATCCCGGTTGACGATCTGGTCCGCGCTGGGCAACGAGATTTGCCCACGTGCATTGCGCACTTGAAAGAATCCACTAGCGTCGGGAAACGAGCCGAAGTGTATGTGATATGCGCCGGTCCATTGCGTCTGGATCGAAGACCGAGGCAGGGGAAGCAGTCCCTGACGGCCTGGGATCGGGTTAGGGACATCCAACTTGGCGTCCAGCGGGTAGACCGTCGTATCTTCGAAAATAGGCTCCACGGAAAAATCCGACAGGACACTCAATCTGCTGTTGATCCTCAGTCCTTCGTTTGCGGCTGCCTGCATCAAGTCCTGTTGTGCGATTTGGTCTTCACCAGCTGCGTCGGCGGCTTGGGCAAAGGCAGTAAGCGCTTGCGTGTTTTGGCGTTGTTGGCGAAGCACCGCAGCTTTGGCAAGCAAGTATTGATAGGTAGGTTCACTATCGGCAGAACTGCTCACGGCGTTCAGTTCGGCGTTGGCCTTGGTCGTCTCGCCCAGCGCCAGGTAAGTATTGGCCAGGCCGATGTGCACAGATGTGTCAGGTGCTCCTGCTGCCTGAGCGAGCTGGAGATACGTCTCGGCCAATTGATACTCGTGGAGATCGAGGAAGACGCCCGCTGCTTCCATCAACTGCTCACCAGTAGGTGGCAGCGTCTCTCCAGTACGAGCTTCCATCAGAGCTAGTGCGATTTGCCGCTGAGCATCATTCGGATGGTCCTCGCCTGCCATGAGCTGGGCAATTGCAAGACGTACAGCTACGCGATCGCTCTCTGGCGCATCGAGCGCTTTTTCAAATCGTTCCATGGCAGCTTTCTGGTCCCCCAGCGTGCTCAAGGCCTGGCCGGTCGAGATGAAGACTGCGCTTTCGCCTCTCTTCTGATCCCCTTTCGAAGTCTGGATTGATTGGACGTGTTGCTCCGCCAGTTGTACATATTCCAGGGTTTGGTCGTGGTCGTGCAATTGTGCATACGACCTCGCAAGCTGTGCGTAAATGAGAGGATCGTCAGGGGAGAGCTTCTGCGCCGCCTGCAGTTCATCAATCGCCTCGTGGTACTGGCGCAGGCCGTATAACGTGTCTGCCAATGCCAAGTGCAGCGCTTCGTCGTTCGGCGAATACTTCAAGGCAGTGCGATACTCAGCGGCGGACTTCATCAACATTCCGTTTTGCCCATAGGCTGTCGCCCGAATCAGATGGATTGGCATTGAATCGCCCATTTGCTCTTCCGCGAGTTGCACCTGTCGCAAAGCGATTCTAGGACGGTGCATATCCAGGCTGGCGTAGGCGAGTCCAAGGTGCGCTTCTCCATCCTTAGGCTCCCGCTTTAGAGCCGCTTCGAAATCTGCAGCGGCAGCAGTGGATTGGCGGAGGTCATGGAATACGTATCCGCGGTTTACATAGCCTGTAACTAAATTGGGATCTCGCTCCAGGGCTTCGGTGAAATCTTTCTGCGCCTGGTCCAACGCTCCAGCTTGCTTGTGCACATAGCCAGCCAACAGCGGGATATCGGGTTCTTTGGGTAGTATCTGATCGTACTGCGCGGTCAATTGCAGCAACTCATCGTATTGTTTGAGATTGAGCAAATCGTAGCCAAGGTAGACAACCACATCTCGGTCCTTGGGGAGTTGTTTGATGGCCTGTCGACCGATTTCAGCAGATTGTTGATAGTCGCCTTTAAAACTCAGGTACCTTTCTTTCTCACGCATAACGTGCGGTTCCTGTTGCATTTCGGGTGTGGCTCGGTCCAACCACTCCGCGGCTAAAGGCATTTGATGGGTTTCGATGGCAGCGTTCATGCCTCCGGCGACAATCAGACTATTGTTGGGAGCCAGTTCGTAACCCTTGCGGTAGGCAGCGTCAGCTTTGGCGAACT
>Ga0209275_10001155_pt1 | contig 10727 bp, 7 predicted proteins | sample HubBroMetageREF2_FD_188344 | JGI IMG/M metagenome (GOLD analysis project Ga0209275, IMG submission 188344) | Reference soil microbial communities from the Hubbard Brook experimental Forest, New Hampshire, USA - Hubbard Brook CCASE Soil... | ecosystem: Environmental > Terrestrial > Soil >...
TCCGCGTCGATCACGACCGCGCCCTGCGCCGCCAGCCGAGCCGACACTTCGCTCTTGCCGGCCCCGATTCCGCCAGTTAGCCCGACCCTCAGCACACCCGCATCCTAAGCGGCGTACCCAAAAAAAACCGCGAGCAGGTTCAGCACCGACCGGCGCCGCAACTGGCGGGTATTCGCTGGCGTCCGGGATAAACCCCGGCGTAGGCTGCCGCGATGCCCTGGATCGCACCTGACGTCGAGCGCTCGGAGCACTACCCGCAGCGCCGTAACGAACCCGAGCAGGAAATGCTCCGTGACTGGCTCGACTGGCACCGGGCCACCCTGCTGCGCAAATGCGCGGGCCTGGACGGCGACCAGCTGGCCACGCGCGCCGTGCCGCCGTCGAACCTGTCGCTGCTCGGCCTGGTCCGGCACATGAGCGACACCGAGCGCGGCTGGATCAGGCAGGCCTACCGGGGTGAGCCGGTACCCGACCTGTACTACCGCTCCGATGCTCCGGACGCGGACATCGAGGAGGCCGACCCGGCCCGAGCCGAGCAGGACTTCGAGCGCTACCGGGCCGAGTGCGAAGCCGTCGATGCCGCCCTAACCGGCGCGAACCTAGACGACACATACACCTACGGCGAAAAGACCTTCTCGCTGCGCTGGACCTGGCAGCACCTTGTGGAGGAGTACGCCCGCCACAACGGCCACGCCGACCTGCTCCGCCAATCCCTAGACGGCTCCACCGGCCTCTAACCCGCCCCCGAGAGCTGTGGGCGGATCGGCGGAGCGCCCCGGAGGCGTAACCGTACCGCCCACTAGCGATCCAAAGCGGAGTCGGCATAGCCGTACCGGAGGCGTAACCGTTGCCTCCGCCGACCGGTGACTAAGGCGTCTCGGGCCGACGGAGGCCAGCCGCTGACTACGAATGCCAGCCGGTGGTACGGCTATGCCGACGGAGCGTCGTCTATGCCGACGGAGCGTTAGTTCTGCCCGCCAGACAGCTTGTCCCGCAGCGCGGCCAGCGCCTCGTCCGAGGCTAGCGTGCCGGTCGCCTCCTGCTCGGGTTCGGACTGCGGCCTCGAGGAGGTGTGATCGCCGCCGCCGCTGCTGCCGTTGGTTCCCTCGGACTCGGACCGCCGGGCCTCGGCGACCTGTGCCTGGTGCGCCTCGTACCTCGACCGAGCCTCGGCGTACTGCTGCTCCCACTCCTCGCGCTGCTTCTCGTACCCCTCGAGCCATTCCTGCGACTCGGAGTCGAAGCCCTCGGGATAGACGTAGTTGCCCTGGTCGTCGTAGGTGGCCGGCATGCCGTACAGGGTCGGGTCGAAGTCTTCGCCGACCGCCTCGCCGATCGTGCCCTCGTTCGCCTGCTTCAGCGACAGGCTGATCCGGCGCCGGTCCAGGTCGATGTCGATGATCTTGACGAAGATCTCGTCGCCGACTTGCACGACCTGCTCGGGGATCTCCACGTGCCGGTCCGCGAGCTCGGAGATGTGCACCAGGCCCTCGATACCCTCTTCAACCCGGACAAACGAGCCGAACGGCACCAGCTTGGTGACCCGGCCCGGCACGACCTGGCCGATCTGGTGGGTCCTGGCGAACTGCTGCCAGGGGTCCTCCTGCGTGGACTTCAGCGACAGCGAGACCCGCTCGCGGTCCATGTCCACGTCGAGCACCTCGACCGTGACCTCCTGGCCAACCTCGACGACCTCGCCGGGGTGGTCGATGTGCTTCCAGGACAGCTCGGACACGTGCACCAGGCCGTCCACGCCGCCCAGGTCGACGAACGCACCGAAGTTGACGATGGAGGACACGACGCCCTTGCGGATCTGGCCCTTCTGCAGCGTGTTCAGGAAGTTCTGGCGGACCTCGGACTGGGTCTGCTCCAGCCAGGCGCGGCGGGACAGGACCACGTTGTTGCGGTTCTTGTCCAGCTCGATGATCTTCGCCTCGATCTCCCGGCCGACATACGGCTGGAGATCACGGACCCGGCGCATCTCCACGAGGGAGGCGGGCAGGAACCCGCGCAGGCCGATGTCAAGGATCAGGCCGCCCTTGACGACCTCGATGACGGTCCCGGTGACGACGCCGTCCTCTTCCTTGATCTTCTCGATCGTGCCCCAGGCGCGCTCGTACTGGGCGCGCTTCTTGGACAGGATCAGGCGGCCTTCCTTGTCCTCCTTCTGCAGGACCAGGGCTTCAATGTGCTCGCCGGTCTTGACCACATCGTGCGGGTCGACATCGTGCTTGATCGACAGCTCTCGGGACGGGATTACGCCCTCGGTCTTGTAGCCGATGTCCAGCAGGACCTCGTCTCGGTCGACCTTGACGACGGTGCCCTCGACAATGTCGCCGTCGTTGAAGTACTTGATGGTCTCGTCGATCGCGGCGAGGAAGGCCTCCTCGGAACCGATGTCGTTGACCGCTACCTTGGGGGTCGAGGTGGCCTCGGTGCTGCTGGTGGTCATGTGTAGGTGGACTCCGGATACGGACAGGGATGTTGCGGACGTGCGCCATGCACAAGTGAATCCGCCATGGGCGGCCAGGAGATTCTGACTTGCCTGGCCAGTGAGACTGGCCGCGGCCTGCCGTAACGGCGCCCGCGGGCTGCCTGACCATGGCGGACTGCAAGAAACACAGCGCAGCGATCAGGATATGAGAGCGCGACCCCCACGGTCAATCTAGGTGTGCCATCCGGACGCCCGCGGCGACCAATCCGGCCTGCGGTTTAAGCCACGGAAAAGTCCGCAGCTTGCCAGTTGCCCAGGCCAGGCTGCCTTTCAGTGCGCGGCATCGGCCCAGCTGCGGCCGGTGCCCATGGAAACTTCGAGCGGGACCGTGAGCTCGAAAGCCTCGCACATTTCGGTGTGCACGAGCTCCCGGAGCCGGTCAAGCTCGCCGGCAGCGGCCTCGAACAGCAGCTCGTCGTGCACCTGGAGCAGCATCCGGGACCGCAGGCCCTGCTCGCGGATCTGGCGGTGCACCCGGAGCATGGCCACCTTGATGATGTCGGCGGCCGAGCCCTGGATCGGCGCGTTGAGCGCCATCCGTTCCGCCATCTCGCGGCGCTGCCGGTTGTCGGACACGAGGTCGGGCAGGTAGCGGCGGCGGCCGAGGATGGTCTCGGTGTAGCCGTCCCTGCGGGCCTGCGCGACGATGCCTTCCAGGTAGTCCCTGATGCCGCCGAACTGCTCGAAGTACTCGTCCATGAACGCGCTGGCCTCGTCCCGCGACACCCGCAGCTGCTGCGAGAGCCCGTAGGAGGACAGGCCGTAGGCCAGCCCGTAGTTCATCGCCTTGATCTTGCTGCGCAGCTCGACCGTGACCTGTTCGGCGGGCACGCCGAACACCCGGGACGCGGTCTCAGCGTGGAAGTCGTGGCCCGACGTGAACGCCTCGGCCAGCGCCTTGTCCCCGGACAGGTGCGCCATGATCCGCAGTTCGATCTGGCTGTAGTCGGCGGTCAGCAGGGTCTCGTAGCCGGCCCCAACGATGAACGCCTGCCGGGTCCGGCGGCCCTCCTCGGTCCGGATCGGGATGTTCTGCAGGTTCGGGTCCGTGGACGAGAGCCGGCCGGTGGCCGCGATTGTCTGGTTGTACGTGGTGTGGATCCGGCCGTCCACGCCCGCCATCGGGATCAGCGAGTCCACGATGCTCTTCAGCCTTGCGACGTCGCGGTGGCGCAGCAGGTGCGCCAGGATCGGGTGCTCCGTCTGCGCGAGCAGGCTGGTGAGCGCCTCGGAATCGGTGGTGTAGCCGGTCTTGATGCGCTTTGTCTTCGGCAGGCCGAGCTCGGTGAACAGCACTTCCTGCAGCTGCTTGGGCGAGCCGAGGTTGAACTCACGCCCGACCACCGCGTAGGCGGCCTGCTCCGCCGCCTTGACCTCGCCGCCGAGGCTGGCCGACATGCCCGCCAGGTGGTCGACGTCGGCCGCGATCCCGGCCTGCTCCATGTCGGCGAGCACCCCGACCAGCGGCAGCTCCACGTCGGCGAGCAGGTCGGTGGCGCCGCGCTGCTGCAGCACCGCGTCCAGCGCGTCGGCCAGCTCGGCCGTTGCCCTGGCCCGCTGCGCCAGCGCGTTCGCGGCCTCGACATCCCCGTCGGTGTCGGTGTCGAAGGCGAGCTGGCCCACGGTGGTATCGCCGGTGCCGGTCAGCCTGCGGTTCACGTACCGCTCCGCCAGGTCCGCCAAGTCGAACGAGCGCTGACCGGGCAGCGCCAGGTAGGCGGCGAGCGCGGTGTCGCTGGTCAGGCCCTGGAACGCCAGGCCACGGGCGGCCAGCGCGTTGATCGGTCCTTTGGCGTCGTGCAGCGCCTTGGGCGTCTGCGGGTCGGCCAGCCAGGCCGCCAGGGCCCGCTCATCGTCCTCGGTCAGCGCGGTCGGGTCCAGGTAGGCGTTGCCGCCGTCGGGCGTGGCCAGCGCCAGGCCGGTGAGAACGCCCGTGCCGCGGGCCCAGGTCCCGCTGGCAGCCAGGCCGACCCGCCCGCCGCTGCCGTGCTCGGCCAGCCATTCCGCCACGTCCTCGGGACCGAGCAGCTCGGCCTCGACGTCAAAGCCCTCGGCCGGGCCGGCGGCGGCGACCGATTCGGTGAACCCGTTGGGGAACGTCGCCTGCAGCCGCTCGCGCAATACCCGGAACTGCAGCGTGTCGAACAGCTGGTGCAGCTGCTCCCGGTCCCATGGCGCCAGGGTGAGCTCCCGTGGTTCCGCCCCGACCGGTACATCCTTGGCCAGCTCGGTGAGCTGGCGGTTGCGCAGCACGTCTGCGAGGTGCTCGCGCAGCTGATCCCCGGCCCGGCCCTTGACCTCGTCGACCCGGTCGACCAGCTCGGCCAGGGAGCCGAACTCCGTCACCCACTTGGATGCGGTCTTCTCGCCGACGCCCGGGATGCTGGGCAGGTTGTCGCTCGGGTCGCCGCGCAGCGCCGCGAAGTCAGGGTACTGAGCGGGGGTCAGCCCGTACTTCTCGTTGACCGCCTCCGGCGTGAACCGCGTCATGTCGCTGATCCCGCGGCGGGTCATCAGCACGGTCACGTCATCGCTGACCAGCTGCAGGACGTCGCGGTCGCCGCTCACGATCAGCACGCCCATGTCGTCGGCCGTGGCCTCGGTGGCGAGCGTGGCGATGATGTCGTCGGCCTCGTACCCGGACAGCGAAAGCCGCCGGATGCCCAGCGCGTCGAGCACCTCGAAGATCAGGCTTAGCTGACTGCGGAAGTCCGCCGGGGTCTCCCGCCGGTTCGCCTTGTACTCGACGTACTGCTCGTGCCGGAACGTGGGCTCGCTGCGGTCGAACGCCACGGCGACGTGCGTCGGCTTCTCGTCCCGCAGCACGTTGATGAGCATCGCGGTGAAGCCGTAGACGGCGTTCGTCGGCTGGCCGGTGGTGGTGGAGAAGTTCTCGGCGGGCAGCGCAAAGAACGCCCGGTAGGCCAGGGAATGGCCGTCAAGCAATAGCAGCCGGTCGTGGTGGTTCTTGCTGCCACGGTTGCTTTTACTCCGCGCGGGTGCCTCAGGCTTGGTCGCCACGCAGGCAGTTTAGTGGGCCCGTCCGACACCGGCGGGCGACCTGCTCGTTCCGGCTCTTGGTCAAATGCCGGAGGCAGGCCAGCTAGGAACGCCGCGGCCCGGTGACCGCCGGGAAACGGCGAGCACCGGGCCGCGACGAACCGGTCAGCTACCGAGGCCCGCGCGGGGCCCCGGACGGCCACGAGCCGTTACGAGCTGAACGCGAAGATCGTCGTTGTCGTGAAGGTCCCTCCCGCCTTCAGCTCGGTCGACGGGAAGTTGGCCTGGTTGGGCGAGTTCGGGAAGTGCTGGGTCTCGAACGTGTAGCCCGCACCCTGCCGGTAGGTGTGGCCGCTGATGCCCACCAGCGTGCCATTGAGGAAGTTGCCACTGTAGAACTGCACGCCCGGCTGGTCGGTCCAGACGGTCAGCTCACGGCCACTGGCCAGGTCCCAGGCGTGGGCGGCCAGGTTGAGGCCGTCCGGGCCGGTCGTCGCGCGGGTCTGCTTGTTCAGCACCCAGTTGTGGTCGTAGCCCTGGGCGATGAGCAACTGGTTGTCCGCCGGGGGAGCGTGATCCGGCGCGCTGACGTCATCAATCCGCGAGCCGATCGTGTGCGGCCTGGTGAAGTCGAACGGGGTGCCCTTGACCGACGGCTCGGTGCCGAGCGGGATCTGGGTCGTGTCCGTCGGCGTGTACCTGTTCGCGTTGATCTGCACGAACTGGCCGTAGGCCGAACCCGCGACCGAGGCCTCACCAGCCAGGTTGAAGTAGCTGTGGTTGGTCAGGTTGGTGACCGTGTTGAGGTTGCTCGAGTCGTTGTGCACCTTGTAGTGCAGGCCGTACTGGTCCTTGTTGTTCAGCGTGTACGTGACCCAGACGGTGATCTGCGCGGGGAAACCGGTGCAGGCGGTGGCGCAGCCGGGGCTACCCGCGGCGCCGCTGGAGTCGCCATTCGGGCTGACCAGCTTGAGCGTCACGCCGACCGTGTTCTTCGCGCGAATCAGTTTTCCGGCCTGCGCCCAGACGTGGTCGCCGAAGCCGACGAGGCCGCCGTGCAGGTCGTTGACGCCGTTGTTGATCGGCAGGGTGTAAGTCTCGAGCCCGCCCGGCTGCTGCAACTGGAAGGTGCCCTTGGCGATGCGGTTGCCGTAGCGGCCGATGGTCTCACCGAAGTATGGGCCGCCGTTCGCAGTCACCGGAGGGCTGTCCTCTGTGACGTAGTCATTGAGCGTCTTGAAGCCGAGGACGACGTCGGCCTTCCTGCCGTTGCGGCCCGGCACCGTGATCGACTGGGTGATCCCGCCGTAGCTCAGGAGCCTGAGCTGCATGCCGCGGCAGTTGGTCATCGTGTATCGGTACACCTGGGTGAGCTTCCCGGTGTATGGCTCAACGGTCTTGCCAAAAGGCTGCCGGGAAATAGTGGGGCTGCACTGCTGGTGGGCTGGCGAGGCGGATGCCTGGGTCGCGGCCAGCGCACCGACAAGGCCGATGCCGAGGACTGCTGCCGTGCCGATCCGAACGATCGGTCTGGTGATCCTGGGCAGTAACACGTTGCGCATGGTGCCCTCCTGTCGTTGAGGTCCTTGCGGGTGGACCTCTTCCGTAGGGCATTGTTAGCGCTAACAACCAGGGATGTCACCCCTTTGGACACAGAAACGGCCCGCTTTTTGTGCCGAATTGCTTGGGCCGCATGAACAATCTGTATCAAGTACGACGATAACGAGTAAATCTGTACGTACCGGCGGAGCGGCCGACGCGGGCAGCAGCCCGGAAAATCCGGCAATTCGCGCAGTGGGTCCGGCGAACGCCTGCTGACCTGCGCCTCCTAAGCTTCCCCCTGGGCGGGACCGTAATTCGCGGAGGTAGCGGTGGGAGACGACCTGGTGATGAGTGATCCGGCGGGCGGCGAAGCGTCCAGTGACGAGGGAACGGGCGACGAGCGGCAGATCGTGGCTGGCTACAACCTGGCGAGCGAGGGCACGCTTCCCGGCCGCATGGGCATCAAGATCGTCGAGGCCTCCCCGGAGCGGATCGTGGGCACGATGCCGGTCGCCGGCAACACGCAGCCATACGGCCTGCTGCACGGCGGCGCCTCCTGCGTGCTCGCCGAGACCTTGGGCTCGCTGGGCGCGGCACTGCACGCAGGCCCAGGCCGTGCCACGCTCGGAATCGAGATCAACGCCACGCACCACAGGGGGGCCGCGCACGGCCTAGTCACCGGCGTGGCGACGCTGCTGCACGGCGGCCGCACCCTGTGCACCTACGAGATTGTGCTCACTGACGATCAGGGCCGGCGGACCTGCACGGCGCGACTGACCTGTCTGTACCGGGACGTGGTTCCCGGCGACGGCAAGCCGGCGACGTTGCATTCCTGACGAGGGCCGCCCCCGCTAGCTGGCCGGCCATTCCCGGCGTCGGCGCGAGCCATTCCTGGCGGCAGTCCGCGGGGCGGACGACACGGCTGCACAAGGCCGGCGAGGCGCTGTGCCAGGACGCGCGGGACGCCGCGCCAGGCGGGTGATGTGGCCGAGCAGGCCGGGCCGCGCGGCCTCGTTGCTGGCCGCATGCGCCTGCCGGCCCGTGGCTTTGTGCAACTCGGCATTTGCTGCGCACACATGCCCCACCGCAGGTTAAGGGATGTTTAACCCATACCGGCCGCGGAATGTCAGGTCCTTTGCGCGACGAGGTTGAGGCTCGCTACGGTGGGCTGCAGAGCCCGGTGAAACCGAGTAGAGAACGTGCCGGCCCGGGGAAGGCTGACATGGCACCAAAGGTTGTCCCGGGCTCCCTGCTTGCCGTCTCTAGGTCGCTTGTCGTCCCTAGGTCGGCAGCGGCACAAGCGGGCGAGAGCCGGGCCTGCAAACGGGGGTTGTGCAGCCCGGCCTCGCTCGCTTGTCTGTGTCCTGCCCGCCTGCTCAGGCCTCGGGCCCGCCGCTCTCACGCGCGCCGGCATCCACCGCGCCCTGCTCGCTTCCGGCGGCCTTGGCCGCGTCGCCGCCTTCTGCCGCCTGCCGGGCTGCCCCGCCGTCGGCGATCTGGGCATCTAACGACTTTGAGGCCGGCGGTTGCGCCGCCTGCAGCACTTCCTCGGCCACGGCCCGCATGGTCATCCGGCGGTCCATCGAGCTCTTCTGGATCCAGCGGAACGCCTCGGGCTCGGTCAGCCCACGCTCGGCCTGGAGAATCCCCTTGGCGCGATCGAGCAGCTTGCGCACCTCGAGCCGGTCCTTGAGGCTCGACACCTCCGACTCGAGCGCCGAGAACTCCTGGAACCGGCTCACCGCGATCTCGATCGCCGGCACCAGGTCGGCCTTGGTGAACGGCTTGACCAGGAACGCCATCGCCCCCGCGTCCCGGGCCCGCAGCACGAGGTCGCGCTGGGAGAACGCGGTGAGGATGACGACCGGCGCCAGATGATCGGCGGTGATCCGCTCGGCGGCGGAGATCCCGTCGAGACCGGGCATCTTGATGTCCATGATCACCAGGTCCGGCCTGAGGCTCTCGGTCAGCTTGACGGCAGCCTCGCCGTCCGACGCCTCGCCCGCGACGACATAGCCGTCTTCCTCGAGCATCTCCTTGAGGTCGAGGCGGATCAGTGCCTCATCCTCGGCGATCACGACGCGAAACGGAGTCTGGCTCACCCATCGAGCGTATCGTGACGCGGTAGATTGATACTCGGCCGCTCCTACCCCAGGCAGTCCGGCCGCGCCCCGGTAGCCCAACCGGCAGCAGGCAATGGCCTCAAACACCATACAGTGTGGGTTCGAATCCCACCCGGGGCACTTTTTGTATCAGCCCAAAGGCGGCCAACGCCGGACTGTCGGTCATCTAGGGCAACATGGCCTCATGTACCCACGTGAGACTGTAGAACTGGCGAGACTCTTATCCGGCCTCGGCGCGCTGGATCGCGAAAACGCTGAGATATGCGGAGTCTCCATCGCCTCGGTCAGGCACTGGCGCAGAGGGACCCGTAGGTCGCATCACGGAAAAAGGCGTGACGTTAAGCGCTGTCCTCGATGCCATGCGCGCGAACTAGACGATGGCGCTTACAGCTATCTGCTGGGTCTCTACCTGGGCGACGGGCACATCACCAAAGGCAGGAGAGACGTATACGCGCTGTCGATCAAGTGCTGTGATGCATGGCCTGGTCTCCAGGAGCAGACAAGAATTGCCCTGTCGACGGTGATGCCCACCTCGGGTGTGTTCTCCGTCGCCAGGCCCGGGTGCACCGAGATTAAGAGCACCTCAAAGCACTGGCCGTGTTTGTTTCCGCAGCATGGGCCGGGGCGGAAGCATAAGCGCAAGATCGAGCTCGAACCGTGGCAGCAGGAGATTGTTGACCGCCATCCCGGGCATTTCGCTCGCGGTCTCTTTCATTCGGACGGCTGCCGGCTTATCAACCGGGTCCGCCGCCCGGTGAAGGGCGGCGATCGCTTCTACGAGTACCCGCGGTATCTGTTCGTCAACAGGTCCGCCGACATCCACCGGCTGTGCGGGGAGGCGCTCGACCGGCTCGGGGTCGCCTGGCGGTTCTCGAAGCCGACCACGATCTCGGTGGCGCGGCGCGAGGCGGTCGCCAGGCTGGACGAGTTCGTCGGGCCCAAGTACTGACGAGCCCGGCGCGGATGCGGGACCGGCGGCGCGATGGCCGCCCGCACGCTCCCAGCGAGCATGCCGGGCCGCCGGGCTACGATGAGCCGGTGCCGCGCGCCATCGACTTCCACGTGCACCTGCCCACGCCCGACTGGCTGGACGGCAGCATGGCCGGGTACGTCGAAGCCGCCGAGGCGTACTTCCGGTCCCCGGTGCAGCGGGCCACCCTCGACGAACTCGCGGCCCGGTACCGCGAGCTCGACGTGATGGCGGTCCTCCTCGCCTGGGACGCGGAGACCGCGACCGGCCGCCCGCGGGTGCCCAACGACACCGTCGCCGACGCCTGCCGCGCGTACCCGGACGTGTTCACCGGGCTCGGCTCGGTGGACCCGCACAAGGGCCAGGCGGCGGTCGAAGAGGTCGCGCAGATCGCCGCGGCCGGCCTGCGCGGGGTGAAGTTCCACCCGTCGCTGCAAGCCTTTGCCCCGGACGACCCGGCTTACTGGCCGGTCTTCGCCGCGTGCCAGGAGCACGGCCTGATCGCCCTATTCCACACCGGGACCAGCGGGATCGGGGCGGGTCAGCCCGGCGGCCAGGGCATCAGGCTGGATTACGCCCAGCCGATCAGGCTCGACCC
>Ga0209275_10001156_pt1 | contig 10724 bp, 7 predicted proteins | sample HubBroMetageREF2_FD_188344 | JGI IMG/M metagenome (GOLD analysis project Ga0209275, IMG submission 188344) | Reference soil microbial communities from the Hubbard Brook experimental Forest, New Hampshire, USA - Hubbard Brook CCASE Soil... | ecosystem: Environmental > Terrestrial > Soil >...
TGTGACCGCTGCCGCCCATGCTCTTCGCGTACTCTTCCAAGAGCGGCTCTACCTTATTCGGATCTCCACCTTTCTTGTAACCCCAGAATGTGAAGTAGAACTTGGGAGCGCTGATTACAACTCCGCCCAAATAGGGCACGTGGAAGAAGAGCGGCTCGATATTGGGTTCTCTTGAACGAGAGGCGGCGTAATGCGGCACATGATAGAGCACTCCATCGGCATAGCGCCAACCTGGCCCCGCCGGTACGAATCTCGACATTTGGTCTGGCGCCGTCGACGCGCTAATCGGTGGGGCTCCTGCGCCGGCACAACCCGCTGCGACGAGCGTTGCGACGCACCAAAGCGCGGCGGGGATTTGCGTGAGTCTGGACATTTCGCTTACCTTCTCGCTGCAAGATCGCTTCGTGGAAGATGAAGTCCAATCTTCACGCTGCTGATTCGAATACCTGCGTATGGCGCACGCGGCGCTCCGCTAACCATCGCCATTGAGTACCGCGAAGGTACGATGGTCTTTTGAATAACGTGAGTTGCCTTCTGGCGAAAAGGTGCTGTTGTGCCTATCCATCCAGGTAAGCGCTCGACCTGCAAGAAATACGCCATATGATCCGCCCAATCGTTTCCGAATCGTAACGTTGCGATGCCGTTCCGCGCCGACCGCATCGGGTCGAGCCTCGGTCAAGACGATCCCAGCGATTTTGCCGGAAATCAGGTGGCAGCAGGCTTCGGGTTGGGCGATTTTCCACCGTACGCCGGGAACGCGCCACGGCCGTTACCCTGAGGCCGGCCAACCTTCTTCCGCCGCCGCAGTAGACGACACGCGCCGGCATCAATACCGGAGGATCGATATGACGTTTAAGAACCGGGTCGTTTTTTCGATGCTTACAATCGGACTCGTTGCCGCGGCGTCTCCGACGCCCCCACCGGCGCCTGCCGTTCGCGACGTTACGACCGTCTATTACGGGGTTTCCGTGCCCGACCCGTACCGTTACTTCGAAGATCCGAAGGATCCAGGCCTGGCAGCGTATTTCCGAGAGCAAAGCGCCTACACGCGGCAGATTCTCGACGCGCTGCCCGGGCGAGCGGCGCTCCGCGCGCGCATCGCGCAACTGGATAACAGCAACGAGAGCTTGAACTCCGTTCGAGTAGTCGGTTCGTATTGCTTTTACCTGAAACGAGCTCCGGGAGCCAATACGACGAAGCTCTACCGGCGGCGTATTGCCGGAGGTCCTGAACGTCTCGTCTTCGATCCCGGTACGTTCGCGCGCTCGTCAATGCAGCACTACACGTTCGATTACTACTCCATATCGCCCGACGGGCACTTCGCGGCGATCGGGACGGCCGAAGGGGGCTCGGAGAAGACCGAACTGCACGTCGTCGACGTTCGGGACGGACATTTACTATCCGACGTCATCAAGAACGCGATTTACTTTGGTCCGCAGTGGCTTAGCGACTCTCGCTCGTTTTATTATTTTCGAACGCCGGATCTCGGCCCCGACGCCCCGCAGAGCGCGCGTGACACACAAGGCGTGGTTCGATTGCACGCCCTGGGACGGAACCCGAATCTCGATCCCGCTATCTTCGGCTACGGCTTGTCGCCGCGGATTCCGTTCGCGCCCGAAGACGCTGCAATGATCGCCGTATCGCCCAGAACCAGATGGGCCGTTGCCGCGATCTACCATGGCGTGCAAAACGAAATCGCCCTCTATGCCGCGCCCGCTTCCCAGGCGACAAATGGGCGGGGGCTCTGGCACAAGATCGTGGGCTACGAAGACGACGTCACCGATTTCGAAGTGGTCGACGATACACTCTACTTAAGTTCACATTTGGGCGCGTCGCGCCACCGGATCCTCGCCGTCGACTTGCGTAGCCCCTCGCTGGCAAACGCGCGGGAGGCCGTGGCCCAAAGTGGGCGCGTGATCGAAGCTTTGAGCCTTGCTGCCGATGGCATTTATCTCCAAGACCTTGATGGCGGAATCTCTCGCGTGCGTCGCCTCGCGATACGCGCCGACGGAACTCCGGGAAGCGCGACGGACGTGGCGCTGCCGTTCGACGGTACAATTTCGGAGATCGCAACGGATCCGCTGCGCCCGGGCGTGATCTTCGACATGGAATCGTGGACCAAATCGCCTTTGTGGTACCACGCTTCGGCGACCACTCCGGTTCGCAACACGGGGCTTCGAACGAAGTCGCCAGTTGATTATTCCGGGATCGTCGCTCGCGAAGTCTTCGCGAAAAGCGCCGATGGGACCGACGTACCGCTCTCGATCGTCATGCGCGCCGACCTCACGCGCAATGGCGAGAATCCCACGCTCGTGGACGGCTATGGCGCGTACGGGATTGCCATCACTCCATCATTTAGCCCGACTCGTCTCGCGTGGCTCGAGCGCGGCGGCATATTCGCAGAGTGCCATGTTCGCGGCGGAGGCGAGTTCGGAGAGGATTGGCACTTTGCGGCCCACATCGCCACCAAGCAGCGTACGATCGACGATTTTGTTGGTTGCGCGCACTACCTGATCGATAACCGATATACGACGTCGGCTAAGCTTGCCGGCACGGGCACAAGCGCCGGCGGCGTCACGATCGGTAACGCCATCGTGCAGCATCCCGAGCTTTTCCGCGCCGCACTCGACGTGGTTGGCGATACGAATCCCACCCGTGACGAGTTTGCCGAGGGCGGTCCCGCGAATATTCCCGAGTTTGGAAGCGTCACGGACCCTGTTGGATTTAAAGCGCTCTACGAGACCGACCCGTACATACATATACGCGATGGGGTTGCCTATCCGGCCGTTCTTGCAATCACTGGAGCGAACGACCCACGCGTCGCCCCGTGGATCGTGGCAAAGTTCGCGGCGCGCCTACAGGCGGCGACTTCGAGCGGGAGGCCCGTGCTGCTGCGCGTCGACTACGACGCGGGACACGGGGCACTGGGAGCGTCTCGAGCGCAAACGCAGGCACTCATCACCGACGAGTACGCCTTCCTGTTCTGGCAATTAGGCGAGCCGATAACCCAATAGTACGAATACCCTTACGGGTTGATGGCCGTGGACGAAATATTGATGACGCCTTTTTCCTGGGTTATGCGTTTGAGGAGCTTTTTCGAGCCACCCTCATACGCCGAAATCGTATTATCGTTGAAATCCGTCAGGTACAACCTGCGCTGTTTATCGACGGCAACCTGTGGAAAGGCGCGAGTCGGCAAGATAAAAGAAAGGGCATCGTTCGGGCACGATTGACTCGGGTCGTAATCGACCAGTACGCCCTTGTCGCTGCCATTTTGAGTTCCGATGTAGATCCTTCCCGCAGAATCGACCGCGACCGAGAGCCCGCCAGGGCCATAGACGGGGCTATCTGTCGTGGAACTGTACAGGTGCTTAACCAACGTACCCTTTGAGAACTCTTCCGCCTCTTCGTCGCGCTTGATGGAACCGCTCGGATCGGGGATACACGTTTTCTTATCCTTGAAATACACGATCGTCGGATTGGGATCGTGCGTGCTCCAAACGTTGCCGTGAGAATCTACGACCATCTGCGTTACGGCCTGGCTCTGCCCGGTCGCAAAGGCAATAGTACCCTTCGTCCTTCCCGCAGCGAAATAGGTCACGCCGCCGCCGTCGTCCCCGACGTAAAGACCACCTTTAGGATCGACCGTCGCGTAGGTAGGCAGGACGTTACCGGTGAGGTTTCCCCCCGTGTAGGTTGCAATTGGCTTCTTCGCCTTCCCGCCTTTCTTTGCTCCGGCCGAAAACTCGAGCACGTTTCCAGAGCAATACTGAACGGCATAGAAGTCGCCCGTCGGACCGGTGGCAAGCGACGAAGTGTCGCACGGGACACCGGAGAACTGCTCTTGAGCCGGCACGGTCCCGTTTTTCGCAGGCTGCAGGTACACCCCGAAGTACCCTTGAGGGGCCTCATCGACGAAGAACGGCAGGCCGGCCCTTCCGAATGCTGTCGGGCTCGACACGCCATCCCCTTCGGTGGTCTCTTGCAGCTTGAGGTCCGGCAGACTGTAGCGCGCATGCTCTCCGTAGTAAACGCCGGGTGATCCGGTGTTGTAGACGTATAGATACTGCGTTGACTTCGTGTCCGCCAGAGGCGCTTCCGCAGTTGCTCCTGTAACCGATGGAACGGCGGTCGCCGAACAGCCGCAAATGAAAAAAACGAACGCGTAAAACGCGGCTTGTATAACTCGCTTAGCCATCCTGGACTCCTTTCGGCGCGAGAGCGTACGGCATTATGCAGCGACGACGAAGCCCCTGTGACGCGGCACCTGGAGGGCTAGTCACCGTCGTCCATCCGGACCCACCGCGATGTAGAGTTCGGTTTAGACTTGGGCAGGACGCTGCATGGGAACGAGATTCTGGTCGGGACTTTAATCTTCGTAAACGGCTGCGCTTGCGTCTGAAAGAAATCGTCGAGATCGTGGAGGTATCGAGAGGCATCCGTTGCGCCGAGGGATTTGAGGCCGAGCGTCTCTTCCGTGAACTTGAGCAGCGTTGCGAACTCGATGTCGGTGTGTGCGACGTGTCCGTGCTTTGCATAGGGGGAAACGACGAGTAGCGGCACGCGGAAACCGGGCCCCTGTTGGTCGCGCACCACGTACGGCCGCATGTGGTCGTAATATCCGCCCCAGTCGTCCCACAAAATGAAGATCACTGTTGAATCCCAGTACTTCTTGTTCAAGCCGATCGCGTTCACGACGTTCGCGACCCACCACGGCCCGCAATACCCCGCCGGCACGCCGGGATGGTCCGACGTGACGAGACCGGGCAATACCCACGTGACGTCTGCAAGCCCATGACTATCGCCGACGTCGGTGAGAAACGTGGTTTCCGGCGTGCGAAAGTTCGTGGTGTCGATGCGAGTTGGGAGAAAGGCTTCGAACGGAGTCCGGAAGTGGCAGCGGGACATCCAGTTCCGCGACTTTGGCCAAAGGGACGTCATGCTGATCGACGAGTTCGCGTCGAGCCCATTGATGTTCGCGCAGAGCGAGTGCGCGTAGAGGCGCCATTTCAGGCCCGCTTCGTCGACACGATTGGCAAGCGACGGGTACTTGAAGCACGGGAACGGTCCGTCCGGCTTCACGATGCCCTCCGGATCGAGCAGCGACGTCGTCGTTCCAGCCGGAGAATCGCAGCCCCACGGCGTGTAGGCGCAGCCGAGGTAGAGAGCGCCGCAATACCCCGAATCCTTATGGAAGTCGGGGGCGCTAGCGACGTTGTCCGATTGGGCCGAGAAGAGGAACTGGTGGGCCGTGTACGACTCGCTATTGTGGCCCATGAAAAAGTGGTCGCCGAGCGTGAACTGCCGCGCGATGTTCCAATACGGCTCGGTCTGCGCGTAGTCCACGTACGAGTAAATCGTGGCCGTGGAGGCCGTCGGCGTGTAGTCGGGATGCGGGGACGCGGCGACGTTAAAGCCATCCATTTTACATGGCGATACTTCGCCGACCTTAAACGGCGGTTGTCCGGCGGGCGGATTGCACGCCCACAGCCATGGCCGGTGAAAGTTGTCCGGATCCTCGGTGCCCGTTAGCTTTCCGAGGTCAATCTTTGTGAGCGCGATCGTTTTGCCGTCGATCGTCTTCCCGCTGGAGGCCGCGTCGGCTCCGGGGAATGGCTTGGGGCCTCCGAAGATATTATCGAGTGTCCGGTTCTCTTGAATGATGAAGACAATGTGCTTGATCTTCCCGTACGGAAGCGTGGAGCGTTCGGCCAGCGCCATTGCACCGGACGGCAGCGCCGGAAGCGCCGGCCCGGGCGACGGCGCTCGCCCACATGCAACGAGCGTAACCGATACGATTAGGGCGATCCAAAATCCGCGCAGCATAAGACCCTCCGTTTCGGAGCAACGTAGCGATATTTGCGGAGCTTCCTACCAATCCTCCGCCGGACGATATCACGCGCGCGAGTGCACCATGTAATCGGCCGGAGGCCCTCGAACATTGGAAGCGCTGACCACCGTCAGTGGCCGAGGAGAACAATGAGGGCTTTACGTTGGGGGAGACTGTGCAACCGTTAGACCGCGCGGCGACGCAACGCCTCAATGTTAGGCCTTTCGATCGCTGATGAAGTAGTTCCTTACCGCATCATGACGCTCGACGACGCGCTGAAGCATCACTTCGGGTATACGACGTTTCGTCCGCTGCAGCGCGAGATCGTAGAGGCGTCGATGGCTGGGGGCGACGTCGTCGCGCTCCTGCCGACCGGCGGCGGGAAATCGCTCTGCTATCAACTGCCGGCACTGCTCGAGCCGGGGCTCACGCTGGTCATCTCGCCGCTGATCGCATTGATGAAGGATCAAGTCGACGCGCTCGAAGCCAACGGTATTCCGGCAACGTTCCTCAACAGTTCGCTCGATCAGACGGCAACCGCGGATCGGCTGGCGGCGCTCGACCGTGGTGCGTACCGGCTGCTGTACGTCGCTCCGGAGCGCACCGTGATGGCGGGGTTTCTCGCCGGCTTGGCACGCTGGAGCTTGCGCCGCATAGCGGTCGACGAAGCGCACTGCGTCAGTGAATGGGGGCACGACTTTCGGCCCGAGTACCGCCAGATCGCATCGCTGCGCTCGCGTTACCCCAACGTTCCGATGCTGGCGCTCACCGCGACGGCGACCGCGCGCGTGCGCGACGACATCGAGCGCTTTCTCGAGTTGCGCAAGCCGCGCCGCTTCGTTGCAAGCTTTAACCGGCCTAATCTGCGCTATGCTGTCTTCGAAAAAACCGACGCGGTTAAACAACTGCTGTCTTGGTGTACGGCGCGTGCCAACGAGAGCGGCATCGTCTACGTGCAGAGCCGCAACTCGGCAGAAGAGCTGGCGACGAAACTTTCCGCGGCGGGCATCTCGTCTCGCCCGTACCACGCGGGCCTCCTGCCGCAGCAGCGCGCTCGGCACCAGGAGCTATTCATTCGCGACGAGATCCGCGTCATGTGTGCGACGATCGCCTTCGGTATGGGCATCGACAAACCCAACGTTCGCTACGTCGTACACTACGATCTTCCCAAGAACGTCGAGAGCTACTACCAGGAGACTGGACGGGCCGGCCGCGACGGCTTAGCCAGCGATTGTGCGCTCTTCTTCAGCGGAGGCGATGCGGCGAAGCAACGCCACTTCATTCGTCAGATAGAAAATCCGCAGGAGCGCGAAAAGGCCGAGCGCCTTCTGCAACAAATGCTCGATTTCGCGGCGACGACGCATTGCCGGAGGAGTCACCTGTTGCGCTATTTCGGCGAGGACGCGGTCGCCCACGAGTGCGGCAACTGTGATAATTGCCTAGAGCCGCCGGAGCGGGTCGACGGCACGCAGATCGCTCGGAAGTTGCTCTCATGCATCTATCGCGTGCGCGAGCACAGCGGATTTTCGAGTGGCGCGCACCACATCGTCGACGTGCTGCTCGGAAAGCGCACGGAGAAGGTCATCGCGTGGGGGCACGAACGTCTATCGACCTTCGGAATCGGTGCCGAGAACACCAAAGGCGAATGGATGGCGGTGCTCTCGGAGCTCTTGCGGACTGGTTGCATCGAGCAGGACTCCGAACATAGAACCTTGTTCGTAACCCAGGAAGGGTTGCGTGCGCTCAAAGAGCATCGCGCGCTCGCTTTTTCCACGCCGCGCTTCGTCGCCAAAGCCAAGAAGCGCCGAAGCCGCCCGCTTCGGGCACTACCCACCGTCCACGGCGATGCGCTGTTCGAGAGACTGCGCACGTTGCGCAAGCGTCTCGCGGACGATCAAGGCGTTCCACCCTATGTCGTTTTTTCTGACGCGACCTTACGCGAGCTATGCGCGCACCAACCGGTCACGCTGCAGGCGTTCCGGCAGATCGGTGGTGTTGGTGACGTGAAGCTCGAACGCTATGGCACCGCCTTCGTCGAAGCAATACGCTCGTTTGACACGGCCGACGCCGCGGACTAGCCTGTTTAGATCGAGAACTGCCCAAGCCGGCTGTTTTGATAGTCAGCAAACCAAATCTGAAGGTGTTTGCCGCCGTTGGTCGTCAATCCGTACGGCGCGGTCGGAAACTGGCCGGAACCCTGTGACAGCGGGAACTCTGTGATCCTTCCTGACGGCTTGATGCGCCCGAGTTGACCCGCGTACGCTTCGGTAAACCAGACGTTTCCGTCGCCTGCCAGAATCGGCGATCCGGGCCCCGCGTTGGCGTTGGGCGTGTCGTACTGCGTGATTGTCCCGCCGAGCGTCACGTTCGAGATCTCGTAGATCGTTTGACTGATAGCATTGAACTGAGTGAACCAAAGCTTGCTGCGGGCTCCGACCGTGATGTCTTCTGGAACGTTCTGCCAGCTGTTTGGCGCGATGTCGTACGTCGCGTAGATCGTTCCGTCGGTATTAACGCGCTCGATTCGGCCGAAGGTCTGATGTCCGTTGCTCTGGTCAAACGCTCCCTGCTCGCATATCCAGAGGCGGCCGTCCGGACCATTGATGATGCCGTTGGGGGCACCGATATCCTCGAACGGAAACTCCGTAATCGTTCCGCTGGGCGTGATTCGACCGAACTTATTTGGAGTGTGCTCGGTGAACCAAAAGTTTCCGTCCGAGCCGACGGTTATATATCCCAGATCCGCTCCAGGTGTGGGGAGCAGATACACGGTGATTCGACCGGACGGCGTTATCCTAGCAATTCCGCCCTGCCCGGGATACGCGTCGACCGTTGCCCACAGATTCCCATCCGGTCCATTCACGATCCGCAGCGACACGTTCCAGCCAGACGGGGGCAGCGGAAACAGACGTGCGGCATGCCGGCGCGGCGCTAGCCGGCCGATGCTGCCCGGCGTGTCACCCGTTGTAAACCAGAGAGCGTTCCGAGTCCCAGGCGAACGGGACGTAACGTAAAACGGCGTGGTACCCGGAATCGAAACGTACTGGATGAGATGCGGATCAGTACGCGGTTCCCCGAGCCGCACCGAAGTTGGGGCGGCCGGAAGCGGTTGGACGAGAATCGGGCCCTGCGCCGCCGGGCCGACTGTAGGTGCGATAGAAGCGCAACCGCTCAGCAACGCCGCCAAGCCTGCGACAACCGAGGCGCGTACGCAAGATGCCGCGTTCATGCAGCGGCTCTTGCCGGTTGCGCGCACGCCTTCCTGCGCTCATACGACGGGTGTTGGCGGCTCTTTTCCGGCGAAGTGCGCGTCAAGATTTGCAATGACCAGCTCGCCCATGGCCACGCGCGTCTCGACGGTGGTCGTCGCGCGATGCGACTGCAGAACGACTTGGTCCATCGAACGCAGCGCTTCCGGTACGTTCGGTTCGTGCGCGAACACGTCCAGGCCGGCACCGCCGAGGCGCCCATCGGCAAGCGCCCGCACCAGTGCATCCTCGTCGACGATGCTGCCTCGAGCCACATTGATGAGAGTTCCCTCGGGGCCAAGCGCATTCAGCACGGCTTCGCCAACCACTCCCTGCGACTGCGGGCCGCCTGCAGCAGAGATCACCAAGAAGTCGGAGCCTCTCGCGAGTTTCTCGAGATCGGGTTCGAAGCGGTACGCGACGCCGTCGAGCGCATGCGGCCCCGAGTAGGCAATCTGAAGATCGAAACCCGCAGCACGTCGCGCGATCGCTCGCCCGATGTGACCGAGCCCGACGATACCGAGCCGCTTTCCGCTCACTTTGCGCCCAGGCGGGAGGTCGTCCCCGCGCGCCCAGCGACCTTCGCGCACGAAGCGGTCGTCGACGCAAATCTGCCGAGCTGTAGCGAGCAACAGTCCGATGGCGAGGTCAGCCACGTCGTCGGTCAACACGTCGGGTGTTATGGTCACGCGAATCTTTCGAGCGCGAGCGAGGTCGAGGTCAACGGCATCGGTGCCTACGCCGTTGATGGCGATTATCTCGAGGGCGGGAAGCGCGTTTAGCATATCGTCCGAAACACCGGTCGGAGCGTTGGTCACGACCGCGCGAATCCGAGGCGCGACCTCCCGAATCAGCGCCGGGCCGTCTTGCTGCGCGTACAGACCGTGCAGGAGAAACCGTTGCTCCATCTCGGCTTCGACCGAGGGCATCATTGGATCGATGAGCAAAATCTCTGGCTTGTTTGTCACGTGAATCCGTCATGGCCGGGCATAGGTCATTGTCCACACGCCTCTATCCCCCAGGCGATACTCATTGCCGTCCCACGGCGAACCACACACGTGTAGATGCGCATACGGCGTGCCGGCAAACATCACCAACGTTCCCGCGTCCCGCATGACGGTCGGCAGCCCGGCGGCTTTTGCGTCGAAAGGCCAGAGGATCATCCAGTGCGGGCCAATTGGTATCGCCGGACTCGTCTGATCGAACGGATCGGTGTAGCTATGCTGAAGGGCTCCGTTAAGCATGTAGATCAGCCCGGGCTCGGTGTTGGACGGCTTCGGCTTCCTTGCAATTACGTCCATCATCCACTACATGCCCGCGGGATCCGCGCACATGTCTGCCTGCCCGATGATGTTTTCGTTACCGGGGACGCATACCCACCGGTTCGTACCCGGGCGCAGCACGGTCAACTTGCCTTGAGCATCCATTTCCGCGACGGTTGCCTCTCTCGTCACGCTGTCAGGACCGGAGAGGAGCGCCCGTCGAATTCTGGCTTGCACTACCCCATCCGCAGTGTCGCTTCTATCCACCGTCCTATCCTCCTTACGGCATCACAGCTTTAACATCTAACTCTTATGGACAACTTCGAACGAGTATCCGTCGGGGTCGAATACATCGGCGGCGTAGTATCCGGGATAGTACTCCAG
>Ga0209275_10001157_pt1 | contig 10717 bp, 9 predicted proteins | sample HubBroMetageREF2_FD_188344 | JGI IMG/M metagenome (GOLD analysis project Ga0209275, IMG submission 188344) | Reference soil microbial communities from the Hubbard Brook experimental Forest, New Hampshire, USA - Hubbard Brook CCASE Soil... | ecosystem: Environmental > Terrestrial > Soil >...
CGACCCCGTTGCTGATCTACGTTGGCGTGATTCCGCCTGCTCGATGGGCGATCAGCATCGCAGTGCAGGTGCTGTGGCTCGTGCTGTTCGCAGTCCTCGCTTCGATCGTTTGGCGAGCCGCTTCAAATAGAGTAGTGATTCAAGGTGGATAATGTCAAAAGGAGACATCCCGTGCAGACGAATCGTTTGATTGCCCTTAACCTCGCTGCCGGCGCGGCAGTGCTTTGTCTTGCGCTGCCTCCCATCGCCTGGGCACAGAGCAAGACGATCTCCGTCGAAGCAGGGCCGATCTGGAGCCAGGCGGATGCGGAGAGGAAATGCCCGCAAGTCGCCAAGGCGAACGGCGGCACCTGGAACGGCCAGTGGCGAACCACGGTGCCCGGCAGGATGTCGGTCTGCGAGCTCCGCCTGCCGTCAAGGGACAGATATGTCGTCGAAGTCATCGAAGCGGGCCCGATCTGGAGCCAGTCGGGAGCCGAGAAGAAATGCCCCGAGGTCGCGACGGCAAACGGCGGCACCTGGAACGGCCAATGGCGGACCACGGTGCCGGGGAGGATGTCGGTCTGCGAGGTTCGGCTATTGCGCTAGGATCTCGTCAACGGGGCACCAGCGCCACCGTTTTTCGGGTTGAAAACGTTGTAACGTGTTGACCCCGTAGAGGCGAATCTCGTCGACCGCGAGCGCAAGATATTCTTCCCACCTCGGCAGCTGTTGGACGAAATCATCGATTCGAAAGTTCGCAATCGCGAGCGGCACGCCGTCGTAGGTAACTCTTGGCGGAGCCAACGGAGGAGGCGCTTGGAACAGTCTGTAAGGCTGCGGCAAAATGGAATTGAGCGTCGAGCAAGTTCCGTTGCGGATGAAGCTTGGCGGAAAGCTTCCTTCGGCCGGGCTCGGGCTAAGTGCCTTCCTGACGTTCGCATCGCTTGGGACTGCAACGCCGGTGATGAGCCAGGAGCTAGAGCCTCGTTCCTATTCCGCTTCACCAATCGATTCGAATTTCGCGGTTGGGGTTTTGTCGAACTCGACGGGGACCGTGCCCCTCGACCCGTCCCTTCCGATCAGCGATGTGCGTCCAGCGATCGACACCATAATCCTGAGTTTCACTCACACTTTCCGTCTCGGAGATCGCACGGCAAACTGGGCCGTCAGCGTTCCATATCTCGGCGGTCACGTGAGCGCAGTATTCTCCGGCCAGCCGCAGGCATTCTCACGCTATGGGTTCGCGGATTTCCGAGCCCGTTTCGGTGTAAATCTCCTGGGCCGAGCGCTTACGGCGGCGGAGTTCCTACGTCGTAAGCCTAGTGCGACCCTCGGCATAAGCATGACCCTGATCGTGCCAACGGGCACGTACGACCGGACCCAACTCATCAATATTGGTTCGAATCGCTGGACGTTCAAACCGGAAGTCGGCATGGAGCAGCCGATGGGGAAGTGGTTCACTGACCTGTCAGCCGGCCTGTGGGTCTTCGGCGATAACGCGGACTACTTTGAGGGCCGCGCGCTCAGGCAAGTGCCGCTCGGCATTTTCCAATTTCACGCCGGGTATACTTTTCGTCCGAACCAGTGGCTTGCGTTTGATTCGAACTATTATGCGGGGGGTGCGACTAGCGTCAACGGCGCGACATCGATTAATTCGCTGGCCAACTCGCGCTACGGACTCACTTTTTCGCAGCCGACGGGATCGGGTTTGTCGACAAAAGTTTCGTGGTCGCGTTGGTTGAGCGGGCGATTTGGCCAGAAGTTCTCTACGATTGCCGCCGCCCTTCAATATCTTTGGTTCGACCGTCGTTAGGGCGTCTGCCCCTCCACCCCCAACTCGCCAAAGGCGGTGAAGGCTCGCCTACTGTGCTAGGATCTCGTCAACGTAGCACCAGCGCCATTGTTCGCCGGGCTGAAACGAGCGAATCACGGGATGCTGCGTGGCGTGAAAATGTTTGGTGGCGTGCGTGTTGGGCGACGAATCGCAGCAGCCGACGTGACCGCAGGTTAGGCAGAGCCGCAAATGCACCCACGTCGCGCCGATCTTCAAGCACTCTTCGCAGCCCTGCGGCGTTCGCGGTGCCGGATGGCCCGCGTCTTCGATATGCACGCAGAGTTCGGCGTTCACGGCGTCACCGCCGGTAAATCCCAGAGCAAGAGCTCGGCGTCACCGCTGACGGTTAACGTGCGAACGTCGTAGAGACAAACGGCGTCCCCCGCATTTAAGTGTTCGCCGTTCGCTTCCGCGCTGCCGCCGGCCACGAAAAGAAAGCCGTACCGCTCAGGTGCGAACTGTGTTTCGATCGTCGAATTCTCGAGACGGGCGACGCGAAACGTAGCATTCTGCGTGATTCGAATCGGTGCGTTGACGGCGGGATCTCCGCTGACGATGTCGAGCCATCGGTTAAGCCGATCGGCTTTGTCGAAGGCCATCTCTCCGTACGAGGGCGGCGTTCCCAAACGGCCGGGCAGGACCCACATTTGGACGAGGTGCAGCGGCTCGTCGGCGTTGTTGTTGTACTCACTGTGCGTAACGCCCGTGCCGGCGCTCATGAACTGCACGCCGCCGGGCCCCACGACGCCGTGATTGCCCATGCTGTCGCGATGCGCCAACTCGCCGGAGAGCACGTACGTCACGATCTCCATGTCGCGATGCGGATGCGGCGGGAAACCCGTGCCGCCCGCGATCGTGTCGTCGTTTAAGACGCGCAAGGCGCCCCAGTTTTCGTTTGCCGGATCGTAATAATCGGCAAAGCTGAACGAATAATAGGTATCGAGCCAGCCGTGATCGGCGTGCGCGCGCCCCGGGGCAGGCACGACGGCAAAAACGGGCGGGCGTGAGGTCGCAGTAGTCATAGCGTCAGCTCTGACCGGGGCGGGGCAAGGGAGGGTTGCACCGAAGCGCCCAGCCATGCTCGGCGCCTACGCGCAGTACTGGCGGATCAACCTCCTCACGATGCTCGAATATCGCGCGAACTTCATCATGTGGTTCGTCTTTACGATCGTCTATCACGGGGTCGCGCTCGGCGCGCTCTTTGTGACGATGGAACGCTTTCCATCGATGAACGGCTGGAACTTCCGGGACGTCTTTTTCTTGTATGCACTCTGGATGTGCGGGCACGAGCTGCACAACACGCTCTTTTTCACGGTCGTGAGCGTCCCGGAATACGTGCGCGAGGGGCGTTTCGACCGCTTCCTCGTGCGGCCGCTCGACACGCTCTTCCAAGTGCTAACCGTTCCGCAGCAAATCGTTCCCGATGGATTGATTCTGGGAGTCGCCACGCTCGCGGCCGCGACGCATATCGCGGGCGTACGAGCCGACTGGGTCTTCGCACTCTTCGTGCCGGCGATCGTCTTCGGCGGGGCGCTCATCGATTTGGGCATCTCGTTGGCGATTGCCACCTGCTCGTTTTGGTTCGTTCGCGTGGACACGCTGCGTTGGGTCGTGATGTCGCTCGAGCAAGACTTCACGAGATATCCGATCAGCATTTATGGGCGCGGCGTGCAGATCGTGCTGGCCTTCGTGCTGCCGTTTGCCTTCATGAACTACTTCCCCGCAACGTATTTTCTGCAGAAGGCCGAGACGGGTCTGCACCTCAACCCCGCCGTCGGTTTGCTCACCCCGGCCATCGGGCTGGCATGGCTCGGCGCCGCGTACGCATTTTGGATCTTCGGTCTGCGTCATTATCAGGGAACCGGCTCGTGAAGCGTGCCGCATTCCTGAGCTGCGCGGCCGCCGCGCTGATCGCCAAGCCCGCCGTGCTGATCGCCAAGCCCGCCGTTGGGGCATCGTTGCGCGAACGCATCGGCTCGATCGCGCGAGCGTTCCCGGGAGTGCTCGGCGTCTACGCCCGCACCTTGGCCGAGGGTCCGCCGCTGATCGCATACAACGCTTCCGAGCGTTTTCCGACGGCATCGATCATCAAAGTGCTCGTTATGACGACGGCCTATGCACTCGACGAAGCCCACTTCGGCGTACTCGACGAGAAGATCGTCTTCCACCGCGACGATCTCATCGGTGGTTCGGATTTTATGGTGGGCGCTCGAGAGGGCCAAACGTTCACCGTGCGGGAGCTGATCGTCCCGATGATCACGGTGAGCGACAATACGGCGGCCAACCTCCTGATCGGGCATTTCGGCGTCGCGACGATCAATGAAATCGGCGCCCGGGCCGGCATGACGCGGACGCACCTCGCGCGCCGTTTTCTCGACTACGCCGCGATCGCACACCACAACGATAACCTCTCGACGCCCGCCGACATGGGCCGGCTGCTCTATCTCATCGAGCACGGTGCGCGCGAAGGGGTTCCCACGATCGTTTCGTCCGAACACTGCGTAGCGATGCTCCACATCATGCTACGCCAGACCGATCGCGACGCCATCCCGGCGGCACTCCCTCCACACGTCGCGGTTGCCAATAAGACCGGCGAGATCGAGGGCACCCGAAACGACATCGCCGTCGTGGCCCCGTTCGGTGACTCGCCGTTCATCCTCGCGGTGATGACGAAAGACGCATACGATTACGGTGCTTCCTACGCAGCAATCCACGCGGTGACGCGTGCCGTGTATGCGTCGGTCTCACGATCGGCTTGAAGTCTGACGATGAACGACGCAGCCATAGACGAGGCCACTGTTCAGCGCGGCCAGCTTCGCAGCGCGTCGCAAGCGCTTGAAGCGCGCCTCGTGCGATTTCGCAAGCGCGAAGGTTGGCGGATGCCACCATCCGACAAGCGCGACGGGCAGACGCCCCCGAGTGTATTTCGCGGCCGTACCGCGGCGGTGCGCGACGAGACGGCGCTCGAGGTCGACCGTCGCTCCGGTATAGAGCGACCCATCGCTGCAGGCCAGGACGTAGACGGCCGGAAGGTTGCGCGATGAGTCCGTCACCCACAGCTAATTTCCGCCGGCAAGCCTCGATCCTTGGCGCGCTGCTTCTTCTCGCCGCGGCGGGCAACGAACCGATGCCGCAGCCAGCGGCCTACGCGCCCATCGCCGCGATGGTCGGCGCGGTACGAGCGGATCGATTGAAAAGTACGGTCGAACGCCTCGTCGAATTCAAAACGCGCAACGATTTCTCCGAAACGGCCTCGACCCCACAGCGCGGCGTCTTCGGCGCTCGGGATTGGATCGCGGCCAGGTTCGCCGCCATCGCCGCGACGGCGCCCGGACGCATGAGCGTCGAGCTCGATACGTTCCTCCAACCGAAAACGCCGAGAACCCCGCGCGCGGTGAGCGAATCGAGCGTTATTGCGACGTTGCGGGGCTCGACGCCGGGGCGCATCTACATCATGTCCAGCCACTACGACGACTGCGACGGGCATTGCACGGACGGCCTGGGCATCGCGCCAGGCGCCGACGACAACGGCTCGAGCGTCGCGGCGGTCTTGGAAGCGGCGCGCGTGATGGCCGGTACGCACTTTCGTGGCACGATCATCTTTGCGTGTTTCGACGGGGAAGAGCTGGGCCTGTGGGGCAGCAACCATTACGCCCACGAACTGGCGGCTGCGCATGCGCCGGTGCTGGCAGTGCTCAATAACGACATCATCGGAAACTCCGTCGGCGGTGACGGAACCTCCGAGCCCGGCGTAATTCGCGTCTTCAGTGAGGCGCTCCCAGCCGGAACCGAGATCGAGCGCGTCAACCTCGTTGGCAGCGAGAGCGACTCGCCGTCGCGCGAACTCTCTCGCTTCATCGCGGAGATCGTGCCGGTCTACGTTCCCAACTTTACGGTGCGGCAAATTTTTCGCTCCGACCGCTTCCTGCGCGGCGGCGATCAACAGTCGTTCCAATCCGTCGGATACTCGGCCGCCGTGCGTTTTGTCGAACCGCATGAGAACTTCACCCATCAGCATCAGGACGTCCGCATGCAAGGCGGCGTGCAGTACGGCGACCTACCGCAATATATCGATCCGGAATACCTGAAACGCGCGACGCAAGCCAACATTGCAGCGCTGGCCACGCTGGCCCTGGGGCCCGCACCGCCGGACGACGTTCGCCTAGTGACCGCGAGGCTCGGATACGACTCGACGCTGCGTTGGAAGCGCTCGGCCGATGCGGTTTCCTACGAGATCGTTTGGCGGCCGACCGACGCCGCGCAATGGGGAGGGGCTCGCAACACCGGCGACGTCGTCGAAGCAACGGTGCCCATCTCCAAAGACGATTATGTTCTAGGCGTTCGCAGCGTCGACGCTAATGGACTGCGCAGCCCCGCGGTCTATCCGGTTCCGGTTCGAGAGTAGGCCAAATCGCGCGAAGCAGCGCTTTGAATCGCGAGCGCTGGGCGATCGGCTCAAACCACGCCAGGCTGCGCAGCATGAGGAGCGCCGGCTCGCGCACCTTCAGCGAGCGCTCGAGATGGTCCAACGCCTCTTCGAGCTTTCCGAGGCCGACGGCGACCGTCGCGAGGTTGAAGCCTACGACAAACTCGGTACGCGCCATCTCCTGCAGCGTTTGATAAATGCTCTCGGCGCGCTCGGTGTCGCCGCAGTCCGCGTACGCGCGGCCGAGCAGCGGCAGTCGCAGCGCGACGTCTTCGGCGCGATCGTGCGGCAAGAGAGCCAAGTCGGCGATCGCTTCGCCTGGCTGTCCGTTGAGAATGAAGGCTTGAGCCCGGTGTCGTCGCGCGATCGCGAAATCCGCGCCGCTTTCGATCAAATTGGAGAACGCGCCGATTGCCCGCCGGTACTGGCCGGTGTGAAGGAAGATCCGAGCGAGAAAAAGCTGCAAGGCGGGCGACGACGGCTCGACCAGCAGGGCGCGCTGCATCTCGCGCACGGGTTTGTCGCCGGAACCCTTGCACATGTTAAACCATGCCGCGTTCATAAAGACCAGCGTGGATGTGGGGTTTAGGCGAACGGCCGTTTCGATTTCGCGCTCGGCCTCTACCCAATTCCAATCGCAAAAGAGCAGAATCAGCGCGAGGGTGGCGCGAGCTTCGGCTGAGGACGGATCGAGCTCGAGCGCTCGAACGATTGCGGCTTTGGCCTTCGGAAACGTATACGAGCCGCTAGCGTACCAATACTGGGCCATGAGCGCATGCGCGCGAGAAAGCCCAATGAGCGCCGGCACGTGATCCCGGTGGACGCGCAGGACCGCTTCGAACTGCTCGGCCGCTGCCGTCAATGCGGCCGCCGTGCGTTTTTCAAGGAGGTACGAGCCGCGGCAGTAGTGATGGAACGCCTCGGGAGCGCCGTTGAAGAGGCGATCCGCGGAATCCTCGGCCGCGTGCAGCGCCGTCTCGGCCAGTATCGGAGCCACGATGCTCACCGGTGCCACGAAACGATACCCTTTCCCGCGCACGGTCATAAGGTAGGTGCGGTCGGTCGCGCGTTCGTCGAGTAACTGCCGCAGCATATACATGTGTTGCGAGAGATTTCCGTCGCTGACTGCGGTATCCGGCCAAATTTGCGTCGCGATCGTTTCCTTGTCGATAACGTCGCCGTTAGCGTGAATGAGCAGGACTAGCAACTGCGCTAGGCGGTCGGGCAACGGCGTCACGGCGGCGCCGTGCGTGAGTACTCCTCGTGTCGGGTCGAAACGGAAGGAACCAAACGTGTAGACCGGCGATATCTTCGACCCCGCCTGACCGTTGATCATCAAACCTCAAATGATCGGTAGAGGCCGATTGTGACTTAGGAACCGCAATTGCGATCGTTCGCGGCACGGCCGGGCGCAGTTTTGACACGCATTCCGCCAGCGCGCAACGCAGGCCGTCGAAGGCCGCGCCCCAGGAGCGTCCCGTTAACGCCGTCAGGGCGAGTGCGAGCATCTCGGCGATAAGCTCCAAGTTTTTTTCGGCATAATGTGCGAAGGCCGAATCGCTTTGCGCAACCGGCGCAATGCTATCGAGCGTAACCCGCGAATCGAAAAGTGCTGCGAGCAACCCGGTGACGGCGGCGCGTTGCCGTTCGCCGTCGCTAAGCATCTGCGGTACGATCACGCACAACCGCTCGTAGAGCACGTCGCCCAGCGCGCGGTCCATGCGACGCCTCTCGTCGTACGCCGAGTACAGAAAGAGGCCGGCGCCCAAGAGGCGATCTTGCGTCGGGAGAAGACGATCGATCGATCGCGCCCGCCAAGATCGCGCTTCGGCGAACTTGCCGCGAGCCTCCGCCGCCGCATAAAGGACGGCGGCGCAACGCGCAGCCAGACCTTGGAAACCACGGAGTTCCGAACGCTGCCAAGCCGACCACGCAACCGTTACGGCTTCCGCGAACCGGCCCTGCCGCACCAGTTGGCGCGCGTGGTCGACCTCCTTTGCAATCCGGTCCCAGGAACGCGATGGAAGCATTTGCGGCGGCAGGCCATCAAAGGGCACGAGCGCCTCGTCCTTTGTTCCCAGACGCAGATTTGCGTCGTCGAGGAACGACCTGGCGAGCGTTATGCCTTCGGCATTCTCCGCCAAACGCACAAGATTGTTGGAAATGCAGCGCATCTCCAATGCATTGCCGCGGTCGCGGGCCGCAAGAAATGCGGCAACCTCACTTTTAAAGCCCCACGAAGCACCGTCGTGCGACAAATCGTTCACGCGGCACGGTCCCAACAGCCCGCCGGCGTACCGAGCGATCGAGGCAACCGCCTCGGCCCTCCGGCGCTGAAAATGGCGCCGGGAGACGCCGCTTCGTCGCGCCAGCTCCGCGTTGGTCGCGTCCCGCTTAAAATCAGCGTCGAAGATCGCCATGCGGAGCTTTTCCGTCCGCTCGTCGTCGCCGGCGAGCGCCGCTTTGACGATTCGCTCGAGCGCGTAAACCGGATTCGCCATTCCAGTATGCCGGCAGACGGAAGCCATCAACGGCGCAGCCGCCAGAGCGTCAGGTCTCCTCACGCGGTGCAGTAACGTAAGCACTTGTCGCTCCATCGGCGATACTGCCATAGCTAACAGCATACGCAGCCTTTGACGCCGCGTCTTCAGCAAATCCCAAAAGATGCGGACCGTTGGACGGCTTCTCGATTTGAGGTTACTTGAACTTATTGAAAATCGTTGATGCGAAAGTATCGTGGCGCTCGTATTCGTCAACGATCCTCAAAAGGTCGCGTTCCCGGGATTTCATAACGCCGATACAGTGCATCGAACACAGATGCGCTATTTCGACGCTACGACAAAGAGGGAACAACGCAAACAATGAAACAGCAACGATCGCTCCGTTTTGTGAGCGTGGCCGTTGCGCTTCTGGTCGCTTTCCTGTTCCAGGAAACATGGGCACTGGCAGGAGTCACCGGAAACGTGAATGGCACCGTCCACGATAACGCAGGAGCGCCCTTGGCCGGAGTAACCGTGAACGCCGTATCGCCGTCGCAGACCGCGAAGGCAACGACCGATTCCGGCGGCCACTTCGTCCTGCTCTCGCTCGCACCGGATACTTATACGCTCAGCTTGAGCAAACTCGGTTATCAGAGCATATCGGTCGCCGGCACCGTCGTCTTTGCCGATCAAACGCAGACGGTCAGCTACACGCTGACCAGGACGCTCAAGGTCATTGCGCTGGTAACATCGCAAGCCGGGTCGTCGCTCGTAAAATCCGGCGTCGGAGGCGATCTCTACAGCGTTAACTCAGCGCAAGCCGCCGCTGCGGCGGCACTTGGCGGCGGCGGAAACCTCAACAGCGCCTACTCGGCAATGGCGTCGGTCCCGGGCATCCAGACGTCGCAGGGGGGCATGGGTTGGGATTTCAATGCGGCCTACATTCGCGGCCAAAACTCGTACTACACGGGTTTTGAGTATGACGGCATCCCGATCAACCGCTCGTTCGACAACTACAACTCGGGAACGGAATCGAGCCTCGGTCTCTCCGAGCTGCAGGTCTACACCGGCGGCGGTCCCTCCTCGGTTGCCTCTGCCGGCACGGCCGGCTTCATCAACCAGGTCATCAAGACCGGCACTTTCCCGGGCTACGCAACGGCCAACCTGGGTATTGCGACGCCGCAGTTCTACCATCAGGCCAGCGTCGAGATCGGCGGCTCGACCCCGGATCGGAACTTCAGCTATTACGTCGGCCTTTTAGGCTACAACCAAAACTTCCGTTTCTTCGACAACACGAACGGCGCCGGATACATGACGCCGGGCGGTTTCTTATCGGGCGACACCGACGGAACGTTGCTCGGCTACGGCTTACTGAGCAATCAAGTGTTGGATACTGCGCCGACTGCGATCTTCGGCACCGGTCAAGGCGTGAAGCCGATCTGCCCGCTGTTCGGAGCGAAGTTCAGCTTCCCCGCCCAGGGATGCTGGCAGTACTATAGCGGCATCTCCGCCGACCCATCGATGGTCACCGATCGCGAGAACGTGATCAACTTGCACATGGGGATTCCCAAGGGCAACGGATTGCGCGACGACGTGCAGGTACTGTGGAGCGGATCGGCACTCAACAACTACAGCTATAACAGTCCGGACGACGAAGGACCCGGCAACAACCAGTTCATCTGGGGAGCGTACGGAACACGGGCTGCAAATCCGACTTGCGGACCCGAGACGATCGCGCCCGGCCTGAGCGTCAACGGGTGCTCGGGAATCGGTCAGATCGTCTCCTTCCTCCAACCGAATCAGTTCTATCTGCAGAGTAAAGGATTGGGGCCCGGTCCGTATACTTGCGGCTCGAGCATCCTCGGGTCAACGCCCTGTGCACCGACCTATCTGGCATACGCCGACGGCGTTGCCTACAACGTTCCGTTCGGCACGCCGATCGGCGCGTACGACTATAAGACCGGTACGGGCACGGTCCGCGCGCCGGGCGTCTAT
>Ga0209275_10001158_pt1 | contig 10715 bp, 10 predicted proteins | sample HubBroMetageREF2_FD_188344 | JGI IMG/M metagenome (GOLD analysis project Ga0209275, IMG submission 188344) | Reference soil microbial communities from the Hubbard Brook experimental Forest, New Hampshire, USA - Hubbard Brook CCASE Soil... | ecosystem: Environmental > Terrestrial > Soil >...
TCGTCGGGCCGTCGTAGTCGTAGTCATAGGCGCCCACATAGGGGTAGTCGGGGTTGTCGGGCAGGACGGAGTAGAACGGGACGCCGTTGAAGAAGAACTCCGGCCAGTTCCCGCCCGAAATCGTGAGCCACGGGGTGCCGACGCAGGACGCGAGGAACGAGAAGCCGCTGTGCGGCGAGACCAGCAGGTCGCAGGCTTCCAGCAGTGCGACCTGGTGCCACAGCCCGATGTCGTAGCAGTCCACGAGGTCGTCGCCGGAGGCCAGGATCCGGGCCAGGCCGTCGTCTTGGTACCTGGTCGTGGTCAGATGCCGGTGCCTGCCGTTCGTGCGGGCTCCGGTCAGGTAGAAGCGGGCGGAAGGGAACCGCTCGCGGAGCGCGCCGATGATGGTGATCCAGCTCTCGGCGGCTGGGTACTGGGCCGCAGGCCCCGAGCCCGCTGGCAGAACGCAGATCTTCGGGCCGTCGTGGGCGTATCGCGTGGCAAACGCGCGGCTCTCGGCCGGGACCTCGAGCGTCGCGTGTGCACCGGGGTCATAACCGAGCCCGCGGGGGAGTGCCATCTCCGGGAACAGCACGCCCCGGCCCCGGCGAGTGGTGAGCTCCGCGTCGGTCCTGGCGTAGTAGGCGATCGTCGCCTCCTCTTCCCAGCCCCTGGGTGGCGACTCGTACTCGTCGGGGCGGACGAGCAGATCGGGGCTCTCGTCTTCGAGTGCCATGAGGTTGTTGTCGACGATGTAGTCCCACTCGCGCGGCATCTCAGGAACCGACAGCTTGCAGGATCCTGGGTCGGCGACTGGGATGCGGTAGACCCCCGCGATCCACTGCGCGCCGGCGCACAGCTCCCACGGAGCGCCGTCGGAGAGGGCGACGTGTACCTCGCTCCCGGGGTTAGCGTTGTGGAATCCCCTGGCGTATCGGATGGCCTCGACGACGTGGCCGACCGGCGAGTAGTAGACGTGATTGACCAGGATGCGGGTCATGCTGAAGTACAAGCCAGAGCCGCTGCCGAGCGCAACAGGAAATCAGGCGAGCCGACGGCCGTCGGGAGATGTTGACGCCCCGCAGAACGGATGTCCCGTTGCCGACGTCCGAGCCAGCCCAGGTCAGACCACTAGCGGCACGGCTGCCGTACTAAGGATCGCTGCTGCAGTATCGGTATCTTGGCGTTGATGGACGTGATCAGTTACCGACCGCGCGGAGCGACGGATACGACGGAGCATAGGGGCGGGAGCGTCATCGCGGCTCACGTCCATGGCGCCGACCAAATTGTTTATGTGAGCTCAGGCCTCATTGCAGTCACGACCAGCGCTGGCGTGTGGTCGGCGACGCCGGATCGCGCCATGCTCACCCCTGCTCACATGTGGCATGAGCATCGGGTGTTCGGCAATAGCCGAGTGCACGCTCTTGAGCTCACAGATACGGCTCCTTTCGCGCCCGGTGCCGACGCTCCGATTGTCTTCGCTGTGGACGGGCTCCTTCGTGCCCTGCTGATCGAACTGACAGACGCGCGAATTCCTGCTGCGCTGGCAGGCGAGGCCAAATCCTTGCTGGTGGGGCTCATTGCCATCGCCCCTCCGGCTGGCATCCGTCTGCCCAATCCGCGCGATGAGCGTTTGGCGAGAGCTTGCGCGATGGTCGAGGCGGATCTCGGGCGGAATATTCCGCTTACGACGCTCGCTGCAGCGGTGAATTTGAGCGAGCGGTCCCTGAGCAGGTTGTTTCGCATCGAGTTCGGGACCACATATCCGCAGTGGCGAAGCTTGGTGCGGGTATTTCATGCAGCCGGCGCGCTCCTTGAGGACAGGTCTGTCACTGACATCGCCACTCGATTCGGGTGGGCCACCCCCAGCGCGTTTATCACGACCTTCACCCGGCTGACCGGGCAGACTCCAACGACGTACCGGCGAGGGCTCGGCTTGTGAGAGGTTCGCCGGCATACGCCGCTGCCCGCCAGTCCGCAGAGGCGCGGTCCTTGCTGGCGGCCGCTGTGATGACCGCATCAGTCGCCCGAAGTCGCCTCGACGGGTCGGCGCGCCAGGGTGGTCTCGTCGTCGACGAACCTAGGGCGGGCGGCAAGCCATCCGGTGATCGCAGTGATCATGAGGGCGATCCAGAGCAGTGAAAGCGGAGCGGACCATCCGTGGGTTGCGCTGTAGAGAGTGCCGAACAACAGCGGTCCGGCGCCTGCGATGAGATATCCGAGCGCCTGCACGAACGCGGAGGTCGCCGCGGTGGTTTGGTGGGTTCGCGCCCGCATCCCGATCATCGCCAGGCTGAGGGGGAAAAGGCCAGTTCCCACCCCGAACAGCACCATCCAGACCCAGGCACCGCCGACCGGGCCGACGCCGAGGCCCACGAACGATGCGGCAAGGCATGCGACTAGGGCGGCGATCACAACTCGATGCCTGCTCTGTGGAATGGTCGGGATGAGCATGGCCCCGGGGATGCTGACGCTGGTCATTACGGCGACCATCGCGCCGGCGGTCGCCGCGCGGACGCCGTGAGCGCTCATGAACTGCGCCATCCAGCCGAACCCGATGTAAGCGATCGCCGAGAGCGACCCGAAGAAGAGGGTCAGCGTCCATACGGTCTGGCTGCCGATGAGATCCCGGCGACCGAGTTTGCCGGGCTCGCCGGACATCTTTCGGGCGGGTCGCGATTCGCGGCGGATTGTCGATAGCCAGGGCAGGATCGCCAGTGCCGGGAAGGCGGCCCATACCCCGAGACCTACGCGCCAGCTTCCGCCCGCGTCCGCGATCGGAACGGTCCCGCCCGCTGCGATGGCGGTCCCGATACTGAGGGCGGTGGCGTAGACCCCGGTCATCGGCCCGATCCGTTCCGGGAAGTGCAGCTTGACCAGCGAGGGGAGCAGCACATTTGCTACGGCCGCACCGGCCAGCGTCACCACCGATAGCACGAGAAAAACGCCGATGTCGGGCGCGAATGCCCGGCTCGCGTACCCGAGGAACGAGACCGCGAGTGCGAGCACGACCGCCCGGTGCGGTCCCACCTTGGACGCCAGCCACGGTGCGCACGCTCCTAGTACCGCGAAGCACAGGACCGGCAACGTGGTGAGGAGACCCAGGGCGGTGCTGTCGATGTGCAGGCCGCGCTGGATGTCGCCGAGGACGGAACCCACGCTTGTGACGCCGAGCCGCAGCCCGAAACCGGTCAGGGCCAGCGCGGCCACTATGAGCACGCGATGTTGCCTTCGTGCTTCGACGGGGCGCTGGCTGGACGAGTTCCTGAGAGGTGTGTTTTGCGCCATGCCCCAACCCTGATCGAATTCTCTTCTGGCTGCTTCCAAAAATCTGACTGCAAATATCAGAAATCCGCCGCGGGCTGGGCTGGTCGAACCGCGCGGTACTCACCAGGGCGCCATGCCGGAAGCCCGCCCGGAGGTACGCGATCTTCGCGACCTGCAGATGCCAGCGTCGCGCCGCGAGGGCAGGCGCCAGCAGACGGCCATGCCAGCCGCGGCCGATCAGACTTGCCCGATCGGCTGGCGTTTCTCGGCCTGGAAGACGTCTTCGGTCCGGCCCGATGCCCAGTAGCCCGACAGGGATAGCTGGTCACCGTCGCGCAGCCGGGCCTTGAGCGCCGCGCGGACAGCTTTCATGGACTCGCGCTCCCCGTGGGCGAACACATCGGCCCGGCCGGGAAGCCAGGGTCCGGCGAGCAGCGCGTCGGCGAGCATCGGGGGCTGGCTGCCTGCCTGGGGTCGGTGCAGCCAGATGACCTGGACGCCGCTGGGAGCCTTGGCGTCGAGGTATTCCCCGGGGCCGCTCGTCTCCAGATAGGCCAGGCCGCGGGCATCGCCGGGCAGCGCCTCCAAGGCCGAACAGATCGCGGGCAAAGCCGACTCGTCCCCAGCAAACAAGTGCCAGTCGCAGCCAGGATCCGGATAGTACGCGCCGCCGGCGCCGGACAGGGTGAGGAAGTCGCCGGGCTCGGCGTGCGCCGCCCACGGCGCAGCGATCCCCGCAGCGCCGTGCGCCACGAAGTCGATCGCGAGCTGCTGGCGCCGCACGTCGACTCGCCGCAGCGTGTAGGTGCGGGTCACCGGCCGCCGGTCAGGCGGGAGTGACTCCCGCAGGATCCTCAGGTCGTAGGGTGGCGTGAGCCCCAGGCCTCGGTCCACGAAGATGAGCTTGGCGTATTTATCGGTGAACTCGTTCATTCGCAGCGCATCGAACCCTGACCCGCCGACGGTGACCCGGACCGTGTGCACGCTGAGCCACTCCCGGTCCAGCACGGTGAGAACTGCCTGGGGCCGGGGCGTCCGGGTGCGGCCCGCGCGGTTAGTAGCCGATTCGGTCATCAGTGCCTCTCTGTGATTCGGGCCCTCATCTGGCTGGCGCCGATGAGGACGGCTATCAGGCTGATCCCGATGGCCGTGGAGAATGCTGCCTGGTAGCAGCTACGGGGAAAGCCGTCGTGAGCACCAGTCCGGGCGGCAGCGGTGGCGCCGAATTTGAGTGGTTATCCCGCCGCGTCAAGGTCTGGTAACAGGCCAGCGTTGAGTGCCCTCTCTAGGTCGTCGGCAAGGTCGTCGGGGTCCTCAATACCAGCCGAAATACGAAACAGATCTTGAGCGGGCCAATAATCCACCAAGCTCACGCTGTCACCCAGGCTGGTTGCCCGAACAATCACATCGAAGGCGTCATACACTGCCGCCCGGGCGCCGGGATTGGCCAACTTGAATGAAAACATTCCCCCATAACGGCCGCCGGTTAGCTTCGTCGCGTGCTCATGCCCCACGCTGCCTGGTAGCCCGGGGTACTGCACAGCTGCCGTCGCTTCGTGATCGTCAGCGAGCTGTGCCAGCCGGAGAGCGGTTGAGCTCGCGTGACCAACTCTGAGATCTAGTGTCCGCAGGCCCTCGATAATCCCGGCAGCGCTGTGTGGACTGGCAATCGTGCCCATGTTCACACGCTGCTGCGCGATGGGAGCAATGAGATCGCGGCTCCCCGCAAGCGCTCCTGCCCGGAAGCGGCCGTGCCCCGACATGTACTTAGTCGCGCTGTGTAGAACGAGGTCGGCACCGTGCTCGATTGGCCGGAACAGCGCAGGCGAGCCGTAGGTATTATCAACGATTGCCAATGCGCCGTTCAGCTTGGCCAGACAAATGATGGAATCCAGATCAAGAGCAATGACTTGGGGATTAGTGAATTCTTCGAAGAAGATAGCCCGCGTGCTTGGCTGAAAAGATCGTTCTACTTTGGATAGGTCCAGAAAGTCCACCACGGTCACCTCGCAGCCGAGGGCCGGAAGGTCTTCGCGAAACCAGTGATCCGTAACGACGAACAACTTGTCGGAGACGATTACATGCCCCCCATTCCTGCAGATGGTCAGCATCGCCGTCGTGATAGCAGCCATTCCGGAATTGAACGCAAGCGCGGTCTCCGCTGAGTCGATCGAAGCCAACTTCACCTCGAGAGCAGCAACCGTAGGATTGCTTATCCCAGAATAGAACGTGGTATTCGAAGGTAGCTCAGTAACGCGACCCCGCGCCGCGAAATTATCCAGCCTGAAGGAGGCAGTTTCGAAAACTGGCGGGGCGACGGCGCCCAACGGATAGTCGTCCTCGCCAGCATGCACCAGCCTAGTTGCCAGGTTCGTGTCGGTTATATCTCTCATTCATGTGCTCCCATCATCGTTTTCTCTATGTGCGGATTTGGTAAGTCGGTCCGCGTCTGCTGGCCAGGACGGTCGAGCCCGCTGCCAGACGCGCTGCCGAGCGTTGCTGCCAGCACGAGCCCGGACGCCTCGACGTAGCTGAAAGTGCCGCTCCAGGACGAAGTAAGGCACGGCAGCGGGGACCAGGCCTGTTAGAAGTTGTCGGCGACGCGGTGCTAACGACTCGACTCTGCCCCAGCAGCCGGCGTCCGCGCTTCCGATATTCTGCCTATTAATGTCGCAGAACAGCCACCATCCGGTGTCCCCCACCCAGGTCGACGCCCACGCCGCTGGCGATGTCATCGACCGTCACTGGCACGACGACCACCAGCTGATCTACGTCAGCACCGGGGTTCTGGCCATCCGGACCGAGAAGGGAGCCTGGGTCGCTTCCCGCGATCGTGCCATCTGGGTCCCTGCCAGGATCTGGCACGAACACCGTGTCTACGGGCAGACCTCCCTCCACGTCATCGGGTTCAGGGCGAACGCTGCCCCGCTGCCGGACACCTCGCCGACCGTCCTGACCGTCACTGGCCTGCTCCGCGAGCTCATCATCGCCTGCACCGAACCCAACCTCACGGCTCCCGAAGCCCGGCGGATCCGGGCCGTCCTGAACGACCGGCTCCGCCACGCCCACGTCCAGCCGCTCACCCTGCCAGCAGCCAGCGACCCCCGATTGGCTCACGCCTGCAAAGTCGTCGTCGACGACCTCAGCCAACCCCGGGCCGTGACCTGGCTGGCTCACCACGTCGGCACCGGCGAGCGGACTCTGGCCAGGCTCTTCCGCGCCGAGTTCGGCATGACCTATCCGCAATGGCGGACCGGCACCCGCGTCTTCCACGCCATGATCGAGCTCGCCGAAGGAGCAACCGTCACCCAGACGGCGCACCGCTGTGGCTGGGCCACGACCAGCGCCTTCATCGACACCTTCGCCCGCACCATGGGCCAAACACCCGGCGCCTACCGATCCGCGACGACTTCGCCATCACCGGCCAGATCGTCAACTTCGGATCTCGCTGACGCCTAAAGCAAAGGGGCGATGGCGGCTGCCGTACTACTGCGGCTCGCGAGGATGAGGCTGGGGTTCGTTGCGAACAGAAAGCAGGTCCGAAAGCAGTTCTGAGCAGCCAGCCACACGACGATCCCACCTCGGTGCTCGGGGCGTAACCGGGCCGCTTCTAGCAAGGGGGCGTCCTCCTCCTGCCGCGCCGGGCTGTCCGGGGTTCCCCCTTTCAGCCGGGAATTCGGGCGGGCAGCGAAAGCCCGCACCGGTACCTGCTTTCGCGGCGGCTGGAACGGGCCGCCGCCTTGCTCCGCAGCCCTGACCGCACGGTCGCCGACATTTGCCTGATGGCCGGGTTCCAGGTCGTCATCGGACAGCTGACCGACGCCGACACGTAGCCGTAGCGCTTGTCACCCGTCTTGGACCGACGGCGATCGAGGGGCAGGCTCGGCCGCGTTGCGGGCAGAAAGCGCCCTCTCCAGCCATCGCGACACCGGTTCGCCCTTCGGCATCGCGGCCATGTCGGCACGTACCCATCGTGCCTCGGCGATTTCCGGTGACCGCACGAACGACCCTGAGACCGGCGTGGCCTGCACGATCGTCAGAGTGTCGCGCTTGCCCTCCAAGGTGGTGCTCACGGTGTCCAGCACGGTGGGGACTTCGGTTACGGTGAGCGCGAGCTCTTCACGGGCTTCCCTCACGCCGGCCTGTTCGGGAGTCTCACGGCCGGGACGGTACGCGCCGCCCGGCAGTCCCCACCGGGACCTGTGCGAGTAGGAATGCCTGACGATCAGGCACTGTGCCGGATCGCAGGGATGGATGAGCAGCACCTTCACACCGAACGTGGCCGGCTTGCGGATCTTCCACCACGTGCGCAGCCACTTACCCGCGACACACAGCACAGGAGCCGGGAGCCTCACGTATCTCACCCGGCAACTATGACGGCTGGGTGAAGCGGATCGTCGTAGCGAGACGGCAGCATGTGCCCGACCAGCCCGTAGCAAGATGGCCCCCACCACATCATGCGGCAGGGGCCCACTGAGGCGGCTAAACGCGGCGCGTTAAAGATCGAACTTGCCGTGCTTAATGCCTTCGGTGAATTGCGACCACGTCTGGGCGGTCACAGTCAGCATCGGTCCCTTGCGGTCCTTCGAGTCGCGTACAGCAACCTTGCCGGGCAGGCCGGTGCCGACCTCGACGCAGCTCCCGCCGCCGTTCCCGCTGTAGCTGGCCTTACGCCAGCGCAGCTCTATCGTGTCTTCCACTGTTCTGATGCCTCCAGGATGAAGGCGCGAGAGGGAACCCGGGGCAGCGCGTCCCTTCGCACCAGGTCAAAGATAACGGCAGCCCGGCGCACCAGGGCGCGGTCCTGCGTTGTGTGGTCCTCGACGGTCTCCATCAGCAGCGTGTCGGGAAGGCCGTCGCCGCTGGCGATGCTGAAGGAGCCCGAAAGCCCCGCGTTCGCATCGGAGGCCGCAAGGACGTGGATGTTGAAATTCCGAAGCTCGGCCAGGCTCGCTATTTGCCCTAGCTGCTCGGCCATGGTGACAGGTGAACCGATCTGGCGTCGCAGCACCGTCTCATCGAGCACGAACGTCAGCTGGGGCGGGTCTGGCCGCTCCGAGATCGCCTGCCGGCCCAGCCGTGCGTCGGTCAGCTCGTTCGCCTCGTCCTCGGTGAACTGGGCGGCCAGGAACAGCGCGCGAGCGTAACCGGCCGTCTGGAGCAGGCCAGGCACCAGCAAAGGTGACCACACCCGCAGCGTGTGCGCTTCACGTTCTGCCTCCAGCCATCCCTCGAACCACGTCGGCACTGCTCCGTCAGCGCGGCGGGCCAGGGTAGCCAGGCGCCCGTAGTGCTCGGCATCCAGACCGGTCGCAGCACACCAGGCAGTCAGGACGTCGACAGATGGGGGGCGGTCTCCCGTCTCGGCCTTAGCGATCACGGTCCGGTCAAATCCCAGGTGGGAGGCGAGAGCTTCCTGGCTGCTGAACCCTGCTGCCAGCCTTGCCCGTCTCAGTTCGGCACCCAGAAATGCGGCCGGGTTTAACTCGGGATCGCGTGTGGCCATTGTGTGGCGCACCTCCGACGGTAGCGGCCAATCGTGGCGTGCCTGCTCGCCACCTAGCTTACTGGCCAGCGGGGCTGTGGGATTGGCAGCAGACCCGCCAATCACCCCCCGGGAAATGGATGCCAGCCGATGCAGGCAGCGCCACAAACAGCACGGCCGTTGCAGACCCATCTGGAGCTAGCCGCGTTACCATCTGCAGTGCCGTGCGCGCGGGGTCACGTCCGGGCTGTCGCGCTCGAATGGGGTCTGCAGGAACTGGCTGACACGGCCGAGCTGCTGGCCAGTGAACTGGTCACCAACGCCATCCGGGCATCGGCGATGTTACGGATCGCCCACACGCCGGTGGTGCGCGTCTGGGTCAGTTCCGAGGGCATCTCCATGGTCATTCATGTCTGGGACGCCAGCGCCGCTATGCCCGTCCGCCAGGCCGCGACTGCTGTCGATGACGCGGGCGGCCGAGGGCTGCTGCTGGTCGAGACCTTGAGCAAGGACTGGGGGACATACCGCAAGCTCGAAGGCGGCAAGGTTGTCTGGGTACTGGTCGCGGCCGATCCATAGAGTCCTGCCTGCGCCATGGGTGGGTTCCGCTACGGCGCGTCGTTGCTGGCTAGCTTTTCCGGGCTGACGAGCCAGGGGCGGAGTTCATAGGCGCTGCCGGGGCGGGGATGGCTTCCTCCTTCGGCCATCCGGCGGCGGTAGCTGTGGATCGGCGTGCTGGCCGGGTCAACCCGGACCTCTACCACGGCGGGGCCGTCGGCGGCGAAGGCCGCATCGAACGCGCCGCCAAGTTCGGCCGGGTCCTCGACCGAGATGCCCTCGCATCCCAGCGCCCGGGCCGCGGCGGCGAAGCTCGGCCGGGCCCGGCTGCTTTCCAGGTCGACCGACTGGTGCAGGCCGTCGAAGAAGAACTGCTCCCACATGGACAGCCAGCCGAGCGTGCCGTTGTTGAGCACGACGTGCACCGAGTTCGTGCCGATCTGCGCGTGCGTCGCCAGTTCGCCGATCGCGTACGAGAACGCGCCGTCGCCGCTGACCGTGACGACCCGGTCATCGGGCCGCGCCGCCGCGGCGCCGATCGAGGCCGGAACGGAGTAGCCGAGGCCGCCTTGGCCGCGCGCGAACAGGAAGTCCCGGCCGGGGCGCAGGGCGGGGATGTGCGCCGCCACCCAGCCCGCGGAGAAACTCGCGTCGCCGATGACGACGTCACCGGGCCGGAGCCGGGCGGCGAGTTCGCGCATGACGCGCTGCGGCCGGACCGGAACCGCGTCCGACGATTCTTCGGCCGCGCGATCCTGCCGCGCCTGCTCGATCACCCGCGCCGCCTCGGCCGCCCAGTCGCCCGACGGGGGGGCGGCGTCGCGTTCCAGGATCTCGGCCAGAGCGGAGAGCGCGGCTCCGGCATCGCCCTGCAGTGCGACGGTCGGCCGGAACGTCCGGCCGAGCTCGGCGGGATCGGCATCGATGTGAATCGTGGCCTGTCCGGGCGTCGGCAGGGTCCAGTTGTGGCTCGTGTTCTGGCCGAGCTTGCATCCGCACCACAGCGACAGGTCCGCTCGCCGCGCGAGCTCCAGGCTCGCCAGGCTGCCCAGCGGGTTGAGCACGCCCGCGGCGAAGGGCTCCGTCTCCGCGACCGCGCCCTTGCCGGAAAAGCTCGTCACCACCACCGCGCCGGTGATCTCGGCGAGCCGGGTGAGCTGCTCGGCGGCTCCCGACGCGTGCACGCCTCCGCCCGCGACGATGATCGGCCGGCGGGCCGAACGCAGCAGCGCGGCGGCGTCGGCCAGGCTGCCAGGCTCGGGCACCGGGCGGTAGGCGGGGGAGCGGCGGTAGCGGTCGTCGACCTGCAGTTCCGCGTCGCGCGGCACCCACTCCGCATCCAGCACGTCGTGCGGGATCACCAGGGCGACCGGGCCCGGGCGGCCGCTGGTCGCGAGCCGGAACGCCGCCCTGACCAGCTGCG
>Ga0209275_10001159_pt1 | contig 10709 bp, 9 predicted proteins | sample HubBroMetageREF2_FD_188344 | JGI IMG/M metagenome (GOLD analysis project Ga0209275, IMG submission 188344) | Reference soil microbial communities from the Hubbard Brook experimental Forest, New Hampshire, USA - Hubbard Brook CCASE Soil... | ecosystem: Environmental > Terrestrial > Soil >...
TTCAAGCATCAGATCGATAACCGAAATCAGGCCCTCATCGACGGGCCGTAAACACGGCGCGTTCACGCCTCGCGAAGGGCAACCATTGGATCCACCCTCGTTGCGCGCCGGGCTGGGAGGTAGCTGGCCACAACAGCAACGGCAAACAAAAGCAGAGGCACAATCAGAAACACAACCGGATCATGGGGACGCACGCCGTAAAGCAAACTGGCTATCATCGACGAAGTGGCTGCAGAAAGGATGACGCCGGCCAGAATTCCGACGCTTGCAAGCACGACACCCTTTTGCAAGAACAATTTCAGGACGTCGGTCCGACCGGCCCCCAAAGCCATGCGAAGGCCGATCTCGTGCGATCTTTGGCTGACCATGTAGGCCAGCAAACCATAAATTCCGATGGATGCCAGAAGCAGTGCCAGTCCGGCAAATCCGCCGACAAGATTGGCAGAGAAGCGGCGCGAAGCCAGCGAACGGTCGAGCACGTCATTCATGGAAGAAACATTGAATACCGGCAAACCGGGATCAATGCTCTGGACTTCGTGTCGAATCTGTGTGTCGAGCGCAGCTGCGGGCAGAGACGTGCGCAACACCACGCTCAGTTGCCGGTCGGGGCTTTGATAGGTCGACACATAGATGTGGGGAACGCCATCGATGTCGAGGCCGTCACTCTTGATGTCCTTCACAATGCCCACGACAGTCATCCATGGCTGGGTAGGATTTTGTCCGAACTGAACTCGGCGGCCCAGCGGGTCGCGGTTAGGCCAATATTTGCGCGCGGTGGTTCCATCAATGATGACTACCGGCTGTTTGCCGTCTTCATCGCCCTCGGTGAAAGAGCGACCGCGCAGCAGCGGCGCCTGCATCAGTTTGAAGTAATCAGGGCTTATCCGAATTCTCTCGGCGAGCAGATCCTGCGAGGACTCGACCGGACGATCTTCAATCGCCAGGGCGTAATTCCCAATGGGATCATTGAGGCTGTGATTGGTAGTAGGCAGATCTGAAGTGATAGCGGCGAGCTCGACTCCTGGAATCGCCTTCATGCGCCGCAGCAACTCTCGAACAAAAGTAACTTTGGGAGCGATGCCGCGGTAGGGATCCTCGTTCGGATTGTCCGGAATCGGCAGCCAAACCTTGGCGGCGACGACCTGGGTTGGATTGAAGCCGGGGTTTTCCCGCAACAAATCGCCTAGAGTGCGCAGCAGCAACCCGGCGCCCACCATCAGCATCACGGCAAATGCCAATTCAGAAACGATCAGAACATCTCGCAAGCGACCGGTCCTGGCGCTGTAGCCGGAACCCCGACCGCCCTCGTGAATTGCGGATGAAAGAGAGCCTTTTGTTGAGTGAAGTGCCGGGGCGAGCCCAAAAAGTAAGCCGGTAAGAATCGAAATAACCAGTGCAAACCCCAGCACCCCCCAATCTATTCTTACTTCGTTGAGCCGGGGTATGTTCGAAGGCACAAACCGCAGAATGAAATTCATGGTGGCAATCGCGGTCATGACTCCTGCGACGCCACCGATCACAGAAAGAAGCACGGACTCGATCAACATCTGACGAATCAACCGGGCTCGGGTCGCCCCCAGAGCAGACCGTACCGCCATCTCCTGTTGTCGTCCCGAGGCGCGCCCCAACAAAAGATTGGCAATGTTCAACGACACAATGAAAACGATAAGGGTAACTGCGCCCATCAACACCAGCAGCATGCGTCGAACATTGCCCACCAGGAATTTCTGCAACGGTTGAATCTCAATTGTCCATCGCGCCTGCGAGGGATAGTCTCCCGGTAAATCGCGTCGCAATTGCGCAGCCATGGCAGTGAGACGTACCTGGGCTTGCTCTAATGTGATTCCCGGCTTAAGACGTCCGATGACTCCGGCGTTCAACCCCCGGTTCGCGCGTATTGGCTTCGGAAAAGGCTCGGCGCTGAATCCGGCGGCTGTCCATAACTCCACGTCGCCGGAGATCGTCGGTCCCGGATGTCGAAATCCGGGAGGAAGCACACCGACAATTGTGCAGGGATCGTTGTCGAGCCGGATGGTACGTCCGAGAACGTTGGGATCGGCGCCAAATTCGCGGTGCCACAAAGCATCGCTGATCACGATGGCGGGAGAGAAACCGAGCGCGAAATCCTGCGGACCATACAGACGTCCAACTTGCGGGGTTGCGCCTAGCATAGAGAAGTAGCTGAAACTGGTAAGGATGAACTCGAGTCGCTCTGGCTGTTTGGCGCCAGTCAAATTCACGCTGCCGCCGGCGATCGCGCTCACGTCTTCGAATACGCCAGCTCGATCTGTGAGATCGTCCAGCTCGGGCTTGGAAAAAGTAACGTCCCGCAATCCCACCCCTGGGTTGTTAAAGAAGACTCTCACCAAACGGTCTGGGTCGCGGTACGGCAGAGGGCGCAGCAAGACGGCATTCACGATGCTGAAGATCGCCGTGTTCGCACCAACTCCCAAAGCCAACGTCAAAACGGCGACCGCGGTAAAGCCAGGACTCTTACGCAACCATCGCAGCCCATAACGCGCGTCTTGCCAGACGCGCTCGACGATCGACTCCCAGCCTGCATCGTGGACGTTATCCTTGATCGCCGCCACGCTGCCTACCTCAACTCGCGCCGCTCGCAAAGCCTCTTCGCGGGTCATTCCCGACAGCATTTTCTGCTCAACGGCGGCCTCGATGAAGCTATGCAGTTCCTCTTCCAGCTCATCTCCTATGCGTTTTTTCCAGCACAGAGCGCGGACTCCATGGGCGAATTTTCGGAATAGCGCCATAACTGACCTTTTCAGGCCTCCAGAATTCTGGCTATAGCGGCGATTTGCCGGCCCCACTCCCGGGTCTCCGTCTCCAGCTTTCTGCGTCCCGCGCCCGTAAGAATGTAATACTTGGCACGGCGATTGTTTTCCGTGGCCTGCCAATCGCTCTTGATCCAGCCAGACCGTTCCAGCCGGCGAAAGGCTGGGAACAGGGAGCCGGGATTCACCTGAAACACGCCTTTGCTGATCTGCTCGATCCTTATCGCGACTCCATAGCCGTGCATGGGCCCAAGTGCCAGAGTTTTCAAGATCAACATATCCAGCGTGCCCTGCACCAAATCGCTGTTTTTGTCGGCCATCGATGAGTCTCCTCTAGTTAATCGACGGGAATCTTAACGTACCCTACTCTAGACTGTCAAGAGGAGGTACTCTTATGAGACGAGAGCAAACGAATTTGGTGAGCAAGCGGAAGCCGGCGGCATCGGAAAATTAGTTTGAGGGGACCTTGCTAGATTTCCAGCGAGAAAGTACAGCGAGCGAAGGGCACTACTCGCCCATGTCATATCGCTTCAGATAGGCACTGGTCATGGCGCTTCGGCGCGGGGCAGTTTCTGGACCACTAACAGTTCGGTGATCCCTCCAAAGAAAAGACGGGAATCAATGACAGAAAATCCCTTTTGCTGGAACATATTCCGCAAGTGACGCCGGTCGGGAAAGCGCTCAAGGCTCTCAGCTATGTAGCTATAGACCTCGTGATTGCGATGAAGAAGGACGCCCCATAGCCCTGTCCATATCTTCAAGCACCAATATTCCATCTTCTGTGGAATATTTGCGTCGGGCTTGGAAAAATCGAGAAAGGCCGCCACGCCGCGCGGTTTCAGAACGCGGCTGATTTCCGCAATGACGGTTTCGAGGTTCGGTGCATTCCGCAGAGCGTATCCACCCGTAACGATGTCCACGGATTCCGACTCGATTTCAAGCGATCCCATGTCCTGCTTGACGAAACTGATATTCGGATGAGCATTGCGGTGACGGGCGATATCCAGCATCGGCTCGGTGATGTCCAGTCCGGCGATGCGGCCACGCGCGTATTTGTTGGCAAGCAGAAACGAGATGTCGCCGGTCCCGCAGGCGAGATCAACGCAAGCAGGGGATTCGTAAGGGGGAAGCGATGAAATCAGCGCGCGCTTCCATGTTGCGTCGCGTCCGAAAGAAAGTACCCTGGTAATGAAATCGTATCGCGGCGCGACCTCGGAAAAAAGTTTCTCGTTATAATATTTCTTCTTCTCGGCATCCTCGAGATGATTGCCGATTTTCAAAACAAAGCGACCGGTCATACTGGGGCTCCATTTTCAAAGGCTCCGCGATGGGCGTGCTGCAACCAACACAGGCCAGAATCAGCTTACCATCCGGCAGGCGAGATCGCCCGCCCGCCGCCGGGTAGAGGCGCGGCGCAGTGAAAGACAGAAGCCGTGAGAGTTGCAAGCTGGCTATTGCTTAAGCACCAATGGAGGCCCACTGATTCGCTTCCCGTGGAGATCGACAGTAACGTCGACACTGTCGCCGATGTGGACGAAGGGAATGCCTTTATTCATCCCGTAGTCCTTACGGTCAAAGACCATGGTCCCATGAATATCGCCTGTGCCTGTCCCCGCGCCGGAAACGGTTAGCGTCAGCGTCTGGGGCTTAGTCGCTCCACGGATCGTGAAATCGCCTTGGACATCAAAGGTGGTGGGGCCGGTTTGTACAATCTTCTTTGACAGAAAGGTGATCAACGGATCCTGATCGGCGTTGAAGAAGTCTTTGCTCTTCAGCTTGCCATCCTTCATGCCGCTCCCGGTATTGACGCTGTCTGCCTGAATCTTGATGTCCAAAACGCCGGTCGAGACATCAGTAGACGTAAAGGTTAGAGTGGCGTCCCACTTGGCGAAAGTACCGTTTATGGCCACCGATGCCTTCACGGCGAACTTAATCGAGCTGTCTTCCGTCGTAATCTTGAAAACAGGAACCTGGGCTCGACTTAATGACGGAAACATAGCCGATGCTAGGAGACAGAGCACAGCTAATCGCATGGTACTGGGTGTGAGTTTCTTAAACACGAATTCCTCCTGTGGGTTGCAAGGAAGCAACAAGTGAATCCCAAACAATGCTCGGTTATCGCGCGTCAGTAGTTCTAGGACATCGACGGCTCCTAGGGAACTGGCAAAACCCATAGGGGATCTGATGGGAGGGTTGCGAGCCCAAATCGCATGTCGAATTCAGATTTCAGTCTGCCTTTTCGTCAGCCACGTCCCTCGATTGACAAGGGTTTAACGGGCAATTCCCCACATCAATCGTTTATCCTTGAACTGAGCTCAAGGCCAAACCCCAATGAATATCCAGTTTGACCCTTTATCATGGATGTGCCCGATCACCGGAGCCATTTCATTGCTCTCAGACGAACCAGGATCAGACGGACCAGGAAACGACGTGGATCTTCCATGGTAAGGCCAAGCTTGAAGACTGGTCACGATGCCGCTCGCCGCCGATTCTGGTTGGCGATGTCGGGGTTTGTCATGGCGCTTGTGCTGCTGCCCTTTTCCTACAAAGTCGAACGTCGCCTGGAGACAGTTGTTCACATCAAGGGCGGAGAGTCCGAAAAAGTTGACCTGGAACTGGCGCAGCGTTTCCAGTCTCCCTACGCCCACCGCCTGGTTCTGGTGATCAGCGGTATTCCCAATCCGGATTCTGCCAAAGGCGCTGATGCATTGGGCTTCTTAACCAGTTCATTGCGTAGTGTGCCAGGAGTGTCGGGTGCCGTATCGAGTCTGGATTGGCCAGATTCTCTCTTCACTGGGAACAATGGCGGGGCCTTGATCATCGTGGGGTTGGACCCGCACGACGAAACCGTCGAGGCGTTGGTCCCCAAGCTAAGGGCAAGAGCAGACTGGATGGAAGGTCAGCTTAGGTCGCAATACCCCAATATCAAACTGGAGATCACGGGTGAAACACCACTGAACTTCGATCTTCGCAAGGTCAGTGCAGACGACGTCAATCATGCCGAGGAACGGGCGATGCCGGTAACTCTCGTGCTGCTGTTGCTAGCTTTCGGCAGTTGCGTAGCCGCGATATTGCCGCTGGGGGTTGGACTGCTCTCAATCTCGATGGCGCTGGGTGCGGCTGCGCTACTCGCGCATTATCTGCAGCTGTCAATTCTGGTGCAGAATCTGGCGACGATGCTTGGCCTTGGCTTGGGCATCGACTATGCATTGCTGATGGTGAGCCGGTTTCGCGAAGCATTGGCCGAGGGACACGATCCCGGCCAGGCTGCCGATATTGCTGCCGGGTGCGCAGGGCGGACCCTGATAATCTCGGCCACGACAGTTGCAATCGGATTTTCAGCCCTGCTCACTGTGCCCATCAGCGAACTGCGCTCTATCGGGATAGCTGGCCTGCTGGTAACCGTGTTGAGTGTCATGCTGTGTACATTCATTCTGCCTTGGGTACTTGGTTTGCTAGGGCATCGCATCGATGCCGCCGGAGTGCGCCTACGAGCCAGACGATTCGAAACGAGGGAGAGCCTATGCGCGGCGAGTGAGCGGTGGGTGCGCTGGGGCTGCATCATAACCCGCCGGCCCTGGACAGCTCTCCTTGTCGCTGGGATTCCGCTATTGATCCTTGCATTCCAGGCACGGAGAATCTCTCCCGGGGTTCCTGACCACAACTCGCTTCCGGCCGCAGCCGAGTCGGTGCAAGCACTGCACACGCTTCAAGGCATGGGGCGGTCGGGTATTGTGCAGTCTCTCCGAGTGGTGCTGGAGTTGCCGCCGCAGTCTCCAACCCTTTCGCCGGCTGGCTGGCTTGCCGTCAGTCGCTTGACGAAGCGCTTCCAGAGCGATCCTAGAGCGGAAGAGGTCTTATCTCTTCCGACCCTCACGGGAATGTCCGACACTGCAGATGCTGTCAACGATGTGCCCGAGGCAATCCGCAAGAGTTTTCTTCGCAGCGATGGCCAAGCTACCTTGATTGAGTTGTTGCCCACCGCCGCTCTTTCGCCCAACAACCAGATACAGTGGGTACGAGACGTGCGTTCGTCCGATGTCGCGGCGATAACCGGCGTGCCCGGCGCTGTGCTGCGCGTCGGCGGCGTTCCCGCACTCGAAGCAGATTATGACTCGGTAGTAAAAGAGCGGTTGCCGAGGGTCGTCCTTGGCGTCATATTGGGGAGCTTGCTGGCGCTGCTGATCGGGTTACGTTCTCTATTTGCGGCTGTCAAAGCAATTCTGCTCAATCTGCTCTCCGTTGGTGCTTCTTTTGGTGCGTTAGTTCTGGTTTTTCAGGAAGGCCACGGTGGCAAACTCTTTGGGCTCGACGGACCGACCGGCACTGTATACCCGATCGTGCCGATTCTCGCGTTTGCCATCGTCTTCGGATTGAGCATGGACTATGAGGTCTTCCTGGTCGCCCGAGTCCTCGAAGAACGGCGGCGCGGTCTATCCGAAAGATCAGCGGTGATCGAGGGCCTGGCGCGGACGGCCGGGCTCATCACGAGCGCCGCGGCAATTATGATTGCCGTCTTCGCCGCATTCACCGTGGGAAGCTTTCTGGTCGTCCAAATGCTGGGCTTTACGCTTGCCGTGGCGGTGTTCATTGACGCCACCGTGGTGCGGATGGTTGTGGGGCCGGCACTGTTGCAACTTGCCGGCGACTGGAATTGGTGGCCCTTTGGCTTATATGGGGCTCCGGCAACGTCTGAAAAGGAGCTTGTCCCATGACGGCAAACACCGTGGATGCTCCAGTGACAGCGCATGGCCTCGCAAGAGCCTGATTAAGCGATGTGATTTATTTCGCTTTCCCTGCTTGAGCGTTGGACTGGCTGATATCAAAGTCCTTGCGTCCAAGATTTGCCTTTCCCGAGCCCCCTTCGATTACAAGCATCGAGGAGCCGGGCTTGCCCTTCAGGCTTGCTTCCACTTGCGCCGCCGACCAGGCGCCGCCGACCTGCCGCAGCCCATAGTAAACGAATTCCTTCTGCTGTCCCGTCCCGCGAAGCGTCTTCACCACATGCACAGGAAACAAAATGCCGCGGTCAATCCACGATGTTACCGAATCATAGTAAGTCCGGTCCTGAGGGCCGGGCGCGCTCTTAAGGACAAAACAATCCCGTGCGCCGTATTTCTCCGGTAGCAGGAGTTCCTGATTCTTCCAGAAGAAATAGCTCTCTACCATGTCTTCATAGGAGAAGTCCGTTCCCACGAGTGGGTCTTTCCAACGTTCGAATGGCAACGCGCTAGCGGCCTTCTGACCAGGAAGTACCGCCTCGACGGTCACGTGCCCACTCGCATTCATTTGCAGAAGAAGGCTCGTCTTCTCTGAGCCCGGCCCCGAGATTTCAAATAACAGACGCAGACCATCGGGAAACCAGTGAGCCTTGGCGACAAACTTGTAGCTCGTGCGCTTGCCATCTCCTTCCACCCGTGTGAGTCTCCCGGTCGCGCGGTAGTCCAATTTCTCAATACGCTGGCGCGAGCCAGTCACCACAGTCTCCAGATCAGGATTCGCCGCGAAGGCCGGCGATGGATGCACCAGCGACAACAGTACCAGCAAAGCGATGGACACTCGAATCGTCCCAAAGGCGCAATTCGCCCATCTGGCCTCTGAATACCGGCCAAACTTGCGGCTGCGAGAGAGCATTACGACGCGGCGCAGGAAGGTCATAGTCATGTATACAGCCAAAGCCCGTATAGCGCCCATCCCGGGCGACGGGTAGTGGTTCTCGAGCCGTGGTGCGCAGCCCATTTCAGAACTTGTCAAACCGACACGCGACGCTGAGATTGGCATCACGGAGAGCATGTATGAGCTCGCCGTTGCCGTAGTCCTTGCAGACTTGCTCTAGCTGGAGGGTGCTCTGGGTCATTGGTGTGCAACTCTTGAAGAAATCTCCATCGTAAAATCATCAAGAGTATCCCGTCTCTCAAGTTTACGACGGAAAAAATAGATCCGAGATCAGCACGCTGTTGCCCGTTTTCGGCGGGCCTCCACGAATTGAAAATGCATTTTAATCCCGCAGATCGATGAGTATACACCACAACAATCGTGAGAGGACTAGCGGAAAGCCAAGCTTGAAATTCGTGTTCGGTGTGAACAATGTTGGCAGCCGGCCAACCCAATCGGAAGACCGCTCCTCTTAGTTGACGCCACTTCACTTAAGCGAGGTGCCATGGAGGACCAGGGCTCACGACGTCGACTGCAAAAGCTTACCCATGAAAAACCGGGCAAAGTCAGCAGCGCAAATCTCGATCCCGGACATCGCCCGGGGAGGTCCGAACACGAGCAGAAACGCGAATTTATTCATGAGCTTTACGAAGAGCTGCTCAGTTTGGCCGAGGCGGCGCGATCGATCTTGCACTGGCCACCGGCAAACGAAATCGCCCCCGAGAATCCCATTAAAGAGCTTGATCCCAATGATCGCAGTGGCACGACCACGGAGGATGAAGCGCGAGAGCAGGGATTGGACAAATCGTTAGCAGATTCTTTTCCTTCCAGTGACTCTCCCTCAACAATTCCCGATCCTCCTGAACCAGGAGTTCAGCGTAAGCCGCCAGATGCGTCTCAGCTGCACCCGAATCACAAGAGAGACATTCAATAACGACAGCAGGCCGGGTTATGCATTGCTTGTGCGGCGAGAGGCTCCGCTGCATCAGTTTGGCGGCGGCAAAATCGCGTTGACTGCCGAAGCGCGCGGACGGATAATGTGTGCCGTTTGCGGATGGAGGGGTTTTATGCCGCGATCTCCCAGGGTTCATACCGCTGCCAAGCTTTCCAAGTCTATCTACCAGCAACTCAACATGTATGCCTTTGCAGCCACCGCAGCGGGAGTTGGAATGCTAGCCCTGGCACCGCCCGCAGCGGGGAAGATTGTGTACACACCAGCTCAGGAGCAGATCCCACCAGGCTTCGGGACCGGCCTCTACCTGGATCTCAACCACGACGGAATCAACGATTTTTCCTTTGTTAATTTCTACAGCAGGACAAGCTCGCAGATTGGCTTGTGGGTCTCGCCCATTAATGCGAGCAACGAGGTCTTTTCGAATAAGGGTTTTGCTGCCGCTTTGCCTGCCGGAGTGAAAATCGGACCTAAAGGGAAGTTTCAGCGCCGTGCGGTTGACGTGATGGCTTCTGACGATCTTTTCCATTCTAGGTGCGCTGGTCCTTGGAAAGAAGCCCACAAGCAGTATCTGGGACTGAAATTCACTATCAGAGGGAAAACCCACTTCGGTTGGGCACGCCTGAATGTCAGTTGCGTTTATCTCCACGCCATAAGTGCCACGGTCACCGGCTACGCCTACGAGACCATCCCAAACAAGCCCATCGTTACTGGGCAGACCAAGGGTCCAGATGTCGTTGAGCCGGCCACACTCGGTCACCTGGCGCGAGGCGCGGCCGCGATTTCTAACTGGCAAGTGAGGCAGACCGCATATACGAGCCACTAAGTCGCGCACGGCCGTCGCGTTCTCCCTTGGTGTCCCCAAATAGAAAAATCGCCGACTGTGGAGCGGCGCCTCTATTCTGGCTCCATTTAAGGCGTAGCCTTTTCGAGGACACACTCGCCAAGTCTCGACATTAATATATTTGCAATGTTTTCATGCGGTTAGGAACTTTGGTGTTTTCTGCCTAGGGAACAGGCTTACTTGACGCAAGCGACACAAACCTTGTGTTACACTGGAATCGTGTCAGCTACTCGTCGTCTACGCAATGTAACCGTAACCCTGGAAGAGGATGTGGCCCAGTGGGCTCGCGTCGAGGCGGCGCGCCAGGATACCAGCGTTTCACGATTGCTGGGCGCGCTGCTCAAGGAGCGCATGTTAGCCCGTGACGATTATGAGAAGGTCATGCGGCGGGCCCTCGGTCGCAAACCCTTTCTGCGCAGCGACGGCCGCTATCTGACGCGCGAGGAGGCTGATGACCGCGCCCGGACCC
>Ga0209275_10001160_pt1 | contig 10702 bp, 18 predicted proteins | sample HubBroMetageREF2_FD_188344 | JGI IMG/M metagenome (GOLD analysis project Ga0209275, IMG submission 188344) | Reference soil microbial communities from the Hubbard Brook experimental Forest, New Hampshire, USA - Hubbard Brook CCASE Soil... | ecosystem: Environmental > Terrestrial > Soil >...
ACCAGTTCGCCAATCGACTGAATGTTCGCGTTCTTCAGGCAGTTGTAGCTGCGCACGGAAAGCTCGAGTTCTTCGACGGAACGATTAAGATTTTCGTTTTTGATCTCGGGCTTGCGCTCTTCGGACGACGTAGAAGTCTCGATGTCTTCTTCAAAGTTGATGAAGATATTCATGTGGTCCTTCAGCAGCTTCGCCGCCAGGCCGATGGAATCAGCCGGGGTGATGGAGCCGTTGGTCCAGACTTCGAGGGTGAGCTTGTCGTAGTCGGTGATCTGCCCGAGACGCGCGGCTTCCACGGTGTAGTTGCACTTGCGCACCGGGGAGTGCACGGAGTCGATCGGAATGAAGCCGATGCCGAGATCTTCGTCGAAATTCTTGTCGGCGGACGTGTATCCGCGGCCGCGCTTGAGCCGCATTTCCATGTCGAGCTTGCCGCCTTCGCTGACGGTGGCAACGTAAACGTCTTTGTCTAGCACTTCGACATCGGCGTCGGCTTCAATCATGCCGGAAGTCACAACGCCCGGCTGATCGGCGCGCAGATAGATCGCTTTCGGCGCGTCGCCGCTGAGCTTGAAGGGAATCTGCTTCAGGTTCAGGATGATGTCAGTGGCGTCTTCGACTACGCCCGGGATCGATTGGAATTCGTGCAGAACACCTTCGATTTTTACGGCCGTGACTGCAGCTCCTTCGATCGAAGACAACAGCACGCGCCGAAGGGCGTTCCCAATCGTGGTGCCGAAGCCGCGTTCAAAGGGCTGGGCCCAGAAGATTCCGTACTTATCGGTAAGGGTCGAGGTATCGACTGCGAGACGTTTTGGTTTTTGAAAACCTTTCCACAACATTTGTTATTCTCCTTCGGCCGTTTGGCTCAGTCCTGACTCCCTGAACTGGTCCGTGATGCGTTCAGGTCAATCGTCAGGACAGGCTGATCTGGCTCGAAATGTGGACCAGAAAAAATCTGTTGTCGGTCGTTGGTATTAGCGTCTTTAGCCAACGACGAACGACCACTCTTTTACTTACTATACAGTTCGACAATCAACTGCTCATTCACCGGCAGGTGGATATCTTCGCGCTTGGGCAACGATAAAACTTTGCCTTTGTAGTGGTCGCGATCAATCTCCAGCCATGTCGGCGCGTTCTGATGACTGGCGAATTCTTTCGCTGGCTCAAGGATCGCCAACTTCAGGCTGTTTTCACGAATGGCGATCTCTTCGCCGACGGTCACCTGATACGAAGGAATATTCACTTTGCGGCCATCCACTTGAACGTGGCCGTGGCGCACTAATTGTCGCGCCTGGCGTCGGGACACACCGAATCCGAGGCGATAGACCACGTTGTCCAAACGGCGTTCCAGTTGTTGCAGGAGCAGTTCGCCGGTCACGCCCTTGGTCCGGGCAGCCTTCTCGAAATAATTGCGGAACTGGCCTTCCTGGGCAAAGTAGATGCGCTTGGTCTTTTGCTTTTCGCGCAGTTGCAGGCCATAGCCCACGATTTTCGACTTGCGGTCCTTGCCGTGCTGGCCGGGAGCAAAGTTGCGCTTCTCGATGGGACACTTATCGCTGAAGCATTTGGTGCCTTTGAGGAACAGCTTCATACCCTCGCGGCGGCAGAGACGACAGACGGGATCAGTATAACGTGCCAAGTTGCTTCTCCTTTAGATGACCGGTTTACAGGTTTGGCTTCACCCTTCGTCCCGGACGGTTTTGTTGTTGGTAGAAACATAGCTTGCTATGTTTCTACGGATCAAGAAATCAAACTCTTCGGCGCTTGGGCGGACGACAGCCGTTGTGCGGAATCGGCGTGGCGTCTTTAATGTTACGCACTTCGATGCCGGAAGCGGCCAACGCACGGATTGCCGACTCGCGTCCCGAACCGGGGCCACTGACTCGCACTTCGACGCTTCGTACACCATGATCACGCGCCATTACGGCAGCGTTCGATGCAGCTTGCTGCGCGGCAAACGGGGTTCCCTTGCGGGAGCCGCGGAATCCCAACGAGCCGGAACTCTTCCATGAAAGCACATTGCCCGCCTGGTCGGCGATAGTCACGATCGTGTTGTTGAACGAAGCCTGGATGTGCGCAATCCCGTGAGAGACGTGCTTGCGCTCCTTCTTCTTGAACGTCTTCTTCTTGCCTTTTTTCTCTGGGGCGGCGGCGCCGCCGGCTGCTGCTGGTTTTGCCATAGTGTTTCAGTCCTTCGCCGTGGGTCGTTCGTGCTTGGTCATTTCATGCGAACGACCAAGCTCTACGACCAACGACAGCCCTACGTCTTTGTCGCAGTCTTCTTCTTTGCCGCCACTGTGCCTTTGCGCGGACCTTTTCGGGTGCGGGCATTGGTGTGTGTACGTTGTCCACGGACCGGCAAGTTCCGGCGATGGCGGTATCCGCGGTAGGAGCCGATTTCGATGAGCCGCTTGATGTTCATCGAAACTTCTTTACGCAGATCGCCTTCGACCAGACCTTCGGCCTCGATTACTTGCCGGATGCGGTTGACCTCGTCCTCGCCCAGGTCTTGAACCTTCTTCATCGGTTCGACTTTCGCCTGGTCGAGAATACGGGCGGCGCGCGGAGTGCCGATTCCGTAGATATAGGTCAGCGCAATATTAATGTGCTTGGTGCGCGGAAGATCGATGCCTGCAATTCGTGCCATGTTTATCCTTTATTCCCTTATTCCCTTTATCTGCTAGCCCTGGCGTTGCTTGTGTTTGGCGGTTTCGCAGATCACCCGCACCACACCCTTGCGGTGAATGACCTTGCACTTGTCGCAAATTTTCTTTACTGATGCTCGTACTTTCATAAGTTCATTTTCCTTAGAACTGGGCGGACGGGCGAGGATGCCCGTCGCTCCATATCACTTAGTTATTTATAGCGGTACACGATTCGTCCGCGATTCAGGTCGTATGGCGAAAGCTCGACGGCAACCTTGTCGCCGGGCAGAATGCGAATGAAATTCTTGCGCATCTTGCCTGAGACGTGCGCCAGCACTTGATGCTTGTTTTCGAGTTCGACTTTGAACATGGCATTGGGCAGCGGCTCAAGAACCGTTGCCATCACCTCAATCGCGTCTTCTTTGCTCATCGACTCCTTAAGATTTGCTCACTGCGTCAAAATCACTGGACCTTCTTTGGTCACGGCCACGCAGTGTTCAAAGTGCGCGCTGCAGCTCCCATCGGCGGTGACTGCCGTCCACTTGTCGTCCAACACGCGCGTTCCCGGCTGGCCAAAATTTACCATCGGTTCAATCGCAAGAACCATGCCCTCTCGCAAACGGGCACCTTGTCCGCGGGCTCCGAAATTCGGAACTTGGGGCTCTTCGTGCAACCGAGTGCCGATACCGTGTCCGACGAACTCACGAACTACGCTGAAGCCGTTGGCTTCCACAAATTGCTGCACCGCCGCCCCTACATCGCCGATCGCATTGCCAACCCGCATTTGCTCGATGCCTTTGTACAGTGAAGCTTCAGTTACTTCGAGCAGCTTGCGCACTTCCGGCTTGACCGAATCGTCGACCGGCACCGTGATGGCGGCGTCGCCGTAATATCCATCGAGCACCACGCCGCAATCGATGGAAACGATGTCGCCGGCCTTCAGGACTCGCTTTTCTGACGGGATGCCGTGAACGATCTCGTCGTTGACCGAGGTGCAAAGCACGCAAGGATAATCGTAATAACCCTTGAACGCGGGCTTCGCGCCCAGCTCCTTAATCTTCTTCTCAGCTGCGCGTTCCAGATCCATGGTCGTCGCGCCGGGAGCTACCAGCGCGCGAACATGATCGAGCACTTCGCGAACGATACGGCCGCTCGCCCGCATACGCTCAATTTCCGCCGTCGATTTACAGACAATTGCCATCCCGATGCTCAATCACCCAGAACATCTGCCCCGTAACTTCGCCCACTTCCAGGTCGCCATTGACCGGAACCAGCCGGCCCTTCAGTTCGTAGTATTCCGCCACCGGCCGGGTCTGCAGGTCGTACGTCTGCAGGCGCTCCCGGATCACTTCCTCGCGATCGTCGCTGCGGATTACCAGCGGAGAACCGTCGATATCGCAGATATCCGGGACGCGAGGTGGCTGGAAATAGACGTTATAGATGTGTCCGTTGGCGAGACAAGTCCTGCGTCCAGTGAGCCGCTTAACCAATTGATTATAGTCCACGTCGATGCGGATCACAATTGGCAGGCACTTGCCACCATGCGAGTTTTCAAAGATCTCACTCTCAAAAAAAGCATCCAGCCAGCCCGCCTGTCTGGCGGTACGCGGAAACCCGTCAAGGATGAACCCGCGCTGGCAATCCACATCGCGGACACGACAAGCCACCATGTCGCAAACCAGATCGTCTGGAACCAGCTCCCCGCGGGCCATCAGGGCTTGAGCTTGCAAGCCCAACTCGGTGCCGCGTTGCACATTTGCCCGCAGAATGTCTCCGGTGGAGATCTGCGGGATGCCATAGTGCTCGGCCATCCGCTTGGCTTGTGTACCTTTGCCGGCGCCCGGCGGACCGAGCAACACCACTGGCCCGATATTTTGTGAGGTTTCCATCGAACTGACCTTAGTAGTTCCCTGCTTCCAGGCGCACCCGGCCAGCTCCATCACCACCCGCCGACCGGGAGGTACGGCAACCTCAAACTTCCTTTATGTCCAACTGCGGCGGCCTCGAATACGTCCGCTGCGCGGGGTAAATCCGTCGTAGTGGCGCATGATCAGCTGCGCTTCAATCTGCGTCACGGTATCCATGGCAACACCGACCACGATCAGCAATGATGTACCGCCAAAATAAAATGTTACTCCCAAACCGTTTGTCATCCAGGTGGGCAGGCGCTCGAAGAATGCTCCGATCGGTCCATACAGATGGTTGAGATGGATGCCCGTAATCATCCATTCCGGAATGAAAGAAATAATGATGAGGTAGAGCGCGCCGACGAGCGTGATGCGAGTCAGTATCTCATTGATGTGATCGGCGGTTCGCTTGCCCGGACGGATACCGGGAATGAATCCGCCATACTTCCGCATGTTGTCCGCAACCTCGTTGGGGTTGAAGACGATTGAAACATAGAAGTAAGCGAAGAAAATAATGCCCACGGCGTAGAGCAACGTGTAAAGCGGCTCACCCCAACCCAGCCAGTGGATGAGATCACCAAAATACCGGTTGTTGCGCAGACCATATCCCATGGTCTGAGGCATGGTGAGAATGGACGAGGCAAAAATCACCGGCATGACACCGCCGGCATTCACCCGTAAAGGAAGGTGCGTGGATTGGCCTCCCATGACTTTGCGTCCAACGACGCGCTTCGCGTATTGCACCGGAATCCGGCGTTCACTTCGCTCCACATACACGATGAACGCGACGACCAAAATCATGATGCCTACCAACAAAATCATGGCGGGCGCGGTAAAAGCTCCCCAAGCGTCAGTGCGAACTTTGTCGATAAGGTCAGCAACACCACGCGGAAGGCCGACGACAATGCCGGCAAAGATCAGCAGCGACATGCCGTTGCCCACGCCGCGTTCGGTAATCTGCTCGCCCAGCCACATGATGAAGGCACTGCCCGTGGTCAGGGTCAGCATGGTCATCAGGATGAAAGGAACGCCGGGGTTGACCACGAAGTCGCCTGATTTTTCCAGGCTGATGGCAATGCCGAGCGACTGAACCGCGCTCAAAATCACGGTGAGATATCGCGTCCACTGGGTGATTTTCTTGCGCCCCAGTTCGCCTTCTTTCTGCAACTTCGCCAGTGGCTCATAGACCACGGTCAAAAGCTGAAGAATGATCGACGCGGTGATGTACGGCATAATGCCCAGCGCGAAGACCGTGAGGCGGCGGAGCTGGCCTCCGGAGAACAGGTCGACAAAACCCAGGAACGTGCCCTTGTTCTGTTCGAAGAATTGCTGGAGCTTGTCCGCATTTACGCCGGGCGTGGGAATGTGGCCACCCAGCCGGTAAACCGCCAACAGCCCCAGCGTGAAAAGAATGCGCTTGCGCAGATCGGGGATGCGAAATACGTTGGCTAGTTTCTCAAGCATTACTGCAAGACCTCGAACTTGCCACCAGCTTTGGTGATTTTTTCCTGGGCCGACTTGGAAAATTTGTGCGCGTGCACGGTGAGCGCAATCGTGATCTCCCCGTCGCCCAGGATCTTGACTGGATGTTTGGTGCTGATGACGCCAGCCTTACGCAGCACTTCGGGAGTGATAGTCGTTTCACCGAGCGCGGCCAGCCTTTCCAGATTCACGACGTTGTATTCTTTGCGGAAGATGTTGGTGAAGCCGCGCTTGGGCATGCGGCGATGAAGCGGCATCTGGCCACCTTCAAAACCACGCATCATGCGCGAACCGCTGCGCGAACGCTGGCCTTTGTGTCCGCGGGTCGAGGTTTTGCCCATGCCGGAACCCATACCGCGGCCGACGCGCTTCTTGCCGGAGTTCGCCTTCTTCGGTGCTCGAATATTCGACAGATTCATAATTGCTCATCGCTGTCGAGACATAGCTAGCTATGTCTCGACGGAAATTACAGTTGCACAATTTCAACCAGGTGCGGGATTTTCGCTACCATTCCGCGAATCGCGGGATTGTCGGGACGCACAATCACCTGGTTCAGTCGGGTGAAGCCCAGTCCTTTAACCACCAGCTTCTGTTTTGTTGGAGCGCAAATCGCGGATCGCACCCACTTCAAGTGGATCTTTCCGCCGCCCGCATTTGAGTTTTTTGCCGTCATTTCCAGACTCCGTCCTACAACTCTTCAGCGGTCTTGCCGCGCATCGCGGCCACATCAGACCGGTTTTTCAGTTTCTTTAAGGCATCAAACGTGGCCTTGATGACATTATGCGGGTTGGTTGTCCCGATCGATTTGGTCAGCACATTCTGAATTCCGGCCGAAGTCATGACGGCGCGCACGGCACCGCCCGCGATCACTCCGGTGCCTTCGGGTGCGGGCTTGAGAAGTACCTTGCCCGATCCAAAACGCCCCAGCACGAGGTGCGGGATGCTGGTTTGCGTGAGGTTAATCCGCATCAGGTTCTTTTTCGCCGACTCAATTCCCTTGCGGATGGCCTGGGGAACTTCTTTCGCTTTTCCCGAGCCATATCCGACGACGGCGGAACTGGGATCTCCGACCACGACTAAAGCGGCGAAAGAAAGATTCTTGCCGCCTTTGACGACTTTGGTGACGCGATTAATGGCCACCACCTGATCTTTCAGCTGGTAGGAACCCGCATCAAGCTTCTTAATGATTGTTGGCATTCTTTAATCCCATCTTGTAATTTTGCAATTGGGCAATTTGAAAATCGCAGCGCGGTTCAAATTACGAAATCGCCCAACTACTCAATTACCGAATCCGTTTAAAACTGCAGACCGGCTTCGCGAGCCGCGTCGGCCAAGGCCTTCACTCGGCCGTGATAAATGTACCCGCCGCGATCGAAAACAACCTTGCTAATCCCTTTGGCCTTCGCGCGCTCGGCAATCAGCTTGCCGACTTCCTTCGCCGAAGCCACATTTCCTCCGGTGCGCCGCTCGCCTTTTTTGCCCTCCGCAGAGTGCGCGAAGACTACAGTGTTGCCCTGCATGTCGTCGATCAGTTGCACATAAATATGGTTCAGCGAACGATAGACGTTCAGCCGCGGGCGCTCCGAAGTTCCGAGGATCTTCTTGCGGATCCGCTCGTGCACATATCGCCGGTTTGTATTTTTCGATGTCCGTGTAAGCATTGTCTTGGTCCTTGCTAACTATTTCGCTCCGGTCTTGCCGACTTTCTTCTTCAAGCGCTCGCCGGCATAGCGCACACCTTTGTTCTTGTAGGGATCGGGTGGACGCAGGCTGCGCATTTCGGCGGCGACCTGTCCGACTTTTTGGCGATCGATCCCGGTGACACTCAGCTTGGTCTGCTTAGGATCGACGGTCGCTTCAATGCCGACGGGTAGTGGGTACTCGATCAGATGAGAGTAGCCGAGACTGAACACAACCGTGTTCTTGCCTTTCATCTCGGCACGGTAACCGATGCCGACGATTTCAAGGTCGCGAGTCCATCCCTTGGTGACGCCTTCGACAGCATTGTTGACCAGGGCGCGGGCCAGACCATGAACGGCGGCCTGCGAATCGTTCTCGCGGATCGCAAGTAGATTTCCGTCCTGCTGCTGAACCTTAATGCCAGCAGGGAGGTGCGTGTCCAATTTGCCCTTCGGGCCCTGGACGGCAACCGTGTCGCCCTCAATCTTGACCGTTACTCCCTTGGGGAGCGGGATCGGTTTTTTTCCAATTCGTGACATAAATTCAGCCTTCAGTCTCTCGCTATAGAGACATCGCTCGCGACGTCTCCGACGCAGCAAGCTGCGTCTCTACCAAAGCTTCTTACCAAACTTCGCAGAGCAACTCACCGCCCAGACCCTGTTTGCGCGCCTGGCGCCCCGTCATTACGCCGCGAGGCGTGGTGAGAATGTTGATGCCCATTCCACCCAGTACCCGGGGGATTTCCGTGCGCCGCACATACACACGGCAGCCCGGCCGGGAGACGCGGTTCACATTCGAGATCACCGCCTCGTTATTGTTGGCATATTTCAGGTAGACGCGCAGGACCTTGTGTCCTTCCTCTTCCGTTGCCTTGAAGTTCGAGATATAACCCTCTTCCTTCAGGATACGTGCAATCTCCAGCTTCAGCTTGGAAGCAGGAATATCCACCTTCTGGTGCCGGGCGCTAATCGCATTGCGAATTCGCGTCAGCATATCTGCGACCGGATCGGTCAACCTCATGCGTTCGTTCTCCTCAATCACCCGTTTGCTTCGGCCATTCTTGCTTTGCGCCGAAGAACCTGCGGCGACGTCGTGTAACTGTTCTGCTTGCGGCACGGCTGAAGCCGCGCCCCTTCAATACCACTACCAGGACGACTTTGAAACTCCGGGAATCTCGCCGCGCAGCGCCAAGCCCCGGAAACACAAGCGGCAAATGCCGAACTTGCGCAGAAACGCGCGTGGACGTCCGCAGATCTGGCAACGGTTGTGTCGCCGCGTGGAAAATTTCGGCCTTGGCGTCTTGTTGTCACGCGCCTTACTAAACTCGGCTTGTATCTTCTTGTCCTTAACTCGTTTTGCAGTAGTCATGAAACCTTTCCGATTTCAGATGATTCAATTCTCAATTCCTATGCCCGGAACGGCATGCCGAGATGGCGTAGCAGAGAGCGTGATTGGTCGTCGCTGCGGGCCGTGGTCACAATCGTGACGTTCATGCCCTTCTGCTTGTCCACCTTGGCGTAATCGATCTCCGGAAAAATCAACTGGTCGTGCAGGCCGAGGGTGTAATTTCCGCGGCCATCGAACGACTTCGTCGAAACCCCTTTGAAGTCACGCACGCGAGGCAACACAACATTCACCAGCCGGTCAAGAAATTCGTACATGCGGTCGCCGCGCAACGTGACCATGGCGCCGATTGCCTGGCCCTCGCGCACTTTGAAGGCGGCGATCGATTTTTTGGCTCGCGTCACCACCGGCTTCTGGCCTGTAATCTGGCCGAGTTCGTTCACCGCCGGATCGAGAATCTTCGCGTTCTGTGTGGCTTCGCCGACTCCCATGTTGACCACGATCTTGTGCAGATGCGGCACGGCCATGGGATTTTTCAAGTCGAATTCCTTCATCAGCGTGGGAGCGACTTCCTTTAGGAAGCGCGCTTTCAGCCGCGGAGTCTCCTTAGCGCTATGACGCGCAACTGCGGGAGCTTTCTGCTCTTCCTGCTGTCCGCCCTTTTTTTCTTTTTTGTCTTTTGCCATTGCTCAATACCTTCTCAAGGTCGGGTAATTTTGTGATCGGGTAATTGCGTAATTAAGCCACCCAGTTCGTTTTTCAAATTGCCCGACTACACAATCGCTTAATTTCCCAATCTACTTGTCCAGCGTCGTTCCGCACTTCTTGCAGACACGCACTTTCCGGTCGCCACGCATTTCATGACCGATACGCACCGGTCCACAAGTCCCGCAGACCAACTGCACGTTGGAAAGCGCGATGCGGCTCTCCTGCTCCGCAATTCCGCCTTTGACGTTGCGCTGCGGGTTCGGGCGCACGTGCTTTTTCACGATCATGACGTGCTCGACCAGAATCTTGTTGTCGTTCGGGAAGACGCGCAGAACGCGCCCTTCCTTGCCTTTGTCGCGTCCGGTGATGACCTTTACGTTATCGTTCCGCCGGATGTCGACTCGCTTATGTTCGGTGCTCACTGTTCTCATTTCAAACCCTTCCACTCACTCGCGGTAGAGACGCAACCAGCTACGTTTCTACAGAACTTCTGGCGCCAGGGACACAATCTTCAAAAACTTTTTTTCGCGCAGTTCTCGGGCCACGGGTCCGAAGACGCGGGTTCCGACCGGCTCGCCAGCTTCGTTTATCAGCACCGCCGCATTCTCGTCAAAGCGAATGTACGTTCCGTCGCGGCGGCCATATTCTTTGTGCGTTCGCACAATCACTGCTTTGACGACCGTTCCCTTCTTTACCTGGCCGTCGGGAGAGGCTTCCTTCACGCTGGCGGTGACCACGTCGCCCAAGCCAGCCCGCAGTCCAGTCGAGCCACCGAGCGGCAGAATGACCTGCAGTTTGCGGGCGCCGGAGTTGTCGGCGACCTCGAGCCAAGTTCTCATCATCACGGCCATAATTCAGTCCCCCTCAAGGCTCTGCGCTTACTTAACAGCGCTTACGTTAACTTCAGCCGCGATTTCCGGCACCAGCGCGGTC
>Ga0209275_10001163_pt1 | contig 10687 bp, 12 predicted proteins | sample HubBroMetageREF2_FD_188344 | JGI IMG/M metagenome (GOLD analysis project Ga0209275, IMG submission 188344) | Reference soil microbial communities from the Hubbard Brook experimental Forest, New Hampshire, USA - Hubbard Brook CCASE Soil... | ecosystem: Environmental > Terrestrial > Soil >...
ACCAGGCCTGCTCGCTGTCCCAGCGGGCCGCGCCGGACGGATGCCGTCAGGCGCTGGCGCGGCTGGCCAGGATCGTGGGCCCGGTCGGCGGGGACCGGCCGTTCGGTGAGGACATCGAGCGCATCCTCGGCGTGCTCCGAACCGGCGGTCTGGCCTGGTGAGCGGCGCGGGCAGGGAATAATGGGCAAATGTTCCCCGTCGGCAAGCCGCATGGCCAGGACGCCAGGCCGCACGGTCAGGACGCCAGGCCGCATGGCCAGGACGCCAGGCCGCACGGCCACGACGTGCACGGCCACGACGCCCACGGCCACCACCGCGACGTGTCCGGCGGCTGGCTGCGCCCTGCCGTGTTCGGCTCCATGGATGGTTTGGTCACGAACGTATCGCTGATTGCCGGGGTGAGCGGTGGCCACGGCTCTGCACACGCGGTGGTGCTGGCTGGCCTCGCCGGGCTGTCTGCCGGGGCGTTCTCGATGGCCGCCGGCGAGTTCGTCTCGGTGTCCTCGCAGAACGAGCTGATCGGGGCCGAGGTCCGCAAGGAGCAGTACGAGCTCGAGCACCACCCCGAGGCGGAACGGCGGGAACTGGCGGCGGTGTTCCGCAAGCGCGGCGTGGACGCCGACCTCGCGTACGAGGTGGCCGGGCAGCTTTCCCGGCACCCGGACGAGGCGCTCGGGGTGCACGTGCGCGAGGAACTCGGGGTGGATTACGAGGAGCTGCCGTCCCCGCTCACCGCGGCCTCCGCCTCGCTGGTGACGTTCGCGATCGGCGCGCTGATCCCGCTGCTTCCGTACCTGGCCGGGTTCAGCGTGCTCTGGGTGTCGCTCGTCCTCGCCGCGGTCGCCGCCTTCGTCGGCGGCGGCCTTGTCTCCCGGATCACCGACCGCCCGTTCCTGCGCGGGGCGCTGCGCCAACTGCTGCTGGCGGGCGTCGCAGCGGGCCTGACCTACGGGATCGGGGCCGCCGTCGGCGCCGTCGTGTCCTGAGCCGTCGTGTCCTGAGCCGTCGTGTCCTGAGCCGTCGTGCCCTGGCCGCGCTCGCGCTGCGCGAGGCCGTTTACCGCCTGGCGCTGGCCTCGGCCAGCGGGGGGGCCGGCGCAGCCGTCACGACATCGACGTGGTCAACGCCGCGGCCGCCGCCGCTCGCGGTGGTGCGAGATGAGCGGCTGCGGCAACTTACCAGGCGTCCGGCCCGAACGAGTCCTCGGCGTGCCCGCCAGACTCGCTGAGCAGCTTCATGTCGGCCTCGACCATCATCGTGACCAGCTCCTCGAAGCCGATCTCCGGCTCCCAGCCGAGCTCATCGGCGGCCTTGGCCGGGTTCGCGCACAGCTGGTCCACCTCGGCGGGCCGGATGAAGGCCGCGTCGGTGACCACATGGTCCCGCCAGTCGAGGCCCACCACGCCGAACGCCAGCTCCACCAGTTCGCCAACGCTGTGCGTGACACCGGTCCCTACCACGTAGTCGGTGGGCTCGTCCCGCCCGAGCATGAGGTGCATCGCGCGCACGAAGTCGCCGGCGAACCCCCAGTCCCTGCTGGCGCCCATGTTGCCCAGGCGTACCTGCTTCTCGTAGCCAAGCTTGATCTTGGCGACGCCGAGCGACACCTTACGCGTGACGAACTCCGCGCCCCGGCGCGGCGACTCGTGGTTGAACAAGATGCCGGACACGGCGAACATCCCGTACGACTCGCGGTAGTTCTGGGTCAGGTGGTGGCCGTAGGCCTTGGCCACGCCGTAGGGGCTGCGCGGGTGGAATGGGGTCTGCTCGGTCTGCGGCGACTCCCGCACCTTCCCGAACATCTCCGAAGACGACGCCTGGTAGAACCGGATCTGACCGTGGCGCGGACTGCGCGACCCGTTGATGCCGCTGCAGACCCGGATCGCCTCGAGCACCCGGAGCACGCCGAGCCCGGTGACCTCACCGGTGAGCTCGGCCTGCTGCCAGGACATCGGCACGTACGAGATCGCGGCCAGGTTGTAGACCTCGTCGGGCTGTACCCGTTCGACCGCGGAGATCAGGCTTCCCTGGTCGAGCAAGTCGCCACGGACCAGCCGGAGGTCGCCGAGGATCTCGCGCACCCTGCGCACCCGCGGGTTGGCCTGGCCGCGCACCAGGCCCCAGACCTCGTACCCCTCGGCCAGCAGATGCTCGGCCAGGTAGGAGCCATCCTGGCCGGTGATACCGGTGATCAGCGCCCGTTTTGTCAGCAGAGTCTCCCCATCGTCCTGGCCGGCCGCGACCGCGACGGACCATCGGTCACGTCGCGGCAGCTTACCGACATAGAAGCTGCACGAGCACCCTCGCGCCTTTACCTATGGGGCGCAAGAGAACGCAAGATACCGCCTGGTAATGTTCGCTGCTTAGGGGGTCACGCGGGCACGCCTTCTAGCAAGCTGGCTGCCAGCGGCTGATGAGGAGGCAAACCTGCGTGAGCGCTGTGCCGACCCAGGGGATAACCCCCGGACCCCCCGCGAGCGCCGACCGCGCGTTGCGCATCGCGCTGCTCTCTTACCGGAGCAAGCCGCACTGCGGCGGCCAGGGAATCTATCTGCGGCATCTGTCCCGTGAGCTGGCCGCGCTCGGCCACCACGTCGAGGTGTTCTCCGGCCAGCCGTACCCGGAGCTCGAGCCGGGCCCGCTGCTGCACAAGCTGCCCAGCCTGGACCTGTACCGGGAGCCCGACCCGTTCCGCACGCCGCGGCCCAGCGAGTATCGCGACTGGATCGATGCGCTCGAGGTCGCCGCGATGTGGACCGCGGCATTCCCGGAGCCGTTGACGTTCAGCCTGCGTGCGCTGCGCGCGCTGCGCACACGCATTGGCGACTTCGACATCGTCCACGACAACCAGGTCCTCGCCTACGGCATGCTCGGCGTCGCCCGCCTCGGCCTGCCGCTGGTCACCAGCATCCACCACCCGATCAGCGTGGACCGGCGAATCGAGCTGGCCGCGGCCAGGGGATTCTCCCGGCTGTCCAAGCGCCGGTGGTACGGGTTCGTCCGGATGCAGGGCAGGGTCGCCCGCCGCGTCGGCCCGGTGCTCACCGGCTCGGAGTCCTCGTGCGACGACATCTGCCGGGACTTCCGGGTGCCCCGCTCCAGCGTGCACGTGATCCCGCTCGGGGTGGACACCCGCCTGTTCCACCCCCGGCAGGCACCGCGTGTGCCCGGCCGGATCGTCGCCGTGGCCAGTGCCGACTCGCCCGTCAAAGGCATCTCGACTCTGCTGCGCGCGGTGGCCAAGGTCACCACGGAACGCAACGTTGAGCTGACCGTGGTCGGCAAGCCCGCCCCCGGCGGGCCGACCGAACGGCTCGTCGCGGAGCTCGCCCTGGGCGACAAGGCCCGGTTCGTCAGCGGGATCAGCGATGACGCGCTCGCCGAGTTCATCGCCAGCGCCGAGATCGCCGTGGTGCCGTCGCTCTACGAGGGCTTCTCGCTGCCCGCCGTCGAGCACATGGCGTCGGGCACCCCGCTGATCGCCAGCCGGACGGGGGCGCTGCCCGAGGTGACCGGCGACGCCGCACTCCTGGTCACTCCCGGTGACGCCGAGGAACTTGCGGTCGCGCTGCGGCTGCTGCACGACTCGGCCGCGGAGCGGGAGCGGCTTTCCGCCCTCGCGCTGCGCCGCGTGCAGGAGCGGTTCGCCTGGCCCGCGGTTGCCCGGGCCACCGTTGACCAGTACCGCCGCGCGATCGAGACAGCCGCGGCGCGGGCCGGGGCAGCGCCGTGCTGACCGTTGACTTTTCCCGGTTCCCGGTCCGTGCCGGCGACCGCGTGCTGGACCTGGGCTGCGGCGCCGGCCGGCACGCATTTGAGGCGTTGCGCCGCGGCGCGCATGTGGTAGCGCTCGACACCGACGACGGCGAGCTGCAGCAGGTGGCGAGCATGTTCGCGGCGATGAACGAGGCAGGCGAGGTCCCCGCGCGCGCCTCCGCCGGAGTGGTGCTCGCGGACGCTACCGCGATGCCGTTTCCTGACGGGTCCTTTGACCGGGTGATCGCCGCCGAGGTGCTCGAGCACATCCCGGCCGACCAGGCCGCCATGAACGAGATCGCGCGGGTGCTGCGGCCGGGCGGGGTGGCCGCCGTCACCGTGCCCGCCTGGCTGCCGGAGCGGATCTGCTGGCGGCTATCCGACGACTACCACACCGTGCCAGGCGGCCACCTGCGGATTTTCACCCGCGGTGAGCTCGAGACGAAGCTGGCCCGGGCGGGCCTGTCCGTCGGCGGCCACCATCACTCCCACGCGCTGCACTCGCCGTACTGGTGGCTGAAATGCGCGGTCGGCGTGCATGACGACGATCATCCGCTGGCCCGTGCCTACCACCGGCTACTGGTCTGGGAAATCATGAAGCAACCCGCGATCATGCGGCTGGCCGACCGTGCGCTCAACCCGCTGATTGGCAAGAGCGTCGTCGTATACGCCGCCAAGCCCGCCGCGAGCGGCGCGGACACCGGCGCCGGCAGCGCACGGAATGCGAAAACGACCAGGTCGGCCCGGCCTGAGGAAGCACATGCGGCAGCCTGAGAGCCTAGCCGGTGCGAGCCTGACCAGCTCAAGCCCGGAAAGGACAGGCGTGGCCAGCGCCGGGCTTCCCTCGGTTCCCGGGATCCTTACCGCCGACCAGGTCCTGGCGACGGGCAAGAGCATCGCCGCCATGCAGCAGCGTGAAGGCGCGATCGGCTGGCCGGACGGCCACGTCGATGCCTGGAACCACGTCGAGTGCCTGATGGCGCTCAGCGTGTGCGGGCTTCGCGGCGCGGCGCGCCGCGGCTACGAGTGGCTGCGGGCGACCCAGCGACCGGACGGGTCGTGGCCGAAGTGTGCCCAGGACGGCTCGGTCCTCGATGACGCAGTGGAGAGCAACCACGCCGCCTACTGCGCGGTGGGGGTCTGGCACGAGCTCCAGGTCACCCGCGACGACGCGTTCGCGCAGCGAATGTGGCCGGTCGCCCGCAAGGGAATCGAGTTCGCTCTCGGCCTGCAGGAGCCGCGCGGCGAGATCATCTGGCAGCGCCAGGCCGACGGCACGCCTGCCTCCTACGCGCTGCTGACCGGCAGTTCCAGCATGCATCACGCGCTGCGATGCGCGATCGCGCTCGCCGAGTACGTCGGCGAGCCGCAGCCGGACTGGGAGCTCGCGGCCGGGCAGCTCGGGCACGCGGTGGCCGGCCATCCCGAGGCGTTCGCCGACAAGAGCAGATTCTCGATGGACTGGTACTACCCGGTGCTTGGCGGGCCACTGCGCGGCCATGCCGCGGCCGAGCGGCTGGCCGCGGGCTGGGACACGTTCGTGGTACCGGGCCTCGGCATCAGGTGCGTCAGCGACCAGCCATGGGTCACCGGCGCAGAGACCTGCGAGCTCGCGCTGGCGCTCGACGCGATCGGCGACCACTCCCGGGCCCTGGAGCTTTTCGACGAGATGCAGCACTTGCGCGATCCAGACGGCAGCTACTGGACCGGCTGGCAGTACGCCAACCGGATGCACTTCCCGAACGAGCAGAGCAGCTGGACCGCGGCAGCTGTGGTCCTGGCCGCCGACGCGCTGTCCGGGGCCAGCGGGGGATCGGGAATCTTCACCGCCGGCTCCGCGAGGTGGGCCGTCGGTTCACCGGTCGACGCAGCCGCGTGCGGCTGCGAGCCGGAGAGCGGGCGGCCGCCAGCCCAACCGGCCGGCGCTGTCTGAGCCGCGCGGCAATCCGCCGCGGCCCTGCGAGCTGGTTCGGGTCAGCCGATACCTTCGCCGACGCGCTCCAGCACCCGCAGCGAGCCCTCTACCCGAACCTCAGCGAACCCGCCCGACTTCAGCGCGCGCTGATAGATCCGGTACGGAGCCTGGCCGCCGTCGGCCGGGTCAGGGAAGACGTCGTGGATGGCCAGCGCGCCGCCGACCGCCACCCAAGGTGCCCAGCCCTCGTAGTCGGTCGTGGCCGCGGCATCGGTGTGCCCGCCGTCGATGAACAGCATCCCGAGCGGCGTCCGCCACAGCCCGGCAACATCGGCGGACCTGCCCACGATGGCGATCACGTGCTCTTCCAGGCCGGTCGCCCCGAGCGTCGACCTGAAGTGCGGCAGCGTGTCCATCCGCCCCGTCGCCGGATCCACCAGGCCCGGATCGTGGTACTCCCAGCCCGGCTGGTTCTCCTCGGACCCGTGATGGTGATCGACGGTGACCACGAACTGGCGCGCCTCGCGGACGGCAGCCGCCAGGTAGATCGTCGACTTGCCGCAGTAGGTTCCGATCTCGGCGACCGGGCCCCGCGGCGCGTACGCCAAGGCGGTCTCGTAGAGCGCCAGACCCTCGGGCGGCGGCATGAAACCCCGGGCCAACTCGGCCATCTCGGCGAGGTCCGCGGGGAAGCTCTGTTGCATGCCCGCTAGTGTCTCGCCTCGTGCTTGCCCGCGCGCATCGGGACATGCTCTACTCCGAACTACACCGAATTCCAGGGAGACCCGTGAAGGTTTCAGTCGACCGGGACGCCTGCGAGGCGAACGCGGTCTGTGCAGGCCTCGTGCCCGAGGTGTTCGAGGTAGACGACGGGGACGAGCTGCACATCCTGGTGGCCGAGGTCCCGCCAGGCCTCACCGACGCGGTGCGGCACGCCGTGAATTCGTGCCCCAAGGCCGCCCTCCGCCTAGAGGAGTAACCTCGGCTAGCCCGCTGGCCGCCCGCCGCCCCCCGCCGCCGTCGACGCGCGGTTAGCTTAAGGCGCCGCCGGCGATGGCGGCGCCGACCAGGATGAGGATCAGGCCGCTCATCTGCTCGCTGCGCTGACCGGCCCAGCGGCCGAGCAGGCCGCCGAGTTCCAGGCCCGCCAGCGACATGGCCACGCTGACCGCGCCGATCAGGATCGCGCCCGTCAGGATGTCGACCTGATACGTGCCAAGCGCGAAGCCGACGACCAGGTTGTCCAGGCTGAGCACGAACCCGCTGATCAGGAGGCGACCGAGCCGGGAGGGCGGGACGGCCGGGGCCAAGGGGGCAGCCGGGATGACGGCGGTGGCCGGGGCGGCGGTGGCCGACGTGGCCACGGTGGCTGGGCCGGCCGCGGTGGCCGGGGTGGCCGCCGTCTGCAGCGATTCGCCCGTCGCGCTCTTGCGGCCGTCACGCAGCGACCGCACCAGGCCAAACGCGCCGACGACCATCAGCAAGATCGCGCCCGGCCAGCGCACCACCTGGCCGAGATCGCTGGCAATTCGCTGGCCGATCAGCAGGCCGACTATTGGCATCCCGGACTCGAAAACGCCGAAGACCAGGCTCACCTGCAACCGGGTTCGCGCGGTCACGCCCGTCACACCGATACTGATAGACGCGGCCAGGTTCGACAGTCCCACCGCGACCGCAGCAAGAAAAAGTGCGATCACACATTCACGATATCCGGCCACATCTTCGGCGGATAGGCGCGATGGCCAGCGCAGATGCCTTCGGCCCTGGCCGGGCCCAGGCTGTGACGCGGCCAGGTACGCCATAGGCCCGCGTTGACGACTGCGGCCTAGATGTGCGCCGCGACTTCGTAAGTCTCGAGGTGTGGCGGCGTAAGCCAGGTGACCGGGAGGGGCTGGTCCCGGATGCCGGCCGGCATCTGCTCGCGGGTCTCCCACAGCGAGATGATTACAACCTTGCCGGTTTCAGCATCGGTGAGCAGGTAGAAGCCTTTGAACCCGGGCTGCTGGCTGGCGCCGGGAAGCTGTTCCCTGAAGAGGTCTATGACGCTGCCGAACCCCTGGGATTCTGTCTGGGCTGTGATCACGCGTGCAAACATTCCGCTCTCCTGTGTGGTCTCGGAAGGTAACGGTCTGAGCCTTATCCGGCGCTCCCAGCCAGCCCTGCCGCGTCGACTGAGGTTTCCAGGCCGGCTATCAGGTGGCCGGCAATGCGCTCGATCGCAGCCTCGGCCTCCGGGGTGTCCGGCGCTGTGGCGGGGAAGGCGTGCACCGCGCCATCGGTGACGTCAAGGGTTGCGGGCACCCCGGCCAGCCGCGCCCGTTCGATCAGCCGTCGCGCATCGTCGATCAGCCGCTCGGTGCTGCCGACCTCGATGTGCACCGCTGGCAGCCCGGACCAGGCCGCAAAGAGCGGCGATACCAGCGGTGCTGCCGGATCCTGGCCCGGCGGAAGGTAGTCGCGTACCGCTTCGGCGAACTGGCGGCCGTCCCGGGCCAAGGGGTCGCGGCCACCGGGATCCGATATCGCAGGGCTGTTCAGGGTGAGATCGGTGAGGGGCGACAGCGCGAACGCCGACGCTGGCAGCGGCAGGCCGCTCTCCCGCACGGCCGGTAGTGCCACCAGGGCCAGGGTGCCGCCGCCGATCGACTCACCGCCGAACGCGATCGACGCGGCCGCGTGCCCGGCGTCCAGCAGGGCCCGGTAGCTGGCGATCACGTCGTCGAGCGCGGCAGGGAACGGGTGCTCCGGTGCCAGCCGGTAGTCGAGCACGGCGATCCTGGCCCCGGAGGCACGGGAGAGGCGCCCGGCGAACTGCCGGGAACCGCGCGGCGAGCCGGCGCGGAAGCCGCCGCCGTGGCAGTGCAGGACCACCCGGCCGGCCGGGACACCCTCGGCCCAGACCCATTCGGCAGCGACCCCGCCAAGCATCGTTGCCTCGATCCGTATGTCTTCGTCGGGAGGGCGCCGGGCCAGGAGAGCGTCATGCATGGCCCGGTGCTGCTCAACCGTCAGGCGCCCGTCCTGCGGGACGTGATCGCGCAAGGCATCGATGATGGCCTGCATCTGCTCGCTCGGCATGGCCCTCTCCCCTCGTGCGGCGGCAGGCTCAACAAGATTCGCATGCCAATATTCGAGATGTCAAATATTGGCATCGCAACTCTGTGCCTCTACGATGAGCGCCATGCCCGATCTAGCGGAGACCCGCGAGATAGCCGGCCTGCTCGTCGCGCTCGTCGGCCAGACGGCCACGCAGATGTCGCAGTGCGCAGAGCAGTGCGGGCTGTCCGTGGTCCAGGCGTCGGCGCTGCTGCAGATCGACGGCAGCATGTCCATGCGCGAACTGGCGGCCCGGCTCGGCGGGCATGCGTCAAACGCCACCGGAATCGCCGACCGCCTGGCCGCGCGCGGCCTGGTCGATCGGCATGAAGATACCGGCGACCGGCGGGTCAAACGGCTGGACCTCACCCCGGAAGGCGCCGCGACCAGAACCCGGCTAGTGGCGTGCATGGAGTCCGCGCGCACGCCGTTCGCACGGCTTTCCGCGGTCCAGCGCCGGCAACTGCACGACCTGCTGCTGGCCGCCATCGAGCCAAAGACCGACCTGATCCAGGCACAGCGCCAGGCGGCACGGATCCTCGGCTCGATCGAGCTGGACTGAGCGGCGGCTGGCCTGCGGCTCAGCCCCTGGCGTCCTGGTACTTTTCCGGGATCGTGGCAACCTCGTGAGCCAGCCGCACCCGGTCGGCGCGGTAGACGTAACGCGTCATCCGGATCGGCCGGGACGTGCTGTAGGCCGTCCGGCCGACGACGATGACCGGCGTGCCCGTGGTCAGGCCGAAAAACTCGAATTCGCGCGCGTCCGGCATCCGGGCGCCGATCTCGTCCCTGAAGCCCTGCTGCGGATGGCCGAGGTCGGCCAGCAGCTTGATGCTGCCCTGCTCGATGATGCCCGCCTGCTCCAGCGCCGTGCCGCGGGCCAGGTCCATCGGGAAGAACGACGCCACGAGCAGCCAGGGAACGTCCCCGAGGAAACGCTGAGACCTGCGGATCACCACGAGGTCGTCCTGCTTGATGTCGAGGCTCGCCGCGACGCTCGCGCTCGCTTCACCGGTCTCGACCACAACCGACGTCGCGCGTTCCGGCTGGTCTGCCGCCTGGCCGACCACCGGCAGGGCGGCATCCGCGTGGTAGGCATCGGGCGGGACGTTCACCCGGGAGAGCAGGGCAGTGAACGGCCTGGTCGGCTGCTGCACGAACGTTCCAAGGCCCTGCCTGGTCACCACCAGGCCCTGGTTAGTCAGCAGCGCTATGGCGAGCCGGACCGTATTTCTCGACGCCTGGTACTCGCCCATCAGGTCGGGCTCGCTGGGCAGCCGCTCGCCCGGGCCAAACACCCCGCGAGCGATCTGGTCCCGGAGACGATCCGCGATCTGCTGGTACCGCGCATGAGCCACGTTGTCGCCCCTAGCTCGTACCCATGATTCTCACCATCTGGATAGGTGGAATCTACCCACACAGTCTGGTTTAAACGCACCACTGTTTGGTATGAGTCTAATCGGTGGAAACATCGGTGGCGGCGGAAGACACGCCAGGCGATGCGCCACCCCTAACTCGGGGAAGTGAACGCGATGATCATCCTGCTGACCGCCATCGCCGTCCTGATCACGGGCGTACCGCTCACCGCCGTAGTCCTCGTCACGCTTGCCAGCTGGCACGAGGAGCACGCACGCAGCATCGCCGGCCGGGCCCCGGGGGTCCTGACCGGCGCCGCGAGGAGGCTGCTCGGGTTCCGCGCCACCGGCATCGCCCGGCCCGGCCATGCCGCGGCCCGGAACCGGCGAAGCCGGGCTCGGCTCGCCGAGGAGCCCACCGATGACCTAGATCCCGTTGGCGGCCCGGCCCTGACCGGAGGGTCACTGCCCCTCCGGTAACGAGCCAGGAACGCGGTGGGCCGGGGCCAGGAAAGGGCCGGGGCCAGGAAGGGCCGGGGCCAGGAAGGGCCGGGGAGACCGAGAC
>Ga0209275_10001167_pt1 | contig 10673 bp, 7 predicted proteins | sample HubBroMetageREF2_FD_188344 | JGI IMG/M metagenome (GOLD analysis project Ga0209275, IMG submission 188344) | Reference soil microbial communities from the Hubbard Brook experimental Forest, New Hampshire, USA - Hubbard Brook CCASE Soil... | ecosystem: Environmental > Terrestrial > Soil >...
CGTGCTGTTCTCCGCCGATGCTGCCTCGACGGTCTTCTCCGATCTCGTCGGTGAAAACGTTCTTGGCCTCAAACCCGACCTGGGCCAGCCTGCGCGCACCAAAGGAGCTTTCGCCACCAGCTACAAATCCCGCGTCCTCCCCGATTTTCTCTCGGTGGTGGACGATCCCACGCTCGCCTCGATGAATGGAAGAAGCCTCATGGGCAAGTATGACGTCGACGACGAAGGGGTGAAGGCGGTGTCCGTCTCCGTCATCGAGAACGGCAAGCTGGTGAACTATTTGATCGGACGAGAACCGATTCGAGATTTCCCCGCGTCCAACGGCCACGGCCGCGCCCGCCTGCCGCAGAATAATCCCGGACCGAGTCTCGGAAACATGATCGTGCGGTCGTCCGAGACCTCGTCGCCCGACGAGTTGAAGAAGAAACTCATCGAAATCTGCCAACAGCGCGAACTTCCTTATGGATACTACGTCGAGACCCTGGGCCCGCAACGCGTTCCCCGCTTGATCTATAAAGTATGGGCCAGAGATGGCCACGAGGAACTGGTGCGCGGAGCGATTTTCGGCGACCTGGACACGCGCACGTTGCGAAACGACTTAATTGCGGTTGGGAATGACGTGAACGTCGAGAACCACCCGCTGAACATCCCGCACAGCGTTATAAATCCGTCCGTCCTCTTCGATGAACTGGAAGTAAAGCGCGCCAATGCCAATAAAGACAAGTTGCCGGATTACCCCGCGCCGACCGTAGCTTCGAAATAACTCACGTGGGGACAGCCGCCCCCGGCTGTCCGGCGAGCGAAGCTCGCCAGTTGTTTCGCAGCGCAAAAAACGCACGTGCACAACATCATTCAATTGAACGTCCCCGCTGCGCAGCTTTGCTCCGCCGAACAGCCGGGGGCGGCTGTCCCCACGTGAGTCCGGCATCGCTTGCCGCGCCTCACCCCGGCCTGTAGCATAGAGATAGTTAATTCTTCCCTAGCACCCTTTTTAGTATTCCCAGGAGGCTTTATGGCAACCGATCTCTTAACCGGACCAACCATCATGGGCACAGGTACCCGGACCAAGGTGTACAAGAACTTTATCGACGGCGAATGGGTCGAAGCGTCGACCGGACAGACCTTTGAAAACCGCAATCCCGCCGACATTCGCGATGTGGTTGGCATCTTCCAAAGGTCGGGCAAAGCGGACGTGGATGCCGCCGTCGGGGCCGCGAAAGCAGCCTTCGCCAAATGGCGTCTGATTCCCGCTCCGCGTCGCGCTGAAATCATTTACCGAGCCGCCGAGATGCTGTTCGAGCGCAAGGAAGACTTCGCCCGCGACATGACCCGTGAAATGGGCAAGATCCTGAAAGAAACCCGCGGCGATGTGCAGGAGGCGGTCGACACTGCCTACTACATGGCTGGCGAAGGCCGCCGCATGTTCGGACCGACCACTCCTTCGGAGTTGCCCAACAAGTTCGCCATGGCGGTGCGCCAACCCATCGGCATTTGTGGAATGATTACTCCATGGAACTTTCCGATGGCGATTCCGTCGTGGAAGCTTTTGCCCGCGCTGGTCTGCGGCAACACCTGTGTGATCAAGCCCGCGCAAGATACTCCGCTTTCCACTTTCAATCTGGTGCGTGTGCTTTACGATGCCGGCCTGCCGCGGGGCGTAGTAAACATCGTGACCGGATTCGGATCTGAAGTCGGCACGCCAATCACGGAACACGCCGACGTGCGAGCGATTTCCTTGACGGGTTCGAGCGCTGTGGGACGCATCGTGGGCATGACCGCAGCGAAGAGCTTCAAGCATTGTTCGCTCGAACTCGGCGGCAAGAATCCCATGATCGTGCTCGACGACGCCAACCTCGATCTGGCGATTGAAGGCGGGCTGTGGGGAGGTTTCGGAACCACTGGTCAACGTTGCACTGCGACCAGCCGGATCATCGTGCAGAAGGGCATCTACGGCGATTTCATCGAGCGCTACGTGGAGCGTGCCAAGGCGTTGAAGGTCGGCAACGGTCTGGATGAAACCGTCGAGATGGGTCCGGCGATCAACGAGAATCAGCTCAAGACCGACCTCAGCTATGTGGACATCGGCAAGGCGGAGGGGGCTCGCCTGAAGTGCGGTGGCAACCGGCTCGACAAAGGCGAATATCAGAATGGTTATTTCATGGAGCCGACGGTGTTCATCGACGTCGATCGCAAAATGCGCATCGCGCAAGAGGAAGTTTTCGGGCCGGTGGTCTCAATCATTCCGTGCGACGACCTCGAAGATGCCATCGAAATCGCGAACGGTATCGAATACGGATTGTCTTCCGCGCTGTACACCAAGGACGTGAACCGAGCCTTCACGGCTATGCGCGACCTTGATGCCGGAATTACTTACATCAACGCGCCAACGATTGGTGCTGAAGTGCATCTGCCTTTCGGCGGAGTGAAAGCCACTGGCAATGGCCACCGTGAAGGCGGGCTGGGCGCAATCGACTTCTACAGCGAGTGGAAGTCGATCTATGTGGATTATTCCGATCGCTTGCAGAAGGCGCAGATTGATCGCGCGGACTAAAGACTTTCATCGCAGAGTTCGCTGAGAAGGGCTGCAGAGGGCGCGGAGACAAACTACGCATTCTCTGCGCGCTCTGCGGATTTCTCGGCGCACTCTGCGATAAGCTTTTGGTGTTGCCCCGGGACCGTCCCGGGCTGGAGCCATTCATGCCCGTCACTCAAAGCCGTGAAATCGCTGCCGCCTCTCGTCTCGACAACGTTCGTTACGCCATCCGCGATCTGGCTTGCATCGCCGACGAGGTCATCCAGCAAGGCCACAAGGTCCTCGCGCTCAATGTTGGCGATCCGAATATCTTTGATTTCAAAACGCCAGATCATCTGATTGAAGCGGTGTACAAGGCTATGCGTGATGGCAAGAACGGCTACGCGCCGTCGTCGGGAATCAAACAGGCATTGGATGCGATTCGAGGCGAAGCCGCACGCAAGGGAATTACCACCGTGCAGGATGTGTTTGTCACGACGGGCGTGAGCGAGACCGTCGACCTCTGCCTGACCGCGCTGCTCAATCCTGGCGACGATCTACTCACGCCGTGCCCGGACTACCCCCTGTACTCAGCGGTGCTGGCCAAGCTTGGGGTTGGCCTCAACACGTATTACCTCAACGAGGAAGACGCCTGGCAACCCGATCTCGAAGACCTTAAGCGCAAGATCACTCCACACACGCGTGGCATTGTGCTGATCAATCCCAATAATCCAACCGGTTCGGTGTGTTCGCGTGCGATGCTGGAGCAGATCGCTGAACTGGCGCGCCGGCATAACCTGGTGATCTTCGCGGATGAAATTTACGACAAGTTGATTCTCGAAGATGATGAGCACATCGCGATGGCCTCTGTGGCACCAGATGTTCCGGTGGTCACGTTTGGCGGCTTGTCCAAAAATTATCTGGCTCCGGGCTGGCGCATAGGGTGGGGCATTGTTAGTGGCGAGACCGCGTCGGTGAAGCCGTACAATGAGGGCATTCAGCGGCTGCTGCGAGCGCGTTTGTGCGCCAACCATCCCGAGCAGTACGCGATTAAGGTGGCCCTCGAAGGACCGCAGGATCACTTGATCGAAGTCCGCAAGAAGCTACGCAGCCGTCGTGATCTTACAGTGCAGTGGTGCAACTCGACTCCGCGCGTAAGTTGCGTCTCGCCGCGCGGCGCGTTCTACGCCTTTCCCCGAATCGATATTCCCGAAGGCGACGATGTGTTCGTAAAGGAGCTCATTGTTCAGAAGCACGTGATGGTGGTTCACGGCTCCGGCTTCGGTCAAAAGCCGGGGACGAAGCATTTCCGAATTGTGTTCTTGCCGGATGAGAAGATTCTGTCGAGCGCATACGCCGCGATTGGGGAGTTCATGCAGGAGCGATACAAGAGCTGAACCGTCCCCCCGGGTTCCCAGTCACCAACGCTTATGCGGAACATAGATTCTCCTTTTTTTGATTTGCTACCTGATCCAGATCTTCGAGCGCGAATCGCGCGTTGATTCCTACCTCAGAACATCACCGACCCATGCTTCCCCCGATTCGAATGACGGCCCCAGGACTGTAATGCCCGGGGCCGTATTGCGTCCGGGAAGGCAAACCTTCTCCCCCGAGAGTTTGTCTTCCCGAAAACCAATTTCCTGCTGAGTTAAGCGTCCGGCGTGCGGACCGAACGCTCAAGATGCGAACCCTACTTCTTGGCAGGGCTCTTGCTTTCGTGCATAGTGTTGCGAGCGTCGATTTCGTTTCAGTCGTCGCTTGCCGGATACGCATCCATCCTGAGGGAGAGGAGAACCAATCTCCTTCGCGCCTCAACATCGGACCCTGAAGCTTCCTGCGCCGCGGACCAGCTAAAGTCCCCCTGCTCTCTCAAAGCGCGAAATCGAGCCAGGAGGGATCAGTCGTGCGAGAAACAAACTCGGCCACCTCCCCGTGTCTACGTGTCTCCGGCTCGGAACCCGAGTCCCAGACCAACTCACGCGATATCCGGACGCCCGGCCGCAAAAACTAAACAGCTCCAACCCCGTTCCTCACGACGGAAGCGGGGTTGGAACCAGTCGGGAAAGACTCCGACGTTACTTGCGGTCTGCCGGCGCACCCGAAGGAGCCGAACCGTGCGTCCGCTGATGACGAGCCTTCTTGCGGTCATCTGCACTATTGATCAGAGTTGCAGTGAGGGCCGAGTTATAGACCGTCGAAGTGGGCGTGCTGCTCGTGCCGTAACACCACAGCACAAAAGCGTCACCCGCGCTCGCAAAAATCGTATCAGTCATACTTGCCTGTTGATAGGCGCCAGTCCCAATCTGAGCCCCTATGCTAGATCCACCTTGCGTGCCGCCGCCACCTTCGGAAGCCGTACTGGCGTAGCAATAGGCACCTTCGTTAGCGCCGACAACTAGGAGCGCTGAAGCGTTGACGTAGTACACCCCCGTAGTCTGAACACCATTGGTTTCCAAGACTAGGGTTGGGGAGCCCGACGTTCCCAACGCGCCCGTGCCGCCTCCAGAGGTAGAGCTACCGACAGAAATTCCGGGAGGCCCTTGTGGTCCCTGTGGTCCTTGCGGTCCCTGTGGTCCTTGCGGTCCTTGCGGTCCCTGTGGTCCCTGTGGTCCTCGTGGTCCCTGCGGTCCGCGCGGTCCTACCTGGTTCCAGTTAATCTTGTGCTCGGTCGCCTTGCAGACAGTGGTTTTAGTTACAATCCGGATGTCGCCGGTCGAATTGTTTACGCAACCATAATAAGTCACTACTGCTGGCGATATGACTGCGTTAGCAGCCGCAGGTGATTCGGCAGCTAGAGGCAGGACACAGCAAGCGAGCAGAAAGAAGGCACACACACAAACGCTGATACGGAACATAGATTCTCCTTTTTGATTTGTTAACTTAGTTTTGATTTACCAGCTTTAGTAACAGGGCGCGGGACAACCGACAGTGGCGCACACGAGAAGGAAGCTGCTCACTGAAATTGCAAAGCAATGAGTGTCACGTGTGAGCCGGATCGGCCCGGACTCCTACCCCACATCAGAGGTCCAGTACTTTTCTCGATTACAGCGACAGCCACGGGACGTAGTGCCGGAGGCCGTCTTGAGTCTGCGAAACCAAACTCCTCCCCCGAGAGTTTGTTTTCACAGAAAGTCAATGGCGCACCTAAGCCGTCTTGGGCGATGCACTCATGCTTTCGTGGGCATAGTGTCGCGGTGGCGGATTTCGTTACAGGCACCATCAAGAACCGTCCAAAAACCAGACGCGATTCAAAGAATCCTCAGCCCGTGCCTTACGCAGATGGAAAGCTCACGGACTACTCGTTTCTGCTGGTGCGGACATTGTCAGGTCTGGACCGCGTAAGCAATGCACGGTCAGTGATTTGAAGGTGAATTACAGGTGATTCAGCAAGTGATTGAAAGTAAATATAGTTATATTTTCATTGGCGGTGTTCTGGGGACACAATGGTACAATCCCCGCTCGAAGTTCCCAGCACCCGACGCTGGGTCTGGCCACATGGAGACGCCGTCGTTGATCTTCCGCTTTGGGCCGTTTGAGGCAAAGCCCCGTACCCAAGAGTTGTCCAAGAATGGGACACCCTTGAGGCTTCGCGGCCAGCCCTTCGCCATCCTGGAACTTCTTCTCAATCGTGCCGGCGAGGTCGTGACTCGGGAGGAAATCAAGCAGAAGCTTTGGCCGGCTGACACCTTCGTCGACTTCGAGCACGGGCTCAATACGTCAATCAAGAAGCTTCGCCAGGCACTTTGCGATTCCGCCACTGAGCCGCGCTATATCGAGACCATCCCGCGACTGGGATACCGGTTCATCGCTCCGGTCGAAGCTACTGTGGAACCGAAAGCGAAGAAGCCAACCGCAGTCGTCGAGACAGCGGCGGAGGAAGGGTCGCCAGACCCTTTGTCCCTGGCCGGGGCAGGACGCCCGCGCCTGCATTTATTTCTCGCGCCAGCGGTTGTCGTCCTGGCTGCTACGGCTCTGGTCTTCAATGTGGCTGGGGCGCGAACTCGACTCTTCGCGCTGTTTCGTTCGACGAAAAATGCGTCCGTGGCGGTTGCGTCTGCTCCCAAACCGCTCCCCTCGATTGCCGTCCTCCCGCTGCAGAATCTCTCCAATAACTCAGCCGAGGACTATTTTGCGGATGGGATGACCGACGAACTCACCACCGATCTCGCGCAGTTCGGCAGCCTGCGGGTAATTTCGAGGACCTCGGCCATGCACTACAAGGGCGCGAGCAAAACAGCCCCGGAGATTGGCCGTGAACTTGGCGTGGATACTCTGATTGAAGGAACCGTGCAACGGGTCGGAGACCGAGTCCGGATTCGGGTGCAGTTGATCGACTCGGCCAGTGACCGTCACCTCTGGGCGAGAAGTTACGATCACGAACTCAAAGATGTATTGGTGCTGCAGAGCTCGGCAGCCCGTGATATTGCGGAAGAAGTGCAGGGAAAAGTCGTCTCCCCGTCAGCTGACGCGCGGCCACTCAATCGGCATCCCGTAGACCCCGCGGCGTACGAAGCTTATCTGAAGGGGCGTTACTTCTGGAATAAGCGGACGGAGGACGGGCTGAAGAAGAGCATCGAGTATTTCGAGCAAGCGATTTCGCAAGACCCGAAGTTCGCGGCTGCGTACGCCGGCATGGCGGGTAGCTATTCCATCCTGGGCTCGGATGTCTTACCTGCTCGCGTGGCGAGTGCCAAGGCCCACGCCGCTGCCAGTAGGGCGTTGGAGTTAGATCCGACAATCGCGGAAGGGCATGCCGAGCTGGGGCTGGTTGAGTTTTACTACGACTGGGACTGGAAGCGATCTGAACAGGAGTTCCGGCGTGCCATCGAGTTGAACCCGAACTATGCGACCGCGCACCAATGGTATGGCTACTATCTCGCGGCTATGGGCCGTTTTCAGGAGGCGCTGGAAGAGGCTCGAAAAGCGCAGCAGATTGATCCTCTCTCCTTATCGATCAATACGACCCTGGCGGGACGTTATCGCGATCTGCGTCAATATTCTCAGGCCATCGACCTGAACCGTCGAACTCTGGAAATGGACCCCAACTTTATGCCCGCGCACATTGCCCTGGGAGCCACGTACGAAGATCAGGGAAACTGGTCGCAAGCTATCAGCGAGTACCAGCAGGCAGTTGCCATCTCCCAGAACAACCCGATTGCATTAGCGTCGCTGGGTTCTGCATACGGACATTTGGGCGATCAAGCCGCTGCCCGTAAAGTGGTAGCCCGTTTGCAGGAGGCATCCAAACACCACTACGTATCTGCTTTCGATATGGCAACCGTTTTTGCCGGCATCGGCGACCCCGACAGCGCATTCCATTGGCTGGACAAAGCGTATGCCCAGCGAGAAAGTCAAATGGCGTTTCTAAATATCACCCGGCGGATGGACCCGTTGCGCTCGGACCCGCGTTTTGCCGACCTGCTACGCAGCATGGGACTGAGTGCCCGCCCAGCCTCAAACTGATGGGCTCGCAACCAGCTTGGTCTTTGTCGCAAAATCTGCTTAAATCGCATTAAACCCTGAGAAGTCCAACGTGATCGACATCCATTGCCATATCCTCGCCGAGGTGGACGACGGCCCCAAATCCTGGGACGTGGCGGAGGAGATGTGCCGCATAGCGGTTGCAGATGGCATCGAACAGATTGTCGCCACGCCGCACGCTAACGACCGCTATCGTTACGACCGCGACTTCCTGGCGCGGCTCCTCGACTATCTCCGGCAACGCATTGGTCAGGCTCCCAGCCTCAGCCTGGGCTGCGACTTCCATCTCTCGTATGAAAATCTGCAGGATGTGATGTTGTTTCCCAATCGCTATACCATCGAAAATACGCGGTACCTCTTGGTCGAACTGAGCAATTACGGTGTTCCGGTTCAGATGGAAGAGCACTTCAGCAAGCTGCTGGAGAAGGGATTGACCCCGATCATTACGCATCCTGAACGCAATCCCATTATGCAGCGCACTCCGCAACGCATTCTGAAGTGGGTGGAACTGGGCTGTGTGATCCAGGTGACCGGGTCGGCGTTCACGGGACGCTGGGGCGAGGCGGCGTGGCAAACCGCGCAGTGGCTGCTCAAACGGGAAGCCGTCCACGTGCTGGCTACAGATGCGCATGACACCAGAAATCGTCCACCAGTGCTTTCCACGGCGCGCAACGCAGCTGCGGAAATCTGCGGAGAAGAGGTCGCACGCGCGCTGGTCGATGCCAATCCGCGAGCAATTGTGAGTGGGCAACCGCTACCTTATTTTCCCGCTCCACTAATGAAGAGTTAAGTCAAAACCTCGACACGGATTTCCACGGATCAACGCAGATAACCGTTTTCTGTTCATTACATACCTGCGTGAAAATCCGTGGCCAGGTTTTGACTCTATCTTTGTTGCTTGTCGGGTTCAGCCGCAGTGCCGGGAGTTGAAGGACGCGCCTGAGGTTGGCTGGTCATGGCGCTTTCGGGGTTCAGCAGATGGTCGTGATCTGGGCCTAATCCCAGTTTGATCAGGGCGCGAGCGTCAGGGGTAGTTTTGGACTGCCAGTTGTTATCCGCCTGATACTTCTGCATGGCTTGTTGCGTGGCGTCGTTCCACACGCCGGTGGGCTTTCCCTCTAAATAGTGCTCGCGAATCAGGGCTTCCTGGATTTCCTCGGTGCGCTTCGAGTCAATCTTCTGTTGTCCATGAGTATGCCCCTTGGAGGCAGACTTTCGCGACTTCTTGCTCTTGCCCGTAGTCGAGTGCGCGGACGTGTGAGTCGACTTGGAGGTTGTAGTATGAGAACTCGTCGAGGCATGTGAGGAGGATGCAGGCGTGCTCGCCGGCTGAGCGGAGGACCGGCTGTCCGTCTCTTGCGCACTCGAGAGCGTCGCCGCAAGTAGCGCGACGCTGCCGAGCGCCGAAAGCCTTGTTATCCACCGGTCAAATAGTCGCAAACATTATCCTCGCAAACCAGAGTCGGGCACTGAGTAATGATCCCCGATCGGGGTTCTCAGTGCCAGTCTCGACGGTTTGTATCCAGGTTACGGAAGTGTACCGGCCAGGAAGATGGTGCCGTCCTGGCGGCCTGAACCCCGCTGGCGTACCAGGAACACCACATCCTGTCCGCTCTTCAGGGATGAAGAGATCCGGTTAAAGTCGTCCTCGGAATTCACTGGCTGTTTATTGATCTCGAGGATGACATCTCCGCGCGTGAGACCAACGTCGTCGGCAAAGGACGAGGGCTTGATATCCTGCACAATTATGCCTTTGCCGGCAGGAATATCCAGGCGATCGGCCATTTCAGAGGTAACGGCGCGAACCGTCAGTCCCAACTTGCTCTCTTTGGGCGCTTCCGCCCCACCGTTGTCATCATCTTCGCCGAGGCGAGCGGCGAACAGCTTGGCACGATCAGTGACAGTGACAGTAGCATCTTGTTTCTTGCCATTGCGAACGAGGCCGAGGTTCACCTTGGTACCAGGCTTGCGGCTGGCGATATCAGCTACTAGTTCGTCGCCGTTCTTTACCGGCTTGCCATCGACCGAGACAATCGTGTCACCCACTTTCAGCCCGGCCTGCTCGGCAGGACTGCCCGCAGTTACCGCCGACACAGTTACGCCGCCGGCGCCCGCTCCATAAACACGCGAGATCGCCGGGTTTTCCTGGGCATTGAACATGATGCCGATCGAGCCGCGGGCAACCCGGTGTTCCGGTGCAATCAGCTGGTTGTAGACGCTCACGACGGTGTTGGAAGGCATGGCGAAGCCCACGCCAGCGTAGGCGTTGGTGTCAGTGAGAATTGCGGTGTTGATGCCGATGACTTCACCGGCCATGTTCACCAGTGGGCCTCCCGAGTTGCCGGGATTGATGGCCGCATCGGTCTGAATGAACGACTGGAATTGCCGGTTGGGCACGATGTTGCGCCCCTTCGCTGAGACAATCCCAGCGGTCACCGTCTCTGACAGGCCGAAGGGACTGCCCACGGCCAGCACCCAATCTCCTACTTCCATACTGTCGGAGTTGCCCAGCTTGGCGACGGGCAGAGGCTTTTCGGACTCAATCTTGATCACAGCCAGATCGGTTTCCTGGTCGGAACCGATTACCTTGGCGTCATGAAAAGTTCCCGGCGGATCGTCCATGAGCTTCACCCGGATGCGGTCGGCCTTTTCGACCACGTGGCGATTGGTGACGATGTAG
>Ga0209275_10001169_pt1 | contig 10661 bp, 5 predicted proteins | sample HubBroMetageREF2_FD_188344 | JGI IMG/M metagenome (GOLD analysis project Ga0209275, IMG submission 188344) | Reference soil microbial communities from the Hubbard Brook experimental Forest, New Hampshire, USA - Hubbard Brook CCASE Soil... | ecosystem: Environmental > Terrestrial > Soil >...
GGTAGTGACGGCAGCCAGTTCACAACCGCTTACATAAGTCCGCAACCTGTGCGCTTTATTATTGAGTACGACGACGTGGATCAGCGCTACACTTCGATATCGCTAATACTAGGCCGCGACCGGATTCAAGCGATTCCCATTACATTGATCGACCCCAGTCAGCCAGCTGGGACGATTCCAGCGCGAGCCTTCGCGAGCGCACCGGGGATGCAGCCCGCAGCTGCGCGAGGGAACGGGGTACGGAACTAGGCGGTACAAAACTCAAGACCGTAACGAAAATTTGCCCCGCCCTTGTCGCTCTGGACTTTCGAAGAGGACCCGGGCGGGGATTTTTCATTCTGTCTCAGCGACCTTCCGCAACAGGAACAGGCTTCCGCAGGTTGCTGCCGCAACCGACGCAGCGAGGGTTCCGATTTTCGACAGGTCTAGCAACGACCCCTCTCCGAACGCCAAAGTCGCAATGAATAGTGACATGGTGAAGCCAATGCCGCACAGCCAACTGCCTCCGAAGATCTGCGCCCAGGAGACCGCGCTCGGTTGAGTTGCAACCTTAGCCTTCGCGGCCAACCAGGCAAATAGCGAGATTCCGATCGGCTTTCCTACAAAGAGTCCGAGTGCCACACCTAAGCTGACTGAATTTGTCGCAGCTGATGCGACCTTTCCGAGAACGTGTACACCGGCGTTTGAGAAAGCGAAGACTGGCATCACAAAAAATGCGACCCACGGCTGAAGACGATGTTCAATGCGATGCAGAGGCGATTCGATTAGCTCACATTGTGCTTCGAGCGTGTGAATTGCCGCGTGCGCCTCAAAAGAGTCGGGCCGCGCACCTTCGAGCCGATCAAGCAGCCAGCGGCCCTGCTTCAGGAAGTGGGCGCGATCGATATAAGTGCGCGCCGGAATGGTGAAAGCAAACAGAACTCCGGCGACGGTGGCATGGACTCCCGATTTGAGAACTGCGGCCCAGACACAAATCCCGAGCAAAGCGTAGATTGCGGGTTTACGAACGCCCATCAGATTCAGACCGAACGATAGAGCAACTCCAGCAAGACCTGCGGCGAGACTAATGAAGTGGATTTCTGCGGTATAAAAAACAGCGATTACCAGCACCGCGATAATGTCATCCACAATGGCTAGAGCAGTCACAAAAATCTTGAGGGACACGGGGACCCGGTCCCCGAGCAGAGCGAGCACGCCCAAAGCAAACGCGATATCGGTTGCCATGGGAATGCCCCACCCCTTTTGAGCAGACGTCCCATGGTTGAGGGATAGATAGATGAGGGCCGGGACAATCGTCCCCCCAGCGGCTGCGATCAAAGGGAAAGCCGCTTGCTTCAACTTGGAAAGCTCGCCGATCAACACCTCGCGTTTGATTTCGAGCCCGACCAGAAAGAAAAAGACGGACATCAGCCCGTCGTTGATCCATTGGTGACGGGTTTCAGATAAAAAGAAGCGGCCAAAGCCCACATCGACCTGGGTACTCCAAATCGCATGATAACTCTGCTCCCAGGGCGAGTTAGCCCAAACCAGAGCGGCAAAAGTGCTGACCAAAAGCAGTATGCCGCCAGCCGCCTCCATGCGTGCAAAGCGCACGAACGGACTGGTAATGACCTCAATGGGCAGAATGGTCCTCGAAGGGGGAGTGTCCGCGGACATCAGGCTCTTCATATATCACCAATGATTTGCACACCGAACTATAACTTCTGCTAGTTCGCCCGGCACCGTACAAGTTCTAACCTGCCTATGTTTCAACGTTGAACCACCGCTAGGCTGTAGGCCCGGTCATCTGGAGGGTGCCCATGCGAACTGAAGCCGAGCAAAAGGATTCTAGATCACAGATAAGAGCGAGAGAACTGGACCAGGGACCGGCTTTCCGGAATTCTCTCCGTATCTCAGCTGTTTCCTGCTTGTGCGTGATCGCTCTCGTGCTCACGAGTTGTGAAGAAAAAGAAGCGCGCCCCCAGATGGCTCCCCCCGAGGTCGAGGTCGCAGAAGTTGTTCAACAGGATGTCCCCATTTTTGAGGAATGGGTAGCTCAACTGAACGGCCCGACCAACGCCGAAATCACTCCCAAGGTTCAAGGCTATCTGCTGACCCAGAATTACGAAAACGGCTACTTCGTCAAGAAGGGTCAACTCCTTTACACAATCGACCCGCGACCTTTCATAGCTCAACTCGATCAGGCCAAGGCCGAGGTGGCAGTGGCGGATGCGAATGTATCGCGGACCCAAGCTGACGTCGACCGCGACACTCCGCTGGCTGCGCAAAACGCGATCCCGAAGAAACAACTCGATAACGATGTAGCAAATCTGGCCTCATGGAAAGCTCAACTGCAAGCTAAGCAGGCGGCGATGCAGCAGGCGGAATTGAATCTCGCCTGGACCAAAGTTTATTCCCCGGTGGACGGAATCGCCGGCGTCACGAATTCGCAGATTGGCGATCTGGTGGGGACGAGCACCAAGATGACCACGATCTCCCAGGTAAATCCCATCTGGGCCTACTTCAACATCAGCGAAAGCGCATTTCTCAACGTTGCCCCACGAATTACCCAGATCATCCGCGGAGCCGGAAGCCTGAAGAATGGTCCGTCGGTGGAGTTCATTCAGGCCGACGGACTTCCCTACCCGGGGCGCGGCCAGATTATCTATGTGAATCGTCAGGTCGGAACTCAAACCGGCACCATCCAGTTGGCTGCGCAGTTTCCCAATGAAGGCGCCACGCTCCGTCCCGGAGGTTACGGGCAGGTTCGAATCCAGACTGGCATGGACAAGAATGCGCTGCTAATTCCGCAGGCTGCCGTTATCGAGGTTCAGTCGTTATATCAGGTTGTGGTACTGACACCGGACAACAAGGCCAGCTTCCGTCCGGTGAAGGTCGGAGAACGCGTCGGCCCGAACTGGGTAATCAGCGAAGGCCTGAAGCCCGGTGAGAAAGTGATCGTCGAAGGATTCATGAAGGTACGCGAAGGCGTGCCAGTCAGTCCCAAGCCATATGCGTCAGCAAAACCGGCGGAGGGCGGGAACTGACCATGTCGAAGTTCTTCATTAATCGACCCATCGTCGCCATCGTAATCGCCATCCTGATGGTCCTAGTCGGCGTGATCTCAATGCTCAGCCTGCCGACGGCGCAGTTTCCCAACATCGCCGACCCTATGATTCAGGTGAAAGCGACTTATCCGGGCGCGGACGCCCAAACGATTGCAGAGTCCGTCGCGACCCCGATTGAGCAGCAGATGTCGGGCGTCAGCGGCATGAACTACATGTATTCGTTGAGCGCAAGTTCTGGCGGTGGGATGACGCTATACGTCGATTTTCAGCTCGGAACCGATTCCAACACCGACCAGATACTGGCGCAGATGAGGAGCGGACAAGCGAACTCGCAATTGCCCAGCCAGGTCACGCAGCAGGGAGTGATCGTGCAACCAGGCACAACCGCGCCTTTCATGCTGCTCGATCTCTATTCTGCCAGTGGCCGGTACGATAACGTCTTCCTCGCCAACTACGCCACCATCAACCTGCAGTACGCGTTAACCCGCGTTTCGGGCGTTGGGCAGGTTCAGATTTTCGGCGCTGGACCCTATGCGATGCGAATTTGGGTCAATCCAGACAAGCTGGCCAGCCTTGGGGTGACCGTGCCTGACATAACAAACGCAGTTCAGGCGCAGAACCGGGTCAATCCTGCGGGCCAGGTCGGCGGCGAACCAGTTCCCAATGGCCAACAGTTTACCTATAACGTGCGCGCCCCCGGACGCCTGCCGACGGCGGAGGAGTTCGACCAGATTATCGTCCGCGCCCAACCCGACGGCTCAATTCTCCGCCTTAAAGACGTGGCTCGGGTGGAACTGGGATCGCAATACTATTCCTATATGGCACGGTTAGGGGTTGCGGGAACGAGTAAGCCGGCGCAGCCCGCGGCCCTCATCGCGATCTACTTGACCCCGGGAAGCAACGCGTTGGAAACCCGAGGGAAGGTCCTCAAGATGATGCAGGACGCGCAAGGGAGATTCCCCGAGGGGCTGGACTACATTGTTGCGCTCGACACGACGCTCGCGGTCAGTGCCGGCATCGACGAAATCAAAAAGACGCTCATCGAGGCTTTACTCCTTGTCATTCTAGTGGTTTACATCTTTCTGCAAGGCTGGCGAGCCACCCTGATCCCATTGCTGGCAGTTCCAGTATCGCTGGTGGGGACTTTTGTAGTCTTCCCCTTGCTCGGCTTCTCCATCAACACGCTTTCTCTTTTCGGCCTGGTGCTCGCCATCGGCCTGGTGGTGGACGATGCCATTGTTGTGGTGGAGGCGGTGGAGCACCACATCGAGCATGGCCTATCGCCTCATGACGCTACCGTCAAGGCAATGGAGGAAGTCGCCGCCCCTGTGATTGCCATCGCCCTGATCCTCGCAGCAGTTTTCATCCCCACAGCCTTTGTTCCAGGCATCACCGGACAACTCTATAAACAGTTCGCCGTTACCATCGCCATTTCGGTGCTGTTCTCAGCTTTCAATGCGCTGACCCTCAGCCCCGCACTCTCTGCCATGCTGCTGCGACCGAAGAAAGAGGCGTGGGGACCGCTCGGCGCTTTCTTTCGCTGGTTCAATCGCGCTTTTGGAAAGGCAACGGACGGGTATGTCGGTGCTTGTCATCATCTGATCCGCAAAGCGGGACTCGCCTTCCTCATGCTTGGCCTACTGACCGTAGGCGCCGGTTTCTTCGGCAAGAAGATACCCGGCAGTTTTCTTCCTGACGAAGATCAGGGATATCTTTACGCAGGTCTTCAACTGCCTGACGCATCGTCGCTTCAACGCTCGTCGGAAGCTGCCCGCGAAGTGGAAAAAGTCATTATGGAGACGCCTGGGGTCCAATATGTCAGCTCGGTCATGGGCTACAGCATGTTGAGCGGCGTCAACGCCACTTACAGCTCGTTCTTCTTTGTCTCATTGAAACCTTGGGACGAACGCAAGACCCCTGAGACCAGCTACACGGGAATCAAGGCCCACCTGCAAAAGGCGCTGTCCAGAGTACCGTCTGGAATCGCGTTCTCGTTCCCGCCACCCGCCATCCCGGGCGTAGGAACGTCGGGGGGCGCCACGTTCATTCTCGAAGACCGGTCCGGCAGTGGCATCGAGTTTCTCGGCAAGAATACACAACTCTTCATGGCGGAACTCCGCAAGCGCCCCGAACTCCAGGGCGTGATGACCACGGCCCTATTTGGTGTTCCGCAGGTAGGAGTTAAGGTTGACAACGCCAAGGCGATGACGCAGCAGATCCAACTAAGCGGTCTGTACGAGACGATACAGACATTCATGGGCGGCGCGTTGGTCAATTACTTCAACCGCTTCGGGCTGCAATGGCAGGTCTATGTCCAGGCTGATGGTGACTTCCGCACCAAGGCCTCGAACCTCGGCAAGTTCTACGTCCGCAATGCTTCGGGCGAGATGGTTCCGCTGAGCACATTGACTAGCACGTATCCGCGCAGCGGTGCGGAGTTCGTCATGCGTTACAACCTGTTCAATTGTGTGCAGATTAATGCCTCGGCGGCGCCCGGCTACAGCTCCGGCCAGGTGATGGCGGCGCTCGAGGACGTCTTCCACAAAACCATGCCCAGCCAGATGGGCTTCGACTACAGCGGCATGTCGTACCAGGAGCAGAAGGCAGCGCAGGGCGTTTCCCCCAGCGTAGTTTTTGGCCTCGCATTCTTTGTCGTCTTCCTGATCATGGCTGCGCAATACGAGAGTTGGACGCTTCCCTTCAGCGTGTTACTCGGCGTCCCCATCGCAGTGTTCGGCGCCTTCATCGCACTCTACTTCCGGCGCCTTGATAACGACGTTTATGCCCAGATCGGACTGGTCATGCTGATCGGCTTGTCCGCCAAGAACGCCATTCTGATTGTCGAATTCGCCAAGATGGAATACGACGGCGGCAAGACTCTGATCGACGCCGCTCTCACTGGCGCAAGGCTGCGCCTGCGCCCCATCCTGATGACCGCGTTCGCCTTCATTCTTGGCTGCGTTCCATTGTGGAGAGCCTCCGGGGCGGGCGCTATTTCGCGACAGGTGCTGGGCACCGTCGTAATCGGCGGCATGCTCGCAGCCTCCATACTGGCGATCTTCTTCATTCCGGTCTCCTTCGATGTGGTCGAGCGCTTTGGTGAGTACTTCGGAAAGAAGGAAACCGCCAAATCGGAGCCGGGCTCCGTCAAGGAAGGAGGACAGGCATGATCTGGAGAAAATTTTCTGCCCTCGTGCTGATTCTTCCCCTATGCGCGTGCACAGTGGGGCCGAACTACAAGCGCCCCGCCGTCGACGTGCCCGGGCAGTACCGAGGGCTCGCGCCGGACACAACGCAACCCGCCGGTCAACCATTCGCAGAATTGCAATGGTCCGCTGTGTTCCAGGACGAAGTGCTTCAGGGCCTGATCAAGGAAGCGTTGACCAACAACTACGACGTGCGCATTGCCGCCACCCGCATCCTGGAGGCGGGCGCTGTTCTGGGGATTACTCGGGCGAATCAGTTTCCGCAGGTTGATTTGGGCGGGTCCCTTGGGAATACGCGTACACAGCCGTTCCAGGGAAACTCGACTCTCGGCTCGATTAGCGTTCAGGCATCCTGGATCCTCGATTTCTGGGGCCAGTATCGGCGGGCGACCGAGGCGGCACGCGCGAATCTGCTTGCTACTGAGTTCGGACAAAAGGTAGTTTTCGTGACTTTGATTTCCAGCGTGGCGAACGACTATTTTGCATTGCGGGAATTTGACTCCCAGCTCGAGATTTCGAAACAAACAGTCGCTGCGGATAAGGATATGGTGAAGCTCACCACCATAAAATTTCAGGGTGGAGACGCCGCGATAACCGATGAATTGCAGGCAGAGATACTGCTGCAACAATCCGAGGCGCAGGTCATTACTCTGCAACAGTCGATCGAGCAGACCGAGAACCAGATCAGCATTCTGCTCGGCCGGAATCCCGGACCGGTCACGCGCGGGCTGACCATTACGGCGCAACCTCATGAGCCCCAAGTGCCGACCGGACTCCCGTCAGCGATTCTCGAGCGCCGTCCAGATGTACGGCGGGCTGAGGAATCGTTGGTTGCTGCCAACGCGAATATCGGCGTGGCCAAGGCAGCGTTCTTTCCTCAAATTGCATTAACCGGAGCATTCGGGGTGCAAAGCGCCTCGCTAACCAGCTTCCTGGCCGGACCTACAACCGGCGCGTGGAACGTTGCGGGACAAGCTACACAACCCCTCTACCAGGGAGGTCGTATCAAGGCGAACTATCGGTTGGCCTTGGCCCAGCGCGATGAAGCCGAGTTGCTCTACAAGCAAACCGTACAACTGGCTTTCGGGGACGTCTCGAATGCTCTGGTCGGCTACACCCAATCCCGCCTGTTCCGAATGAAGCTGCAGGAGCAGACGGATACTTACAAGGAAACCGCGCGTCTGGCCAATGTGCGTTTTGAGGGCGGGTATACGAGTTTCCTCGAAGTCCTGGTCACCCAACAGCAGTACTTCACTTCCGAGCTACAATTGGCGCAGGCATGGTTTGCGGAATTGAATAACTATACTCAACTTTATCAGTCGCTCGGGGGCGGGTGGCAGCCCTAGACAAAGACGCACTCTGACACTTACGTCTCATTCCGAGCCTTGGGCTGGGGCCAAAAGCGATGGATTTTGTGCGGGCAGCTACGACTTCTGCTAGTGGCCAGAATCTCTGTTTACCTCTACCCTGCGGTGGTCAGGATTTTTCCCTTCCCTTGCATGCCGGGGGGTTGGGTCTGCTAAAACGGTTGTCGCTGCCACCAGGCGTAACGACCAATGCGCGAGGAGCAAAGCCGCATGAACGCCGAACTTCCCATCATTTACGTGGCCCGGCACGGAGAGACCGCGTGGAGCCTCACGGGTCAACACACGGGACTTACCGACCTACCACTTACGGCACACGGCGAACAAAATGCCCGCGGATTGGCACAGCGACTCCAAGGATTGACATTCGCCAAGGTCTTCACCAGCCCCTTGCAGCGTGCCGTCCGAACCTGTGAATTGGCAGGATTCGGATTCGCGGCCGAAATCGATTCTGACCTGGTGGAGTGGGATTACGGCGACTATGAAGGCCTTCGCAGCATCGATATCCATAAGACACGCCCGGACTGGAACCTTTTTCGTGACGGCTGTCCGGGAGGAGAATCACCAGAGCAAGTGGCTGCACGGGCTGACTGCGTAGTGAGTCGCGTGCGCCCGATCGAGGGGAACGTATTGCTCTTTTCCAGTGGGCATTTCATTCGAGTTCTGGCCGCGCGTTGGGCCGACATCGAGCCATTGACGAACGGTGCTCATTTCATGCTCACGACTGCGAGCCTGAGTGCGCTGGGTTATGAGGGCAGTATTTCCCGGCCAGTAATCCGATTGTGGAATGACACTCATCACGTCGCAGCTTGAACCGCTGCCGCAGCTGTCTTCTGCGCTGAAACATTTGAGGCAAAAGTAACACCAATCTCAGCCGAAGGATATTTTGATGAGCACAAAGCCTGCCAGCCAAAGCCCAGTCAGCGAAAAGCCTGTGTCGGTCGTCCCCATGCCACCAGCGTCCGAGGAACTTGCGAAGCTTCGCAGCCAATATTTCGTTGGCCCGATTCACCTGACGGGAACGGAAAGCGCTCTTTACGAACGACATCTCTTGTTTGACAACGTCGTCGACATGACGGTCGCCGACGCGCGTGAACGTTTTGAGGCCGTAGCTCACTCCGTTCGGGATGTCCTCTCGCAGCGCTGGATTTATACGGATAAAACCTACGACCGCGCGAATCCCAAGCGTGTCTACTATCTCTCGATGGAGTTTCTCATTGGCCGCTCCCTGGCCAACAATGTCAACAACCTTCTGCTCGATCCCATCATGAAGCAAGCCGTCAAGCAAAAGAATCTTGACTGGCTCAATATCCTGGAGCACGAACCCGATGCGGGCTTGGGCAACGGCGGCCTGGGGCGTTTGGCAGCGTGCTTCCTCGACTCGATGGCTACCATGCAATTGCCCGCCATGGGCTACGGGCTGCGTTACGAATATGGCATTTTCAAGCAAACCATACAGGATGGCTGGCAACACGAACAGCCCGATAACTGGCTGCGCCGTCCGGATCCGTGGGAGGTCCATCGCCGGCACGAGCATGTCGAAGTCAAGCTGAATAGCTCGTTCGAGCTGCACGGAGGCAGCTTACGTGCAGTGCCGGGTCACCCCTCCACTCTGATCGGTATTCCGTACGATCGACCCGTCGTTGGCTACGGCGGCAAAAACATCAATACGCTTCGGCTTTGGGCTGCAGCCGCACCCGACTATTTCGACTTTCAGGAGTTCAGCAGCGGTGATTTCGTCGCGGCGCTGGCCCAGACTCTGAGCGCCGAGTCGCTGACGCGTGTGCTCTATCCTGACGACTCCACAACCATGGGGAAAGCTCTGCGCTTCGTGCAGGAATATTTTCTTGTCGCCTGCTCCATGGGGGACCTCGTCCGACGCTTTCGCCGCGATAACTCTGATTGGAATGCGCTTCCCGAGAAAGTGGCCATCCAACTGAACGACACGCACCCGACACTGTCAGTGCCCGAGCTGATGCGGATACTGCTGGATGAGGCACAGTTGGGATGGGACCAGGCCTGGGATATTACGAACCGGACGCTGGCCTACACCAATCACACGCTGTTACCCGAGGCCCTTGAGAAATGGCCGGTCGCGTGGTTTGAGACGATGATTCCGCGTCATCTGGATATCATCTACGAGATCAATCGACGCCTGCTCGATGCCGTGCGGACGCGCTTCCCCGGTGAAGAAAGCCGAATCCAACACGTGAGCCTCATCGAGGAAGGCCCGGCCAAACAGGTCCGCATGGCGAACCTGGCGATTGTAGGCTCGCACAGCACCAACGGCGTGGCCGCCATTCACTCTCATTTGTTGCGCACCATGACGGTCAAAGATCTGGCGGAAGTGTTCCCTGACCGTTTCAGTAACAAGACGAACGGGGTCACACCCCGACGCTGGTTGCTGCTGGCGAATCCGCCGCTCGCGCAGACGATAACGGAAGCGATCGGCAATGGATGGATCACGGACCTGAGTCAACTGAGCAAGCTCAAGCCGCTTGCCGGCGATAAAAACCTTCATGCCGCTTTCCTCAAGGCCAAGCGCGACGCGAAGTGCCAATTTGCCGATTGGCTCAAATCGACATCCGGCCAGACCGTGGATCCCGACACCATTCTTGATTGCCAGGTCAAGCGCATTCACGAATACAAACGCCAATTGCTGAATGCGCTTCGGATTGTGGTGCTCTATAACCGGCTCCGTAAAAACCCGGATCTCAAGATGCCGCCGCGGACGTTTATGTTTTCCGGTAAGGCCGCGCCAGCGTATCAGCTGGCGAAGCTGATCATCAAGTTCATCAACAACCTGGCAGGCACCGTGGACGGTGATCCCATTGTGCGCGGGCGGCTCAGAGTTCTGTTCGTGCCCGAATACAATGTCTCGCTTGCGGAGAAGCTCATCCCCGCCAGCGACGTTTCCAACCAGATCTCGACTGCGGGATACGAAGCAAGTGGCACAAGCAACATGAAATTCATGATGAACGGCGCTCTTACCATCGGCACTCGCGACGGCGCAACCATCGAGATGGCGGAGGAAGCCGGGGAAG
>Ga0209275_10001170_pt1 | contig 10661 bp, 7 predicted proteins | sample HubBroMetageREF2_FD_188344 | JGI IMG/M metagenome (GOLD analysis project Ga0209275, IMG submission 188344) | Reference soil microbial communities from the Hubbard Brook experimental Forest, New Hampshire, USA - Hubbard Brook CCASE Soil... | ecosystem: Environmental > Terrestrial > Soil >...
CAGTGATGGCAACCTGTCCGTGACGTGCGGGCCGCCGTACTGTACCTGTGAATCACCGGACGAGGGCGCTCCACCCGATTTCACCGGATCGCCCTTCGACCGATACGCGCGCAGCGCACCGCGCAATACGCTACCGCGGCTTCGTTCCCACTCCACCAAATCCGGAAAAGCGCTCTGCATGCCCATCTTGCGCGCGTCGCCCAAAAAAACCGTCGAAACGAATGGGTCAGCCAAATAGTCCAGCACCTCGGCGCCAAACTTACGTTCCACGAATCCCGCCAGCGATTCTTCTTCAGCCGGAGGCTGCGAGTTTCGCAGCACTTCGCTCAATAACCGGTACTTCGACCGCGCTCCGACCAGCCCGGTCGCGAGCAAGCCACCGGGCGAGAACGGCGCAAGGTGCAAGCGGCCGTCTCGCAAAATGTAGCGGGTGGCCTTCCCATCGCCGGCGACGAATTCGCTTTCCAGGTTCAGCTCGCGTACCAGGTTCCACACCGACGCCGGAAATCGCGGGCACTGCGGCCCTGCTTCAAATACAAATCCGTTTCGCCTCACGCTGGAAACCATGCCGCCGGGGCGCCCGGAAGCCTCCAGCACCAACGCCTGGATGCCCAATCGCCGCAGGCGAAACGCGCAGGCTAGGCCGCTCAGCCCGCCGCCGATCACCACCGTTTTGTATAAGTGCCCCACAACCTGTAAATTGTATCAAACGCGATGGAACGCGAACGTGCAGGAGGCCGCAGCAGCGCGATGTCTGAGCATTTGAGAATTCTCTTTCGAGAGCTACTGTGCAGTCGCTGGTAGATTTCGTCGCGCAATATGCCGCGCGCGGAAATGAAATCGCCGTGCGTTACCGTCGTGGCTACCGCATGGAAACCTGGACGTACGCGCGCATCGCGGAGCAGGCGAATTGCGTGGCGCGCGAATTGGAATCTCGTGGAATTAACAAAGGCGACGCCGTTCTGTTGTGGGGCGAAAACTCTCCCGAATGGATCGTGGTTTTTTTCGGATGCTTGCTTCGCGGCGCGGTCACCGTACCGATTGACCACGGCTCCACGGCCGAGTTCGCCGCGCGCGTCGCTCGGGAAGTGAACGCCAAGCTAATTTTTCACACTCGCGCGCTTCCGGATGCCGGGCTGGCGGAAAATTCCATCACCCTGGAATCGCTTTCCGAGTACACGGAGCGCCGAGATTCTTCGCCGTACCCCGCGCCCCCGCTCGCGCGCCAGGACACTCTCGAAATCATCTTCACGTCCGGCACCACGGCGGAACCGCGTGGCGTCGTGATCTCCCACGGCAACGTCCTCGCCAACATCGAACCCGTCGCGCGTGAAATCCAGAAATACCTCCGCTACGAGCGCATTTTCCACCCTCTGCGCTTTTTGAATCTGCTTCCGCTGAGCCACGTCTTCGGCCAGATGCTGGGCATCTTCATACCGCCGTTCCTCGCCGGCACCGTCGTCTTTATTAATTCGCTCAAACCTTCCGGCCTGATTGACGTGATTCGCGACGAGCGCATTTCTGTTCTAGTAGCGGTTCCTCGCGTTATCGAATCGCTGCAGCGCGAAATCCTGCGCCAAATGGAACGCGACAACCGCACCCAGCACTTCAACGAAAATTTCGCGCGCGCCGAGAATGAGCATTTCCTCCTGCGCTGGTGGCGATTCCGCAAAATCCATTCGCTTCTGGGCTGGAAATTCTGGGCGTTCATTTCCGGAGGCGCCGCCCTCCCCGAACAGGTGGAAGCATTCTGGAACCGCCTGGGATATGCCGTGATTCAAGGTTACGGCATGACCGAGACGACTTCGCTCATCAGCCTCAATCATCCTTTCCGTTCCGCGAAAGGCTCCATCGGCAAAGTTTTTCCCGGCATGGAGGTTCGTGTGGACGAGCACGGCGAAATCCTGGTGCGCGGCGAAAATGTCGCCGCCGCGTACCGTCAGCACGATCAAACGCAATCCGTCGTGGAATCCGATGGATGGTTTCGCACCGGAGACATGGGCGAAGCCGACGCGGAGGGCCGCTTGTATTTCAAAGGCCGCCGCAAAAATGTGATCGTTACGCCCGCGGGCATGAACGTCTATCCCGAAGATCTCGAAAAAGCGGTGCGCAGCCAGCCGGGAGTGCGCGATTGCGTGGTGATCGGCATCGAACGCGACGGCAACGCGGAGCCGTGCGCGGTGCTGCTGCTCGAAGACCCGCCGCACGCGAACCAAGCGGCCATACTCGAAAACGCCAATCGCACCCTGGCGGAATATCAAAAGATTCGCCGCTTGTTTCTGTGGCCCGATCCTGACTTCCCGCGCACGCCGACTTTGAAGCCGCTGCTCCCGCGCATTCGCGAGCTCGTCAACGCAAGACTCGACAAAGCAGTCACCTCAAAAGACGGCAATGGCTCCCTGGCCACGCTGATCGCCCAAATCACCGGACGCCCCGTCGCCGCCGATTCGAGCAACGCCGCGCTCGATGCCGACTTGCACATGACGTCGCTCGATCGAGTCGAATTGATGAGCGCTCTGGAAAGCCGGTATCAGACGGACCTCAGCGATGTCCGCTTCAACGAAGTCTCCACCGTCGGCCAGCTGGAAAAACTTCTCACGGAGTCTCCCTCCGCGCCTCCAGAGCATCTCTATCCCAGCTGGCCGCAAAATTGGCTCACCTCTGCCGTGCGCCTCGGCGTTTATTATCTGCTCGCTTGGCCCGCGACGTACATTCTTGCCGCCCCGCGCATCCGCGGCCGCGAAAATCTCCGCGGGCTTCGCGGCCCCGTGTTGGTGATCGCAAACCATGTCACCTACCTGGACATCGCCTGGATCCTTCCGGCATTGCCCGCGGGCCTGCGCAATCGCCTGGCCACCGCCATGCGCGCCGAACGCCTCGCCGAGATGCGGCGTCCACCGAAAAACATGAATCTGTTCCACCGTCTGCGCGAGCGACTCGACTATTTCCTGGCCCTGTCGCTCTTCAACGTATTTCCCCTGCCGCAACGATCCGGCTTCCTGAAAAGTTTTTCGTTTGCCGGCGACCTCGCGGACCGCGGCTGGAACATTCTGATATTTCCCGAAGGCCACACCACCGAGGACGGCCAGATCGCTCCGTTCCGCGCCGGCGTTGGCTTGCTCGCAAAACAGCTGAACATTCCAATCGTCCCCATGCGTCTAGCCGGGCTTTTCGACCTCCGGCAGAAAAATCGCATTCTCACGCGCCCGGGGCACGTGCAAGTGACGATCGGAAAGGCGGTGAGCTTCTCCCCCGAACAGGATCCGAGTGAGATCACAAAGGAGCTGGAGCGGCGCGTCAGGGAACTCTAGTCCGTTTCCGATGGCGCGCCGGGACGATCGAGCGGCAGGCGGCGAATTGCCAGCACCACCAAAATCAACGCCAGCAAGAGCGCGAGCGATGCCCATTTTTGGTGCAACACAAAATCTTTCGCGGCCGCTCCGTAGCGCACAGCCAAAAAGCCTTCCGCGAAGAATAAAGCTCCGCGCCCCACAAAAGTACCCACCACGAAGGCCATGAACGGCACCCGAAACACGCCTTGCGCGATCACAAACGGTTTAAATGGAACAGGAAAAGGCGCGACGGCCGGCAGCAGCACAGACGTAAAAGGATATTGTTCCACCCATCTACGAACTCGCCCGGGCGCATGTCGCTGTTTTTTGCGGTAGTAAGCTTCGCCGGACTTGCGAGCCAGCGCGTAAATCCACACGGACCCCGCGAGCGAACCCAGCCCCGCCATTGCCGCGTAGTACGGCATGCGCAGCGGCTGCCGGACCGAGAGTTCCATAACGATCAGGTCTGTGACTAAGGGAAGTGGGACGAAAGACGAATCGAGAAAGGACGCGAGGAAAACTCCTGGTCCACCCAGCGCGGGCAACGTAGCCTTCACCCAGCCGCTGACTGCAGGCCATTTCAATGCTTGAAAGCTCCCCTATCGCTCGCGCGGCTGGATAAGACGGCGCTACTGTTGCTTGTCCTTGTGCGGTTTCTTGCGCAGATCCGGCCAGAATTCTTTCACCATGTATGTCGCCGCGTCCCATCCCATCTGCGTGACCCATGTGGTCGCCACGTTCCCGAAACTGCGCTCGTTCTGTGGGTGGTAAGTATAGGTCGAAATAGCAGCAGCGCTGCCAGCTCCCAAAATCTCGGAGTAGTTGAATTGCGTCTGGCCGGAATCGGAGCGGGTGATGATCACACGGCTCAAGGCATGCCCCGCACGCTTCTTGAATCCCCCGTGGCCCAATTGGTAATAACGCGGATCCTGATGGAGTATGGAAGGAAACACCGCGTAGGCCATGAAATTTTCAATGGCATTGTCTCCGTAGGCCGTGCCGTAGCGCTTGGCGTAACCCTGCGCTCCCTGCCCATACGACGAATCACTGTCGCTGGCCTGCCCCAACCCAGCCACGAATCCCACCAGCACAAATTCCATCGGATCGAACACGCCGCGCGCCACCAATTTGAATTTCTGTCCCGGCGTCAGCGGCGGCACATTTTCGGCATTCTCAACCGTCAGAAAATTCGGCAGCGCCCAAAACAGCCGGTCATGCGAGGTGCCATTCGGCTGACCCGGAGTTTGCTGTTGCTGGCTCTGCGGTGAAGTTGTCGTCGGCTGCTGACCCTGTTGTTGGCCCGGCTGTTGCTGAGATGTGGTCTGCTGCCGATTCGCTTTTTCCTGCGCATCCTTTAGCAGCGGCGCGAACGGACTCGGAGTCAGCCTTACCCTTGAGGTGATATCCAGCGAGCTGGAAGCAGCGGGAGCTATTTCCTGCGCTGCGGACGGCAGGCTCCAGAGCAATCCGATCAACAGCGTCCAACAAGCAAGAGCGCCTATCGGAAGTCGTCTAGAAAGCACCGTCGGATTTCCTCCACCTAAGACTTGCCACCGTGTTCTAAGTATAGATGCACCCAACGCAAAAAAAGAAGCGGCGCCTGCGTATCTTTATTAATTGCGTCTTTCCGGAGCACGCAAATTTTTGCTCTTCAAGTGTAACCCTTTGCTGTGGCGGTGAATCGAATGCAAGGTTCCAGGCTGGGTTGGTCTTGCGAGGAGGCAGTGTCCGCTAGCGTACAAACTCGCGGACAAAATGCGAGGCATACTACCGGAGCATTGGACAGCGATGCTGTCGGGCGCGACAGCTCCGCCAAATTTTGATGTTCAAGGAGGAGTTCATGTCCGATCATCATCAACCACTACCCACAGTTCCCTCTTATCCCTTCCGTCTGGATGTGCCGTTGCACAAATTACTGCAGGAAACTCCTGAGAAACATGCGCCGGAATCATCTAAAGAAAAAAAGACACTGCCTACTCCCGTTTTCCCGAGCCAGCCCGAACTCTTCCATGATCTGGACGCCGAAGATGTCGCCGCGCACGATCAGGTCCTGCAGACCGGCAAACGCCACTGGCCGGCTTCGCGTATTTTTAAGAACATGCGTGGCTGGATGGTGCCCTATTTCAAATCACGCATTATGCCTGGCGATTTTCAACCGATCATCGCGTACTTATTCACCGAGTGGAAATGCAATCTGGATTGCCACTACTGTTGGTCCTACGACAATCGCGTCAAAGGCATGACCGAAGATACCGCCCGTCGCGCGATTGACTGGCTGCATGACACGCCGTGCCGCGTCCTCGCTCCTACCGGCGGCGAGCCTCTGGTCCGCCCGGATTTTGTGCACAAGGTCGTTTACTACGCCGCGAAAAAAGATTTTTGGGTTTATCTCGCCACCAACGCGCGTCTGCTGCGTCCGGATGTGATTGATCGCCTCTCCGACGCGGGTATCGCCACCATTAACTTTGCCGTGGATACCGTGAAGGAAAAGCCTGGCCTGCCGAAAGCGTTCGAACACGTCAGCTCCTACTTCGATTACCTGGTGCGGCGCCAGTATCGTTACGGCTACACCACCTTTTTCAATACGAATATCTGCCGCACGAATATCGAAGACGTCAAACAGCTGGTGGAAATCGCGCACGATAACGGCATCTCGCTCACTTTTCACATCAACGAAGCGCCTATGATGGAGCAGCCGCACTTCAAGCATCTGGACGCCAACGACACTTACATCCGCCCCGAGGATTTTCCGATGGTGGACGATTTGCTCGATTGGCTCATTGACAAGCAGCGCCAGGGCTACAAAATGGTCGACTCCATTCCGCGCCTGCAGAATATGAAGGGATTCATGCGCGGCGTCGGCGAACACTGGGGCTGCCGCGCCGGTCAAAACTGGCTGATCATTCGCACCGACGGCACGCTCGCGCCCTGTTTCCCGATGTACAACGCGGGCTACGATTGGGGAAAGGTGGAAAATCAGAAATTCGACCTGAAGCAACTGCACGAAATGAAGCAGGGTTGCGAGCCACACTGTTTCTCGACGCTCGGTTACAACGTCGCGTATTGTTACGACGCTGCACGCGTGATGAAGTGGCTGCTGAAGCAGGCCAGCCACGGATTCCAGGGCGTAACCGGAAGTTTCGAGTAATCGCCCAGAAAGTTATCACGGCTGTCGTGCGATGACGAACCGGCTCCCTAGAGCTCAGGGCGCCGCGGGGCGGCGCGCGCAAGACCGCGCGTGCGAAGTTACTGATTGACCGAACCTGGCAGGCCGTCGCGAACTAAAGGTTTTTCCAGGCCACAGAAGCCGCGCCGAGCAGCGGGCACTCCTCGTTCAACACCACGTGGACGGGAATCTGCACCAGGAACGATTCCAGCTTTTCCTTGTGCTTTACTGCAGCGACGAATTTCCCGGTCTTCAACTTGGGCAGTACTTTCACGGCAATTCCGCCGGCAATGTAAATGCCGCCGCGTGCCATGGTGCGCAGCGCCAGATTTCCCGCCTCGGAGCCGTAGATTTCCACCCACAGGTCCAAGGTCGCGGCGCACACCGGGCACTCCCCGCTCAGACCGCGGCGCGTGATTTCCGGCGCCGGATCGGTGTTCTCATCATCGAACCCCGGATGCCGCACGTCTGGATTTAAAAACTCATGCACGCGTTGAAATCCGCCGCCCGACAAAATCGTTTCCACGCTCACGCATTCGTGTCGCGTATTCAGAAATTTCCACAGGTCCGCTTGCTGCGAAGTGTTCGGGGCAAAATCCGCGTGCCCAGCTTCCGTGGCCATCGGGACGTGCCGTTGGCCGTCCCAGAACAAAATCCCTTCGCCCAGGCCCGTTCCCGCCGCGATCACGATTTGCGTCGAACGCGGCGAAGGCACTCCCGCGTGCAGAGTTTCCAGCTCACTGGGTTCCAGCACGCCGATGCCGTAGGCCGCCGCTTCCACGTCGTTCACCAGCCGCACGTGATTCAGGTGCAGGTGCGACGCGACGTTCGCGCCATCCACCACCCAGGGAAAATTCGTCGCCTGCACCCGGTTGTTTACCACCGGGCCAGCAATTCCAAATGACGCCGCCGTGATTTTCGCCCCCGCCCCATTCAAAAAATCGCTGGCGATTTCTTCCAAGCCCGAATGTTTCTGCGTGGCATAGCGCCGGTCGGCGACGCGGACCAACTTGCCTGCCTTCACGTCGAACAGACCTAGATTGGCCTTAGTCCCTCCCAGGTCGCCCGCCAAAATCATTTAGGCCTCCGAGCTTGCGAATCGAGCGTGGTGTGCATGAATTAGCGCTAGCCTCACAGCGGACGCCAATGCCGGCCATCGGCATTCGCCAAATCGTCCACCGTCCGCGGTCCATCGCTCCCCGCCGGATAATTCGGGAAAGGCGGCGGCGACGCATTCTTCCATGCTTCCAGGATTGGGTCCACCAATGTCCACGCCGCCTCGACGCTATCGGCGCGGTCAAACAGCGTGGCGTCGCCGCGTATGCAATCATTAATAAGCGTGGCGTATGCAGGCCGCGTCCCGCCGCCGAACGCGTCCTTGTACTTGAAATCCATGGTCACCGGCTGGATGCGCATCTGCGCCCCGGGTGATTTCGCTCCGAAGGAAAGTGAAATACCTTCGTCGGGCTGAATGTTCATAACGAGCGAATTGGTTTCGTGGTTTTCGCCGCGGAATACCATGTGCGGCGCGCTCTTGAACTGTATCGCAACCTCTGTCAACGGCCGCGCCAGTCGCTTACCCGTGCGCAGGTAGAACGGCACACCACTCCAGCGCCAGTTATCCACTTGCAACTTCAACGCGACAAACGTGTCCGTCGCAGAATCCGGCTTCACGCCCGGCTCCTGGCGATACCCCGGAACCGCCTTTCCGTCCACCTGGCCGGGGCCGTACTGGCCGCGAATAACAGACTTAAATACCGAGTCCTTGGTGAATGGCCGAATGGATTGCAGAACCTTAATTTTCTCGTTACGCACGGAGGTCGCATCGAAAGTCGCCGGCGCTTCCATGGCGGTCAGCGACGTGAGCTGCAGCACGTGGCTCTGAATCATATCGCGCAGCGCGCCCGCCGATTCGTAGAACGCCGCGCGCCGTTCCACTCCCAGCGATTCAGCGGCGGTAATCTGGACACTATCAATATAATTGCGATTCCATAACGGCTCGAAAATCCCATTGCCGAACCGGAACACCAGCATGTTCTGCACGGTTTCTTTGCCCAGATAATGATCGATGCGGTACACCTGAGATTCATCGAACGCTTCCAGAACCTTTTTATTTAACTCTTTTGCCGATTCCAGATCGTGCCCAAACGGTTTTTCGATGATGATGCGCGCCCAGGATTTTTCGTGCTTCGGTTTGTTCAGCCCGGCCTGCTTGAGCTGTTCGATCACGTGCAAATAAACTTCCGGCGGCGTGGCCAGGTAATATAGGCGATTCCCGCCGAGCTGGCCTTCGCCATCGAGCTCGTCCAAACGCTCCGCCAGGCGGTGGAATGCTTCGGGATCGTCGTAGTTGCCCGAAAAATATCGCAGGCATTTCAGGAACTCAGCCTTTTTGCCGTCGTCGGCGCCTTCTTGACTTCCACTCGGCAGGAATTCGCCGGCCTTCTGCGTGAAATCGCTGTCCGACATTTCTGTGCGCGCGAAACCCAGCAGCCGAAACCGCGGCCCTAGACAAGCGTGGTAAGACAGATCGTAAAGCGCCGGCAGAAGTTTGCGCCGCGCCAGATCGCCCGACGCGCCAAACATCACGATCGCGCAAGGATCCGATGGTGCTTCGCAAAAATAGGCACCGATTTGCGCATTCTGTGGTTCGACAATTGCTTTGGTATTCATGATCCGCTTCCTAGCCCGTCCGCGAACTTCTGGCGGACGCAATCTGATGTTTTATTAAAACTACCGCCCTTCCACAAGAGCCTATCACAACTCTGCAAATGCCCTGCTACAGGACGTCGCCGTTGCCGGGCTGCGCAGCCTGTCCTCCACCAACTGGAATTTCCGGCTCCGATGCAGTATCTTGAATTGCAGCACACTCTGCAAGGAGAGGTAAATGGCCGACGAGAAAAATTCAGGAAATCCGGGCGCGGCTGCTTCCGCTCAGCCCGCGCCTCAAGGTCCACACATCGTGAAGTGCGTCAAGTTCGGCCGGGAGATGCCGGGCCTCGATCGCATTCCGTGGAAGGGCGCAATCGGCCAGCGGATTTACGACAACGTCTCCAAGGAAGCCTGGAAGCTGTGGGTGGAACATTCCAAGATGCTGATGAATGAGTTTCGCCTGAATCCTCTGGATCCGAAATCGCAACAGGTGATGGAAGAGCAGATGGAGACCTACTTCTTCGGCGAAGGTGCAAAACTGCCGGACAGTTACGTACCTCCCAAACACTAGGAAGCATCGCAAGCAGATCCCTGCCCGAGCGCGGCTTCAACTTCTGCGCACACTCCCGCGATCCGGCGCGAAATTCGCGCCGGAACCGAGGCGGTAGTGCGCTAAAATGAATTGCTTGCAAGAGAGGAGAATTAATCCCCGCATGAGCTCCGCAAAGAAAAATTCATTCGGCACGCGCACTGCCCTACGCGCCGGCAACGATTCCTGCGATATTTACCGCCTGAGCGTGCTGGAGCGCGCCGGAATCGGCAATATTTCGCGGCTGCCCTTTTCCCTGAAAGTCCTGCTGGAAAATTTGCTGCGCCACGAAGATGGCCAGTTCGTTTTTTCTGAAGACATTCATGCGCTCGCGGGCTGGGATCCTTCCAGCGCAGCGGGCGCGACGGAAAAAGAAATTTCCTTCATGCCCGCGCGCGTGCTGCTGCAGGATTTCACCGGCGTTCCCGCAGTCGTGGACTTGGCCGCGATGCGCGAAGCCATGCGGCACCTCGGCGGCAATCCCAAAAAAATCAATCCGCTGCTGCCCGCCGAACTGGTAATTGACCACTCCGTGCAAGTGGATAAATTCGGCGTCGAGGGCGCGTTCGCATTCAACGCCGAACTGGAAATGCAGCGCAACATCGAGCGCTACGCCTTTTTGCGCTGGGGCCAGAAGGGATTTCAGAATTTCAAAGTCGTCCCCCCGGACACCGGCATCTGCCACCAGGTGAATCTGGAATATCTGGCCCGCGTGGTTTTTAGCCAGCAGCAAGAAGGTACGCGCCTCGCGTTCCCCGATTCCCTCGTCGGCACCGATTCGCACACCACTATGGTGAACGGCCTCGGCGTCTTCGGCTGGGGCGTCGGCGGAATCGAAGCGGAAGCGGCCATGCTCGGCCAGCCACTATCCATGCTGATTCCCGCGGTGGTCGGCTTCAAATTGCACGGCCGCCTGCCCGAA
>Ga0209275_10001171_pt1 | contig 10656 bp, 4 predicted proteins | sample HubBroMetageREF2_FD_188344 | JGI IMG/M metagenome (GOLD analysis project Ga0209275, IMG submission 188344) | Reference soil microbial communities from the Hubbard Brook experimental Forest, New Hampshire, USA - Hubbard Brook CCASE Soil... | ecosystem: Environmental > Terrestrial > Soil >...
GGGCCATACCAGTTGAGCTGCGTAAACCTCGACCGCTGACAGAACGCCGATCACCAGACACGTCAGCACGGTTGCGAGCAGAATATTCCGCCGCGGATTCTCGGCCTCTTCCGAAAGTGTTGAAATGCCATCAAATCCAATGTAGGTCAGCACCGCGACGGACGTACCGCCCAGCACGGCTTTCGTATTCCACGTCTGTGGATCATAAAAAGGTCGAGTGAAGAATGCAGCCCCGTCGTGAGGATTTCCAAAAATGTATCGGGCCGCAGCCACGAAGAATATCGCGATGACCACGCCCATACCCGCTGCCAGTGCGGTGTTCACGCGAGCGGATGTCTTCACTCCCTGGATGTTCAAAGCGGTGAAGACCAGTGCGAAGAAAACGGCCCAGGCGCTATATGGCACTCCGGGAGCGAACACGTGAGCCTGCTGGCTGATCCAGATGATACAGATCATCGGATTCAGCAGGTAATCCATCACCATGCTCCATCCGGTAACGTAGCCGAGAGCAGGGTTGATCTCTTGTCCAACGTACGTAAAGGCCGAGCCCGCGCTGGGATAAGCCCGCGCCATGCGGCCGTAGCTGATGGCGGTGAACAGCATTGCCACCATCGCAATCAGAACGGTCGTGACCACGTGCCCGCGACCGCGGTCGCTGAGCACGCCGAACACAGACAGCGGCGCGACTGGCTGAATCACGATTACGCCGTAGAGGATCAGGTCCCAGAGAGTCAGAGTTCGCCGCAGACGCGCGGGAGTGCCAGCAGGAGTGGATGCCATGTGCGGGTATTGGATTACGACGTGGCGAAACTGTCAACCATTAAAACGATTTTCTCGCAGGTAGAAACACAAAGGGTCGGGCCAACAGCCTTTTAGCCGTGGCATTGCTATTGGTTGTAGAATTTGCCACCCAAGGTTTTGTCGCACCCGCCGCCGCGACTATTCTCCCAGAGCATTTGGATCAGCCAATTGTAGGTTCCGAAAGCCTGATTGTAGCCTTCCTGTCCAATCGTCCCTGTGACTGGGCCGTACTTCCAGGCGCATTTGTCCGCGTTCTCGTTGCCAGCCGAGTCATACCATGCGTTCAAGTCAGGATCGCTCACTGCTTCGGAGGCCTCGTGGGCCATGATTGAAGCCATACCATCGGCGCCGCTGTCGGCGTTCGGACTGATCGCCTGCATTTCGCAGGCCAGCGGGCAATGGTCGGGATTGCCCACAAACGCGTACTTGATGTCTGCTCCGCCGATGGAACTGCTGGTGTGCCAGCCACAATATTTGGTGCAAAAGCCTGAGCTCTCACCGACATCTGACGCTGTCAGCACAAAGTACAAACCACTAGCATCTTTCGGCAAAGCTCGGCTGCTGATTGTGCTATTAACGATAGTCCGAATGTCGTTGTCCGAAAGCTGTTTCCCCCGGCTGTAGTTATTGGTCGCGGACGCGAGTAGTGCAATGTTTCCGCTTGGAGCGCCGACGGTATCGCTGTAGGTCGTATTGATTTTGAAGTAGCTAGAGCCGCCGATACCCCGCGTTGCCCCGAAAAATGCGTCCATCAGGTTCACAGTAGTCTGGCTGTCCGACGGTTTGGGCCCGTTCGTCCAGTTGCCATACCAGATGAAATATACATTGACCGGGTTAGCATGCATCACGGGACCGCCGTGATAAGTGATGCCATTCGTCGACGCGGGCTTGCTGGCTGAAGTTCCCGCGTTGCTCGAAACCTTGCGCTCGACCCCCCACCCTTTGCCGGTCGGCGTCAGGTGAGTTGCATCGACGGCGATCTGCGCGCTCAGGTGCGCTACGCCGCCTAATACAATAATACTGGCCCATCCTTTTCGCATACTTCCTCCAATGGAATTCGCGTAAGCGAGACCTCGCGATTCGGATACTGACGTGGTTATACGTGGGCATCGGAACGGGAACAAATTACCGCGGGCTCAAAAGAGGGGTTACGGCGTGGTGCAGCTTTCCTTTATGGGACAAATCCAAAAATGGGATGAAACCAATGTATACGCGGGAGTCCCACCTGCCCAGAACGCAGAATGAACTATGCTAACCGACCTGCTCGACTCGCCTTTACGTCACTTTTCTGCTGGGTAATCGAACCGGTAACCTCGCGATTCATTCCCCGACATAAAGCGCGTGTTGTATTCGAGAATGTAGTTCATGTGGGCATCATCGAGTGGAAACGACTTGTCCGAAGGGTATGGATAGGCACCCATATCGCGGAAGGGAAGAGGATCGACGCTGGTGAAGTCGTAGGCGTAGAAATCCATGTCCTTCTCATAGCCGTTGGCTACGAAAAAGTAATCGCGTGACCATCCTTTGGGTAAAGCAGGGAGCCCAGAGGGATCGAAATCTAAAGCGACTTCATCGCCTGATCCAAAAACAACCAGCCGATCATCGAGCGAAGTGAGCAGCGGGAGGACATCGCCGTAGTGGGTATAAGTCCCGGCCGGACGCGTATAGGGTCCTGTGGGGCTGGACTTTTCGTAGACGTATGCGACGTTGCCGGGAGGCGTGCCCTCGATCTTCAGAGGAAATCCGTGGAACCGCAAATGGGCTTGAGCCAACGGAACGGTCGTAAGACGAACATCCTGATTTTGACTCGTCCGATCGATCACGATGCTGTTCCAATAGATCTGTAGGTTGGTCGAGATCCGGATGTGCCGAGTGCCTAGCGGCAGCTTGCCGGTCAAGTCGGCGGTCATGGTGCGCGGCCCGCCGGCGGGAAATCCCATATCGTCGATCACGCGAATCCATTTTCCCTTGGCATCGAGTGCCTCAACGTAAGGAGCGACGGACTCGACTCCGGCCTGTGACGCTGCGTACATGCTGTTCGCGGAGTAATATTCGACCTCGCCGTGAAGCAGCAACCAGAGCGGGCCGCCGTCGTAGGATTCGCCGAGATCGAGTTCGAGCTTGTGCAGCTTGGCAAAGCCGGCGAATTGGGTTAAGTCAAAATCGCCGAAGTACCGATGCGCCAGCAGGTCAGGAAGAACATTGTGGCCGTGCTCGTCGTGTGCCGCGGCTGGCGGACGCGCATCCCGGCTGATCACAACTTTAAAAGGAGGATACGGCGGGTTGCTGGCGAAGTATTCGTTGGGATAAACGTCGAGGTCGGCCGAATGATCTACGGCAATGACTTTGACCTGATCCAGATACACGGATTCTTCAAGAGGTTCCATGAAGCGAAAGCTGAGCTTGCCATCTTTTTCTCGAACGGCCTCGCTATCAATCTTGATGTACTCGGTTGGCCGCGGAATATCGCGTTGGCCGGGCCCGACCCAGTGTCCGACAACTCCCGCACCGAGCATGTCCCCGACCAACTCGTAACGTGTGCCGTCCCAAACAAAAAGGGTGGGGCAGGAACTTCCGCGACGGTCGATCTCCATGAACTTCTGTTCGCGATCGGCGGCGACTTCGACTTCGTCCTGCAGGACGCCCGTCGGCCAGAGCATGCGGACGACATCAGCTTGGGTCGCTTGTCCGAGGCCAACCGTCAGGTACGGCGAATTCTGTCCGAGATAACCAGACGATCCCGCGATCTCGAACTTCTGCCGAGTTCCTCCCGCGAAGATCTCGACTTTGGTTCCGATGGCGCTCTTGTTATCGGCAAGCCCTTTCAGATTGAGGCGCAGCCAGTGGTTCTTGTTGCCGCCTTCATTTCGCAGCAAGACAGCCGGACCATGATTCTGCGTGATGAGCAGGTCGGTAGCGCCATCGTCATCGTAGTCGCCAGTGATGATGGCGCGAGGATCTTTGAGCTGAATCTTGTCGAGGCCGACGTCGACGGTGACATCTTTGAATCCGTCCAGCCCGAGATTGCGGAACAGACGTACTTCGCCACGACCGTCGGCAGTTTCACCGACAGCGACCAAGTCGACCCAGCCGTCGTTGTCGTAGTCGATGGCCGCGACGCCCCACGCGCGAACCCAGTTGGCGACCGGAAGCGCGGTCGATTCGAAACTCTTACCTCGATTATTGCGCCAGAGCGTCAAAGCAGCCGTACCCGATTGACTGAAGGCAATGTCCATCCATCCGTCGTGATTAAAATCGAGAACTGCGACTCCCGCAGTTTCGGAAGCTATGGGAGACGACCAGAGGGCACGTTTAATGAATTTGCCTTCCCGAGGGTTTTCATAAATCAAGGTTCCCAGCAAACCCTGACTAGGTGTTCCACCACCCATCCCTGTCACGACAATGTCGACCGCGCGATCATTGTTGTAATCGGTACCGATAGCAGAATGATTCGGCGTGCCCCCCTGAAGTCCCACTGAATCAGTGAGGTCGGTAAACGTACCGTTGCCGTTGTTTCGCAGCATCACATCAGCGCCGTCCAGTTTTCTCGACACGGCCGTCCCCGGCTTTTCGGGAGCGCCAGTGACAAACAGGTCGAGATCGCCGTCGTGATCGTAGTCAATGAACGTCAACCCCGCGTCAAATCTTTCGATTTTGATTCCAGCAGCGTCCGTCACATTTTTCAACGTTCCATTCTTCTCGTTGTGGAGAAGAAGCACGCGCCCGTTCAAACTCACCGCCAGGTCGGTGAATCCGTCATTGTCATAGTCTCCGGCTGTGCAGTTAGTCGCATGCGACGTGGGATCGAGGCCCGCCTTCTTCGTTACATCTTCGAATTTGCCGTTGCCCAGATTGTGGTACAGCGACATTCCGCCTTCCTTACCATTATCGGGCAGAAAGACGTCGATGCGACCATCGTTGTCATAGTCGAGAAAGCACGCGCCTGGCCCGGCGTAAGAAGCAACATCCGTCACAGTCGATGATTTTGTCTTCAACCCAGCTTCGTCGGTGGCATCCACGAAGTGCACGTCACTCGCTGGTGGCACTTTGGCTGGGGCCGCAGGCGATTCTTCCGCGAGTGAATATTTCCCCTGCTCGCCATAGGCCAGGCTGATCGGCGAGCCCAGCTTGTTTTGCGTGATGTATTGGAACCTAGTCAGATGTTCGCGAGCGTGGGTGAGATCGGCGGATTGCTGGTAGGCTCGCGAAAGTCCGAATTCGGACGACGCGTGCAGCGGATTCAGCTTCAGCGCGTGCTGAAAAGCATCGATCGCTTCCGCGTATTGCTTGTCTTGCGCATAGGAGGCGCCGAGAAAATACCAGGTATCCGCGTCATTGGGATCAATTTCGGTGACCCGGCGGAACGCACCGACTGCGGCTTGCGGATTCCCTGAATTCTTTTCCAGCATACCGAGGTTGTACCAGGCATGGGAATCGTTGGGATTTTGTTTCACCGCCTGCTCAAGAATTTGCCGGGCCGGGTCGATTCGGCCAAGGTTGAGCAAGGCGATGCCTTGATTCATGGGAGCGATAGTTAACTTGGAGTCGAGTGCGGCAGCCTGTTCAAATTCCTTCAGCGCTTTTTCGAAAAGCTGCTGATTCATGTAGGCAGCGCCCAAATTGTTAAGACGAGCCGCATCGAGGGACTTGTCCGGCTGCGTAGGGGTGCCTTGGGGAGCGGCAACGATGGCAATCGTAGCCAGCATGACGCCGGCACAAACAAGTGAAACCGTCCTATGCATGCGAAGAAATAAGTTAACCACAAAGGACACGAAGGTAGGCTAAGGAAAATCGGTGGCGAGGGCCGGGGATTCAAAGTGTCACGGTACCCATGCAGGGTGTTCTACTTAGGTGCGGCAAGGATCCGAGGCTTGCTGTAGGCTTTATTCGCCACCACCCCCTTGCCCTCCTGAATCGTGACGGTTTGATTTCCGGTCACGCTTGATAGTTTGTCAATCTGCCCGCTCGGCCATGCGACTTCTATGGAATCGGCTTTGATTTTATCGCCGAGGCCAAACGTCAGCACCAGTTCGCTCTGCGACAAATAACTCGAGCCACTGTGAACCATCTGCCACTGCTGGTCTTTTCCAGAGGTCATTCGCACGATGGCTCCGATGCCATCGCGGTTCGACTTCGTGCCCACCAACTTTATACGCAAGCTGTGGTTTTCGCCGCCTTCGTTGCGAAACAGATACGCGCGGCCGCCGTTGGTGGTCAGCAGCACATCGAGTGCCCCGTCGTTATCAATGTCGGCGTAAGCCGCGCCACGAGCGACTTTCGGGCTGGCAAATGCAGACCCCAGCGACGCGGTTGCTTCCTGAAACTTACCACCGCCGAGATTACGAAAAACGTGCGGCGGCTCGGCGTAGCTCACGCGCTTTTGCACACGCTCGATTTCGCTTTCGATGTGTCCGTCGGCCATGAAAATGTCCGGCCAGCCGTCGTTGTCGTAGTCAAAGAAGAAACAGCCGAAGCCGAGTGTCACCAGAGTCGCGCGCCCGACCTCCGACTGCGGTGCCTCATCCACAAACAGGCCGTTGCCCTCGTTGTGATAGAGCGAAAGCATCTGGTTGGCGAAGTTCGTGATGATAAAACTGGGGCGGCCGGAACGATCGTAGTCAGCAGCATCCACGCCCATGCCCGCACGGGCCACGCCATCCTCGCTGAATGCGATTCCTGCAGAGACGGCTCTCTCTTCGAAGGTGCCGTCGTGCTTGTTCAGGTACAGCTTGTTTGGCTGCGTATCATTAGTCAGCAGAACGTCGGGCCAGCCATCTCCGTTGTAATCGACGATAGCGACGCCCAGGCTCTTCGAAGTTGGATCATAGAACTTGGCCTTCTGTGTCGCGTCCTCGAACTTTCCGTTGCCGAGGTTGTGCCACAGTCGCGCCGCCGAACCCTTGTAGGATTCCGGCGTGCAATAAGATTTGTGTGCGCCATCGAGAGTACAGTACAGATCGTTCTTTTCAGACCACTGCACGTAGTTCGCGATTACCAAATCCAATTTGCCATCGCGATCGTAATCCACCCACGCGGCGCTGGTCGAAAACTCATTCGGCCCCCACAATCCGGCCGCCTTCGTCACATCGGTAAACGTGCCATTGCCGTTGTTGTGGAACAAGTGGCTCTGGCCGAGAGCGCTGATGAAAATGTCGTCATAGCCGTCGTTGTCGTAATCTCCAACGGCGACGCCCATGCCGTACATGGAAATCGCGAGGCCAGCCTTGCGAGTCACGTCGGTAAACGTGCCGTCGTGGTTGTTGTGATAGAGCTTGAGCGTAGAATCGGTGCGCTTATGTCCTGGCCAATCCTCACTGTTTACCAGCAGAATGTCAGGCCAGCCGTCGTTGTCGTAATCGATGAAAGCGCAACCCGATCCCATGGTTTCGGGCAGATACTTCTTGCCGAATGCGCCGTTGATGTGATCGAAATGTATTCCGGCCTGCGTGGTGATGTCGCGAAGTTGGATCTGCTGGGCCAGTGGGGATGCGGCCATCAGCAAAAAGAACAAAGACACAATCGTCTTCCGCATCATCGTGAGGCCCCCGCGGAAATAGCCGAGCTTCGCTCGGTCGGACGGCCGGGGGCGGCCGCGTGGTTTGTCGCTCGGTCTGGCAGCGGGACAGAAACATGTTCGTGGATGGCCTGCCGCTCGTTGTTGTCCTCGGGATTCAGTTGGCGGTACGGGCCGGTGATGGCCTGTGAAGCTTCATCGGCTTTGAAGCGCAAATAACGCACCTCGTGCTCGTGGGCCTGCTTCTCGTCGCCAAGGCCTTTGTAGCAGAGCATCAGGTCATAATGCGCTTGCAAGTCTTCCGGATCGACCGCGAGAACAGATTGCAGCATGTTCATAGCATCCGTGTATTTGCGCTGGAGGAACAGAATGCGCCCCAGATCGTTAAGCGTCACGCGATCTCGTGGATACTGCGCGAGAACCCTCCGGAGATGGTCAGCCGCGTCATCGTAGCGGCCATCGCTGCGCAGAACTTTGGCGTAGAAGAAATGGGCCCGCGCCAGGTCTGGATTCAACGACAAGGCTTTCGTCAGCACAGTGCGAGCACGATCCATGTCACCTTCCTGTACGGCGGCGCGTCCGATGTTTACCCAGCCGTCAGGATTCTTGGGATCAATTTCCGTGATCTTCTCAAAGGCCGCTTGCGCGCCTTTCAGGTCGCCCTGCAGCAGCAGGCCAATGCCGTAATCGTTCCATCGCTGCCAGTCGGCCGCCTGCAGAATGGTCCTGGGTGCAGGCATAGGGGTGTTGTGGGGCGCTACGCTTAGGGTGACCTCGTCTTCCGCGAGCGCGACGATGGGAAGGTTCGGTACTTTTTCTTCCTTTGCCGATACTCCTTTTAGCGATCCTGCGAACGCGAACTTTCGATCATCATAATCAGGAGTGACATCGCCATTAGATTGTGCGTGATCGGGCACGCCGGCGAAGGAGAACTGCGTATTCCACCAAGTGAACTTCCGGTAGCAAAGCCGCGCGTGCAGTGTGATTTTATCGCCTGAGTTCTCGGGAATGTGTACGCGGTAGTGAACTGTGTCGGCCGCGCCCGGAGGAATTAAATGCACATACACCACGGCGCGGGTCGCCCATGCATTGCGTTTGTTGATACGATTGCCGTGCGCATCTACTTGCAGAGAGCGGTAGAAGTGCGCGCCTTTTTCCACCGGGCCTTTGCCATTGTCCTCGACGCTTCCACTCCAGAATATGGTTTGCCCCTTGTCGTCCGTCCCCTTGAGTTCCAGCCAGGTATCGTAGGCATCCACCGTGCCGCCCGGGAAGAAATGCCCGATTTTATTGGTACGGACCACAACATCGACGCGCGCTGTATCTCCTCTGCGGACGGTCGGCTGCGAGCGGTTCAACGGTGCGGTGACCGGAACGACCTCAGCTTCTTCCTCAGCAGTGATTTTCGTCTCTGCCTCTTCGCCGACCGCAAAAGTTGTCGAAAGATCCGACCGGTTGGCCGCTCCTGGCTTCACCTGCGCCCGCGCTGGAGAGAGCGCGAAAATATCCACGCTGAGAATTCCGCTCTTGAGAAAATCCTCAGTAATCCTTAGTTGCTCCACATCATCATTGGCGATGGGCAATGCCGTGTTCGCCGCAGGGAAACGATGCGAATGCACCTGACCGTCAATGTTGCCCTGATCGTTCGAACGAGTCAGCGGCATGTGACAATCGGCGCATTGCGCAGGCTTCGCCGGATAATAAAAAGACCGCGCCCCTTGTCCCGAAACGCCGCTGGCCTGCCAGTTGTCATACTCGTTAAACCCACGAATCCAGCGATAGTGGTTCACCGGAACGTCGAGATGCACCTTGTGGCAACTGGAGCAGAACTCCGCTGTCTGGTTCCGCATGAAGGGTTTTAGAAAAACGCGACGGTGCGGTTCGGGATTCAGCTTCACCAGGAAATCGTGCAACATGCGCTCAAGTGGATTCTTCGTCGCGGCTAGTTCATGCAGCTTAGGATATTCGAGATAAAAATCGCCTTGCCCCATGCTGCTCTTCACGTCCGCGATCGAATGACACATCATGCAGCCCAAGCCGGCTTGCGCTTCCGGACGATGCACGATTTGCTTGATTGGCGTATCCATCAAGCCGCTATAAAGCACGGCGGGATCGTGGCATCCGCCGCACCACTTCGAAGGCTTGGTGCCAATTGTGTCCTGCATGTACTCGATGCTTTTGCGGTACCACTGATTGTTGAACGAAGAGAAATGATGGGCCGAACTGAACCATTGATTGTAGATGTCCTCGTGGCAGCGCTTGCAGGAGTCAGATTCCATGAAGAACTTGCTGGGGATTTTCTGTCCGCCACGTACTTGGGCAGAGCTGGGAAAGAATGGCCCATCCGGACCATCACCTTCGCCGTTCATGCTGGAGGGCGGCATGGAGGGATTCTCGATGCGAGCTTGCTTTTGCCAGCGGGATTCACGCAAATAACGCGCACCAAGGCTGAGTCCCGCTAGTGCCAGCAGACATATTCCGCAGCGAATAATGGAGCCAGCAATTCCCGGCGCAAGCCAGCCGCGTTTTCCGGTCCACTCGGCGAATAGTATTCCCACCCCTGCGAGGGACAGAAACATGTGAACATAGAGAAGGTTCCAATCCACTCGTGGTGTTCCCGTCTTGATGAGAATCAGCCCCGCAACTCCGCCGATCGTGAGCATTAGCCAACCCAAACACGAGGCCACGGTTCCATCGCGCAGGAGGCGCACAAGAAAAATAGCCAGCAGAACAGTCGCGATCGCGCCCGCGACCGCGTGCAGCAAAACGATCGCCGCATAAAAGACATTTGGCTGAGGAAAGGCATAAAGATAGGCGGCCGAGACGAACAAGAATGCAATTAGCCCGAGCAAGGCGCTGGACGCGAAGGAGTTCTTGGATTGGGACGGATCTGCCATCAGACGTGCCCATCCCTGTGGCAGCGAGGGCAAGCCACAGGAAATTGAGTGAAAACAGGTTATCGTCTTTTCAGAGCGGGGAAATAGTATGAATCTATTAGCGCTTCACGCCAGCGATTGCGGAAGTCTTGAATCGCAGAGCTGGCGGAGAACCACGCGAGGTCGCCGAAGAAGAAAACTATTCTCGGTCAATTTCCGGTCTTTGCCATTCTCCGCGTTGCGCTTCGAGTTCGGCGGCCACCGCTAACACCAACTCTTCTTCCCACGGACGAGCGACGATCTGCACTCCAATAGGCAGACCTTCGTTCGATCGCCCGAACGGAACTGCCACAGCCGGAGTTCCGAGCAGATTAAACCATTCGGTGTAACTCCAGGCATCAAGATATTCCACGGTTTGGCCATCAATGTTCCAACTGCGTTCGCCATGACGAAAAGCCGGCACGG
>Ga0209275_10001173_pt1 | contig 10647 bp, 11 predicted proteins | sample HubBroMetageREF2_FD_188344 | JGI IMG/M metagenome (GOLD analysis project Ga0209275, IMG submission 188344) | Reference soil microbial communities from the Hubbard Brook experimental Forest, New Hampshire, USA - Hubbard Brook CCASE Soil... | ecosystem: Environmental > Terrestrial > Soil >...
CCATGCCGAACACGCCTTGCGTGGTGGGTTGCGGCATGACTGCTTTGTGCAAAGGAAAATTCGCAACGGCGCAGCATCTTGAAATCGCAAGCACGCTGTTCGGAGTCGTGGGCAGAACGGTCGTCGTCGACGAGAAGCTGATGGACGCCGTGACCGGGTTGTCCGCAAGCGGGCCGGCGTACATTTACATTATTTTGGAATCGCTCGCGGAAGCGGGCGTGAAAGTCGGCTTGCCTCGCGACGTGGCAACGCTGCTGGCTGCGCAAACCACATTAGGCGCGGCGACCGTGGTGCTCGAAACCGGCGAGCATCCGGCACAGCTCAAGGATACCGTGACCACTCCGGCCGGCTGCACCATCGACGGTATTCTGGAGCTAGAAGAAGGCAAATTGCGGGTCACCCTGATCAAAGCTGTAGTAAAGGCCGCGCAGCGAGCCAAAGAACTTGCGAACAGCTAGGCGGGCAAGGTAAGTGTCGTACCGATGGCGAGGAAAAGACCGAAGATTTACCAGCCTTGCAGAGTTCGGGGAGGATCAGGAGGCTGATCGAAGAGAGGAGTCTGCGGTCGTAGGCCGACGTTTGCGGCGTTTCCTGAGCCGGACGCCACGATAGACGACTCGCTGCCTGTAACGCGAGAGATAGTCTAGAGTTTGTTTCCAGGTAGCCAAGAATTTCTTGGCTTGATCACCCTCTTCTTCCACGTCGTAGTTAGTGCCCTTCCATTTGAAATGTGCGAACTCATTGCGGAGGTCCATCAGCCGCATCAGCTTCTTAAAATGGTCATCCTTGATCGCCGGTGCGCGGAGAAGTTTCAGAAGCCACGTACACTTCGCGCGAACGGACGCGTCTCTGATGACTTGGGCAGCATCCTCCCGGTTCAAATTCCTTCTCTTGCAAAGGGCGGAGATGACATCATTTAGCCAGTGCTCGCACGCAGTGGCATAGAGCAGGATCGCAATTTCGTGCAGGTCTTGGTCCTCACATCTGCGTGCTTCTTTCGTCAGCGTCGGCGTGCGATCTGTCGTTATTAAGACAATCGGCGCATCATTCTTCCGGAGGAGTTGCTGATATTGTCTTCGAAGTTGTTTTCGCAGCTTCGTTCGAGCCTCTTCTTCGTTTAAACCTGTGGGATCGAACAACCCCTCCGCCACCATGCCTCTTACTACCGCCTCCTGCGCGATCCTCCGGGCTTGGGCATCCTCAGACCTTGCCTTCCCTTCGTCTCTGTCGCTCTTATCTTTGCCTTCCGTTTTCATTTGTTCTTTCTCGAGAATATTCTACGCTGGAGGCTAACTGCCCGACGAGGTGATCTGTGCGAGCGACCATCTACATCGGCGTGATCTCCGACACTCATGGCCTGCTGCGTCCTGAATCTCTCGCAGCATTGCAAGGATCCGATTACATCATTCATGCCGGTGATATCGGAGATCCCGTAATTCTAGACAAGCTGGAAGAGGTAGCGCCCGTGACTGCCGTGCGCGGCAACGTTGACCACGGCGCATGGACACGGAAAATCCCTGCCACCAATGTTCTTGAGATCGGCGAAATATCCATCTACGTTCTGCACAGCATTCAAGATCTCGACCTGAAACCGGAAGCCTCGAAATTCGCAGTCGTCGTCTGCGGGCACAGCCACGTGCCCAAGCAGGAACGGAAAAACGGCGTACTCTACTTCAATCCCGGAAGCGCGGGGCCAAGACGCTTCAAGCTACCGGTAAGTGTGGGACGTATGACCATCGAAGACGGCAGAATCGATTCCAAGATTCTTCTGCTCGAAAAAACCACGTAGGCCCGGGCGTCCCCCGTCCGGGCGGTGGCGAAGCTCACAGGGTTTCGAGTCGGCTACAATCCCACTAGTGTCCATCGATTTTCAGATCGAGGCTCGCTCCGGCCCAGCCCGCGCCGGCCGCCTGATCACGCCTCACGGAGAAGTCGAAACCCCAGTTTTTATGCCGGTGGGAACACTGGCCTCAGTCAAGGGTGTTCCGCAAGACGTTCTTGAAGAACTAGGCGTCCAAATACTTCTGGGAAACACCTATCACCTCTACCTGAGACCCGGAATCGGACAAGTCCGAAAGTTGGGCGGACTGCATCGCTTCATGGCGTGGCCGCGGGCGATTCTTACCGACTCTGGCGGCTTCCAGGTTTTCAGCCTGACCGATCTGCGCAAAGTCACAGAGGAGGGCGTGACGTTCCGTTCGCATCTGGATGGGTCTTCGCATTTCTTCAGCCCAGAGAGCGCGATGGACGCGCAAATCGGCCTGGGTGCGGACATAATCATGGCGTTTGATGAATGCACCGAATACCCGGCGGATCGCGAGCGGATGCGGGCGTCGATGGAGCTGACGTTACGCTGGGCTGAGAGAAGCAAGAGGCATTTCGAGGAGCACAAGAGTGACGTCCCCTGGGCCAACAATCACGTAGCCCCGGACGCCACGTCCGGGGAGCGGGCGACGCGAGACTATGTCAACGAACATCGTCGAAGCTACGCGGGCGAGGGCGCCCGCTCCACACACGCAACTGCCGAGCTTTGCTCGGCGGGGCAGACGAGGACGTCCGCCCCTACGCGTTCCGAGGCTACTCAGGCCCTCTTTGGCATCGTGCAGGGTGGGATGGATTTTCACTTACGAAAGGAATCCGCCGAGCGGACCATCGAAATCGGCTTCCCCGGCTATGCCATCGGAGGTCTCAGCGTGGGCGAACCGCGCGCCCTCACCCGTGAGGTCGTCGAGTCCACTCTCGAACACTTGCCCGCGGACAAGCCCCGCTACTTAATGGGTGTCGGCACGCCCGAGGAAATCGTCGAATACGCCAATCTCGGTATCGACATGATGGATTGCGTGCTGCCTACACGTGCCGCCCGGCATGGATTGCTATTTACGTCCGCGGGCAAAATCTCGATCAAGCAGGCTCGATACGCGGGCGACGAAGCCCCGCTCGACCCAAATTGTGCCTGCCGGGTGTGCCGGCGGTACTCCCGAGCCTACTTGCGGCATCTTTATGCTTCGAACGAGGTTTTGGCCCAGGTCTTAAATACCGTCCACAATCTGAGCTTCTACCTTGACACTATGCGAGCGGTGCGTCATTCTATTTTACTTGGGAAAGAGACTGGTTCTTCGTGTGTCCAGTCTCGACCGAAACCATAGCTCGGCATCCCCGGTTCGTGTCCGAAGCTGAAGGAATCTCCGGCCTCATAGCGCGAGAACTCCAGCGGTAAAATTGCAAACGGCGATTGCGCCCGCAGGCGTAGTTCCGGATTATTTGGTAACAACGGATTTCTAGTCTTCTTATGAGTGTTCAGCAATTATTGGCCGTACAACTAGGCGGTGGTTCGGCAGGATGGCTGGGGTTTGCCCCGCTCATCTTCATTTTCGCCATTTTCTATTTCCTGCTTATCATGCCGCAGCAGCGGCGCCAGAAGAAGTGGCAGGCCATGCTGAACGACTTGAAAACCGGGGACAAGGTGGTAACCACCGGAGGCCTGCGAGGCACGATCGTTGCGCTGAAGGATGAGTACATCCACCTCCGGGTTCCTCCCGACAACTTGCGGCTCGAAGTAACCCGGGGCTCGGTGGCGTCGGTTACTACCGCTGACGACGCGGCGAAGTGAAACTTGGGATTTTAAATTTGAGGCAGTTGGAAGTCATTTTTCATGAATAAGAACTTAGGCTGGAAACTTATCGTCATTGTCGCCACGCTGTTGTTCTTCGTGTTCGGCATTTTCGGACCGCCGGACAATTGGTCGGGCGGACCCCTCACTGCATTGCAGAACCGCATTCACCTCGGACTCGACCTGAAGGGCGGCACTCACCTGATCCTGCAAGTGCAGGTGAATGATGCCGTCAATGTAGATTCGGACAACGCGGTCGAACGTCTGAAGGCTGATTTGCGGGCTCGCAAGATCAACTACACCGAGATCAGCAAACCCGATGCGGCCAATAATCCCGACAAGATTGTGCTGAAAGGTGTGCCTCCGGAGTCCCGGTCGGACTTGCTCACCATCGTGCAGGATCGCCTTCCCGAATACCAACTGACCTCGGGCGCGGATAACACATGGACTGTTTCCATGAAGCCGCAGGCCCTGGCCGACCTGAAAAACCGCGCCGTCACCCAGGCGATTGAAACCATCCGAAACCGCATTGACCAGTTGGGTGTGAGCGAACCCATCATCGAAGAGCACGGGCTGGGGCAATATCAGATCCTGGTGCAATTGCCCGGCGTGGACGACCCTGCGCGGGTGAAGGACATCATGCAGTCCACCGCCATGCTTGAGATCCGCCAATCATTCGGCGGTCCTTACCCCAGCGAGCAGGCAGCCTTGCAAGATAAAGGCGGAGTCTTGCCGCCGGATCAGGTGTTGGTTCCCGGCGGGCACAGCATGGGATCGACCGATGGCGGGCAGACCTGGTACCTGATTTCGCGCGCATCGGCAGTGACCGGTCGCGACCTGCGAACCGCGGACCAGTCCCGGGACGAGAACGGGCAGCCTTCGGTTAGTTTCACTCTGACAGGCGAGGGTGGTCGTCGTTTCGCCAGCTTCACCGGCGCTCACGTCGGCGACAATCTCGCCGTCGTGCTCGACAACAAGGTGCAGGAAGTCGCGGTTATCAAAGACCAGATCCACGATCAGGGCGTAATCAATGGGCGCTTCACCGAGCAGCAAGCGAAAGATCTCTCTATGACGCTGCGCTCGGGCGCGTTGCCTGCGGGCATTAAATATCTTGAGGAGCGCACCGTGGGTCCGTCGCTGGGTAGCGATTCGATCCGCGCCGGTGTGACTGCAGCAGTGATTGGCATGTTAGCGGTGCTGATCTTCATGCTGGTCTATTATCATGCGGCCGGAATCAACGCGGACATCGCCCTGATTCTGAACTTGATCATTCTCCTCGGATTCCTTGGTTTCAGCGGCGCGACCCTCACCCTGCCGGGCATCGCAGGAGTCATATTAACCGTCGGTATGGGCGTAGACTCGAATGTACTGATTTTTGAGCGCATCCGTGAGGAACTGCGCAATGGGAAGACGCCGCCATCAGCGGTGGAACAGGGCTTCGGCCATGCCTGGATCACGATCGTAGACACGCACGTCACCACGATTGTGTCGGCGATCATTTTGTTCCTCTTCGGTACTGGCCCAGTGAAGGGTTTCGCAGTCACGTTGAGTTTTGGTCTGTTCGCGAATTTGTTCACTGCTGTATTCGTGTCCCGCGTGATCTTCGACTGGTTGCTGAGTCGCAAGCAGCGCGGTGAAGCGTTGAGCATCGGGTAGTTGCATTCGTGGGGACAGCCGCCCTCGGCTGTCCAGGCGAGCGCGAGCTCGCTGTTGCGGTCGGGCGATATTGAGAACGTAAAAAGAGGTTAAGCGGCGTGGAATTTTTTCGCAATCCAAACATAGATTTCCTCGGTAAGAAGTGGTATTTCCTCGCTTTCTCGCTGGTCTTCAGCGTGGCTGGCATTTTTTCCATGTTGTTCTGGCACGGGATTCCCTACGGCGTCGATTTTCGCGGCGGCACCCTGGTCTATGTGAAGTTCGCTCAGGCGCCCGATAACAATGCGATCCGCGCCTCAATGGACCGCGCTGGCCTCCACAATGCCCGGATCCAAAGCTACGGTTCCCCGGGCAGCAACGAAGTCCTGATTGATGTCTCCGAGCAGGAAACCAGTGAGCAGGCTCTCGACCGGAGCAAGACTCAAATCATCAATGCCTTGGAATCGAATGCGCCTGCCGATAAGCAGGATCTGAACAACACGGGTTTCCTCACCATCAAGAACTATCTGATGCAGAAGGATCCGCTCCACCTGGGCACGGATGCAGAACAGCGATATACCGCTCAGGCTCAGGCCATCGTCAACTACCGGGACAAGGTGAAAGATGGCGTGCTGCATTCGCTGGACGAACTGAAGGCTGCGGCTGATCCCGCAGTGGTGGCCTCCCTGTCGGATGGCTTCTTCCTTTCCAATTTTGGCGTCCGGAATGTGGAGATCGTTGGCCCGCAGGTGGGAGCGCAGTTGCGTAAACAGGCATTGCTAGCCACGGCCTACTCACTGGCCGGAATGTTGGTGTATCTGGCCTTCCGCTTTGAATGGATCTACGGCGTGGCCGCAGTCATAACGGTGTTCCACGACACATTGATCACGGTGGGCGCATTTTCTCTGATGAACAAAGAGATATCGCTCACCGTAATCGCCGCCATCCTGACCCTGATCGGTTATTCCAACAACGACACCATCGTTGTTTTCGACCGCATCCGGGAAAACCTGAAGCTGATGCGGCGGGAGAAGCTCTCGGACATCGTCAACCGCAGCATCAACCAGACTCTGAGCCGGACCATCTTGACAGCGGGTTTAACCTTCCTCACAGTCTTGGCGCTATATCTGTTTGGTGGCGAAGTGCTGAAGGGCTTCTCTTTGGCTCTCGTAATCGGCATCTTGATCGGAACCTATTCGTCGATCGCGATTGCCGCTCCGATTCTGGTGGCCTATCAGGATTGGCGCTCAGGCCGCGGCAAACCGCCGGTTATGGTCCCGGTTGGCAAGGAAGCAATCCGGCGGGAAAAAGTTAAGGCAAAGGCCTAAGCCAGTTTCAGCTTGGCGTGACATGTTTAAGTTTGTGATTGATGGGGATTTGAGGTAGTATCGTCCGGTTTTCCATTTGGTCGCCGCGCGACATGCATACTGGGAGCAAACAGGGGGCAAGCGGTGTCTAAAGAGTAGTTAGGATCCGCTGTAGGAGAAACCGTATGTTTGAAGACAGCCTGATAGAGTCGGGTGGGAAGCTCAAGACGAAGAGGGGAGTTTGGACGATCTTCTCGTTCATCCTCGAGTTCATCCTGGTCGGGATACTGGTACTAATCCCGCTGCTGTTCACCGAAGCTCTACCCAAAACCCAGTTAATGACGTTCCTGGTCGCGCCCCCACCGCCTCCGCCGCCTCCGCCACCGCCGGCCGCCCCCATCAAGATTGTGAAGCAGGTGCAAACCGATATCGTCAACGGGCAGTTGCGCACGCCCACCAAGATTCCCGAGAAAGTGCAAATGATTAAGGAAGATGAAGCGCCACCGCCAGTGATGTCAGCCGGCGTAGTGGGCGGCGTTCCCGGTGGCATCCCCGGGGGAGCGATGAATGGCGTCATCGGCGGCATTGTCAGTTCCACGCCCGTAGCCGTGCCTAAGATTGCCACACCGCAGCGTGTGCGGGTATCCCAAGGTGTGACCCAGGGACTCTTGATCCGCAAGATACAGCCGAACTATCCACCCCTTGCCCGGCAAGCGCGCATCCAAGGAAGTGTGCTTCTGCAAGCTGAGATCAGCAAAGACGGCACCATTGAGAATCTGCATCTCATCAGCGGCCATCCCATGCTCGCGCCCGCTGCCATCGAAGCCGTGAAGCAGTGGAAGTACAAGCCGTATATTCTCAACGGCGAACCGGTCGAGGTGGAAACGCAGATTACGGTGAACTTTACCCTTTCAGGGGGATAGCTGTAGAGAAGTATGAAGTGGCATGGGCAGACGGAGACTTTAAACCCCGCCCGGCGAAGTGTACACTTGCATTCCCGCACGATAAGTAAGATTTTTAGCCGTTTGAAACGGTTTAACCAGTTCCGAGGAGGGAGAAGCAACTCATGTTCGTCGCCAATATAGCTGTACATACCCTTAGCCACATGACCACTACTGCCATCTGGCTTTTTCAGGATCAAGGTGCGGTGGGGTTTGACCCGATTTCGCTATGGAAGCAGATGGGCATCCTGGCGAAAATCGTCGTGGTAATCCTGTTCATCATGTCCGGCTGGTCCATCGGCGTGATGATCGACCGTGCCATGGCATTCAACGCGGCACGCAAGCAGTCGCGGGCGTTCGCTCCTGCAGTCGCGGGCGCGCTCCGCGATGGCAAGATCGATGAAGCCATCAAAGTTGCCGAGCGCAATAAGAAGAGCCATCTGGCCAAGGTTGTCACCGCCGGCCTGATGGAGTTCCGTGCTCACCAGGAAAGTGGAGAGATTCCGGGCGAGACCATTGAGGCTTCCAAGCGCGCACTGGAGCGCACCGAAGCCATCGTCCACGCTGAACTGAAACGCGGACTCGGCGGTCTGGCCACCATCGGTTCAACCGCGCCCTTCGTGGGACTGTTCGGCACGGTGGTCGGTATTCTGAATGCCTTCCGTGAAATTGCCACCAGCAAGACCACCGGTCTGGGGGCAGTCGCGGGCGGTATTTCGGAAGCGCTCGTGACCACGGCTGTCGGATTGTTCGTCGCTATCCCTGCCGTTATGATGTTCAACTATCTAACCGGCCGCGTGGAAGCGTTCGACGTGGAGATGGACAACTCCTCGAGCGAACTCATCGATTACTTCCTGAAGCGCCGAGGCGTCGCCCGCCGGCCCTAGTTCTGAAGCAGGGCATGGTGGACTAGAGTTGCTCATCCGGCGTCGGGCACTTGCCTGGCGCCGGAAACCTCCCGGCTGAACTGAACTTCAGAAATCAGGACGCGGAGGAGATTGGATCCGTTATGGCAATTTCAAAGCGAAACGAAGGTGCCAAGGTCAACTCGAACATCAACGTCACCCCCATGGTGGATGTGATGCTCGTGCTGTTGATCATTTTCATGGTGATCACTCCCATGTTGCAGAACGGCGTGAGCGTGGACCTGGCCCAAGTGAACAATCCGGAGCGCATGCCGGACGCCGAAAAAGAAGACGCCATGGTGGTTTCGGTCATGCGCGATGGCACAGTTTATTTCAGAAGCGATAAGATTCCGGTGGACCAGCTCACGCAAAAGGTGAAAGATCGCCTCGCCAGCCAGCAGGACAAGAGAGTCTACGTAAAGGCGGACGCCCGCGCCAAGTTTGGCGCCGTGGTGGCCGTTGTGGACAATGTCCGCTCTGCCGGCGTAGATCAGTTGGGTCTGTTGACCGACCAGAAAAAGACTGGTCATGGAGCTCCACCACCCCCGCCTGCTGGCGGACAATAAGAGCATTCGGAGGATATCTCTATGAGTATGGCAGTTGGCTCCGGCGGCGGGCAGAACGCGGACATGAACGTGACTCCGCTTATCGACGTGCTACTTGTGTTGATTATTATTTTCATGGTCATCAACCCTCCTCAACCCAAAGGACTGGACGCTCTTGTGCCCCAGCCGCCACCGCCGAACGCACCCAAGAACAACACCCCCGATCGAACGATTGTGGTTCAGTTGATCGATCGCGGAGCTGGCCAGGAGCCAGGCGTAAAGATCAACCAGGAAGACACGACTTGGGACGGTTTACAGGGACGTCTGACCGATATTTTCAAGACACGCGCCGAAAAGGTGATGTTCGTCAAAGGTGATGACAATGTTCCATTCGCCGACGTCGCGACTGTAATCGACATCGCACACGCGGCAGGCGTGGACAAGGTTGGTCTGATTACCGCCAAGATCGAAGCCGGAGGCTAGGCTCGAAGGCGGCAAGTTCATTTTCAGAAGACAGTCGGCACGAAGTACGAAACAAAGCTCTACATGCGTCTGCTGGGTTATTATTCGAAACCGGCTGCGCCAGAGGCAGTCCTGCGTTGGTTCAAGTTTCGTCATAGATCCCGGGGATTCCTGGCGAGGAGACTAATAAGGCAATGAAAACAAGCGTGCGAGTGCTGGCGCTCATGGCGGTCGGCTCACTGTTGCTATCTGCCGCTGGCTGCGACAAACTGCGGGCGCGTGACCAGCTCAACAAGGGAGTTGGGTCCTACAAGAGTGCCCGCTATGAAGAGGCCATAAGCCATTTCCAGCAAGCGGTCACGCTAGATCCCGCTTTGGTGAACGCCCGCCTTTATCTGGCGACGGCTCTGGCAAACCAGTACATCCCGGGCGTGGACACAGAAGACAACAACCGCATCGGCCAGCAGGCGATCGAGGAATACGAAAAGGTTCTGGCAGCGAATCCGAGCCGCGATCAGAAGATCACCAGCCTCAAGGGAATTGCCTCTCTCTACTTCAATATGAAGAAGCTGGACCAGGCCAAGCAAGCGAACCTCAAAGTAGCAGAGGCCGATCCCTCGGATCCCGATTCGTACTACTCGATCGGCGTGGTGGACTGGACCCAGACTTATCAACCGCGCATGGAAGAACGCGCCAAGCTGGGCATGAAGCCGGACGAGCCCTTGAATGCCAAGGATAAGAACCAAAAGAAAGTCTGCGACGAGCTCAAGCAAAAGAACTCTGCCAACATTCAAGAGGGTATCAACGCGCTGAATAAGGCGCTGGAGTTGCGTCCGGACTACGACGACGCTATGGCGTACCTGAACTTGATGTACCGCGAAAAAGCGGACGTCGAATGCGATGATCCCTCGCAGCGCGCTGCGGATCTGAAGACGGCGGACGAATGGGTCGACAAGACCATGGCCGCTAAAAGGGCGAAAGCCGAAAAGCAGGCTGCAGCCCCGGGCGGAATCAGCCTGGATCAACCGAAGTAAGATCAACCTAAGTAAGATTGGCCTACATAAATTAGTTTAAGTAAGAATCTCTGGTGAATCTGCTTTTTGGGCCCTGGCACTGGCATCGCCGCTTAACGTTCCCGTTCATGCCCGTCACATCGTCTGCGAGGTCGATCGGCGGCCTGGTAAATAAGCAACTGGCGTAGGAAATCCCTCATCCATTAGGCTGCGGCCCTATGTACGTGTT
>Ga0209275_10001174_pt1 | contig 10644 bp, 9 predicted proteins | sample HubBroMetageREF2_FD_188344 | JGI IMG/M metagenome (GOLD analysis project Ga0209275, IMG submission 188344) | Reference soil microbial communities from the Hubbard Brook experimental Forest, New Hampshire, USA - Hubbard Brook CCASE Soil... | ecosystem: Environmental > Terrestrial > Soil >...
GCTCACCCTGAGCAAACAGTTCCGCCGGCAAACTCCGTAGAGACATTGCTGGCAACGTCTTCTAGCTCGAGGGACGCTCCCCGTTGCAAGAAAACACAGACGTAACTCGTTTTACAATAGAGGTAGCGGAAGTGCCGTATGGAATCCAATCTTCAGCCAAGCCAGCCCAGAGCCACTTTCAGCGGCGTAACTGGTTTGATCGTTGCCGTCGCCGTGGTGGCAATTCTTCTGATTGCGTTTCCCGCCTACCGCTGGTTTTTCCTGATCAGTCTTGGCATTGGGCTGATTGTAGCGGCGATTCTTTTTCTGTGGCATAAGTTCAGGCCCATCCGGGAAGAAGATGTCGACAACAAACGGCCGCTTGGATTGGGATAGATTCGCGTCCACTTGCGCTTTTCCCTATCGAACCCGCACACTGTTTCATGCGCGTTTTGGCTCGATTCATGATGTCCGCGACGGACGCCGGCCACTTCCCTGCTCCCGTGCTTCCCGAAATCGCTTTCCTGGGACGATCGAACGTGGGTAAGTCGAGTGTGATCAATTCGCTGGTCGGGGCCAAGTTGGCCAAGACCAGTTCGACTCCCGGCCGAACGCGCAGCATCAACTTTTTCGAGCTGCGCTGGCCGGGGAAACCGCAGCCCGAGCTGATCTTCACCGATCTGCCGGGCTATGGATACGCCAAAATCTCGCGCGAAATTTCAAGCCAGTGGCCCACCTTTATCGAGCCCTACCTGCTGCATCGCCCCGTGCTCGCGCTGTGCTTGGTTTTGGTGGATGTGAGCGTACCTCCGCAGCAAAGCGACCGGCAGTTACTGGACTTTCTGATCTCGACTGGCCGGCCGTTCTTGATCGTTGGCACGAAAAGTGATCGGCTGTCGGGAAACCAACTGCGCAATTCTCTACAGACGCTCACGGGAGAATTTCCGCAAGCTCGGATTGTTCCCTTCTCTGCCAAAAGCGCTGCTGGCCACGAAGAGCTGTGGAAAGAGATTCGGACAGCAGTCGAGGACCACCGCGCCTGAATCCGTTATGATCTAGCAATCCATGTCTATTTATCTGATCACGGGAATTGCTGGGTTCATCGGGTCGTCGCTGGCGCGTGCGATTTTGGCCCAGGGCGATGACGTGCGCGGCATCGACAATTTTTCGACCGGAAAGCGCGGCAACATCGCCGAACTGCTGGATCGGATTGATGTGCGCGAAGCCGACTTGCTCGACCTTGAGGCAATGCAGTCTGCTTGCAGGGGTGTCGATTATGTTCTGCACCAGGCCGCGATTCCCTCCGTCCCCAGGTCCGTGCTGAATCCCTTGGAGAGCAACCGGGCGAACGTCGACGGCACCGTGAATGTGCTGGTAGCGGCTCGTGATGCGAAAGTGAAGCGGGTGATTTACGCCGCATCGTCTTCGGCTTACGGTGACACTCCCACGCTGCCCAAGCGCGAAGACATGTCTCCCAACCCGATTTCGCCATATGCAGTGGCGAAGCTGGCCAGCGAATATTACATGGCATCGTTTTTTCGCTGCTACGGCCTGGAGACAGTGGCTCTGCGCTATTTCAATATTTTTGGGCCGCGCCAGGATCCCACCTCTCAGTACTCCGGCGTGCTGGCCAGATTCATTACCCAAATGCTCAAGGGTGAGCAGCCGACGATCTATGGCGATGGTTCGCAAAGCCGCGACTTCACTTACGTCGACAATGTTGTTCATGCGAATTTGTTGGCATGTAAAGCGCCTGCGAACGAAGTCGCCGGAAAAGTATTCAACGTGGCCACTGGCACACGCATTGATCTCAATGAAATGTTCGGCGCCCTCAAGAAACTCACTGGCTATCCCGGCGAAGTGAAGCATGGTCCGGATCGCGCGGGCGATGTGAAGCACTCTCTAGCCGATCTGTCGCGGTCAGAGAAGCATCTGGGATACAAGCCGCAAGTTAACTTTGAAGAAGGCCTGCGCCGCACCGTCGATTGGTACCGGTCTCAGGAACAATCAGCCAGAGCATGAAGCAGGCTACGGGCTGCAGGCTTCCGTACGAACATAGATCTGGAGCCTGTCACCTAAAGCCCGAAGCCTGGCGCCCGAAGCCTAGCCCGCCATTACCTTCGTTATCTGTGGCCGAGTTACGCGCCCGGCTACAGTTGCCATATGACACTCTCGTCTATGGTGGTCTCTCGCGATTGGGCTGAAGTCAGCGTGTTGGAGTGCATCCTCGGCGGCTTGCACATCGGAGTGGATGTCGAACCGGAACCAGTAAAGGCTCGCGCCAAACTGGCCAAATCAAAAATCGATGCCTTGATCGTAGACTGCGATCTCGATGGAACAACCAGCTTCCTGCGCGGCTTGGGCACAGGATTGAACGCGGTTCCACTTGTCATCGTGAGCGGTTCCAACGGGCACACTAATTTGCAGGACACGGGCGCTACCTTTGCTTTCAAAAAGCCCATCTCGGTGGAGCAGGCAGTGCGCACGCTTTCCGCCGCGCGCAACATGATCCTCGACGGCAGGCTTCGCTACAACCGTCACGCTCTGGATCTGACAGTATCCGTCGCCTACGGACCCAAAAAGAAGACCGAGGCTCATCTGATGAACCTCAGCCAGGGCGGCGTCGGCATCCGCCTGCCTCGCGCGATTGCTCTACCCGGCGCGGTGCGAGTGAGCTTTCAGCTTCCAGAAAGCGAGATTCGGCTAAAAGTTCAAGGCGAAGTTGCCTGGATCGACAAGATGGGCAACGCCGGAATCCGCTTCCTGGAGATGAGCCCAAGCGTAAAGCGCGACTTGCACCTCTGGCTGGCCCAGCAGTACCTCTCGCATTGAGAGCGGTCGAGTAGTTCCTTTCACAAAATATCGAACTGGACAGGCAGGTTCTTCGGTCTTCGGGCTTCACCCGTCAGCGAGGCCCGAGAGCGATTCGGCTCGCAGACAGTTCGGCGAGCCGAATGACGAACAAGACAGAGCAAGGTCCCCAGAGCGGGAGCGGCACAAATCCAATCATTGCTTAATGCGATGGCGTCAGTTTGGCGCTGCGAGCCAAATACAGAGATCCTTCGCTACGCTCAGGATGACAACACGCCGGTATCGGGGTGACACCGTGACGCACGCACTAGGACGCCCGCGCCCACACTAGCGGAATCTGGCCTGGTCTTCTTCCTCGCCGTAAATCCCATTGCCCAATTCGAGGCAGGCCATCCTGGCCAGGTGTTCTCCGGGCGTGCTGCTGAACCAGAAGGCAAACAGGAACCAGTACATTGCCCCGAAGACGGCCGCGACGGCGATGGCGAGAGGAATCGTGATCAGCCATGTGGGGAGAACGTCGGTCATGATCATGGACATCACAGCGAATAGCAGGACGGCGCATACCAGGATCAGTCCATCCAGCATTTTCGCCAGCGCGCGCAGCGAAATTGGAATCGGACACCAATGCAGCCGCACGTGATGCGGAAAACTCGTCGAAGCGGTGGTAAGCGGGACAACCGGCGGAGCAGTCGACGGCTCAAGCCGAATAGCTGGCCGCGGCGCAGCGGAAAACAGCAACTCGGTTGCGCCCTCGGCGCGATTGCCTTCCACCGCCATCGACTCGCTCGGCGAAAACAAATAAGCGTTTGAAAGAATTTGAACAAAAATCCATTCCTTCAGCGAGCGCTGCGACCGCTCCGGCAGATCGACGAATTGCACTCCTGCCTGTCCCCAGGCGTCGGTCCAGGCAATTCGGCCGACGGCTTCAATGCGCACTCGCGGCGCCGGCAACTCGAAGCGAAGTTGAACCTGTTGATCAGGACTCAGCGGAGAGACGGTTTGCATGGCAATCCCGAATTCGCTGAGATCGCGCAGGATGGCTCCGCTCGCGGCATCCAGATTGACGTGCGATAAAGTGCGAATTTTCTGCCGGTAAGGGCGCGACCGACTGCGTCCGATGACCGCAGCTTTCGGGGATTCCGTCAGATTCGGCCGCCCGTTCATAAACTAAATCTTAGCCTTGCAGCGAAAGCCGCCTCAGTAACCGCAGTGGTTCCAGTCCTCGGAAACGCAGGGTCACGAAGCAGTGCGGTCGATGGCGGGCTGGGTTTCGGGATGAACTTCTGCGGTTCGAGCCCGATCCTGCGCAACTAGTTTAGTGAGATCGTAACTGTACGGTCCATACGCGCGGAAGGCCTGCTCATCAAACAAGCGCTTGATGCCACAACCCAGGCAGACCTGATAGGAATGATCCTGAAAACGCACCGGCCAACTCATCTTGCTATGCCAGCAACCGCGGAAGATTACGACTCCAGCCGCTCCCAGCCCCGTCGCAACCACACCCAGAGGCCACAACCAACCCGACTTCTTTTTCACTTCACTCACCTGCCACAACCTGTAAGTCCTTCTAACTGCTAAGGATATGCCCAATTCGCGGAGCGCGCAATGATTTTCGGAAAGCTATGAATCGGAAAGGTTTCGACGGCTTACCAAAGAACATGCCGCAAGTGCTTACCTTCGTTCCCCCGAAAATATTGCGATTCCCGCGAAACCCTTGTAACTTACGAGTAATGCCTCGGCCGAGGGTGAGGGGACTCGCAAGGACCAACTTCGCGCAAATAAGCTGAGTTGAAAAACTAGTTCTCCCCTTAAAGAGCGACCGTCAGGGAAACGTGCAAGACTGACGATCCCGAAACAAAGTTTTCCGCCACTTCATGAGTGCGAGTGTGAACAACGCGGGCCTGGAACTGCTCAAGGAAGAACCCGCACCTGTTCCCGCACCAACTCGAATCCCATCCCCAACCGACAGCATGGGCCACGAAGCTTTGCAGGCTCTCCTGGCTTTTGCCGCCCTGCACGAAGAAGTGCGTACCCGGCGGGCAAAGCAATTGGGCACCGACGCGCGTTCGAGCGCAGAGGATGATTGGCAGGTCGAACATTTTCTCCTGGATGAAGTGCTGCAATTGGTCTCCGAGCGCGCTCTGGCAATCACGGGCGCCGACGGCGTTGCCATTGCGTGGGCGGAAGGTGATGCCATCGTCTGCCGTGCGTCGGCGGGAAGCATCGCGCCCGATGCGGGCATCCGTCTCGATCCCAACTCGGGATTTTCCGGAGAATGCCTGGTCTCGGGTCGCATCGTTCGCTGCGACGATACCGAAACCGACCCGCGCGTAAACCTGCAGGCCTGCCACCGCCTTGGCGTCCGGTCCCTGCTGGCCGTACCCCTGTCGGCAAAAGAAAATGTGATTGGTTTGTTGGAGGCTTTTTCCAACGAGCCTTACGGATTCAATGATAGCGACGTCCGCAGTCTGTGTCTGCTGGCCGAATTGATTCTCTCCGCGATGAAGCCCGAAGAGGAAGATCGGCTGCGCGAGATTTCGCGCCGCGTCGTTCTACCGCTCGCAGTCGAGCCCGAAGCGACCCCCGTGATCGCGGCTTCGCCTGAAATAGTTCAGCTTGAAACCGAATCTCCCGCGGATGAATCCACCGACATCGTTGAAGCCGCGACTGTCGTTGATAATGCAGAATTAGTTGCGCCGAAGAATTTGAAAGCGAGCGCCATCGCAGTCGCAGAGCCTGCTCCGGTAGAGCCGGCAAAACTCAAGTCCCCGCCGCCCGGCCTTGCGGTTGTGGCCGCAGTCATCTTGGTTGCGGTAGCTCTTGGCGCGGGAGTCTGGTGGAAGCTCGGCCGCAGTGCCCGCTCGGTAAAAGGGTCGGCCACGCCAGCTGCCTCGCCGACGCTGCCACCCGCAACCATGGCGAAGCCTTCAGCGCCTGTGCTGCCTGTCGTTGAAACGGTCACGGCAAGCGCGGAAACAGAAGACGAAAGTGATGCTTCACCAATGACTTCCGAGGCGGCAGGCGTCTTACCTCAGGTGACCGGCATCCGGCATTGGTCATCGGCTGAATCGAGCACCGTCGTGATCGATATGCAGGATCAGGTGCAGTACGAAGCTCATCGTCTTCCGAATCCGGAGCGGATTTATTTTGACCTCCACGACACGACACTCGCAGCCACGCTCACCAATCACGTCATCGCCGTGAACGATTCGCTCTTGCAGCGCATTCGCGTCGCTCAGCCACTCGCGGGAGTCACCAGAGTAGTTCTCGAAACCAACGGCGCATCAGATTTCTCCGTGAGCCTTGAGCCGAATCCCTACCGCCTTGTCGTCGAGGTTCGCAAGCTCGGAACCAAACCTCGCGCCCGGGCCAAGATCGATCTTTTCACTCCCGCAAATCCCACGCCCGCAGATCAGGCTGCCAACAATCAAACTGCAGCCAGTCAGCTCGCGGCAAACTTGAAACCGCTTGATACGATTTCGCTGCCCTCGAAGCAGAATCCGCCGAGTACCGCAGCGGCCGCTGGAGACAAGCAGCCGGGCGCATCTCTGACCTCCCTCGACGCGACGCAAAAAACCACGGCCATTTCCCCCCAAAAGCTTCGCATCGTACTTGACGCCGGTCACGGCGGATGGGATCTCGGAACGGTCGGACGCAAGGGCCTGCTGGAGAAAGACCTGACCCTCGATATCGTAGAACGCCTCGGCCATCTCATCGAGAATCGCCTCGGGGCCGACGTCGTCTATACCCGCAAGGACGACAGCTATCTCCCGCTCGAAAAGCGCGCCGAAATTGCCAACCTCGCCCAGGCCGGCCTGTTCGTTTCCGTCCACGCCAACTACAGCGACTTCCCTTCCGCCCGCGGCGTGGAAACCTATTACACGAATACCTACTCATCGGTGAAGGCGCGCACCGAAGAAGCGGACGAAGCCGCGGCCGCCGGACTGAAGACCATCAACTGGACCAACATTGACATTCGCGAAAAAGTTCACGAATCGCGCCGGGTCGCAATCAGCGTTCAGCGCTCGTTGTATGCTATGTTGTCCGCGAAGAATCCTGGCCTTCCCAACCGCGGCGTCAAAGAAGCCCATTACGTCGTGCTGACCGGAACTTCCATGCCCGCGATTCTGGCTGAAGTTTCGTTCGTCAGCAGTCCCACCGACGAGAACAACCTGCAAAGCTCAACCTACCGCCAGCAAATCGCCGAAGCCCTCTACAGTGGCATCGCGCGTTACCAAGCCTCCAATCACAATGTGAAGCTGGCCAGCGCCCAAGCGAAAACCACAGGAAGATAAGAATTCAGATCTCACAAACAATTTCCAAACGTCCGGTAGCTGCTATCGCATCGCAGTAACGGCGGTGGTCGGCTTCGCCCCTATACCGCAGATCCAGCCTTTACTGCGTTCTTCAAAGATCTCAACGTCCGTGTAGCCTGCCTTCGAGAATAGTTCCCGATGGTCACTCACGCTCAGGTGCGAGGACCGCAACAACCACATCACCGGCCATTTCAGACTGTCGTACTTGCCGCCCTTGTAAGTCTCCGCGATCACAATCAACTTCCCGCCAGGTCTCAACACGCGTAACACTTCCCGCATATCTCCAACCGGGTTAGGCCAGTAGTACTGCGTCTCGACCGCACTAACCAGATCGAACTTGCCGTCAGGGAACGGCAACTGAGAGACCGACGCCTTTTCGATGGCAACGCGACCCGCCTTGATGAGTTGCCCGTTGTGCGCGCGAGAAGCAGCGACGCTACCATCGGCATAATCGATTCCATAGACCATCCCGTCGGTCGCGATCGCCGCCAGTTTCTCCACAGTCCTGCCGCCACCGCAGCCCACGTCCAAGATCGTAAAGTGATTCTCAATCACAACATGTGTGAATCCCCAGTCGGTCATGCTCGAATGACCTTGATTCAGCGCCTGGACAAAGAATCTACCGAACCACTTCGATGGCTTTCGGGCTTGCAGCATTAGGTATGCCGCGAGAGCTATGGTCGCGGCATAGCGCAATAGAGGATTCACGGCAGATCCACCTCCGTCAGTTCACGGCGCAAACAATGCCCGCGTCTAGCGATTGCCCCCAACCTCGCCGTACTTCTCCAGCCACTTCAACTCTTCCCGCACTTTGATCTTCCCGTGCCACGGATTCTTATCAAGCTCATGCCCTTCGCCGGGAAATATCAGCAGCGTACTCGGAACCTCGAGAGCGTGCAACGCGTGGTCGAGCACATACGCTTCCGCCACTGCCACTCGAATATCCTCCGCCCCGGCAACGATATGCGTCGGGGTGCGCACCTTATTCATCTGGTAGATAGCCGCTTCATCCTGATAACGCTGCGGCACCTCCCAGGGAAAACCTCCAAGAAAATAAATGTCGTCAAAGCTGGTATCGTCATTGCCCCAATTGGCAATGTTTTCCACCGCGCCCGCGCCCGTTACCGCAGCCTTAAACCGAGTCGTCTGCGTGATCAGCCAGTTGGCCATATAACCGCCATAACTGTAACCGCCGACTGCAAGATGATCGGGATCGGCGATGCCATCTCTCACCAGCGCGTCCACGCCGGCAAGAACGTCCTTGCCCGGACGGGACACGATTTCAGGAACGATCTGCGCCTCAAACTTGTCGCCATAGCCAGTCGATCCGCGATAGTTCGGCTCAAACACCAGCCAGCCTTGCGTTGCCGCCAATCGATCCCACACATACCAGTCGGCTTCGAAGTGATTGCCATCCGCATCGCCGGGGCCTCCGTGCGGAAACACCAACACGGGCAGATGCTTCGCTTCGAACTTTCCCGGCGGATACATCAGCATGCCTTCGATGGTTGTGCCATCGTCCGAGATCCAGTGATAAACCTTGGCCCTGGGCAAATCGCGTTCGGTGAACAATTTATTGAACGAAGTAATGGGACGCGCCGAGTTCAACGCGTCGCTACTGTCTGCCAAGTAAACCTCGGCCGGCTCCTCTATCGCCGAGTGCACAAAAGCCATACGCTGCGAATGTTGAGCAGAAGCAACCAACGCGTATGTGCCCGGCACGCCAGACTGTTTGGAAAAAGGTTCAGAAACCTTCGGCTGGAAATACGCCTGAGTCTCGGTGCCAAGCTGACCGGCTGCAAACACGCCTCCATCAGGAGTGATGGTGTAGCGTCCGACCGCACCTTTGAAATCAGCCGCCCAGCGCTGGATTTCGCCCGTGTCCGCGTCCACCCAGTAAAGCCGCGTCTGCGTGTCTTTGTACTTTCCTTCGACCGAGCCGTACTGCACTTCGAAGAAAATATGCTTGCTGTCTTTCGCCCAACGCAAATCATGTTCCTGGGCTTCGTTATGCGTGACCTGTCGCGGCGGACGATCGACAGTCGCGTTCGCCAACTCGACCGTATAAATCTCGAACTCGCCGATCTTTTCTTCGCGCTCCGAAACTGACTCCGTCACAAACGCCATCCTGCGTCCGTCCGACGACGCGTCCAACTCGGCAACGCGCCACGGCGTTTGGGCGAGCGCGTGGGAACCTGGCGTTGCATCCGATTCATCGTCTGAATTTTCGTCCGGTTTCGTTCCCTCAGATGCGCGTCGGTTGATCGCTTCCGAAACATCGATGCTGAAAATCATGTCGCCACGCTCGGCCGCGCGATACTGCACAACATCTTTCCATTCTTTCTTGTAAGCATCCTTCTGAGTCTTTGTCCACGGAGTCCGCGTGGCAAAGTAAAGCGCGCGAGAATCCGGAGACCACGAAAACGAGTGAACCTCCTCAGCGCCTTGGGTCAGCGGAAACGCTTCACCGCCGCTGAGCGAGATCAAGTAAAGCTGTTCGACCGCTTCCTCCTTGGCATCATCTTCTTTCGTGCTCTTGCGCTCCGAGAGAAATGCAATCCATCTTCCATCGGGAGACCATTGTGGCCTAGTGTTATCGCCCGCCTGCGTGAGTTGGGTCAGCGACCCTCCGCCATGGCCATCGTCGCGATAAAGCCACAAGTCTCTCCGAAAGATGCTCTGGTCCCAATCCGCCCGCTCTGTGTTTATGAGAACTGAATTGCCGTCAGGAGAGATCGCTACCGCAAGGATGTCGACGTAATTGAAGAACTCGTCAAGCGTGAGCTTGGGTTTCTCCGCGGCGTGAGCCGGGGCGCAAACAAACTTGAGGGCAAATACAACCAGAATAGAAACTCGCAGAAACTGTCCGTTTGTCATGGCCGAAACAGAGGTATATCGCGAGCGAGCAGCGCTTGTAAACCCGAATCGCCGCCTGAACCGCGGGTCACATGCTCAAGGCGCGGGTTCAGCATTCTTCAAGGCATCGTCGAGACCCTGATTGCTCTTAGGCGCGCTGCCTTCAATGATTCGCCAGCCATCGTCGTATCGCCGAAACCCGACCGTCGATCTGTATTGCACCCCGCCCGCATAGAGCGCGGCTCCGACTTCATTTAGCGGAATCCACTTCCACAGAAAGTCGACATCGGCGGCGCTGCCTCCTTTGCTGATCCCGGATATTCCCGTCAACTGTCGACGCGCGACCGGCACGCTGAAGTAGCGCGATTCCGTCGCGCCCCCCTGGATCAGATCGTGGAAGGTCTCAACTCCAACCGGAGTCAGTGCGACCTCCCAACACGGCGGAGGCGCAACGTCGGCCGTGCAAGGGGTGGTCGAACCCGTAATCCAGCCGCGCCGCTGCAACACCAGATACTCGGGAGACACATAATCTTTATTCGAAATCACACCGGTCCGCAGAAAGAATTGCTGCGTGCTCTTAAACGTCTCGGAGCTGGCAATCAAATCTGATGCCAGCCTTCGGGTCAGAAAGTCGCGCGGCGAACATGCCGATGCGATCAACAACAATCCCAGAGCGAGCGCG
>Ga0209275_10001175_pt1 | contig 10637 bp, 5 predicted proteins | sample HubBroMetageREF2_FD_188344 | JGI IMG/M metagenome (GOLD analysis project Ga0209275, IMG submission 188344) | Reference soil microbial communities from the Hubbard Brook experimental Forest, New Hampshire, USA - Hubbard Brook CCASE Soil... | ecosystem: Environmental > Terrestrial > Soil >...
CGAGTGGACCGACGAAAAGTCCGGCGGAATTGGTGACGGAGGAAGTGGCGCCGTTGCTGACGACGGCGTAGAAGACGGAGCCGTTGTCGGTGAGCGCGGCGGAATCCCAGGTGTATGTGGAACTGGTGGCGCCGGGAATCGCGGTGAATGTGGAACTGCCAGGAGAAGCTTCGTACCATTGATAGGTCAGGGGTAGCGAAGAGACCGCGGTGACTTGATAGGTGGCGGACGCGCCGACGTCAACGTATTGGGTGACGGGCTGACCAGTGATTTGCAGGAGGATGCCATTGCCGACGGCGAGCGGGGCATGGTCAGAAACAGCCTGGCCGTAGTTGTTGGAGACGATGACGTAGTAAGAATCTTGGTCGTTGGCCGTAGTGGTATCTGTGGCCGGAACGTTGTAGGTGGAAGAGCTAGCGCCGGTGATGAGGGTACCGGATTTTTGGCCAGCGGGAATGCGGTACCACTGGTAGGTGAGTGTGGGCGTGCCCAAAGCAACGACGCTGAAGGATGTGGTGCCCCCCGCGGCGACGGTTTCGCCGACGGGTTGGATAATGATCGTGGGAGGAACGTTGCCGGCTGTAACGGTGAGCGATGCGTCGGTACTGCTTAGCGGGCCGCAGGAATCGGTGACGGTCGCGTAATACTGAGTGCCGTTGTATGTGACATCGACGGGAGGAGTGGAGTAGGAACTCGAGGTGCCACCCGAGAGAGCAACTCCGGTGCTGCCGCCGGATGGGATTTGAAACCACTGGTAGGCGAGCGAGCCGATACCCTGCGCGGCCACGGAGAAGAAGGCGACCTGCGCGGGATGCAGCGAAAGACTGGTGGGATTTGAAACGATGGAAGAGCCGACGGCTATGCGGGCGACCGCGGAAGTGATGCTGGAGATGCCGTTGACGACAGTGACGGAGTAGTTGCCGACGTTTGCGGAAGATACGGAACCGACGGTGTATGTGGAATTCGTGGCGCCGGTAATTGGTGCACCGTTCAGGTTCCATTGATAGCTGGTAGCGTATGCGGCGGTGACGGAGAGTGTGAGAACGCTGCCGGTGCAAACGTGCTGGCTGGAAGGCTGGGTCATGATTACCGGAGCACTGATCGTAATGGTGGTGGAAACGGAGACGGATGGCTCATCGACGCTTGTGGCCGCGACGGTGTAGGTGCCGACTGCGGCGGGCGAAGTCCAGACGTTGCCGGAGAAGGTGCCGACGCTGGCGCTCCAGGTGAGGCCGTTCGTTGCGCCGCCACTTGCGGTCGCGGAAAACGTAATTTGTCCTGGGGCGACGGTTTGGTTCGCAGGAGAAATTGGAGTGATAGTGACGGGCGTCGGAGTGACGACGCAGGTGGCGGACACGACGTTGCCCTTGGGATCAGTGACGGTTAGGGTGTAAGTTTTTGTGGAAGTCAGTAAAGGCGTTGGGTAGGGCGTGCCACTGACGGCCGCAGTGGTGATGTCGGAACTCCCCACGCCAGCTGAACCGATGACGGCGGTGCCGCCTGAGAAGGTAGGAAGCAGCGTGACGGAGGAATTGTAGGGAGGCGAGACGGAACTGGGGACGAGACTCTTCGCGAGGGGAGGTGGAACTTGAACCGTGAGTGTCGCAGGGCCGCTCGTTACCGAGCCAGCGGAATTAGAAACGGTGACGGTGTAGACGGCGCCGGAATCGGTGGTCGAGGTCGATGGAGTGGTATAGGTGCAGGACATTGCTCCGGGAATAAGGACGCCGTTTTTGTACCACTGGCAGGCCATCGGGCCAGAGCCGGTAGCGGATATCGTGAACGTGGCGGTTTGGCCGAGCATGACAGTGACGCTTGCAGGCTGAGTGATGGAGGGAGCGACGGGTTTGGAGCCTTGGAAGCCGCCTGCGCAGCCGGAGATGTTTAGTGAGGCCAGAATCAAAATCAAGAGCAGAGCGCTGAGCACAGGTGAGGCAACACCGCAATTGGAGACACGCATAGCACGCCGAGTGATTACGGGCAGAGAAGGCATGGGAAGAGACTCCTGATCGGACTATAGAAGCATCAGGAGGAGCCGCCAGAAGGAGGAGCAAAGGCGTTGCGCAAAGGGCTGATAGTGTTTACGCGTCTATTTTGCTGGGGTTTCGTGACTGGGTGGGTTAAGGGCGCGAATCTTTTCGAGAATGGTAGTGGTGGAATAACCCGGGACGATATCGATGCGGACAACCTTGCCGCCAGCGGCTTCGACTTCTTCCCTGCCGACGATTTGATCGCCGGGCCAGTCGCCACCTTTGACAAGGACGTCAGGCAAGAGCTTGGCGATTACGTTTTGCGGGGTTAGTTCCGGGAAAATCAGGACAGCATCGACACATTCGAGGCTGGCGAGGATTTCGGCGCGCTCTTGTTCGGGGAGCACCGGGCGCGAAGTGCCTTTAAGACTGCGCACGCTGGAGTCGCTATTGATCCCGACGATTAGCAGGTCGCCGAGGGCACGCGCGGCTTCGAGACTTTGGATGTGGCCGGGATGAAGAAGATCGAAGCAGCCGTTGGTGAAGACCAGGCGCTTGCCGGTGCGTTTCTGCTTGGAGAAACGGAGAATTGCTTCGTCGAGGGTAAGAGCGGATTGGTTCATATCGTTGAAGAGAAAAGATTAACACAGAGGACGCGAGGTCGGACCACTGAGGGCACGAAGATGCTTCTGGAGCTATTGAGTTTGGTTTGCCCAAGGAGTGCGAGTCGGGTGAGGAAAGTGCGAGCGGATGAATAAGGCGAAGCGGGCGTGGCTAGGAGTTTTGCTGCTGGCGCTTGGGGTGCTGCTAACGTTGCATGCATCGCGACGATACACGGAGAAGCGATACATCGTGGATGCGGGATCGTGCCGAATGGAAGTGCTATCCACGGAGCGGGCAGACCTGGCGCCTGCGGCGGCACACGATGCGGTGGTGCTGTTTCACGGAATCGCGGCAAACAAGACGGTGATGAACTATGTGGCGCGAACATTCGCCGAGATGGGAATGCGGGTGTACACGCCGGACTTGCCGGGGCACGGACGATCGCCAGGACCGTTTACGCCAGCACAGGCGGAAGCGTGTTCTGAGTCGCTGGTGCGTGGATTGGCGGCGCGCGGGATGATTTATCCAGAGCACACAATTTTGGCGGGGCATTCGATGGGCGCAGCGATCGCGATTCAGGTGGCAGAGAAATTTCGACCGGCGGCAGTGGTGGCTATATCACCAGCACCGATGGTAGCGGCGAATGGTGTGTCGCCGGAAAACTTGTTGTTCCAGGCGCGTCCGAAGCTTGCGCCGTACACGCTGGTGATGGTCGGAACATTGGAACCGAGATGGTTGACGGCAAATGCGGCGGCACTGGTCGCGGCGAATTCGAGTTCCACGGTTCGCTATGAAGAGGTGAAGTGGAATTCACACGTGAGTGTGCTTTTTTCACGCGCGGTGGCGCGAGAAGAGCAGAAGTGGGCGGCACAGGCGCTGCGACTGCCTGCGAGCGATTGGGGATTGCCGTCGAGAGCGAATTTGATTGGTGGCGTGGCAGGATTGCTGGGAATTTTGTTGCTGGCGGGCCCGTTCCTGCGGGAAATGTTGGGAAAGGAACCGGCAGTGGAAGCTCGACCTGCTCATTTGCCGTCTGCAATGCGGATGGTCGTGGAGTGCGCAGTAGTATCGCTGGCTACTGTGGGGATACTGAAGTATTGGGAACCGCTGCGGTTTGTACATTTGTTTGAAGGCGGTTACCTGGCGAGCTTTTTTCTAATTGTGGGTGCGGTGCTGCTGGCGCTGCATTGGAGGATTGCGCGCGAACAATTGCCGATGAAAGGAAAATTTCTGGTCGGCGCGGCAGTTGCGGGAATTGTGCTGCACTTGTTGGTCACGGGATGGCTGGAACTGACGATGACCGAAGCGTGGATGACGGCGTGGCGATGGCTGCGCTTCCCGTTGTTTTTTGTGGCGGCATTCATATTTTTGTACGCGCTGGAAGTGTTGGTGGGGCCGGCAACATTGTCGCGACATCGGATCGCGCAAGCGTTGGTGCTGGTGACGATATGCTGGCTGGCGTTGGCAGCGGGAGTGCTGTTTTTTAGGAGCGGCGAAATTTTGTTGGTGCTGCTAGTGCCGTACTTCGGGTTTTGTTTTGCATTCACGTACGTAGGTGCACAATTGGTACGCAGGTTGACGGCAAGCGCGACAGCCGCTGCACTGTTCGGTGCTATACTCGTGGCGGGGTTTTGCGTGGCGCTCTTTCCCTTGTCCTGAGAGACGTCAGTGGCCCACCCGAGTCGATAAAATCCGCTCCGGAATGGCAGTTTGGAAGTGAAACAGGTGGTCGTGAACTGACCCATGGCTGAAATTATAATTGTCGGAGGCGGGCCTTCCGGGGCGATGTGTGGCGAGCGACTCGCACGAGCGGGAAATTCCGTACATATTTTTGACGAGCATCTGGCATGGGAAAAACCATGCGGCGGCGGGCTAACGTATAAGGCGACGCAGTGCTTCCCTTTCCTGCTGGAAAATAACCACCCCAAAAAACTAATTCGCGAAGTGGAGCTGGTGAGCGCGGAAGATCAGCGGGCCAAGTTGCATTTGAAGCATCCGATTGTGATTTACTCCCGCCGCGTGCTGAATGGATTGCTGTTGGATCGCGCGCGCGAGGCGGGTTGCCAGATCCACCACTCGCGAGTGGGCGGCGTGGATACGGCTGCTGACAAACCGAAATACTCTGTGGATGGAGAATGGAAGTCTGCTGATTTTCTAGTGCTGGCCGGCGGAGCGCGCAATCAATTTCTGCCTGGAACACGCGCACTGGGTAAAGATGAACTGGAGATCACACAAGGGTATTACGTGCCGCAGACGGCGGAACAGATTGTGATCAAGTTCTTGCCAGAGTTCGAAGGGTATATCTGGTCGTTTCCGCGCGCGGATCATTTGTCACTGGGAATTTGCGGAAGCATGGCGGCGCATACCAGCAATGAATTGCGGATGCACCTGCAGCAATTTGCGACGCGCGAAAACATTGTGACTGAAGGCGCAAAATTCTATAGCCACGTACTGCCTTCGCCGCAGGAGCGGACACTTTCCGAGCGTCCGGTGGTGGGACGGAACTGGGCGCTGTGCGGAGATGCGGCAGCGTGGGTCGATCCGTTGACGGGCGAAGGATTGTTTTACGCCATGCGGTCTGGCGAATTGTTGGGTAAGGCCATTGCGGAAGGTCATCCGGAGAAGTATCCGGCACTGGTGCGGGCTTCGTTCTCCAGTGAACTGGAATTCGCGGCGCGGATCGTGCGACGGTTTTATCGTGGGTCGTTTTTGGGAAGCGCGGTCACAACGCGAATGGTTCAGTTTTTGCAGCGTAACGCGGTGTTTCGTCAATTGATGAGCGATCTTTTCTGCGGGACGCAGGATTATACAACGCTAAAGCAGCGCGTTTTGGGACATTTGGGGGGAACGCTGAGCCAGTTTGTGACCAGCGTGTTGAACTTTGACCGGCCTGCTACGAAGATGCCATCGGCACCGGCGGCGGACTAAGAGCAGTTCCCAGTTCCCTTCTTTAAATAGATAAAAATCATAATTTGGATTGGGCTTTTGATTGCGGCCACGCGTGGTGTTTTACGTTTGACGCCTCGCGGCACATACGTCGAAAAGTAAATTTTTTGAGCGACTCTTTGGCGGTGGCAATCATCAGATGTTCAGGCGAGAAATGGCGCGGTGTTCGAACTACAGAGCTTCTATTAGTCGAGGTTAAATCAGGAAATCACCGTCGGGAGAAAAATCGAATGCAATACAAAACGTTGGGGAACACGGGATTGCTGGTGTCGAAGTTGTGCCTGGGAACGATGACGTTTAGCGGGAGCGAAGGAATCTGGAAAGCGATTGGCAATGTGGACCAGGCGGGAGCGGATGCGCTGATCAAGGCGTCGATTGAAGCGGGAATCAACTTTATTGATACCGCGGATGTGTATGCAGACGGCGAGAGCGAAAAGACGCTGGGACAATCGCTAAAGAATCTGAAGATTGCGCGCAAGGATGTGGTGCTGGCAACGAAAGTTTACGGACGCACGGGACCGGGACGGAATGATGTGGGCGCTTCGCGCGGGCACATCATGGATGCAGTGGAAGCGAGTTTACGGAGATTGCAGACGGACCATATCGATTTGTACCAGGTGCACGGAAACGATGCGGTGACGCCGATTGAGGAAACACTGCGCGCGCTGGACACCCTCGTGAACCAGGGCAAGGTGCGGTACATCGGGGTTTCGAACTGGCAGGCGTGGAAGATTGAAAGGGCCTTGTGCATTTCGGAGTTCAAAGGGTTGGCGCGATTCGATAGCTTGCAGGCGTATTACTCGATCGCGGGACGAGACCTGGAACGGGACTTGGTTCCGCTGCTGGAGGCGGAGAAGACCGGACTACTGGTGTGGAGTCCGCTGGCAGGCGGGTTGCTATCTGGGAAATTCAGCCGGGAAAATCGACGGCCGGACGGAGCGCGAAGGTCGCAGTTTGACTTCCCTATCGTGGACAAAGAACGGACCTGGAAGATTCTGGACGTGATCGCGCCGATCGCGAAAGCGCACGGATGCAGTGCTGCGCGTATCTCGCTGGCATGGCTACTGACGAAGCCGGTAGTGACGTCGGTGATTATCGGAGCCAAGCGCGTGGAGCAACTGCAAGATAACCTGGCGGCAGTAGACCTGAAGTTGACTGACGAGGAGATCAAAAAGCTGGATGAAGTCAGCGCGCTGCCACCAGAGTATCCGGGATGGATGCTGCCGTTCCAGGGAGCGAACCGGTTGGAGGATGTGCCGCGGCCAACCGTTCAGACTGCGCGGTAGGTTAGTCAGCACCGGCTTGTGCTCGAGGTTCACGACGAGACCACTTCGCAAAGAGCGCTTGTGCTACCTACAGTGGCGAATACAGAAAAATGACGATAGCTTCGGCGCCGGAGTTAGCGATCTTCGGTGCCGAGGGCGAGGCCAATATTGTCGGAGAGTTTGCGGAGAGTGGTTCCATCGACAGGAGCCAGCGGACTCTTTTGAAGAACGATGGCGGCGCTAGAGAGGTACGAAAAGGCGCGATCCTTACATTCGGAGATGGCGGCGCACTGCGAAGCAAAACGGTTGGCGAGCAAGTAGGCTTTAAGTCGATTCTCTTCGATGGCGGCTTCTTCTTGACCGGGCCTGGCGAGATTCTGCCCTAGTTCATTCAGTTCGTAGCTAAATTCACCCAAAGTGTAAAAAAATTGGCCGTCGTTTTGCGTCAGGCAGAATTCGTCGAGGCGTTTGCGAAGCGCGGTGATCACGGGCGGCGCGGGACCTTTGGGATTGACGATGGGAAGCGTGAGGCGGGTGGAGGTTTGCTGCGCGAGCTCAGCGAGATCGGCGGGAGCGGCGACGGCGCGCAAATCGTTGCTGATGCTGCCAGCGGCGTGTTCTGCAACGTGATTTGGTTGAGACCATAGATCCTCGACGAGCCGCATGCTTAGCCCGAGACGGTAGAAGGCTTCGGAATGGAGCTTTTTCGAGGCGGCGGGCGTTTCGACGGCCGGGGTTTCAGGAGTCTCGGTAACCGCGGAAGCGGAAGTAGGCGTTGAAGAATCCGGAGAGTTCGAAGATGTCTCTGTCGGTAGTTTGGGTTCGGTTCGCGCGGGAGGATTCTTGAGCAGGGCGACGATGTCCAAGTGGTGCTGCTGCATGGCGGAAGAAAGAGCGGTGCTGCCGTCGCGCGCGGGAATGTCTTGGGCTGCGCCGCGTTCGAGCAGCAGGCGAACCGTGTCGATGTGACCTTCGCGGGCGGCTTCGAGGAGAGCGGTTTTGCCGGAGTCATCTTTGGCGTTGATGTCGGCGTGATGATCCAGGAGAACGGCGACGGTGTCAGTGTCGCCGCCATAGGCCGCATGGATTAAGGCGTTGTCTTCGTATTTATTTTTGGCATTTACGTCGGCACCTTTTTCCAGCAGGAAGCGCGCCGTATCGGTGCGACGAGAGAACGCGGCAAAGAAGAGGGGAGCCCAGCCTTCGTGGTCAGTGGCGTTCACGTTGGCGCCTTTTTCTATGAGCAGGCGCGCCGTGTCGGCGTAGCCGCCGAACGCAGCCTCCATCAGTGCGGTGCGTCCCGCGCTATCGGTTTGATCGACCTCAGCACCGCGATCCAGCAAGGCTCGCACAGTGTCGGTATAGCCACGAGCCGCGGCATCGATAAGTGCAGTGTTGCCGTAGATGGGAGCGCTGGCGTTGACGCCGGCACCTTGGCGAATGAGCGAGAGCACCTCTGCACTGTCTCCGGCGGCAGCGGCATCCAGGAGTTTTTGGTTCAGAAGTTCGCTCTTCGAAACAGGTGATGCTGAAGCGGATGTGGATGCTGACGACGAACTCGCTCCTTTCTTCGGGGGCTGAGCGGGCTTAGATGTGGACCCCGGAGTCGAGGCCACCTCGGGATTTTTCGAGACGGACGGAAGCGTTTTATGCTTCGGCGCGCGCGTCGGATGTTCTAGCAACGCGACGATGCTTTCATATTTATATTTTTCTGCGAGGCTTTGTGCGGTGCTGCCATCGTTGCCGCGAACGTGGACGTCGGCGCCTTTTTCGAGTAGCGCGCGAACGGTATCGGTGTGACCAAGATCCGCGGCGCTCATGAGCGCGGTCCAGCCGTGATTATCTTTGGCATTCACCGGAGCTCCTTTGTCTAGGAGAACCTTAACGGTGTCGGTGTATCCGGAAGAGGCGGCCCAGAAAAGCGCGGTGCGTTTTTCCTTGTCTCTGGCGTCTACTACAGCGCCGTGGCTAATCAGAACGCGGACCGTGTCGGTGTGCCGGGAAAAGGCGGCCCAGAAAAGCGCGGTCCAGCCGACTTGATCGGTGGCGTCGACTTCGGCGCCGTGTTCGAGGAGAACGGTAACGGTATCGGTGTAGCCGCCAGCAGCGGCCTCCATCAGGGGCGTGCGTCCATTTTTGTCTTTGGCATTGGGATTGGCGCCTTGGGCGAGCAGGCTGCGAACTTCGGCGATGTCGCGAGTGCGTGCGGCGTCACTGAGCTTGGAGTTGAGATCCTGAGAGAAGGCGGGAAGCGCCAAGCACAAAAACGCCAGGAGCGCCCAAAGAGGGTCCGTGGTGGAGACAAAAGGGCGAGTTCGGAACATCCGTTGGTCTGCCTCGCGCAGGCTGGTCCCGAGAGGCGGAACCCAGCGACGAACGTAATGCTGAATGTAAGAGCTAAGAATGATTCTAGCGCGGGAAGAAGGAAATGCGTGGAGGCATTCGAGGGAGAGGGTGAATGTGTAACGGTGGCAAATGCTTGCGGACCAAGGATGGGTAAGGCATACTCCCGGCAAGAAAATGGCGGGGATTCCTGACCGATAGCGAAAGGACACTTGTGAGGAAACATTTCCTGTTGAGCTATGGATTGTTGGTTGCGTTGACGTGGACTTGTGTGCCAGGCGTGCAGGCGCAAACGGAGAAAAAGGCCGAAACTACGACTGCGTCTACGGCGAGCGCAACGACGGCGCAACACAAGCCCGGTACGGCGGCGTCTCCTGATTCAAATCCCGATGCGAATGTACGGGCTGGAGAACAGCCGCGAATTACTGCGTACACTTTGCCACCGGATCGGGATAGGAAGGCGCGTGCGATTAGCAAGATTCGCATGCGGCTTTACGTACTGAATCTGGTGTATGGCTTGGTCGTGCTGCTGCTGATCTTGCGGTGGAAGATCGCGCCAAAGTACCGGGACGTGGCGGAACGAGCGTCATCGAAGCGTTTTTTGCAACTGCTGATATTCGCGCCACTATTGATACTGACGATGGACTTGTTGTCGATGCCGACCGGGGTGTACGACAACTGGATTCAGCGAGCGTATGGATTGTCGGTACAGAGTTGGGGATCGTGGTTTTGGGATTGGACGAAGGGCGAATTCCTGTCGGTGCTGCTGGCGATATTGTTCGTGGGGATTTTGTACGGCGTGATACGCAAATCGCCGACGCGGTGGTGGTTTTATTTCTGGCTGGTATCGCTGCCCATCGGATTGATGCTGGTTTTTCTGCAGCCGCTGGTGGTGGATCCGATGTTCCACAAGTTCGAATCGCTGCAGCAAAAGGATCCAGCGCTGACCGCGGAGTTGGAGAAGATGGTGCAGAAGGCGGGAGAGAATATTCCGCCGGAGCGCATGTTCTGGATGGGGGCCGGGGAAAAGACGACCGCGTTGAATGCGTATGTAACCGGATTTGGGCCATCGAAACGGATGGTGGTGTGGGACACCACTATCGCGAAAATGAGTACGCCGCAGATTGTATTTGTGGCGGGACACGAAATGGGACATTACGTGCTGCACCACATTCCAAAGGGGATGATATTTTTCGCGGTGCTGCTGTTCGTGGGCTTCTATGTCGGCTACCGATCGATTGGATGGGTGCTGGCGAAGTGGGGACCGGGGTGGGGGATTCGCGGATTGGAGGATTGGGCGTCGTTGCCTGCGCTGCTGCTGCTACTTTCGGTGTCGAGCACGGTGATTACGCCGGTTGGAAGCACCTTCTCGCGATATTTGGAGCACCAAGCGGATCAATACGGGCTGGAAGTGACGCACGGACTGACACCGGATTCGGGACAAGTGGCGGCGCAGGCGTTTAATATTTTGGGCGATATAGATCTGGCGGACCCGGACCCGAGCAGGATT
>Ga0209275_10001176_pt1 | contig 10635 bp, 14 predicted proteins | sample HubBroMetageREF2_FD_188344 | JGI IMG/M metagenome (GOLD analysis project Ga0209275, IMG submission 188344) | Reference soil microbial communities from the Hubbard Brook experimental Forest, New Hampshire, USA - Hubbard Brook CCASE Soil... | ecosystem: Environmental > Terrestrial > Soil >...
AGGCTCGAGGTGCTCGTGTAGTTGCTTCTCGAGCAACCGACGACGTTGAGCAAGCCGAATGTACTCGTCGAGAACGGCCTGAAACATCTGAATCGTCAGGGAGTCGGCTTTGACCGGCAAACCCACGCTCTGCTTGGCCGTTTCGTAATATTCGCCCACAAGCTTTCGCCGGACAGTGGGATGTCCAGCGTCCTTCACGGTCTTCTTGATAAACGTGGCCTTAGTGTACTTCAAAACTGCGGTCGGGCATGGCGCGAACCGAAAAACGTCCAAGAACCACTCCGATCGGGAACTGGCGATGAAACATTCGGCCTCTGGAAAATAGAGCGGCAAATAGTGCGTCATAAGGCTATGATAGATCTTTGTTTTCTGGGAGACGATCTGCCTATACGCGCCGAGCAGCTCCCGCAGATCATGATAGCCGCGTTCAAGAGGATCCGAGAAAATCTGTGTTGTTCCAGTTTTCAGCAGGTGAAGGATCACCTGCGCGTCTTTCGGATCATTCTTATCCCACGAATTGTACAAGGCCTCGCGTGTGCGGCAGGTGGCGATTGAAGAGACGAAATGAACCTTATGTCCCTGACGCAAAAGAAAATTCGCAATCGGACGATGATAGTCGCCTGTCGGTTCGAGCGCAATCTCGCAGTTCTTCCCAGACCGGCGAAGCTCGTCTGCGAAGCGTTTGAAGCCGGGCAGTGTATTAGAGATGCTAGTGCGCCGGCGCGATCCATTCGGCAGCTCAACTAATGCCTCATGCCGCGCTTTCGCGACATCTATCGCAACCCAAACGGTCTTTTGCTGAGCCTTGGGGAAGGTTCCCATAGGTCGTTACCTCCATCCGAGACGTGCGTGGTAACCATCTCGATTCTTGATGGGGGTGACGGCCCCGTTTTGGATGTACCACGGGACAGAGTTAACTAGTATCGCCATGGCGTGTTGGGCTCGTGATCGGAAGGTGCGTCTTCACTTCATCCAGCCCGGGAAGCCGACACAAAATGCGTACATCGAATCATTCAACGGCCGTTTTCGTGACGAATGCTTGAACGAGCACCAGTTCGCCACGCTTGGCCAGGCTCGCCTCATCATCGAAGCTTGGAGAATCGACTACAACACCGATCGACCTCATCAAGCCCTCGAAAACCGTACCCCCCGAGGAGTTCGCTCGAGGGCTACAAATCATGCTACCTCTCCAGCTATCTGCGGCATAACTCAGGGCTGCACGTCAAATCTCGCCAAGTCGTGTCGTGTGTCGTGCATTTTGCAGCACACGTTTGCAAAAAGCCGCGCATGTCGAAAACGCTATATGGGATAAGGCTTTTTCACGCGGTCCCGACCTGCACGCTCCAGCGCGACGTATCGAAGCACGAACACGGCCTCGCATTCGCGAAGTGCAGAGGGCCGAGGCGCGGGGGCTACCGGAATGCGAGGCTAACGGTCGCCGGTTGAGCTGCGCGCTCTTCGACGCTACTTTCTGGATGTTGTTTGCCCGCGCATTGCGGAACCATAGCTAGAGGCGAAGTCGAAACAGCGCCCCATATTCCAGGCGACCCGCTTCGCCCGCCGTGCCGTAGAGCGCTCCATCGAGCGCAACGAGCGTACTGGCGGATCCTTTGGCTCCAAGGAACGATCCGAAATTGTGCAACACTTGCATTTTCGTCCCGGAAGGGGTAAGCGAAAAGATCGTTCCGCCTTCGGAACCGCCCTCCGCTGACGTCGTTCCATAAAGGCGCCCGTTCAGGTATAGAAGGCCGGCGTCCGGCATGCCGGCCGATTCATAGCTAAAACTATGGAGTACCCGCTCCTTACCGGAGGGGCTGATTTCGAAGACGGTTCCGGAATCACTCTGACCGCCAGAGTACGTGGCGCCGTAGAAGTTTCCATTGACCTTGACGAGTGCGCCGACGGGTGACCTGGCATCGTAGTACCCCTCACCGAAATTGTAGATCACGCTCTCTTGACCCGAGGTCGTAATCTTGTAGACGGTCCCAACCTTGTAGGCGCCACCAGCATTCGTGACACCATAGAGGGCACCGCCGCAGGCGGTAAGCGCAGCTGTCGGTTCTAGCCCATCCTTTCCGTTATTGAGGAAATTGTAAATCGTCTTAATGCCGGAGGCGGTCAACTCGAAGACGGTCCCTCCTGCGCTGGAGCCTCCGCCTCTAGTCGTGCCGTACAGCGAGCCGTTGAGCAGCGTCAATCCGTTGGGATAGGCGCCTCCGCTGGGAGAGCCCGGGAAGTCGGCCAGGTTGGTGAGCAAACCATTGGCATACTTGTAAATACTCCCGTAGCCTTCGTACCCGCCCGATCCGGTCGTGCCATAAAGAACGCTGCGATAAGCGGTGGGCGGCGTCGGCGCGGAACCGTCGTCTCCGTTGAACGAATAGAGCAGCTTTATATGTCCGTCCGCCGAGACTTCGTACAGGACCCCTCGTTCATCGGCACCCCCTATTGCCGTTGTGCCGTAGACATGCTTCCTAAACACCATTAGGCCCGTCGGGTACTCTCCATCGCGCTGATCAAATCTCGCAAGCACCCGGAAGCCGCTGGAACGTGAGTCGGGAACCAGTGGTCCGCCCGTCGCGCCGATCGGCGGCTGCGATCCGCCGCACCCTGCGAGTATCGCGATGGCCGCGATGCAAAGAGTCCTCATGCGTATTGTCTCCCTCTTCCCCGTCAGTAGCTTGTTGTTTTTGCTTGGTCGCCAGGGCTAAGAGTTACGCTTTGAATTCCGTCTGTTCCGGCGATGTCCGGAAACTTGTCGGCGGCTTTCCCACCCTGCGGGTAACGCCATACTCCAATGTTGTTAGTCTCCCCGTGACCCCTGGAACGAGCAAACGGAATAATAATGTATTTGCCATAAATCCAAGACGGATTCGCGGTGCGAATCCCTTTGAAGTGCGTGACGCTGACGATGGTCGCCTCAGAACCCGAAATGCTCAACCGTGACACGGCTACGTAGGGAGGGGGCCTCAGCGACTGCCACGTTAGGTAGCGCCCATCCCATTGCAGCCGTCCCGGTTCGCCGACCTGTTGGTCTACGGCTAGCTTGCTGAAGTTCGAGGCTCCAGCGGGAAGTTCGGAAAGTCCGAACGCCTGCCCAGCGTTACCGTCGACGAAGAGATTCCCCGCATTGTCGTAGCCGCAGTTGTTCGACTCTAATTGGGAAACATAAGTAGTGGGCGTTCCCTTAGCGTCAGGAAAAATCGCAACTTCATAGTATTTGCTTGTGAATACCACGGCAAGATTCCCTGTTGTCGGGTCTACGGAGCATCCATAAGCGTTGCTGCCCGGAAGATTCAAAGTCTCAATCGGAGTCGTTCCACCGTGCGCGTATTCCACAACGGAGCCACTGTAAGTGACAAACACGTTGCCGTTGCTGTCGGTGCAAGCTGCGGCACCCAAGTAGCCGCCGACACTAAGGCCACCAACGACCTTTCCTCCGGGATACGATATGACGCATGTTCCACCGCATCCGCCTGTCGCATAAATCAAGTCGCCGCTCTTCGCTCCCGGCAGCATCCACGACTTGCCACGATCGGCGTGCGCTGCGATGGTCGAGGTTTGCGGCATTGCGCCCGGCACGCCGATCGGCGGCTGCGATCCGCCGCACCCAGCGAGCATTGCCACGGCTACGCAACTGCATAGTGCATAGCGGCTAAAATCGAAGTTCTTCATCTTCCTTGCTCCTCGCTTCGTGAACGCCACGCAGCCCGGCAACGTTTCGCTATGGCGATGCTTGGCCCCGCGTGGCGACCACGCCAGCGCCCCAAGCCTCAGCCTTCGGTGCCTTGCATTGCAAACACGGCCCGCTTTCGCGAACGTCGTGCAGAGGGGCAGAGGCGCGGGGGGTTACGGCGCAAGGCTAGGGCAGCAGCGGTGGGGAATACGCGGTACCCCAAGCTTCGTAAAGGCCTTTGCTGATTTGCCGTTTCAGTGGCGTGATCGAACCCGGAGCGTATTCGCTCACTGTTGCGTTCTCGGTATTAGCGACGTATAGGTAGCCGGTCTTATTGACGGTTACCGGTAGGCATCACCGTTGATGCAAACGGTACCTTGTATGTAGCAAATGAACCCAACAACAATATCGAGGAGTATCGCTCGGGTCAGAGCAGCCCGTATCAGACAATCACCGAGGGTTTAAACCACCCGGTGACGGCTTCGGCATTGCGCTGCGCGTCCTGAACCGCGGCAAGCTGCGCGTGGAGGACGGGATCGGCAGGTAGCGCCGATCGCTGACGCTCGATCGCGCCGGGTGCGGCCTCGAACGCCTGGTCCTGATCGGCCACGCAGGCTACGTCACCCTAGAGGCACTCGCATGGCTGCGCGCGATCGGCGCCGCGCTCGTGCAGATCGGCCGCGATGGTGAGGTGCTCGCGCACTCAGTCCCTTACGGCTACGACGGGCACCCGATCCGCCGTGCGCAAGCGCTCGCAGTCACGAACGGCTTGGACTTGCTGATCGCCCGCGAGCTGATCGCGGGTAAGCTCGACGGCCAGCGCCGAATACTCGTTCGGCTTGCCGCCGATCTGCGCGAGTTCGACAGGCTGCGAGCCGTGCTCGCATCGGCCGATTCGATCGAGCGCGTGCGCGTGATCGAAGCCAATGCCGCGGCGCTCTACTTTCCAGCGTGGCGCGACGTGCGCATTCGCTTCCGCGAGCGAGACCTCGCACGCATTCCGGCGCGCTGGCTTCGGTGGGATACCCGCGCGTCGGTGCTGACCGGCGCACCGCGTGCGGCAACATCGCCGATCAACAGTTTGAGAAATTATCTCTTTGCGTGCTGCGAGTCAAAAGCGCGGCTCGCGCTGCTCGGACAGGGCTGCGATCCCACGATGGGTGTACTCCACGCGGATCAGCGCAATCGCGACTCGTTCGCGCTCGACGCCATGGAGCCGGTGCGAGCGGACGTTGACGCCTTTCTACTCGATCTGTTGGAAGATCGCGAGTTCACGGCGCGGGACTTTGGCGAGCTGCCGAACGGCATCTGCCGGATCGCGGCGCCGCTGACGCACGAGCTCGCACTCACGCTGCCGCATTGGCGCGAATGCCTTCGGCCGATCGCAGCGTGCCTCGCACAGACGTTCCGCGAATCGCTGTTCAACAAGGGCGCCGCGATCGCACGCTCCCGGCTAAATCCGGGAATAAGCGCCGCAGCTTTCCCGGTCCAAAGCGATCGCCGCTGCTCGCAACGCCTCGCAAGACCTCGCAGCCGCGGCCATACGCAACCCGCAAATGGCGCGCGCCGACCGTCGAAGCGCGCCCGGCCAATCCGATCGCGTGCGCGCTGTGCGGCCAGCCGGTGCTCAAGCGAAGGCGCCGGCATTGCGATGCGTGCCTGCCGAAAGCGCGGCGCGAGCATGGGCTCCGTGCGATGGAAGCGGCTCGCAAAGTGCTCGCAGCGCAAACCGCGGCCGGCAACGATCCGCGACGCAGCGCCGTCGTGAACCGAGCGCGGGGCGAGGCGATCAGCGACGCGCACGGCCGCAATCGCCGCTGGGCGCGCGAGCATCCTGGCCAGCGCGACGAGACCTGGTTCAAGCGCGAACTCTCGCCGAAGCTCGACGCGCTTACGCTCAAGGAGATCGCCGAGGCGACGGGGCTCTCGCTCGCAGCCTGCTCGCGCATCCGGGCCGGAGCTAAGGTACCGCATCCGAGGCACTGGGAAGCCTTGCGCAAGCTAATTCTCCAATGACGGAGGCCGCCGCCAGGACGTGGAAGGCCATTGCGCCATGGTACAAGGGCCCGAATGAACGACTCAGACGACTGGTTTGGTTTCTGGATCGGTCAGCAGCCAACACTGTGCCTGTGGATCACATACTTGAATCCGGAGGTGCCCTCGGACTTCCACTCCTTCAGAGCGGAGGCCGCCGCACCCGGCTTTCAGGCTCGTTTCGATTTTGTGGCGCGAGTCGGCGAGTTTGAAAGTTTCAGGGATCAGGTGAAGCGGATGTATGAGACGCTCCATGGCACCGCACATTTCGATTCAGTTGAAAGTAATGTTAGCGTAGACGCAACGATTGATCGCCTCGGCCACGTGTTCTGGAAAATCATCCTTCGTAGCGACACGGGGACGCTTCCGGCCTCGCCGGAGTTCACGTTCAGAATAGAAGAAGATCAAACACTACTTTGGAATGTCGCTGCAAAGATAGAAGACATGCTTGAATGGCTCAGCGAAAAGACTGCGCATTAGGACTTGCTGCAATGCTTAGATTCTGGCAATTCGCCGCGGTACTTAACGTAGCAGTCGTCGCGATGCTGAAACCTGCGCTTGCAAGTCTACCCCCACCGCAACAGTTTTACACCCGCACCGGGCGCTCAAGGAAAGAGCAAGGGCGCGTTAGTCATACAGGCGTATAATGGCGGGCTGACTCCACAGGGCGCACGCGAGCGCACGGGGTCAGAGTATGACCCCCAGCTATATTGCCGGGCCGTCTTGGACATATTCGCTGACCGGGGAGCGCGAGGCGTCTTGAGTGTTCGCGGAATCGCTGTTCCCTTCGGAGCCAACCCGGGAGCGCCAGAGATAGACGAAATCACGCCGATACAAGTGAACGCTTCTGCGGGCGATTGGAACAAAATCATCGTTGTGCCGCTTAGGCACGACGCGACGTTTTTCGATTGGGAACCAGTCGAAACGTCGAGCGGTGCCATGTATGTTTGGGCGACGGCTTTACCGTGCACCATGGGAACAGAGGGATTTGAAGCCACACCGTAACGGATGGTTCATGCAGGTTGCGGCAACGCTTGCAGCGCGCGGCGGATCGCAGCCGCAGATCAGCGCGCCGGGCGTGATCGCGCAACCTGGCGCCCAATCCAAACCCTTCGTAACGAAAAATCAGGAAAAGATTAAGCTGCGCCATAAGATGTCGATAGCCGCCGTTGCATCCGCGGTATGGTTGACGCTCGGCACCCCCGGCTTAGCGATACCTCCTTCGCAAACGATCTATCTTACAATCATTTCGCGCTGTGGCCCGGACGTAGTTCTTACAAAGGCATCCGCATACCGAGACGGGCGGCCGCCAACTGACATGCCCATACCGCTGACTCGCATCGCACCGTTCTTCTACACCGGGCAAGTAACGGTCGCTCCGGGACGATACGGTGTCGGTGCAAGCGTCGGCGACAAATGCCACAGTGGTGACGAGGTCACAGTCTTGCGAGGTCACGATCGCCACGTCGGAATCGAGGTGGGATGGGGTGGCACCGTATGGGACGCAAACGCCTTTCTTTACGGTACCTTACCCTTCACGGGTTTTGTCGGCGGTACTCTGATCGGACCATTCGGTGATGAGCCAATAAGAGTCGATGGCGACGCTTATTATGCCGAACGTATATCTACCGGCAGCTACGTTTTGAAGCTGTCGTACGGTGATGGGCTGGAGTGCAGAGTTCCAGTCGTGATCACTGGTTTTAACGAAGATAAAAGGTTCGATATTAGTGTCGAGCAGATGCAGCAGTGTGTTGGCTTCCCCTATCGCTATTCGGGCACCGGAGAGCGTGGCTTTATTCTGTTGTTTCCATCTCCATCACCAAGCCCAAGTAATCCTCACTAGCGCCGCCTTGCCCGCGAGGCCGCATCGCGCCGGGCAAGCGTCGGAGCTTAGCGGCTTAGAGCTGCGTAGCCCGGCGCCTATCGCGTTGCGCATTGCACGCCTCGCAGCCGAAGACTTGCGCCTCGCAGCGTGCTCGCAGTCTCACGGCTTAGATCGTGACAGCCTGGCGCTTAGATCGCGTCGGCTAGGGTCGCGCAGCAGCTGAGCCGGGCCCGCGACGCCGAGGGGGTCCGTTTTGAGTTGCTTAACTCCTTGTATGATGCCAGTAGGGCAGGTCACGCTGATTGAACTCCTTGGGTTAAAAAACTCGCGGGATAGATAGGCGGCCTGCCCGTGGCGCCCTTAGAGATCGGACGGTATCGTGAGCACCGCATGGCCGGTTAGCTCGAATGCACAAGGTCGATCGAGAAGGGGTGCCGTTACGGGAGGAACTTAATGGCATCGTTCTTAGGCATCGACCTGTCGAAGGAAACGTTTCACGCATTTCTCTTAAGCGATCTCGCTGATGCAAAGAAAGTGTTTCCGAATACGCCGAAGGGGTTCGAACAGCTAACAACGTGGCTTAAGAATCGTCGCGCCGCCGAGGCACACATATGCATGGAAGCGACTGGCGCGTATTGGGAGGCGCTCGCGTTATATCTGCACGGCCTCGAGCACCGGGTCAGCGTGGTCAATCCGGCCCGCATCAAAGCATTCGCACAAAGCGAGCTCTTACGAACGAAGACTGACGCCGTTGACGCGGCGCTCATCGCTCGCTTCTGTAAAAGCCAGAGCCCCGAGCTGTGGGTCCCGCCTCCGCCCGAAATCCGTGTCCTGCAAGCACTAATGCGCCATTACGACCACCTCAAGAAAACCCGAGCGCAGCAATCGGCGTACGTACAATCGTCGGACGCGGCCATCGTTACTGCATCGATTCGGGAAGTCATCGCCACGCTTGACGAACAGATCACGCAGGTTGAACGGAAGATTCGCCAGCACTTCGACGACCATCCCGACCTCAAGCGACGGCGCGATTTGCTGACGTCGATTCCCGGGATCGGTGAGACAACCGCCGGATCCATCCTTTCGGAGATCCCGCATCTCGATCGCTTCCAGTCCGCCAAAGCGGTCGCTGCATTTGCCGGATTATCTCCGCGAGAACGGCGTTCGGGAACTTCCATTCACGGGCGTACCAGGCTCTGCAAAACCGGTAACGCTCGCATCCGCAAGGCGCTTTACATGCCGGCGATGGTGGCCCTTCGCTTCAATCCGATTCTGCGGACCTTTGCTGAGCGACTCCTCGCAGCCGGCAAGCACAAGCGACTCATAATTGGCGCAGTCATGCGTAAACTCTTGGTCCTCGCTTTCGGCATTCTCCGATCGGGGATGCCATTCGACGCTAATTACGCTTGACGAGTAATACGGTATCTATCCCCCTATGCTGCGGCTCGGGCATAGGGGAACGGGGCTAAAACCAGGCCCCTTGCTCGCGATCGCTCCGTCGCCCGGCATCGCGGAAAATCCAGTAAAATAGGGCTTTTCTCGATTCTCACGATCTACTGTCGCGTGTCATGCGTTTTGCAATAGCCATTTGCAAAACACCGTGAACGGCGAAAACGCCATATGACGTATGGGTTTTACGCCTGCCCGGACGATGCATGCCGAGCCAGGTACATTCAGGGCATAGGTTGGGAATAGGCTCAGCCGAACTGTGATTACATGTTTTCTACAGAATACGCTAGATGGGACTAACGGTAAGAGGTCCCGTAAACGTCTATCGTCCGGATGCTCCCGCGACGGCTATACGGCTGGTTGAGGTTACAGTCGGCGACCCTCAACTGATCGACCAAGCTTGGCTAAAGCTCTCGCAGAAACTGGCCGGCTCGCTCTATACGGCTGTTGATCGCGCGAGACGCTTGGAGCCACCTCCGAATGGTGCGGAGGCGGCTCAACATCATCTCATCGTTGCAACCGCGGCGATCGCTGGTGCTGAGATGGAAACGCTCTGCTCACTCTGTACGCTTGGGCTACATCCTCCTGCGCAGATTCACGCCCGAGCCGTAGGCCTTCTGGCTCGTAATGCCGTCGTCTTTCACGAGAACGCAGCGCTCGCTTTGGAATGTTACAATAGCCTTGAGCCATCGCGTCGCGAGCTTTCAAAGATGGCTCAGAACATTTTGAACAATACGGACCTGGACGCGCTGCTCGAAAAACGATACCAGGACGCTGTGGGGTCTTCCATGCGTCGACTTGAACAGACGCAGTCAGCCCTCTTTCAGCGTCAAGAGCATTATTTGATGAGTAACTATGAGCAAAGCATCTGGAGTAAATGGGCGCACGGGGATATCATCGCTCTAGCAGACGCTGCCGACGGCGTTCGCTCCGCTGATGACGACTTGCGAGCTTCGTTAGTAGTCAAAAAGGATTTGGCGCTAAGCTTGCTTTACCGAACTGGGCTATTCGCCAGCGTGCTACTGGCCGTGCTCGCCGATCGCCGTTGGATTCCGAGTTCAACAATTGAGGGACTCATCACGGAACATCAAACGCTGACGGCCCGGCTTACGGTGTTTAGGCAGAGTCGCGAGTCGCTCGAGAGCGCAATAGGCGAACCAGGAGCATCGGACGTATCGCGCTAGCGATGACTGATCTACGTTCTTTTCATGTATCCCGCGAGTCGCTAGTGGGCGCGCGGAAATGTGCCGTAACCCGCTCTATGCTAGATGCGACGAGTTCAAGGAGCCGGAGATAATCGCGTCTGTGCCATTGCTCCCTCGGAAGTTCAAGGCGCGCAGCCGCTTCACCAGCGGCCTCGCGGCTCGGGGGATGTGCGAGTCCCCCGTGAAGTCGTAAGTCGTAAAGAAACGCTAAGGGAGCAAACTCTTCGCGGATGCGTTGATTAAGTTCGGTCAGCTCCCCTTGGAGATCGGGATCAGAGGCGGCTTCCTTCCCCCGGCCTGCTTAATTAAATCGGGGATTGCTGCCCGATCTGCCCCAAGCTCTTCGATTAGCGCAGCGGTGAGTGCCGCGCGCTGAAGCAAATTGCGGGATGAAAGGGGGCGCCGGTCGATATTATCGTTGAGGTGAAGACTCGCACCAAATGACG
>Ga0209275_10001179_pt1 | contig 10627 bp, 7 predicted proteins | sample HubBroMetageREF2_FD_188344 | JGI IMG/M metagenome (GOLD analysis project Ga0209275, IMG submission 188344) | Reference soil microbial communities from the Hubbard Brook experimental Forest, New Hampshire, USA - Hubbard Brook CCASE Soil... | ecosystem: Environmental > Terrestrial > Soil >...
AAACGCAAAAGTTTTGAGCTGCGAAAAATCGAGATTGGGATCGAAGTCCGTGAAAATTTTAGAGGCAGCGCGCGGAGCGAACAAAAACAAGGAGAGCATAACCGCGACAAACAGGCCAAGGCGCTTGCTGTGGCTCCCAGATGGGGCCCAGATCGATTTCATAAAATACCTTTCGGAGCAGCGAGGATGAAAACTGGATCAATATATCTCCGGAACAAAGCTACGCTCCTTGATCGATGCCTGATCGTTGTAAACGTGCTTGTGCGCGCGTTTGGGCAGCTTGATTTTCTCGCGAGGGACCTTCTTATACGGAATCGAGCTGAGTAAGTAGGAAATGCAATTTAGACGGGCCTTGCGCTTGTCGTCGGAACGGACTAGGTGCCAAGGAGCGTGCTTTGAGTCGGTGGCCTCGAGCATCCGATCTCTGGCGCGCGAATAGTCATACCAGAGGCGGAAAGATTCAAGGTCCATGGGGCTAAGCTTCCATTGACGGAGAGGATCCTTGAGGCGCGCTTCGAAGCGGCGTTGTTGCTCGTCCTGACCGACTTCCAGCCAAAACTTGATGAGGATGATGCCAGCGTCGGTAATATATCTCTCCACTGTGGGGCAGAGGTCGAGAAATTGACGGTATTGGTCCTCGGAGCAAAAGCCCATGACGTGCTCCACGCCTGCGCGGTTGTACCAACTGCGGTCGAAGATCACGATCTCGCCTGCACCGGGAAAGTGTTGCATGTAGCGCTGCATATACATTTGAGTTTTCTCGCGATCGGAAGGGGCGGCCAAAGCAACGAGACGGAACACGCGAGGACTAACGCGCTCGGTGATGGCCCGAATGGTGCCGCCTTTGCCGGCGGCATCACGACCCTCGAAGACCACTATGACTCGTAATCCTTTGTATTTGACCCAGGCCTGCAACGTGCAGAGTTCACCCTGAAGACGGCGAAGCTCTTTCTCGTATTTCTTGCGCTTCAGTGATTTGCCTTCAGCTACCGTATCCGTTTTGGCCATTGGAAAGAGCTCCTGCTTCGCCAATCATTCAGGGCGAGGGTGACGGCGTGGCTGGGGAAGTCCCACCGGTGGTGGTCCACTGCGAATCGTTGAGATTCCAGCCGCCACCGAGCGAACGATAGAGACTAATCAAGGCCACTTTGCGGCCGAGATCGTAATTGACCGAGGCGCTTTCCGCGGGATACATCGCGAGCTGCGCATCGATGATTTCGAGATAATTGGAGAGTCCGCTATCGTAACGAATAGTAGCGAGACGGACGGATTCGCGGTAAGCGTCAACGGACCTCAGTTGTTCCTGGTAGGACTGTGCTAAGAGCTGGTGCGCTGAAAGCGACGTGGAAACTTCTCCGAAGGCTTGGGTCACAAGTTTTTCGAAGGAGATTTTAGCCTGGTCCCGTTGAGCGATTGAAGCACGGTATTCGTTCTTGAGGCGACCTCCAGTAAAGATCGGCCCCGCCAAGTCGCCCGCCAGTGTCCAAGCCTTACCAGCAGAGGTGAGTTCGGAGAGTTGGGGGCTAAGGCCGCCGAATAGCCCGCTTAAAGAAATCGTGGGAAAGAAATTTGCCTTAGCGACTCCCACGTTGGCGTTGGCCGCGATCAGGTTCTGCTCCGCTTCGCGTAGGTCTGGGCGCCGTTCCAACAAGGTAGCGGGAATCCCGGCGGGCACTTGAGGTGGGTCATACTGCTCGGCCAGAGAAACGCCCCTGGCAATTGGGCCCGGATTGCGACCGAGGAGCAAATTGATGGCATTCTCCTGAGCGACGACCTGACTTTCGAAATCGGGTATCACGGCGGCGACGTTAGACAGTGCTGCCTGCGCACGGGCCACTTCCAGTCCCGATGCCGCACCACCTTCCAACTTGTGCTGGAAGATCTCGAGAGTGTCTTGAAAGCTCTTTACGGTTTCATGGGCAATGACCAGTTGCTCGTCCAGCGCTCGCAATTGAAAATAGCCCTGCGCCAGGTCGGACAAGACCATGAGACGAATGTCTCGTCTGGCTTCCTCGGTTGAAAAGTAGACCCCACGCTGAGCTTCATTCAGTTTTCGAATACGACCAAAGAGGTCGATTTCCCAGAAAGTTGTGAAGCTGTAGGAGTAATAGGTGTGGTTGGGTATGAACGGAGTCTGCTGTCCGGCAATATTACCGTCGTAGCCGACTTGCGGGTAGTACTGCGAACGTGTGACGCCGAGGAGTGCGCGCTCCTGCTCAACACGCGAAACCGCCAGCCGCAGGTCGTAATTGTTATTGAAGGCCTCGCGAAGCAGCCCTTGCAAAACAGGATCCTTGAACAGTTCCCACCATGCCAGATCGGCGATGGAAGTGGCGGAGGCCTGCTGTTCTGTGTAATACCCAGGGGGAGTCTGAAATGTGGGCTTTTGGTACTTCGGCCCGAGAGCGCAGCCACACAACATGCAAGGGAGAAGAAGGACAGCGATAAATTTTCGCATCAGTCGTGGCCCCCCTCAAGGACGGCCGGGTGGGCCACTTCTATGTGTGGTTTTTTCTTGGCGACACGTTCCACGACAACAAATAAGACCGGCACCAGGAAGATTCCCAAAATCGTGGCAGCGCTCATTCCCATAATCACTGAACTGCCTAGCACCTTGCGGCCAATCGCACCGGCACCCTTGGCGGCCCAAAGAGGAACACAACCCAAAATAAAGGCGAAAGAGGTCATCAAAATCGGTCGCAAGCGGAGGCGCGCACCTTCCAGCGCAGCTTCGACGATTTCTTTTCCTTTGGAATGTTCGAGCACCGCGAACTCCACAATCAGAATCGCGTTTTTGGCGGTTAAGCCAATCAGCATGATCAGCCCAATCTGGGCAAAAACATTGTTGTCGAATTTGCGCAAGAGCAATCCGCCGTACGCCCCGAGAACTGCGACGGGAACGGACAGCAGCACGCTGAAAGGCAACGACCAACTCTCGTAGAGCGCAACGAGAATTAAAAATACGAAGACAAAGGACATGGCGAAGACCATGGCTTGGCCGCCTTCGGCTTTTTTCTCCTGAAACGACATGTCACTCCACGCGTAGCCGAAACCGGCAGGCAGAACTTCGTTGGCAACCTGTTCCATAGCCGCCATGGCTTGTCCAGAACTGAAGCCAGGGCTTGGTGATCCGTTGATCTGGATACTACGAAAGAGATTGAAGCGGTTGGTGTATTCCGGGCCCGAGACGCGCTTGATGGTGACGAGTGAGGCCAGGGGCGCCATTTCGCCCTTTGAATTTCGCACGTAAAAATCATTGATTTTATCGACGCTGGTGCGGTATTCCGGCTCTGCTTGCAGGTACACCTTCCACTGACGCCCGAATCGATTGAACTGGTTGACGTAGGAGCCGCCGAGGAAGGCCTGAAGCGTTTGGTAAACTTCTCCAAACTGCAAACCTTGCTTGAGGACGCGATCCTGGTCCACTTCCACATAGAGTTGCGGTACGGAGGGGCGGAAGGTGCTGACGATCGAGGCAATTTCAGGACGTTTCCGAGCCTCCAAACTCAATTTATCGAGCATCTCTGATAATTGCGCGATGGTTCCACCACTGCGGTCCTGCAGCATAAAAGTGAATCCGCCGGCAGTGCCGAGTCCGGGAATGGCGGGTGGGCCGAAGGCAAATGCAATGGCCTCCGGGATTTCATTTCTCATCTTCACGTTCAAGGATCGCATCAGGCCTTCGGCGGAAAGTTCCGGAGTCAGGCGCTCCTCCCAAGGCTCGAGCTGCAAAAAGTAGAAGCCGGTGTAGGAGGCAGAGGTGTTAGAAAGCAAGCTGAATCCAGAAATTCCGCTGTAACTCTTTACACCGTGGGTGTGCGCGAGCATTTCGTCCATTTTGCGCATCACCGCATCGGTGCGTTGTAGCGAAGCCGCATCGGGCAATTGAATCTGGAGGAAGGCATAACCTTGGTCTTCTTCAGGGATAAAACTGGCGGGGAGCTGTTTGCCCATGGCAACGGCCACAACCGAAATTCCTAACAGCAGTAAGAGGGAGATGCCCCAGCGTCGAATGAGCACGCCGCTCCAGCTAACGTAACCACCGGTCATTTTTCCGAACCAACGATTGAACCACTCGAAAAACTTTCCCAGGGGACCTCTGGCCTTCTTGCGAGGACGCAAGAGGAGCGCAGAGAGTGCGGGTGAAAGGGTCAGAGCATTGAAGGCCGAGATCAAGACGGAGATAGCAATGGTCACGGCGAATTGCTGATTGAGCAAGCCCTTGATGCCACCCATAGCGGCCATCGGTACAAAGACCGAAGAAAGAATCAATGCGATACCAATCACCGGTGCGGTCACTTCCTCCATGGCCTTGAAGGTCGCGTCTATCGGCGACAAGCCGTGCTCGATGTGGTGTTCGACGGCCTCGACAACAACGATGGCGTCGTCCACCACCAGGCCGATAGCGAGGATCAGGCCGAACAGAGAGAGGGTATTGATGGAAAAGCCCAACATCGGAAAGACGGCAAAGGTTCCGACAAGGGAAACTGGGACCGCCAACAACGGAATTAGGGTAGCGCGCCAGTTCTGGAGAAAAAGAAATACCACGATGATGACCAGGACGATGGCCTCCAGCAGCGTGGTAACGATCTCTTTCATCCCTTCGGTAATCGGCAAAGTCGTGTCCATCGCTATGGTGTATTCCAGCCCATCCGGGAATCGTGATTTCAATTCCTCCATTTGCGCTTTGACCTGTTTTGCAACTGCTAAGGCGTTGGAACCGGGGGCCTGATAAACGCAAACAATGACCGCGGGCTTGGCATTGAAACGTCCGATCTGCTGATAAACGAGGGAACCGAGCTCGATGCGTGAGACGTCTTTGAGTCTCACCGTAGAACCGTCCGGGTTTTGACGGACAATGATATTGCCGAACTCTTCCGCGTTGATGAGCCGGCCCGGGGCACGGACTGCGTAAGTGAATTGCTGCCCCTTGGGGGCAGGCTCGGCTCCGATTTGACCCGCCGGGTTAACCGCGCTTTGTTGCTGGACAGCATTGGTGAGATCAGTGACGGTCATACCGAGTTTCGTCAATTGATCCGGCTTGACCCATATGCGCATGGCGTAATCCGCGGCGCCAAAATTGGTAACCTGGCCAACGCCGGGGACGCGCAGGAGGGCGTCGTTAACATTAATAGTGGCGTAGTTGCCAAGAAATTGACCGGCGTATGTGCCGGTGGGGGAGTAGAGAGAGATGACGAGAAGCGGGAGGCCCATTAACTTCTTGACGGTCACACCATACTGATTGACAGAGGTGGGGAGGTTGGGGCTGGCTTGCGAGACGCGGTTCTGGGTGTTGACCTGATCGATATCGACGTTGGTGCCGACATCGTAGGTGACCTTGAGAGTCATGGTGCCGTCATTGGCATTGGTGGACATCATGTAGAGCATGTTGTCGACGCCGTTCATCTGTTGTTCGAGAGGGGTGGCGACCGATTGTTCAATGGTGAGAGCGTCCGCACCGGTGTAGGTGGCCGATACGTTAATCTGCGGTGGGACGATATCCGGGAGTTGCGCGACCGGAAGTTTGGCCATGGCGACCATGCCGCTGATGACGGTGAGAATGGCGATCACGATCGCCACGTTTGGGCGATTAATGAAGAATTTAGACATGACTATTTTCCACCGACCGCATTGGCCTGAGTATCGTTAAAGGGTTTCGGTGCGACGGTGACGCCGGTGCGGACACGTTGCAAACCGTCGACGATTACGTTCTCTCCGGGTTGAAGGCCCGATTCGACTACCCACATGTCACCGAAAAGCGGACCGAGTTTTACGGTCTGGATGGTTACCTTGTTGTCCGCACCCACGACGCCCACCTGGTAGACGCCCTGCAACTCGGAAACTGCCTGCTGGGGGATTAGCAGAGCATTTTTGCGCAGCTCGGTAATCGCCCGGATGCGCGCATACTGTCCGGGACGGAGGACATTTCCGGGATTTGGGAATTCACCGCGGACCTGAATAGTTCCAGTTCGCGAATCGACTTCGCGGTTCAAGAAAAGGACGCGGCCTTGGCGGGGATACGGTCTACCGTCTCCAAGGATTAGTTGGAGGATTGTTTTGCCAGTGCTAGCCGATTTTTCTCGCTGGAATCTCAGGTAATCCTGCTCGCCGATGCTGACGTCAACATAGATAGGATTGACATTCGAGATAGTAGTCATGACCGTCGCTGGGGTCATGAGATCGCCGATGCCTACCTTGGCAACGCCGGCGATCCCGGAAATTGGAGAAGTAACGGTGGTCCACGCCAGATTTAACTTGGCATTGTCCAGGACGGCTTGGTCAGCATCCACGCTAGCGGTGGCAGCTCTCTCTGAACTCTGCGCCTTATCGAGTTCTGCCTGACTCACAGCTCTCTGAGCCACCAACGGTGTGTAGCGACGCACGTCGATCTGAGCCTGCGCCAGTGCGGCACGTGCGCGCTCCAGATTCCCGGTGGCCTGTTCCACCGATGCTCTGGCCTGACGCTGATCCAACTGGAATAGCGGCGCGCCTTTCGCAACGTACGAGCCTTCGGCGTACAGCCGGGACAGCAAGAAACCTTCAACCTTGGGCCGGATCTCGGCGTCCACGTTGCCGGCCATTGTTCCGACCCATTCCTGGTGGATAGGCACTTCCTTCTGGACGACCGCGGCGATGGTCACACTTGGAGGCGGCGGAGCCGGCTTTTCTTTCTCGGCAGAGCATCCAGCGAGAGTGGCAAACACGACGAACGATGCGCACAGAAGTTGCAAAGCGCCAAGCATGGGACAAGAAATTACCCGCTTGTGCCAAGCAGTCTCGGCAGGAGTCGTTTTATCGTTCGACTGCTGTGGTCCACGGTCAAGTGTCCTCATTCGTTTTGCCTCCGGACGGCTGGAAGGCGATTCGTGTGGCCACGCCGTAAGCGTTCCATCTCGAGACTCAGGCGGACCGGCGCGAGCGCATACTTCCTGCGGCAGGTATTCTCTAAGCTGCGGGCTGCAGGGGAATTGGCAAAAGTAACAAGTAGAAATCGTACAGCCGTAACATCCCCCGGGGCACACAACTCAGTCTGTCGCGGCCTCCGAAGCGTACAAAGCGTCCGCCGGCCAACTGTCTTCCGTGGGACTCCACGATTTATCTGGGTTGTAGAGTTCCATGTCGTTGAAGATCTTGAGAGTGTCCAGACCCAAATCTTTCTGGTAAACGACGCCGTCATAACCGACGATGAAGGTTTCGACGCCTGTGACGCGATAATCTGCAGGAGCGGCGGCTAGCGCGAACCCTCCAATCATCGCGCCTTCCACGACAAAATCGAGCTGGCCGAGTGGCGCAGCGGGGCCTTGACCCTTCAGGATTTTAAAGAAGTAGCCGTGATAGGGCTTGGCCTTGTCGCTGTAGCCCTGCTGCAAAGCGTCCGCTATATTCTCGGCGATTGGTCCGCCAAGGCTGCCATCAGAATTGCGCCACACCAAACCGTCGTGGGTTCCCGGAGTGCTGATGATGCGTTGTGCATACTGATTCACTTCGGCGTTATCGTGCTTGGTCATTGCGTATTCGTGTTGTGCTTCGTCGTATCCTCGGCATATCTGGATGGCATCGAGTTCGTTGGTGCCGATACGCCGGTAAAGTATCTCGCGGCGACCAGCCTGAGTGTCGAAGGACCATACGCCATTTTTGCGAACGATCGGGATCGCCAGCGGAAAATTGTCGTTGCCGACCTGCAAGGTGGCACGGTTCGGGTTCTTGGGGTCGATGCGGATGGAGGCGTGTTCATGTGCCTTGGCGGCAAACTCAACCGCGATATTCTTATCGCGGACTGGATCTTCCGAAGAAATCAAATCCTCACCCTCGGGGCCAAGAATCTTTCTCAAAGCCGGCACATCGAAGGTTGCGGAAGCCTGCACCAGGGCGGCGACCGCTTTTTCTGGCGTAGCGAAGGTCATTTGCGATGGAGTGCTCTCTTGCCTGGACGTTACGGCTATCGGGATGAGCAACGCCTGTACTGAGGAAAGCAAGAACACCATAGAAATGGTGTTGAGTTTCGTGGTTGTGTGCGAGCTCATGTGTTTTTCTCTCATGGTTCAGTCACCTCCGGCGTCCGCCGCCACCGCCGCGAGAGCCCATACTGGAACTGCCGCGGGAACTACTGGCACGCGCCGCACTGCCACTGCTCCCACCGAGTGCATTGCCGCCGGACCTGGAGTTCGAACTGGGCGAGGTGCTGCGATTACTAACGCGATCTCCACCGCCACTCGAGGAAGGTCGATTTCCCCCGCCTGAGCTACGGTCGCCCGCACGTGGCTCTGACCCGCGCGATGAGACATCACGTGTTCCGGCTTGCTGCCTGTTTCCGGCCTGTCCCTGATTTTGACGCGCAGCGGCTTGCCGGTCGGACGCGGAAGCCCCGCGAGTTGTGCCGCCATATTTCTGCGCAGTGTCTTTGCTTCCGTAAGGTGTCCCGCCGCGATGCTGCGGGTTGTGTTGCCAGTTGTTTCCGCCGGCGCCGCCTGCGCCGCCGCGAGCCGGTTGAGTCGACACGCGATTGCCGCCGTTTACGTTGTTGCGATTGCCGCCGTTTATGTTGGAGTTACGGTTGTAATTATTATTGTTATTGATGGTGATGTTGTTGTTACCGCCCCCGCCCCAACCGCAGCCATAGCCCCAACCTCCGCCCCATGCCGCTCCCATGGCCAGACCTACACCGAAGGAAATCGCCATACCTGCCGCGTAATACCCGACAGGCGGATAGGCAATGGGAGGATAGGGATAGACCGGCGCGCCGTATACGACCGTGGGATTGTAAGTAGGAACGTAAACGACTTCCGGATTGGCTTGCTGAATGACCACGACCTGCTTGGATTCCACAACTTTTGTTTCGACTTTCTGCTGTTCCGTGGATTTCAAGTTCCCAGAGTCTTGCGCCTTTTTCCTCATGCGCTGAACCGATTCCATCACGTCCGATTGCTGGGCAAGAAACGCGTTCCCCAAATCGGTTGTCCACTGAATATCGCTTGCCAGGCGTTTCACCAGGTCTGGCATCGCGGCCAAGCCCTGGACGCTGGGATCCCAAGGCTGCTTCGAAACGGCATCCTCGAGCGCCTTATCCTTCAAAGTCTTGTTTTTCTCAAGCCATTGTTGAAGCTGGATAATCTCCAACGGATATGTAGATGCCGCGAGCACTTGGGCTAACATCGGATCCGGGTATAAGGCGATCGGCGCGACAAGCGAGTCGAGTTGATCCGGAGGTATTTTTGCCGCAGGTTCTTGCTGGCCCGACCCCGCGGCCGGTTCTTGTGTTCGGGCTGCAGGAAGTGTGTTTACCTGCAAGAGCAGCACAGAGCAGAGAACGGCAAGACCGTTTTGCGTTATTTTTCTGAGAAATTTCGATCCTAGAGTTTTCTTCATCATGGTTCAACTCTCTCTCTCCGGCGAAGCAGGCGAGGAGGAACCGCTCCGACTACAGGCTCCTCCTCTCTCTTTGGGGGGTGAACTAACGGCCGAGGATTGTGCGCAGAAACTTCACTCCGAACGAAGCGGAAATGCACAGAAGTCCGAGGAGCCCGATCAAAGGCAGATCACTTGCTGTCTTTGGCAGTTTTTCTGGAGTGGCTGCGGCCATTTCCGTTTCAGGTGCGGGAGCCGATTCCGTGGTGACTACGAGGATGGGAACATCCGCTGGCGGAGCCGGCGGAGGCGGCGGCATCGTTCCCGACACTGTCCGCTCGTGGGCGACTACCGTCTCCGGAACCTCGACTATCTTGGTGGCGGTGATCACCATTCCCTTTTTCAAGGCGAACGCATCGACCATCTCGCCATTCACATTGAATTTTTGGCCCTTGGGGATCTTGAAAGCCTGGTTCGTATTGTCTTCCAGTGTCAGGACCACGGTATTTGGCGGGGTCACATGCCAAATCTTCCCGGTAACGCTCTGGACGGTGGTCACGGTCTGCGGCGTGGTGGTGACGGCGAGGGTGTGCTGGAGTTTCATGCCTGGCTTCAGGTCATGAATGCCCAGTTGCCTGCCGTCAACATCGATTTTACGACTGTCTGGGATATTGGAAATGTGCCGGATACTGCCATCGTCCATTTTGAGCACCAGGTCGTTTCCTTCGACAAGCACAACGACGGCACGCTCGACCGTGACTTCTGTGGTCGACGGATGTTGGGTAGTCGACGTTGACGTTTGAACCTGGGCCCGTGTGGACGTGACAAAGGCGAAGCAGAATGTGCCGACAGCTACTACCAGGGCCTTTTCCAACCGACTATTCAAGGATTTCATCTGTCATCCTCCGGATTTGAATTAAGCTGAGATTTTTCGAACCCACTCGCGGCTGAGAGCCGACTTCAGTGCGAATCTTGGCCTCCAAGCTCCTCAGCTGGAGAGCGTGATTGCCCAGAATTCGCAAGATTGTTTGCATCGGAAATGGTGGCATGCACGATGTATCGCAAGGGCGCACTGCCAACAAAGTAAAACGGGTAACAAGTCACAAGCGTGAGAGTGGGCCTGGACCTCGGCGCCAGCACAGACACGTCGTCCGGTGAAACAATGACGATCTCGTCCACGACATATCGAGAGTTACCGGTTGGCGCGAAAAGATCCATGATGTCGCCTAGGTGAATGTCCTTGAGCCCCCTGAAAAATCCATCGCGGTGTCCGGCGATACCC
>Ga0209275_10001181_pt1 | contig 10613 bp, 12 predicted proteins | sample HubBroMetageREF2_FD_188344 | JGI IMG/M metagenome (GOLD analysis project Ga0209275, IMG submission 188344) | Reference soil microbial communities from the Hubbard Brook experimental Forest, New Hampshire, USA - Hubbard Brook CCASE Soil... | ecosystem: Environmental > Terrestrial > Soil >...
TGCCGCAACCGCGCAAAAAAAAAAGGGGCTTTAGCCCTGAGGTCCAACCAAAAAAATCGGATCTTACTCTTAACCTTCTGAACTCTTAAACTTCCGAACTTCTGAACTTCCGAACTTCCGAACTTCCGAACTTCTAAACTTCCGAACTTCTGAACTTCTGAACTTCTGAACTTCTGAACTTCTGATCTCAAACTCCCGAACTTCTAAGCCTCCGAATTTACTTCCCCAACAACACCGCCGTCCCTCTCCCAATCCCCAACGTCTTCGCCGCACTCCCCTTATTCACGCCAATCTCCACATACCCGCTCGATCCCACATACGCAATCACCTCGCCAGCATTTCCCGCCGCAAACGTCGGCACCAATCGCGTCACCGCATGCGTCCCCACCTGAAATTTCACTTCGCCCTTCTCAATCGCCGCCGCTCCCAAATCTTCCGCCCGGAAATTCGTCATCAAATTTCCAAAGCCATCCACCTTCAACACCGCACCCTTCAGCACTCCGTCCGCTTCCTTCGGCCGCGGCATCGCGAACCGCTTAAAATCCGTCACTTCTTCGCCCATGCTCGCTGGCTGCCAATTCTTCGAGTGCCAAGCCGCCACCGCCGCAAACACGTCCCTCCCGTGAAACGTCTTGCTCACCGGCTGCAAAAAATAGTGCTCCGCCGTCAAATGCCTCACCACAAAATTCGGTTCCTTCTCATACACTCCCGACAACACCCCATTATCCGGCGCAATAAAATATTGGTTCTGCCCGCTTACCAGCAGCGGACGCCGCTCCGTCCCCACGCCCGGGTCCACCACCACCACATGAATCGTCCGCGGCGGAAAATACGTGTACGCCGACGCAATCGCCAGCGCTCCATCCAGCAAATCAAATGGCGCCACTTGATGCGTGATGTCCACAATCTGCACATCCGGATTGATTTTCAAAATCACGCCCTTCAACACTCCCACCAAGTGATCGTTCGTCCCATAATCCGTAGTCAACGTAATAATTGGATTCGCCAAGGCCTTTTCTCTCGCAATCAAATTTTACTAATTCCGACTTTTTCGTTTACGCCCGATTTTCGTTCCTAACTCCAAATTCTTTCGTACGCACCGAAGTTCGTTCCAGCCCGAATGGCCTTCTCACCTTTAGGCGTAGAAAAAAACTCCTACTCCGACGCTAACCAACCAAGCCCCCACAATCAACACTTCCCAATCCCAACGCCGCGCAAGCGCCACCTGTACTCCTACGCACCGAATCATCTCCGTAGGGGCGATATATCGCGTCAGGGCACGACTTCACGTCGTGCCGAAAACGACGCCAAAAACGAGGGGCTTAGCCCCTGAGGTTCAACCTACCCAAACCCCTAACTCAAAATTTGCTTCCCAACTCACGCCACCTCACCTCCCAACTCCACCCCACCATCCACACAATCCGCCCAGGAACCACGTCATTCATCCCGAACGCAGTGAGGGATCCCTCTTTTCTTCGCCTTCCTCTGTGCCCTCTGCGTCTCTTGCGTTAATCTCTCCTCCTCGCCTCCCCCACCCATCCCTTGCGTTCCCCCTGTTCCCATCGTACGATTTTGATTTGGTGTCCTAATCCGTTTTTGCGCCGGAATCCTCTGTAGGGTAGGGAACGCGTCACTCGCTTTCCCGCTGTCTACTTCCGCGTAAAGGAGAATCCCCGAATGAAATCGGTCGTCGTGGTGGGCGCGCAGTGGGGCGATGAAGGCAAAGGCAAAGTAGTCGACTATCTCGCAGGCTCTTTCGATTACATCGTACGAGTCGCTGGCGGCCACAACGCCGGTCACACCGTCATCATCGGCAAGGATCGTTTCGTTCTCCAACTTATCCCCTGCGGCATTCTCCGCCCGCAGCAGCACGCCATCATCGGCACCGGCGTTGTCATCGATCCCGCCGCACTCGTCGCCGAAATTGAAACCCTCGCCAAAGGTGGCGTCGACGTAAAGGGCCGCCTGCACATTTCCAATCGCGCCCATCTTATTTTCCCGTATCACCGCGAACTCGATAAAGCCGCAGAAACCGCGCGGGGCTCCAACGCTATTGGCACCACCTCCCGCGGCATTGGTCCCGCCTACGAAGATAAAATGGCCCGCCGCGGCTTGCGTGTCGCCGACCTTCTCGATCCCGCGCTCTTCCGCGAAAAAGCCGCTCGCGTCGTCGCCGAAAAAAATCGCATTGCCCAGGGAGCCTACGGCGCCCAAGTCGATTTCTCCGGCGAAGTCGAAGCCACCCTCGCGCTCGGCGAAAAAATCAAAAGTTTTATCTGCGACACAGCCGAACTCACCAATCGCGCTCTCGATGAAGGTAAGTCCGTCCTCTTCGAAGGCGCCCAGGGCACCATGCTCGACATCGACCATGGCACCTATCCCTTCGTCACTTCCTCCAGCGCTACATCCGGCGGAGCCACCACCGGCGTTGGTGTCCCTCCCACAAAAATTCAGCACGTCCTCGGCGTTTCCAAGGCCTACACAACTCGCGTTGGTGGCGGCCCCTTTCCCACCGAAATGCCCGACCTCGAAGCCAAGGAAGTTCGCGAACGTGGCAAGGAATTTGGCGCCGTTACTGGACGTCCGCGCCGCTGCGGCTGGCTCGATCTCGCCGAATTGCGTTACGCCAAAATGATCAATGGTATCGACTCGCTGGTCGTCACCAAGCTCGATGTCTTCGACACTCAGCGCGAAATCAAAGTCGGCGTTGGCTATACTTACAAAGGTTCACCCGTAAACGAAATGCCCGCCACCGCCGAAGAGTACGAGCGCGTCACGCCCGTCTACAAAACGCTGCCCGGATGGTGCAATTCCACCTACGGCATCGAAGACGCCGCCGAGCTCCCCAAAGCCGCTCTCGACTATCTCCACTTCATCTCCGAGTTCCTCCAAGTCGAAATCGGCATGATCAGCACCGGCCCAGAACGCAGCGCCACCATAGTCCAACCCAACACCCTACTCTCCAAACTCCTCTAGCCCTCGCGCTGGAAGGAGCGAAACACGCGGAAGTGTTGCTAAATCTGTAGCGGCCACCTTCAGGTGGCCACCTCTTTTTTTTTGTAGTCGTCACTTCCTTTGTTTGTCACATCAGCGAGGAAGCAAATCGGTCCGCTCCAGTCACATTGCTGGAGCACCCTAGTCCGTCCTACTCACCCGTCATTCCGAACGGAGTCCGCGCAGTGAGGAATCCCTCTTCGATTTCAACCTAGAGAACACTTCCAAATCACTCGACAACCCCGATTTTTGCGGGTTCCTGCAGCCACTACCTCGGAAACCCCGCCGCGTCCCTAACCCGCTCTGCCTGCAGCAAATGCCGCCGCTCATGACCCGCAATAATTTCCAGCCCCGTCCCCACCGTAAACCGAATCACCGATGCTAACGGATTCCGAAACCGGATCTGATTCACATTTTTCTCACGAGCCCGCAGCACCAGTTCGCGGCACGCTCGATTCCCGGCAAGGAATCGATCCAGCACACCAACGTCTACACGCGCCCCAGGCCTCATCTTCGACGGTGCTGTAGCCCGCTTGCTTTGCGGCGAAGGCTCAATAAAGCTGCGAATAAACCACTTCGAAATCCACCCAGGTGTAATCTGTTCCACCGGAGAATTCGGCTTCCCCGCAATCGCCTCCGCAATCGCCTTCATGTACGCATCGTTCGTGATGCACAGATGCCCCAGGCACTGCCCAACGCTCCACGCACCCCCCGCAGGTTGCCAATTCATCTGTTCCTCGTTCAGCCCGCCAGCCACACTCTGCGCGCTCTGGTCGTTCCCGCTCAACTCAAACGCCAGCCGCACCGACCAAGCCGGCGCCCCTGTTTCCATTCTAGTAGTAGCACTCATAGCGCAGGGAATTATAGACCAACCCGCCGACAAACGGTCCAACTCGAACAACTGCAACCTCCGTCATTCCGAACGGAGTCCGCGTAGTGAGGAATCCCTCTTCGATTTCAGCGCGACTGACGAGAACCGAACTAGTTGGGTTACCCACACGTCGCCGTTCACGGTTGGTCCCCCAACGTAACCAAACAATCGCACAAATCTATTCCGGCTTTTCCGCCACCAACACCGCAGCCGTCTTCCGCTTGTCCGCCACCGCTGCACCACTAACCGCCGCAGCCGAACCAGACTCGTGCTTCGCGCTATGTTGCCCAGTTGCTTTCTGTGAATTGCGCGCTGCCAACGTCGGATTCTGTTTAGCCTGAGCCGCCACAATCTTAGCGGGCGTCATCGGAGCCGTCGCCGCATCGGCGCCCTCAAAATGGTCCGGGGAAACCTCGGACTGCGCCCTGCACGTCGGCGCGAAAAGCATTCCCGCTCCAACTCCCACAAACACCACACACATCTTCATCAAAATTGAAGTCTTCATACCGGCCTCCGCCTGAAGGTTTCCACCGTGGCCTGAGCGTCCTCTAAACCGCCGGGATGGTCGACGAATTAGAACTTTCTACAACCCGCCCATTCTGCCGCTCCCTTCGCCACCCCTCCATAGCCCTCGAGTACTACCGTGTATCCCATCCGCCAATAGCATCCATCCAATCCCCCACCGCCTCAGCGCCTATCTCCCCCGGGCGCTCCACACGTCGCCTTCACGTGTGGGGACTTTGACTCTCCACACGAGGCCGCAACTCACGAGTAGTTTTTGGCGGAACTAGCGCCTCAAAGCCGGCACACTCAAAACAATCTGCAGCCCGTCATTCCGAACCGAGCCCGCGCAGTGAGGACCTCTGCACCATCGCTAGCTTTTTGCGCGATGAATCCCTCTTCGATTTCAGGATGGCGGACGGCCTACCCCTTCGGCCCGTTCCTTAATGGTGTCTTCAACCTGACCGTGAATGCTTTTTTCCCGTTGCTCGTCGTCTCCCCGAATCCTTTTCGCTCCGCGCTCGATTAGGAATTCCGTCGCTTCCCGGTTTCCGTTCGACGCCGCCAGTTCAACCGGGCTATCGCCGTCACGATCCAACGCATTGATGTTGGCACCGTTCGCAACCAAGTAGCGCAGTATCCGCATGCCTCCCTTAGCTGCCGCCCCGTGGACAGCAGTTCTCCAATACGCATGATCGATCGCGTTGACGGGAACTCCGTGGGACAGAAATCCCTGAACCGCATTCTCACATCGACTCTGTCCCAGCGCAGGATGCAGCGCGCCCAACCAAATCACCGCCCACACCAGTACTCGTGCGATCGCTTTCATCAGAACTCCCCACCTACGTTTCGAACGTAAGCACAAACTCAGTCCACATATTTCCGCTTCTCACCGTTTCCGCACATCACATCTATCCCTTTTGCCACCGGCAATCAAGAAACTCTGCGGCTTTGCCAGGCGGCTCTCTCTCCGTCCACATTTCATCGCCAGTTAGACGTCTGACCGGTGATTACTCATTGACAAATTAAATTACAAGGTATAAGCTGCTCGCGTACGCTCGGAAAAAGTTCGAACAGTCGCCCGCCTTAACCTGCACCTTCCGCCAGTTTCATTTTGGAACTCAACCTTTACTTGAACTCCCTTCACCCAAGTCTCACTCTTTACCTTCGCCGACCAAGATATCCGCCAAACCCACCTTCATTCGTACAACTTTCGTACCAACTCTGTACCAAATCACTTTCGCCCTATCTCCCTCCACCTCAATCACTTCCACCTCTTTACCAAAAGACACCCCGGGTGGGGTACGTACTTCTCCTGAAAATCCGGTCCCTCCGGTCCGACCAGATTTCGCGTCTTCCATTCGGAGCTTCGCCCCAACTTCGGTATATTTACTGTGCCGAGGTTCCCGGATGCTGTCCTTCGACGACGCGCGAAAACTGGTCATCACCCATGCCGCCAAACGTCCGCGCGGCCTCACAACCATTCCCCGCACGCCGTGGGACGCGCTGGGCTTCATTCTCGCCCAGGAAATTCGCACCGATCGTGAATACCCGCCCTTCGATCGCTCCACCCGCGATGGCTACGCGGTGCGCACTGCCGACGCCGCTGCTGGCGCAACGCTCTGCTGTGTTGGCGAGATCAAGGCAGGCGACACCGTTTCCTCCGCACTCGCCCCCGGCACCTGCATCCAGATCATGACCGGCGCCGCCGTCCCCTCGGGAGCCGATGCCGTAGTCATGATCGAATTCACCAAGCGCTCCGACGATCACGTCACTTTCGAGCGCGCCACGCAATCGGGCCAGAACATTGTGCCCCGCGGCAGTGAAGCGCAAGCCGGCAAAACGGCGCTGACTCCTGGAACCCGCCTGGGCTTCGCCGAATTGGCCATTGCAGCGCAAGTTGGAGCGACGGAATTGCAATGCTACAAAAAGTCCAGCGTCGCCATTCTCTCCACCGGCGACGAAGTTGTGCCCATCAACGAAACGCCGGGAGCATTTCACATCCGCAACAGCAACAGTGTCTCGCTCGCAGCCCAAGTGCGCCTCGCAGGCGGCGAGCCAATACCGCTAGGCAATGCTCTCGATCGCGCCGACGATCTCAGCGCAAAAATCGAGCAGGGATTACGCGAAGATATTTTGGTTCTGTCCGGCGGCGTCTCCATGGGCAAGTACGATCTAGTCGAAGCCGTCCTTAAGGGCCTGGGCGCCGAATTTTTCTTCGATGCCGTCGCAATTCGCCCTGGCAAGCCCGCCGTCTTCGGCCGTTGCCGCGACACCTTGGTGTTCGGCCTACCAGGAAATCCAGTTTCCACCATGGTGACCTTTCAACTCTTCGTGACTGCTGCGATCGATGTACTGGGCGGCAGCGAAGTTCGGCCTCTTCCGTTCTTGGAAGCTACGCTAGCCGAGCCACTGCGCGAAAAGACCGGGTTGACTCATTTTCTTCCCGCTCGACTCGAGTGGCCGAATGGAAACCTTGCACCGCAAGTGTGCGCGCTAAAATGGCAAGGCTCCGGCGACGTCTCCGCCCTCCGCCACGCCAACTGCTTCTTGGTTGTCCCCGCCGACCGCCAGGAAATACCCGCAGGAGACACAGTTTCCGTTCTCCCCCGAGGCGACGTACTCTAGGTACCCTGCGACATGGCGAAACTTTCTCACTACACAAAACGCGGTGAAGTCAGCATGGTCGACGTCTCCTCCAAGAACGTCACCACCCGCACCGCCATCGCCCACGCCTTCGTCCGCATGACACCGCGCGTCGTCTCCGCTGTCCGTCGCCTCAAAAACCCTAAAGGCAATCCCCTGGAAATCGCCCGCATCGCCGGAATCGCCGCCGCCAAACGCACTGCCGAGTGGATACCTCTTTGTCACCCACTCCCGCTCACTCACATTGATGTGACCTCGCGCCTGTGCAAAGATGGGGTGGAGCTAGAGTCCAAGGTGACCGCCACCGCGCAAACTGGGGTGGAAATGGAAGCGCTGGTCGCCGTAACTTGTGCCGCCCTCACGGTCTACGACATGTGTAAAGCCCTCGATAAAGGCATCGAGATCATCGATATTCACCTGCTGGAAAAGACCGGTGGGAAGAGCGGCGACTATCTCCGTCCGCGCGCCAGGAAGAAGCGCGGAGCACGCCGATGAGTGCGGCCTCCGGAAAAACCGTCAAACTGCTGCTTGCGGAAGATAATCCGATGGTGCGCGCGCTGATTGCCAAAGGCTTGGAACCGTATTGCGAAGTGATGACCGCGGACGACGGCGCTGATGCGTTGCTGAAAGTCATCGACGAGCTTCCCGACCTGATTCTTTCTGATTACAAAATGCCTGGATTGAATGGCCGCCAGTTGTTCGAGAAACTTCGTGGCCGCGAGGCTACACGCCACATTCCTTTTTTGTTTATCGCCAGTCGCGCCGACATTGAAGAACGCCTTCGCCCGCTGGTAGATGGCGTCGAAGATTTCATCGCCAAGCCATTTCTGCTTAAGGATCTGGTTCGCTCGGCGAAAAAAGTAGTGGACCGGCTGCATCTCGAAAAGTTGCAGCAGCGCGCTTCGCGTCCCGGCGTGATTCAAGGCCGCCTGGAAGAAATGAATATGACGGATTTACTGCAATCGCTGGAAATGGGCCAGAAATCCTGTCGACTGGTGGTACGCAAGGGATCGGAATCCGCCGAATTGTATTTCGCCAGTGGCCAGTGTCGCGACGCGAAAATGGGCTCCATCACCGGCGATGATGCCGTGTTCAAAGTAATTTTGTGGACCGAAGGCGAATTCGAGATCGATTTCAATGCGGCAAACGCTTCCGCAAACGTCACCACTACGCGCAGCACGACGGGCTTGCTGATGGAAGCGATGCGCCTGATGGATGAAGCCAATCGTGACACCGTCGGCACCAACTAGTCCGATGCGCGTGGCCATCCTTACTGTTAGTGATTCCGTAACGCGCGGGGAACGCGAAGATCTCTCTGGTCCGGCACTCGCGGCGCGATGTCGCGAACTTGGTTGGGAAGTCACCTCTGCTTTGCGCTGCTCTGATGATCCCGCCGGAGTGCGCAGCCAACTTCGCACCATCGTGGATTCCAATCGCATCAATTTGCTTTTAACCACCGGCGGCACCGGACTCGGCCCTCGCGACAATACCCCTGAAGCAACGATTGATGTGGGTGAGCGCGTGATTCCCGGATTAGCGGAAGAGATGCGGCGTCGCGGCGCGGAAAAAACGCCGACGGCGCTGCTCTCACGTGGAGTGGCGGTGGTGCGGCGCAACGCGTTGATTATCAATTTGCCGGGAAGCCCGAAGGGCGCGGTGGAATCACTGGATGCGATTGCGAAGTTGCTGCCACATGCGGTGGCGGTGCTGGGCGGGGCTAGCCACGACTGACTTGCGAGAAGGAAGAGAAAAGAAAGATTTAACACAGAGGACACTGAGATTCGGAGAAGAGGAGGACGCAGAGAGATGTTGCTGTCGCCACCGCGTGAATCCATGCGAGGAGAGGCGGTCTATACAGTGCCTGTCCTGTCGGCTTCACTGGCTTGAATCGTAAGTTGACGCTTCTGGTCTGCTCCATAACAATGTTTCCATCATGCCTACTCAACTGAATGACAAGAAACTCGCGGTGCTTGGCACCGGAAAACTCGGCAGCATTTTGTTGCGCGCGTATCTGAAGCAAGGCCTGTTCAATCCCAAGAAGGTTACCGCCACGGTGCGTCACGAAGAAAAAGCCGCGGCACTCTCAAAGGAGTTGGGCGTGAATGTTGCCACCGACAATCGCAAAGCAGCGCGTGGTGCGGATATTATTTTGCTAGGCGTGAAGCCACAAGTCGTGGGCGAGGTGCTGAAAGAAATCGCCCCGGAACTGAGCAAAGACACATTGATTATTTCCGTCGCCGCTTCCGTTCCAACGAGCTACATCGAGCAGCGCGCCGGCGAAAAAGTTCCGGTGATTCGCGCTATGCCGAATACCTGCTCCGCCGTTGGTTGCGGCATGACCGGCATCTGCAAGGGCGGACACGTAACTGCGGAACATCTGGAAATCGCCAAGTCACTGTTCAACGCGGTCGGTCGCACGGTGGTGGTGGACGAGAAAAATATGGATGCGGTCACGGGATTGTCTGCAAGCGGGCCAGCCTTCGCCTACATTATTCTGGAATCGCTCGCGGAGGCAGGTGTGAAAGTGGGTTTGCCACGCGACATTGCTACGCTTCTGGCAGCGCAGACCATGAAAGGCTCGGCGAGTGTGGTGTTGGAGACCGGCGATCATCCTGCCTTGCTGAAGGATGCGGTCACCACTCCGGCCGGATGCACGATCGACGGGATCATGGAACTCGAAGAAGGGAAGTTGCGCGTCACGCTGATCAAAGCAGTAGTAAAAGCAACGCAGCGAGCTGGAGAATTGCTGTTCGAGAAGTAGAAGTCCGAGTGCGTTTGCGCGGTTCTGCTGCAGCGTTTGAGGGATGCCCTGGCACATCGTATCCCCCTGTGCCGGCGTTTGCTTAACCGCAGAGCTTTTTGTGTTAGCATCCCACTAGAAACGGACATCGATCATGCCCGCTGCCTACATCCCGGTGTTGCTCTTCGCGGTTCTGGTGATGGGCTTCCCCATCGCGACGCTGATCATTTTCAAATTTATTCGCCCGGGCACTCGCGGCGGTCCGGCAAAGTTTCAACCGTACGAATGCGGCATTCCGCCGGAAACGCACGCGCGCGGGCGCTACTCGGCGCGATTTTACGTGGTGGCGATGCTGTTCGTGATTTTTGACGTGGAGACCATGTTCCTGTTTCCGTGGGCGATTTCGTTTCGAGGCTGGGTAGCCCACCACATGGGCTCCTTCGCGCTTATCTCCATGTTTGTGTTCCTCGGCATCCTGCTGGTCGGCTACATCTGGTTATACAAAAAAGGCGCCCTCGACTGGGCCTGACGCCTCAATCCACCAGATCACCGGCGGTCCTCGGCGTCACCTGCAAATTTCCTCATGTTGAGTTCGCGCCGCATTGACTGGTGTTTGGGCGTGTGTTAGAAACGCTGGAACGATCGATCGGCTGCTTGGTTTTGGATGAGTGTGTCCGCCGCGCAGTCGGGCTCGCGTTCTCGCTCCTGCCTTAATTCGCGTAGCCTTTTTGCGGCCATTCTCGGAGAATACTGACAGCGTTCGCTTGTTGCGAAGTAGAAACGCAAGTTCGTAGCCTGTCCATAGGATTCATGGCAGACGAGTCCAAGGCACCTCCATCGCCCGACAGTTCCAAGTCTGAG
>Ga0209275_10001188_pt1 | contig 10574 bp, 6 predicted proteins | sample HubBroMetageREF2_FD_188344 | JGI IMG/M metagenome (GOLD analysis project Ga0209275, IMG submission 188344) | Reference soil microbial communities from the Hubbard Brook experimental Forest, New Hampshire, USA - Hubbard Brook CCASE Soil... | ecosystem: Environmental > Terrestrial > Soil >...
CGCGCATTCTTTCGAGGTTGGTCACATCGCAATGTTCGACCAGCAGAGTTAAGTCGAGTTGCTCCGCTTCGCGAGTCAATTCTTCATTGCCAACCGCGTCGATGCCGCACGCAATTACTTGCGCGCCTCCACCGGCAAAGCGCTTGGCAATCGCCCGCCCGATTCCTGTGGTACCAGTGACAAGTGCAACCCGTCCGGTAAACTCTTTCATAAGAACTGAATCCTCAGTTCGCACATTGACGTGCGCTTCTAGTCGGACAACTCAGGAAAAGCATACTTCAGGCCCTGCACAACGCCGCGCAGTTCGGCGAGCCCTTTCAATCTGCCGACCAATGAATAGCCAGGATTTACCTTCTTGCTGATGTCATCGGCCAGCAAATGTCCGTGGTCGGGGCGCATCGGAATTTCGTGATCGGGCCGGCCCGACCGCCGCCGTCGGGCTTCTTCGTTCATCATAGCGCGGATCGAACCTACCATATCCGAACTGCCCGCCAGATGTTCCGCTTCATAAAAAGATCCGTCGGGCTCGCGCGTTACCTGCCGAAGATGCAGAAAGTGAATGCGCGCGCCGAATTCGCGAGCCATGGCCAGGAGATCGTTATCGGCTCTTGCCCCAAACGATCCGACACAAAACGTCAGTCCGTTGCTCAGCGTATCGCAGGCTGCGAAAATCGTGCGCACATCCTCAGCGGTCGAAACCACCCGGGGGAGACCAAATAATGACCACGGCGGATCGTCAGGATGTATGGCGAGCCGAACGCCGACTTCTGAAGCGACAGGAACCACCTCCTGAAGAAATGCGACCAGGTTGTTTCGCAATTCGACAGCAGTTATGCCCTGGTACTCGGTGATGAGTCCGCGAATCGTCTCGCGATCGTAGGATGCCTCGGCTCCAGGAAGCCCGGCAATGATCGTTTGTTCCAGATCGCCCTTTCTTGCTTCCAGCATCGAATCAAAGCGGGCGCGTGCCGCCTGAACTCGATCCTCTGAATAGTCAGCCTCCGCGTTTTTGCGCCTCAGAACAAAAATGTCATAGCTCGCGAAATCTACTGCGTCGAAGCGTAGGGCATATCCAGTCGAGGGCAGTCGCCATTTCAAGTCGGTTCGCGTCCAGTCCACTACCGGCATGAAGTTATAACAAACGACCCTCACGTCCGCCTTCGCGACTGCAGCCAGAGTGTCCTTCCACGCATCGACGAAACGGGTATAGGAACCGGATCGGAGCTTGATCGAATTGTGGATTGGAATGCTCTCGACAACGGACCAAGCGAATCCCGCAGCGAGGATCTCATCTCGGCGTTTTAGCACTTCTTCCAAGGGCCACGCCTCGCCTCGGTAGAGATGGTGCAGGGCGGAGACGATTCCGGTGGCCCCCGCTTGTTTAATGTGATCGAGAGGAATGGGATCGCCCGGCCCGAACCATCGCCACGTCTCCTTCATCTCTCGATGTTATCCCTTGTCAAACCCCGCCGTTGCTGAGAGGATTTCATGAGCGGACATTTGTCGGATCGTCAGGGGTTCATAGAGTGGTATCAGGAAGACTTGAATCTCTCTGAACGAACCGGACGACATCCGCCAACGACATCGATGACCTGATCCGCTAATTCTGCCCAGACGTAGGCGTGTTAAGACGAACAACCTCGCCCGTGTCGAGTTGGTATTCCGCTTCGACTACCTTAAGCTTTCCCGACTTCACAGCCTCACGCACGATTTCGCTGTTCGCCAGCACATCCTTGGCGCTCTGATGCACGTTGTCTTTGATCGCCGACTCGATCAAGTCGCTAGGCTTCGCGTAGGTTTTTGCTTGAGCCACCGCAGGGTTAATCTTTTGCACGATTGCATCCAGGTTCGGACTCGGCATCTTCTCGCCCGAGCACGCCGCAGTCACGGCCCCGCATTTCGTATGCCCGAGCACAACCAGCAAGGGGCTACGGATGTGGTCGACAGCATATTCAATACTGCCCAGCGCCACGGGATCGGCGATATTTCCCGCCGTGCGCACCACAAAGAGATCGCCCAGGCTCTGGTCGAAAATTACTTCAGGGGAGGTGCGGCTGTCGGAGCAGGAAAGAATGATGACATTGGGCGACTGCCCAGAAGCAAGCTTGCGGCGGAGCGGAACCAACTCATAAGGCCGTGGTTTGCCGGTTACGAACCTTCCATTGCCGGCCATCAGATCGGCCCAGACTGCGTCCGCTGACGGCATCGGATGACTCGTCGCAGAATGCGCCGCCGGCTGCGAAGGAGCAGTGGCTGATTGTTGTGCGGCGCCCGAAATTGCGAACGAGAGCAGAATGCTGAGAAATAACAGCTTGCGTACCATGACGATTCCTCCGGAATGTCGAAAACGGTACCACCCACACACGGTGTCGTCAACACTCAACTCATAGTTTTGTAAGCGCAGCAGGCCCACTCGTGGAATAGGGCGCGATTTATTCGCTGTCTAATCCCTCGAATGCGCTACCGCTCGCTGCGAACCCCGCTCTCCGGGCTAAATGGGGCGCATCACAAGAAGTGCAACCGGGTTTAAAATAACAGGCTGCGTGAAAACACTGAGAGCTTGAGGTAATCGTGAATGTGCAGGAATATCAAAACCCTTTTCAACTTCGATCCGCCAGTCACTCCGGAAGAGATACGGGCTGCTTCGCTTCAGTTCGTGCGAAAGATCAGCGGTTTTAATAAACCGTCCAACGCAAACGAGGAGGCGTTCCTGGCTGCAATCGACGAAGTAGCCGACGTCGCGACGCGCCTTCTCCACTCGCTCAAAACCAATGCTCCGGCGAGGAACCGCGAAGAAGAAGCGGCAAAAGCGAGGGCTCGCGCCGCGGAAAGATTTGGCGTTTGAGTTTGCTCGACCACCAACTGCGATTTATCGATGAATGGCAAACCCTTCATGTCGATTAGAACTCCACGGCCGCTAGACCTGAAGAACATCGCCTTCTCGCGCCACCATTTGATAAAGCACCGGACTCACAATACGGCCGAGGAACAATCGTGACAGCAGTCCTGCCACGATGACGATGGCAAACGGTTTCTGCGAGTCCGAGCCTACGCCGGTGGAAAGCGCGGCGGGCAAGAGACCGAGGCACGCGACCAGGGCCGTCATCATGATTGGGCGGAGGCGGATGAGCGAACCATCCAGCGTGGCTTGGCGAATTCCCTGCCCTTCGAGACGAAGCTTGTTGATATAGGAAACGTCGATGATCGCCGTCTCGGCCGAAACGCCCATGAGCACAAGCAACCCGAGAACGGAAGAGACGCTGAAGGTAGTGTGCGTAAGCTTAAGCGCCAGCAGCGCACCGACCGGTTCCGTCATCACCACGCCGAGGAGCACGGTGACGGGGAATTTGAAATTGCCGTAGAGTGCGAACAGGATAATAAAGATCAGCAGCACCGCGAGCGGGCCGATCACCGCGAACTGCTGACGTGAGGCAACATATTCGCTGTATTCTCCGCCCCAGTCCAGCCGGTAGCCCTGCGGCAGCTTGATCGACGACTGCACCGCTTTCTGCGCTTCGTTCACGGCACGGGCAAGGTCGCGTCCTTCAATGCTGAATTGAACTCCGATATAGCGCGAATTATTCTCGCGATAGATGAACGACGCGCCGTTGCCCTGATGAATGGTGGCTAGCTCGGAAATCGGTACCTGTTGCCCGGATGGCGTCGGTACTAGCAAGTTGCCGATGGCATGCTCGCTGGAACGGTATTGCGGCTTCATGCGCACTACCAAATCAAACAACTGCTCGCCCTGAATCACTTGCGTGGCGGCCTGGCCGCCCACCCCGGCCTGGATCACACCTTCGACATCTGAGACGTTGATTCCGTACCGCGCGATTTTGTCGCGGTCGACGTCGATCTGTACACTGGGTTGCCCCAGTTCGCGCACGACGGTGAGTTCAGTGAAGCCGGGCACTTGCTGAAGTACTCGTTTGATCTCGACCGCCTTATTTTCGAGCACTTGAAGATCAGGTCCAAAGATCTTCACCGCCAACGCGCTTTTCAATCCCGTAAGCGCCTCATCCACGGCATCTTCGGCTGGCTGCGTAAAATTGAAAATTACCCCCGGGTACGATTCGACCTTTTTCTGAATGTCTTTGGTCAGGTCCGCTTTATTGTGGATCGATCCCTTCGACCAGGTCGCATCCTTATATGGTTTCAGCCCGACATAAAATTCGCAGTTGAAGAATCCGGTTGGGTCGGTGCCATCGTCAGGGCGGGCCAGTTCCGAGCCGACCTCTGTGACCATCGGGTAAGCCATCAGAATCTTGCGAATCTGCGGAGCGAATTTGGCGGCTTCTTCGAAAGAGATGGTGTAGGGCATAGTGGCGCGAACCCACATAGCTCCTTCATCCAAGTGAGGCATGAACTCGCCGCCGATGAAAGGAATCAGAAACAGCGACGCGGCAAAAATCACCGTGGCCAGAACCATTGTGAGGTTCGGACGATCCAGGCACCAGCGAAGCTCCGAAGCGTATTCGTCCTTTAACCATTCGTAGGCGCGGTTGGTTTTTTCCTTCACGCCTTTTGTGAACCAGTAGGAGGCGAGCACGGGAACAAATGTAAGGGTGAAGATCAGCGAGCCCAGCAACGCCCACGACATGGTTTCCGCCATCGGATGGAAAAGCTTGCCGGACGGGCCACTGAGCGCGTAGATAGGAATATAGCCGGCGAGGATGACCGCGATGGAATAAAAAATAGGCCGATCGACATCATGCGCAGCCGCGATAATCACTTCGTGAAGTTTGTATTCCTGCCCGTAGCGTATGGCCAGCTCGCGGTGGATGTTTTCCATCATCACGACAGTTCCATCGATGATGATTCCGAAGTCGATGGCTCCGATGGAAAGCAGATTGGCTGGTATGCCGCGCGCGTGCAGAAAAATAAAAGAAAACAGCAGGCTCAGTGGAATGGTCAAAGCAACGATGATCGCTGCGCGCACGCTGACCAGGAAGAAAATCAAAACGATCAGCACCAGGGCCATTCCGAGCAGCAGATTGTGTTCGACGGTGTCGATGGTCACCTGTACCAGATCGCTGCGGTCATAATAGGGCCGGACTTTCACGTCATGCGGCAAAAGATCGCGGTTAATTTCCTTGGTCTTCTCTTCCACTCGTTTGAGGACGTTCTGCGTCTGCTCGCCAGTGAGCATGAGGATGACGCCTTCGACCCGGTCGTCATCGTTCTGAAAGCCAAATTCTCCTAGCCGCGGAGCGTGGCCGATGGTGACTTCGCCGATGTCGCGGATGCGCACCGGCACGCCGTTGTTGTTTCCCACAACAATGTCGCCGATGTCTTCGGTCTTGGCCACGAGTCCAAGTCCGCGCACATAGAAGAATTGCGAACCCTGCGAGTAAAAGCCGCCGCCGGCGTTGGCGTTGTTGGCGGCCAGTGCGTTGAGCACTTGCGGCAACGGAATGTGGTAGCTGTAAATCTTGGCGGGATCGAGCAGCACCTGGTATTGCATCACCGTGCCACCGAATCCTGAATCGTCAGCCACGCCTGGCACTGATTTGTAAGCGCGTTCGATCACCCAGTCTTCGTAGGTCTTCAGTTCTTGCGGCGTACGGTCCGGGCTCTCGATCACGTACCGATAAACGAGGTTCGACGGACTCGACAGCGGCGCCAGGCTGCCGGTCACGCCCGGCGGCAAGTTGGCAGTGGAGAGCCGTTCAAACACCACTTGCCGGGCGAAATAATTGTCCGTGCTGTCCTCGAACGTCATAATGACGTCGGACAAACCATAGAGCGAGATCGACCGCATGAACACCATTTGCGGCACGCCGTTCATCTGCAACTCGATCGGCAACGTAACCAGGCGCTCGATTTCTTCAGCCGCGTGGCCAGGCCATTGCGTGATGACTTCGACTAGCGGTGGTGAAAGGTCGGGGTAGGCATCCACAGGCATTCGCTGAAATGAAAACGTGCCGACGACCACCACGAGCGCGGCCAACATGAGGACCAGGAAGCGCTGACGCAGAGCGAATTGAACGATGCGATGGATCATCTACGATTCTGTCTTTCAGCGCTGCAACGAATTCTGAAATTGCAAGAAAAGGCTGCCGTCGCCGACCACATGGTCGGTTGCCTGCAACCCGGTAAGGACTTGGGTTTTTCCGTCCAGGCTTTCGCCCAGCGTAACGCCGCGCCTGGCGAACTGCCGTTGTCCGGTCTGCAGATAAACATAGGGCATGTTTTGATCGTCACGCAGCACCGAAGCGTTGGGGACGAACAGCGCGTTCGGGATCACCCCGGCCTGGACCTCCGCGGTCACGTACATTTCCTTCTTCAGACGCTCCCCGGGATTGGGGGCTTCAATGCGCGCTTGCAGCGTGCGCGTGTTCGGATCGAGCGCGGGAGAAATGTATTCGATCTTGCCATGAACCGCTTCGGGATACGATTCATTGGCAATCGTCACCGGATCGCCAACATGAACGTAGGCCACGTCGTTCTGGTAAATGTTGACGAGAATCCACACCGAACTCATGTCTGACAGCGTGAAACACTGAGTTGCACCGGCCGCGAGCAACTGCCCCGCGGAGCACTGGCGATCCACTACTTCTCCAGCCACCGGAGAATATAGCGGAATTTCAGGTGACGGCGGCTTCGTGACAATGGTTTCCGGGTCGGCAATGCCAAGAACGCGGATCGCGTCAGCGCTCGACTCGAAATCAGCCTGCGCCTGCGCGCGATTCGATAGAGCTTGTTCGAGGTCTGCCTCGGCAATGGCATGGTGCGCATAGAGATCCTGTGCGCGAAGATAGAATTTGTCCGCGAGTTGGAAGGCATCGCGCGCCTTGATATAAGAGGAGCGCAGCAGAGAGTAGTCGGGGCTGGCGACGTAAAGCAGCGCTTGTCCGGCGCGCACATGCTCACCCTGCACGACCATGACACGGCTGACCGGCCCACCTATTTGCGTGATCACGGGCGTGGTCTTGAAGTCGTTGTACTCAACCGCGCCAGTCAGCCGGAGAATGCGCGCCAACGGTCCTTGCTCAACCGTTAACACTTGGATGTGAGCCATCTGTTCGGCGGGTAGCGAGAACAGCTCGGCTTTGGACTCTCGACTCTCCGCAGTCGAGAACGAAGTCATCTTGTTGGCCTGATCTCCCGCTCCGCTGCAGCCGGCAAGCAGCAACGCTGCAGACAGCACCGCGCCGTTCACCCGCCGAGAACGTATCGCCCTCGCAACCAATCGGATGTCAGCTTCCGTGCGCATTTTCATGGCAGGTTCCTCGTTCCTACTGCTTCTTTCATTTGCTCGAGCGCCGTCATGTAAGAAGCCAGAGCCTGGCGGTAGGCCAACTGAGCGGCGCGGTAACTGCGCTCAGCATCCAGGAAATCCAGCAGGCTGGCGGCCCCGCGCTTGTAGGCATACTCGCTGATGTCGCGCGAGTCTTGAGCTTGTTTCAGATATCCAGAGGTGTAAAGTTGGACGATTTCGTCGTTGCTTTTGATGGCTTCGTAGGCGTTGCCAACATCCGAAAGCACCGCATCGCTGGCTGCCAGCTGCGATTCCTGAGCCTGGGTAAGAGCGTAGCCTGTGCGCGCGATCTCGCCTTGATTGCGATTGAAAATCGGCAGTTCGAAACTGGCGAAGATCGAAGCGGTATTCTGTCCCGCGGTGTGCGTGAAATCGAATGTGCCGTTCACGTCCACTTTGCCGTTAGCCTTAGCCAGCCGAATCTGGCTCTGGGCAGCGGTTACGCCGAGCAGCGCAGCCTGAAAATCGGGACGCTCCTTGAGCGCCTTCGCCTGCAAATCTTCGAGGTTCGCCTTCAGCGGCTGATAAGCCAGGTCGCCAATGACATCGAAGTTGGCCGGCACCGCGTCGTAGCCAAGGAACTGCCGCAAGCCGACCAGTGCCTGCGCCTTCGCCAAGCGAGCAGACGATACATCGGTTTGAAACTGCAGCAACTGTAGCTGGATCTTGAGGTAGTCGCCTTCGCTGATGGCGCCCGCATTGAATTGGGCTGCTGAAATGTCTACCGTACTCTGGAAGCTTTTCAAATCCTGCAGTGCGAACGTGAGCGTCGATTCGGCCAGTAGAACACTGACGAATTGTTGTCCCACATTGAAGGCGAGCGTGCGCTCGGCATCCGTGACTTGTGCGCGAGTAACCGCAGTCTGGTCGCGAGCGGCTTGCAGGCGGCTCTGCCGTTTGTGGCCGCGTTCAAACAGATACGAGAGGCCGAGGTCGAACTGCTGGGCCAGATCGAGGTCCTCGTTAGAAAAATCGCTAGGACTAAAGATGGGGATGAATTGAGCATCCCCTCCCAGCACGGGATTGGGACGCAGGTTCGCGGTGATCTCCTGCGCCTGATTTTGAAAGATCAGCGTGCGCGTGGCTTGCATCGCGTGGTTGTGGGCCAATGCAATATCGATGGCCTGATCGAGACCAATCAGGGTCGGCGCTTGCCCGACACTGGACTGAACTGCGAGAAGCACGAAGACCGGCAAAATGGCGAATGCCAGCAGTTGTTGGAACCACGCCGAGGTCACATTTCGCCGATAAAGGCTGACGAGTACATTGCGGCGTAAGCGAAGCGTCCTGGAGAGTTGTAAGTGCAATGCAAATTCCAAAATCCCGTGGACAAGTTGCTGGGCCGCCAGAGTTTCCGCGAAAAACGCGACTAAACCTGGCTAGCCGTCAGTCTTACAAAGTCACTATGAGCGTTCTAATAAACTTGAATCACGTTTAGGGAACAGCGAGACGGCGGCAGGGAAGACGCTAAAAAGTAGGAGGAGGACGTACGTACAACTGGAAGGACACGAGAAAAGATCGCGGCTGTATCTGCAGAGGTGGTACGCGCAACCGTCGACGAAACACGGAGAAAAACGTGACGCACAAAACCATGGCTACGGCGGACTGAGCCATCAAGCAAGTGAGGCATAGCGTGGTGTTGGACGATTCCGTCTGCACTTGCGTACCGCCCGGCACATCCAACGACTGGAAACCGCAGAAATGCGCCGCTTGCCCAAAAGTAGCGATTATGAGCAGGGCCACGCATAGAGGAGGCAGCCATTTTGCTCCGGTCGTTCTCGCAAGGCTATTCACGATTTTCCCACGGTTAGATGCAGCATAGCTCCAAACTGCGTAAGCCTAGCAAGTTACGAGGGTTACCCGAAACGATTCTAGCACTCCCAATGGCTTTGGACTGGAACCTTCTTCTAGCGGTGGCGTCTCAAACCCGCAGGAGACAGGCGTTGCCGTTTCGGGATTGACGAAGTGATTGCACAGGCACGCAGCAAGTGGCTTTGCTCGCTCTCCTACTGCCGCTTCGCAGCGGCCTCAACGCTCTTCAGGGCTTGATCGAGTGCTGCACGATCGAACAGCCGGCCATTCGCGACCACAACGCTGATTTTCCGGGTGTTCCCGATATCTTCGAGTGGGTTTGCGCTCAACAATACCAAATCGGCGATCTTGCCGGGTTCGACTGAACCAAAGCTGGCCTCCATCCCAAGAAATCTCGCCGGGTTGCTGGTCGCGGTCTGGAGCGCTTCCATGGGTGTCAAACCGGCCTCGACAAAATTGGCGAGTTCGTCGTGCAAGCTGAAGCCCGGCACGATGTAAACCCCGGGAGCAGTGTCCGTTCCCGCCATGAAAGGCACTCCAGCGCGATGCATTGCGCCGACCATTTGCAGATTATGCGCGAAATAGTCCTGGCGTAGCGCCAGCGGATCGCGTAGAAGGTCGGGCATCATTTCATTGGTGAACCGCCGCCAGGTTACGTCGCGCCAGTAGGCAGGAACGTACTTGTCGAGTGGATCGTGCTTCAGATCGCGTTGGTCGAGAAATGTTCCGCCACGTTGCCAGGCCAACGTGGGCACTTGCCAGGTCTGGTTCTGCGCCAGCAGCTTAATAAGCGAGTCGCATCTTTGCTGATCCTGTGTGGTGAGCAATAGTTTCAGGCTGCCTTCGCCCTTGATGAATTTGTCCTCTTCAGTGGAACAGCCTTCGAAGATGCCCATCAGATGCTCGATGCTCTTCTGCCCCGCTTCGACAACCTCCTGAATGCGAACTTTATCGGGAACATGGCCGACAATCGGCAACCCTTGCTTGTGGGCCTCAGCGGCAGCGGCAAGATAGGCGTCGTGCGAAATGACCGACTGGACTTTGATGAAGTCCACGCCTTGCGCTTTGAGCGAGTCCACGGCAGCAACGGCCGTAGCTGGAGTGCTAACGGGGATAGAACTGGGGAAGCGCAGTTTACCGTTCGGCAGATACGCGTCCAGCATGGGACCGGAGACGACCATGCGGGGCCCAATGATTCGGCCAGATGCAATCTCTTTGCGCCAGTCCATGAGAACCGGGACGTCTCCTCCCATATCGCGCACGCCGGTAACACCATTAGCGACGAAAAGTGGCAGGATAATGTCGCGCCCGCCAGGAAACCAATCGCCAAAGGCGGAGTGCACATGCATGTCCCAGAGGCCGGGAATAAGATATTGACCTGTAGCGTCGATGACCCGCGCATTCTTCGGTACCTGGAATTTTTCCGCATCCGAAACCGAGGTGATGCGATCGCCGGTGACAACAACCGTCCGATTTCTCTGGACGGACGACGTTCCCGGAT
>Ga0209275_10001190_pt1 | contig 10566 bp, 8 predicted proteins | sample HubBroMetageREF2_FD_188344 | JGI IMG/M metagenome (GOLD analysis project Ga0209275, IMG submission 188344) | Reference soil microbial communities from the Hubbard Brook experimental Forest, New Hampshire, USA - Hubbard Brook CCASE Soil... | ecosystem: Environmental > Terrestrial > Soil >...
GAGCCCGCGGCGGAACCCCGAGATTGTCGTGTGCGTGCTGTGGGAGAGTGGAGAAGAAGGGCCGCTCGCGGCCATCGTAGCTTCACACGTGATCAAAGCGTACGTCGATAAGCAGCGCCAGACTCCCACGAAGGTAGTGCAGAAGTCGAAGGCGGATGGGAAGGTCGAGATCGGCGGAGTGTGGACGGTGCCAGATCCCGACGGAGACCAGCAGAAGCTGCAGGGCGGGCACTTCTTCGTGGACATGGCGAAGAAGCCGTTGGCGGCTGCGAGTACCCAGTACCTGGTACCCAGTACCGTACCCAGTACCGGGAAAGTGCAGTGAAGGGATTAAGCGAAATCGCGTTCAGGGAGGGGTTTACCAGGTACCAGGTACTCGGTACTGGACACTAATGTCACGCTACGTTTCATTTCGCGACTTTGACTGGCTGTTGCTGGTCTTCGTGCTCTTGATCTGCGGGCTGGGGGTGATGGAGATCCACAGCGCCACGATCCACACGAAGTTTGCCGGCTCCCACCTCCGGCAGATTTATTGGGTTATGGGTGGTGTGGCGGCAATGTTTGCGATGAGCGCGGTGAATTACCAGGCGCTCTTGGATAGGATTCACTGGTTTTATATCGCGGCGGTTGCCTCGCTGGTGGGGGTACTCGTGTTTGGAACGAAGGCCCTGGGCGCAAAACGCTGGATTTCGTTGCCCGGGGGGAATCATTTTCAGCCGTCGGAATGGGTGAAGCTAATCCTCATCCTGGCGGTGGCGAAGTATTTTGCCGACTTGCGGCATCGCGAACTATCCTGGCCCGATTTCGTTAAAGCCGGGGCCATCGTCGGCATTCCGATGCTCATGGTGCTGAAGCAGCCTGATCTGGGGACCGCGCTTACCTATCTTCCGATCGCGGCCATGGGCATGTTCCTGGGTGGCCTGCAGTGGAGACAGGGGTTGGCCGTTGCGCTGCTAGCGGCTGCCGGGATCGGGGCGGCATTTTACGTCCCGCAGATTCATATTCTCAAGTCATATCAAAAGCAACGGCTTACGAGTTATCAGGATCCAGATTCTGACCCGCAGGGCTCAGGGTATCAAGTTAAGCAATCCATGATCGCGGTGGGTTCTGGAGGTCTCTGGGGCGGGAAAGGCTCGCAAACACACGGCGCTTTCTTGCCAATTCCCCAAACGGATTTTATTTTTGCGGCCTTTGCCGAGGAGCATGGATTCGTGGGCGCTCTTGGGGTTCTGCTGCTATACTTCATAGTGCTGATGCGTTTGACGCAGAACGCGCAAACCGCGCCCGACCGCGCGGGGACGTTCGTGGTGATGGGTGTGGTGGCTGTGCTTAGCTTCCATATCCTGGTCAATGTCGGCATGGTGGTCGGTTTTATGCCGGTCACCGGAATACCCCTGCCACTGATGAGTTACGGTGGGTCTTCAGTGTTGTTCATGTTCCTGGCGCTGGGAATGGTGATGAACGTTCGAATGCGCCGTTTTGTAAATTAGCTGGGTTAGCCAGCTAAGTGAACAGGCGTAAGCCGGGTTCATGATTCTTAAAGTGGGTTCCTAAACACGGAAAGACGACAGGGAGCAGTCGCTGCGCCATTAGGCACAGCCCCAAAAATATCGATCGCCCTCGCGTAAAGGGGGCATTTTACCGGCCAGTCGAGCAGTCGAAGGCCGGGCAGGATTGAAGCTATAAACGCCGCTGGCAGGGAAACGGCCCCCCGACTGGAAACGGTCTGAGAGTGCGGTCACAAAGCCGGCAGGCGCAAAAGCGAAACAGTGCAAAAGATACCCAAGCTTGTGCAGCGGATTCGGTCAGGGAGAAACCTCCCCGGCCCCAGCCGTCCCCTCTGCGGGGCCAGCATCGCGACGCTCGATCCTCCCGTTTCCTTCCTAGCTCCGCCCCGGTGAAGCCCGCCCGGCTTAATTAGTCAGGGTGGGACCGGAGTGTCCATGAATAAAGAATTGTTTGTCTCTTCCACACCTCACGAGACCAAGGTGGGGCTGGTGGAAGACGATCTGCTCGCGGAAATCTACCTCGAGCGTGAAAATGAATACACCCTGGCAGGGTCCATCTACAAAGGGCGCGTGACCCGGGTGCTGCCCGGAATGCAATCCGCCTTCGTCGACATCGGCCTGGAGCGCGATGCCTTCCTCTACGTTTCCGACTTTATGGAGTTGGAAGAGCACGACGAGGATTTGACCGACGTTGTGCCGGCAAATCGGGGAGTGCAGGACCTGCGGCCGGGGCAGAGTACAACGTCTCAGCCGACGGAACCGCACCTTGAAACTCCAACTGCTGGGGATGGCCAAGCCGCTTTCGAGCAAACTTCAGAGCCCGGCGAACACGACGCCGGAGCCCGCCACTCTGCGCCCGCGGGCGCAGCCCAAGAGTCCTCCGAGGGCGGGGAGCGGGGAGGCTGGCGAGGACGCCGCCGCCGCCGCGGCGGACGTCGCGACGGACGCAGTGATGGAAGAAGCGATGCAAGAAATGACGGACGCAGCGACGGACGCAGTGAAGCTCGAAACGATGGACGCGAGCGGAGTCCGGAACCACGCTTCGCGCGGCCTTCCATCGAGAGCGCTCCTGCTCCGGTTGCTCCTCGTCCTCAGGAATCAGGCAGAACTCACGCTGGACCGCCGGCGGGATACCAACCGATCTTGCTTCCGGGAGAATCGATTTCCAAGTACCGCGGCCTGGCTCAGCCACCGATGGTGCAGGAGCGTCATTCGCCGGACAGCGTGACTGAAACCAGTTTCACGGCTACCACCGCTACTCTCTCCGTGCCGGCAGCCCCCGTGGCAGCGACTTTTCCCGACGACGAACCTATCTTTGCTGATGCCGGTGCTAGTGCTAATGTCAGTGCCGCTCCGATTGCCGAAACACCTCAGCAGCTAAAGACCAGACCGGAACTTCGAGGTGCGGCAGCCTCGACTTCGGAGGCGTCGACTTCTGTGGACTGGAACCGAGAATTTCGGCGACGGGATCTAGCCAGCGAGGCCGCTTCGGCCGGAGCCAGCGATGCGGCTGAGATCACTGAGGAAGTGATCGAGGAAGAAGAGGAACGCCTGTCAGCTCAACCCGAGCGCTCCGAGCGTTCGGAGCGGCCAGTGCCTCTGGCTCACGAGCCCGAAGCCCCGGTTTTTGCGGCCCCGGGTACTCTGGAAGAAGAAACCATCGACGAAGAGGAAGCCGACACTGTTCGTTACGAAGAATCGTCCGATGAGGGCTACGGCGAATTCGAGGAAGAGACTCGTGCGGCCGGCCAGTCTGCGTCGGAGATGGGGCACTCGGAATTGGGACGCGAGATTTCCCAAGTCCGCGAGACAGTAGATGAAATCCACATGTCGTCCCTGGCCGATGCTGGAGTCGCAGCCCACGCAGAAGGCGGCGCAGCCGAGGGCGAGGAAGATACCGAGGAATTGGAACTGGAAGAGGCGCAGGCCGAGGCCGAGGCTCTGCTCGATGCCGAAGCCTGCGGAACTGGCACGGTCGATGCCCGGGCCGAGGTTCGCGCTCCGGCGGGGACGGCCGGTTACACGCAGCGGGCACCGCGCCCGCGACCCGGTTTCGACCGGCAGCGTGGCGGACGCCGTGGTGGCGGGCGCCGCTTCCCGCGCCGCGAGGCGCAGGAAGTTCCAAAGATCAGCGATTTACTGAAGGAAGGCCAGGAAATACTGGTGCAGATTGCCAAGGAGCCTATCGGCAAGAAAGGCGCGCGCATCACCAGCCACATCGCGCTGCCGGGGCGGTTCCTGGTCTACATGCCAACAGTGAACCATACCGGAGTTTCGCGCAAGATCGCCTCCGACGAAGAACGGCAGCGGCTGAAGCGCATCGTAATGAGCGAGCGCGAAAACGGACACGGCGGTTTCATCGTTCGCACCGCCGCGCAGAACGCGGGCGAAGACGAACTGCGGGCGGACATCCGCTTCCTGAAAGGCTTGTGGAATGACATCAAGACGCGCTCGGAGGCTTCGAAGCCTCCGGCGCTGATCTATCACGATCTCAACGTGGTCGAGCGCGTGCTACGCGACCAGGTCACTTCCGATTTCTCCGTGATCTGGGTCGACACCGAGCCGGAATACGAGCGCATTCTGCGCTTCTTCAATCGCTTCCAGCCGGGGCTGGTGAAGCGCGTGAAGCTCTATACCAAAGAGACTCCGTTGTTCGAGCAGTTCGGCTTGAAAGAAGAGATGGACAAGGCGCTCAAGTCGAAAGTCTGGCTGAAGAGCGGCGGCTACATCGTGATTAACCAGACCGAGGCGCTGGTCGCAATCGACATCAACACCGGTAAGTACGTTGGCAAAACTTCGCGCCTCGAAGACACGATCGTCAAAACCAACGTGGACGCGATCAAGGAAATCGTGCGGCAGGTTCGGCTGCGCGATCTGGGCGGCATCATCATCATCGACTTCATCGATATGGATGAGCGCCGCAACCGCCAGCGCGTGATGCAGGCTCTGGAAGAGGAACTCCGCCACGATCGCGCGCCGTCAAAAGTCCTGCAGTTCAACGATTTCGGCCTGGTCGCGATCACTCGCAAGCGGGTAAAGCAATCGCTCGAACGCACGATTGGCGCCCCTTGTCCCTATTGCCAATCCACGGGTTACGTGAAGTCGCTGACCACGGTGGCGAACGAGATTTACGTCGAGATGCGAAAGATGGCGAAGCATCTGGAGCAGGAAGACGTAATGCTGCGCGTGCATCCGGATGTGGCCAAGGAGTTGAAGGCCAACAACGGCCGCCTGCTGAACGAGATGGAAGAACTGACCAAGCGCACCATCATCGTGAAAAGCGATCCGGCGCTGCATCAGGAGCAGTTCGATATCAACTAGCAGTCGAATTGGTGCACGTGAATTAGCTCGGGAAGGGCGCGGCTTCAGCCGTGCCGCCCAGAGCCAATCAAACACGGGCTAGCTCCTGGGGGACGTTCTAAGGCCGAGCGTGGCGTTGTGAGTGACAGGCGATACTTAGTCGAGTGTGTTTAATGTAGCTGCGGTAACGAATAGATGCGAAGTTCTCCCGACGCAAAGCTGACGTAGTGTAGTCCGTCCGGCGACAAGGCCGCCCGCCCATTCTTCGGGAATCGTCGATTCACCAGCGGAGTTGGAGATCTTCGATCAAAGACGACCCATCGGCCGCTGTCGCTCCGGTCGTCGCACGTTGCGAAAGCCGCGTAGCGCGAGACATCTATCGTAGCGCCTTGGACCGATCCGCAATCGCTACGCGGAATCCAGGGCAACAGCTCACTTGTCTTGTCCTTCTTCCAGATGACCAACTGTCCCGCCTTGTTTCCTTTTTCGTTTCCATTGATCTGGCCCAGAACATTTCCATCGGCCAGAATACCGACGATTATTGCTGTCTCGCCATCCTTCAGCGAAGTTTCCCAGATGCTCTGATCCTCACCTCTGGCAACCATCCTGCAGCGTTGTTTTGCACCTGCGTAGACGACGCCTGTTGAGACATACTCATTCGGTCGCAGCTCCTGTTGGCAGACCATATAGGCCACCCCGTGCTCCCCGAATTTTCGATCTCTTGCGTCTATTGGCCAATCCTGATGCCAACGCTGTGTCTGTAAAGGCGGAGCGCCGTCCAGAACGTCGTAAGTGCGCGATTGACCCAGCGTAAAGCCCTCTTGGAAAACGAGAGCGTGATCACTAAAAGTTGTTTGCTCCAGGAAACGGTCAATGCGCGCAACGTCTTGTAGGTTTGCATCGAGTAGAAGGACTCCCGATTTGGATTCGTTCGAGCCTTCCTTATTAAGATTTACCGACTGTATGCTGAAAAGAAGAGTGCCCCTTGGACCTGCCGTCGCGTCGCCTTCTGCCACAATTTCACCGTATCCATCGGCTAGATAGGCGATATCACGCTTAGCTTTCAACTCTCCATCAACACTGAAGATCAGGAGTCGAGCTGAACCGTCGACCTTGCGGTCAGGCGCTACCCTGGAACTCGGGCTTGTGTTAAACCCGACCGCCACCTCGTCGCTATTCAGCCAAACCACAAAACGATAGCCGATGATGGTGCTTGGCGACTCGTCCCTTGTGGAAAAGAAGTTCTTCGGCAGACCCAGAGGAGAGAGGTCGATCCGTATTTGGGGAACTGGTTCTGGTTCCGGCCTCGTCTGTGCTTTCCCGGAAACGAATAGCAGAGAAGCTATTGCAACCACGCTCGCTGTAACAGCCGATTTCCGACGTGATCCGACGATTGGGTTCTTCAGATCCACCTTATGCCTGCTCGTGGCATTGTATCTGCGCGCGGAAGTCGTGAATTCCGTCAACGGTTGAGATTAGGAGATAGCCTCACAGCCAGAGTTCATATTCTCAGGTCGAAGGTCATCCCGCAAAACTACCCGCTGTCTACTTTCGTGGACTTGACGCAAGCCTAATACAGGGCAATCCTACAAGCTTCAGACAAGCTCTTTGACACCCCGACCGACCCACTTAACTCCTTACGGCTCAGGATTTTGCCCGCAAGCTATTGCAGCCCTTGGATTACTCTCGAATTTGACGCTAAGCCGAAGATTCCAATCGATCAGGGGGGAGGGGGGTACACCCTCCAAAATTGCCGAGGCGAACAGCCAGATTCCCAAAGCGGGGAACGTGATGCCAATTCACAATGGTAAATGGCATGGTAAAATGGGTCCCATGACGACCACTCTAACCCTCGATAAGGCCGGACGCGTGGTGTTGCCGAAGCCGGTGCGCGATGAACTGCAACTCCGGGCCGGCGATTCCCTGGAATTGGAAAGCTCAGAGGATCGCATTGTGCTCCGTCCGCGCAGGGGAGGAGTTGGGCTACACCAGAAACAGGGAATCTGGGTCTTCAGCACCGGAGAGCCGATTTCGGCCGAGGCCACGGATGAGACGCTACAGCAGATGCGCCGCGAGCGTGAGCAGAGCTTTCTGGGCAACTCCCCCGCGCGTTCTACTCGACGGAAGCAGAGCCGGTGAGATGGTTCTTCGACAGCTCCGTCCTGGTGCCGGCACTTTTGCCGGATCACGTACACCATGCTCGCAGCTTCGCTGCCTTTGCGGCGGCGAGCCCAAGAAACGCTGGTTGCGCCGCCCACAGCCTCGCCGAAGTGTACGCAACACTCACCAGGTATCCGGGGAAACAGCGTCTCAGCGGTGAATCTGCAGACCTGCTCGTACAGGGAATCGAGCAGAGGCTTACTTTGGTATGGCTCGACGGCGACGAGTATCGTGCCGCCATCCGCCGCATCGCAAGAATGGGGATTGTGGGCGGAGCGGTTTACGACGGACTGGTCGCGGCATGCGCCCTCAAGGCCGGTGCGAACCACCTTTACACATGGAACGCGCGCCACTTCAGTCTTTTGGGTGAGGAGGTACAGAAGCTGGTAACTGTGCCGCCGGTGGTCTAGCTTCCTGGGTGAGCCAGAGCTTTGACAGCCAGATCAGAGCGGTTGCGGAGTTTCTGCACGGTTTCGCGGATGGCTTTGGCGGACGCGGCACCGTCTTTGGCTTCGGCTGCTTTGGAAACGCTCGCGGCTTCTTCGGCGCTGGTGCTGGCGATATCGAGCAAGACTACCAGCGCGTCGGCGTGCAGCTTCCACAGGGAAGACATGCTCTGGCTGCGTTTGAGTTCTTCGAGTTCAGTATTAATCCGAGCCACGCAGGAAACCAGGCGGATCAGAGTGCGGGCAACATCGGCACGAAGGCTTTTTTCCTCGAGGAAGCTGGCGTTGTAGGCGTCGGCTTCGGGTGCGGTCAGCGTCAGATTGAAGAAGCGCATGGGCACAACCTGGCGGTATTTGGGATCGGCCACGCGTACGAAAACGCGAATCGATTCCTCCACCCGCCGCAGTTTGCTCTCTTCAGCGGAGATCTGTTGTGCCGTAATCGCCGGAGGCTGGAATGCCTGAGCCGGAACGACCGCCTTGGCAACCGCGATCCGGGCGGGTTTGGCAGCCGCGGATGCTCCACCGGAAGGCCGCGCTTTGTCTCCGGCAGCAGGTGCCATCAGCGACCGGCGAATGGGCGGGCGGCGATCGAGTTCTTTTTTCAAACGCGAGACGCGGCTAAATTTTTCCAGCGCGCCGTTGTAGTCGGCCTGGAGCATTTCTTTCTGCTCGATCGCGGCCACGTGCTCGACCGTGACTTCCACGCCGTCGACTGTGCTCAGAATGCTGCCGCCCATCTCGTCCAGAGCCTGGGCAAATTGTTTTATTTCGTCCAGCGCCTTGGTGAAGAGTTGGTCGAAACGGGCGCCGAACGCGGCATTGTGAGCGGCGACCGTGGCGAGGACTCCTGGATGATAAAAGGAAGCATCCAGCCAGCGCTTCAGTTCGCGCACTCGCGAAACGATTCCGGAATCGATCAACGAATTGAAATCGCGATAGCGGGCAATCTCTTCGCGCAAGGGATCGAAGTTTCGCAGCAGCTGCACGTGTTCTTCCGGCAGCGAGGGCACATCGGTATCGGCGAGAATCTCGATCAAGGCAATTTCGAAAGGAGAAAGCGGCAACGCTCCATCAAGCCCGTAGCCGTGCTGCTGCCATTGACCCTGAACTCGAGGATGGCGGTAAAGGAATGTTGCGATCAGGTCGGTCTTATCGCGGTTGACTTCGCTGGCCTCGCGGCGCCGCACGAAGTAGCGCAGCAGCGCCTCGGCGACTTCGGAATCCGTGTCTGGAGTGAGCGCCTGGCGCAGCATGGCGGGAGTGATGGCCATGTCGAGCAGATGCAGCCAGCGATACATGCGGGAAAGAGTTTCCGGCAGGTCCCCTTCGGAGTGGCGGAGCGAGACTTCGTCGAGCCCGCTCGGAATGGGGACATCCCCGCCGAGCGCATCTCGCATCAGCTTCTGGTAGAAACCCTGGACTGTCGCCAGGATTGCCAGCTCAAACTTAAGGTCCTCGGCCAAGAGACGCTCCGCGAGCGAGATCCTCCCCGTCGATTGGGGGAATTCTTTACTGCTGTTTAAGTAAAGATGAAAGTCACAGGTGCCGCAAGTTACCACCGGAGGGGGCTATTGTGTGCAGCTTCCGTTTTTCTGGAGGTACATGGACTTCCGCGCGGGCGGGCGAGCTTCAGAAAACGACGGTTTTATTGCCGTAAAGAAGGATGCGGTTCTCGACGTGCCAGCGGACGGCCCGGGAGAGAACGACTTTCTCGAGGTCGCGGCCTTTGCGGATTAGGTCTTCGACGGTGTCGCGGTGGGAGACGCGGACTACGTCCTGTTCGATGATGGGACCGTCGTCGAGGACCTCGGTGACGTAGTGGCTGGTTGCGCCGATCAGCTTCACGCCACGCTCGAAGGCTTGATGGTAGGGGCGGGCGCCGATGAACGCTGGGAGAAACGAATGGTGGATGTTGATGATGCGCTGCGGGTAGCGGTTGACGAAATCGTTCGAGAGAATCTGCATGTAGCGGGCGAGGACCAGGAAGTCGGCTTTGTGAGCTTCGATCAGTGAGTGGATCTGGGCTTCAGCTTGCTGTTTGTTGTCTTTTGTGATGGAGATGACTGAGTACGGGATTTTGTAGAAGTCGGCGATGGGCTGGTTATCAGGGTGGTTGGAGATGATCAGCGGGATCTCGCAGGCGAGTTCGCCGCTCTGGTGACGGTAGAGAAGATCGACGAGGCAGTGATCGTACTTCGAGACCAGGATGATCATCCGAGGACGATGCGAGGACTGCGCCAGGCGCCACTTCATCTGAAACTTTTCGGCGATGGGGGAGAAGTGTTTGGCGAAGTCGGCAAGGTCTTTATCGGCGAGATCAATGTCGAAATCTTTGGGGTCGAACTCGACGCGCATTAAGAAGAGGCCGGATTCTTCGTCGGCGTGTTCATCGGCGTGGAGGATGTTGCCGTTATGGCGGTAGACGAAGTCGGCGATGGTGGCGACTTCACCTTTGGCGTCGGGGCAGGAGACGAGGAGGATTGCGGAGTTTTTCATTGGCGAGCAGCTATCTTCTGCGCGACAGAGGAGAATGCCGGGCCTCGCATCTCGATGTCTTCCGCTTTGAAGGGACCGAATTGTCCAATCCACACATCGATGACTATTTTCTCGCACTGCTCTATGCTGAGCGGCTTTTTCCCAAAGTCTGTGACTTTCGCGATCTCGCTTTCGATCAATGACGCTTCACTGTCATATTCATCAGAAGGGCAGCCGCTAGCCAACAGGCCCTCGATATCTTCATGATCCAAGGCGGCTTTGATCTCGCGGAATAGGGACCAGAGTTGCATGCGACATTGATCACTGTCGGCTGTAAACTACTTTTTCAACTCTTTTATAATCTCCCGCGCGGCGTTCGCTCCCGAGCCTCCGGTTAATCCCGCGCCGGGGTGCGTGCCGCTGCCGCACAAATACAAATTCCTGATCGGCGTCTTGTAACGTGCCCAATCCAGCAGCGGCCGCATGGTGAAGAACTGGTCGAGCGCGAGGTCGCCGTGGAAGATTTGGCCGCCGGTTAGTCCGTAGACCTCCTCCAGATCAAGCGGCGTGATGATTTGGTGCGTCAGGATCATCTCGGGCAAGTTGGGCGCGTATTGTGCGAGGGTTTGCACTACTGTCTGGCCGAGCGCTTTGCGCTGGTCTTCCCAATCGCA
>Ga0209275_10001196_pt1 | contig 10544 bp, 8 predicted proteins | sample HubBroMetageREF2_FD_188344 | JGI IMG/M metagenome (GOLD analysis project Ga0209275, IMG submission 188344) | Reference soil microbial communities from the Hubbard Brook experimental Forest, New Hampshire, USA - Hubbard Brook CCASE Soil... | ecosystem: Environmental > Terrestrial > Soil >...
CAATTTCTTTGGTTCGCGCGTTCCTCATCGATGAGGTGAGGAGAGAAGCGGGTGAGAATCCCGCGCTGCCGCGCAACTGTAAGCGAGGAAATTCGCAACCGGTCACTGGGTTATTCTGGGAAGGCCGATTGTGTTCGTCGAACAGCGAAAGCTGTCCTTACTCGCAAAGCCAGGAGACTGGCGCGAACCGTCTACACCAACCTCTTTCGCGAAACACAAGGAGGAGTGCATGCGGTTCTTTCGTATTCTCGCGAGTGTAATTTTCCTGCTGGCGGCAGCTTCCGCCGCCGAAATCAAAATCAAAGTGATCGATCCCCAAGCTGCCGCCGTCGCCGGCGCGCAAGTGTTGTTGCTTGAAGGTCAGTCCAAGTCCCGGCCGGCTGTACAGCTTACCTCCGCGGAGGGAGTCGCCATTTTCCGAGGCATAGAACCGGGTGCGCACCAGGTTCGGGTGCTGGTTCCCGGCTTCGCCGTTGAGACCACCGCGCTTTCTGCTAACGCGGATTCCGTCACTATCCAGCTACGCCTGGCGTCGGCATCGGAAACTGTGGTCGTGACTGCGACCCGCACACCCGTCCCCGGCGAAGACGCTGGCGCCGATGTTGCAACTCTGAACCGCGAACAGTTGCAGGTGATGAATCCCGTAGCCGCTGATGACGCACTTCGCTTTCTGCCTGGAGCGGTAGTGAATACGGCCGGGCAGCGCGGAGGATTGTCGTCTCTCTTCGTTCGCGGCGGCAATTCCAACTACAACAAAGTGATTGTCGATGGCGTAAGCGTAACCGAACCTGGCGGCACCATCGACTTCGGCACGCTGTCCTTGGGCGAGGCCGACCGTCTGGAGTTTCTGCGGGGCACGCAAAGCACGCTCTACGGTTCCGACGCGATGAGCAGCGTGGTCCAGGTTTGGACGCGCACGGGAAACACGCCCGTCCCCGAGTTAACCTTCGGCGCGGATGCCGGCAATTACGGCACGGAGAACGGCTACGCATCCCTCGCTGGCTCGCGTGGACGATTCGACTACAACGTCTTCGGCAATCAGTTCAATACCAATGGTTCCGGCCCGAATCACGACTACTCCAATTCGCTGGAAGGCGCGAATTTGGGATTTGCCGTGAATCAGCAAGTCTCGATGCGCTTACGCGTACGCCATGACAACAGCACGACCGGGGTGCCCGGAGCATGGAACTTCAACGGGAACAATGTATTTAATATCGACGGCACGACGTATGTTCTGTCCCCCGATCTCGGGGGAAGAGCGCGTCAGAATAATTTGCTCGCGAGTCTCGACCTGACGGTGAAGACGGGATCAAACTGGACACACCATTTCACTGGCTTCGAGTACAACCTGAAGACGACCAATTCAGACAGTGGCATCTCCCCCGAGAACACTCCCTTCGGCACTATCAACACGCCTTTCGAGGCCTTGGTCAACATCAACCGCGCCGGCTTCGACTATCAGGGTGACTACGTCGAGCGCAGTTGGGCGCACACGACGGTCGGGTACGAGTTTGAGGACGAAAATGGATCCGTCAACGATCCCATCCCGGCGGATTTTGCCAGTGGTGGCCACGGCTTGCGCTTGAACCAAGCCGCCTATGTACAACAGGCGCTGACACTCGGGCGGCTGACAGTGATCGCGGGCGGACGGTTCATTCATAACACTACCTTCGGGAACACCGGCGTTCCCCGCGTGGCCCTTGGATTTCAAGCTTTGCGGGGGGGGCACATTTTCTCCGGAACCCGATTGAATTTCTCGTACGCCACTGGAATTAAGGAGCCGCGGTTCGAAGAGACCTTCGTCAGCAGCGAGTTCCAGCTTCCCAATCCCAATCTGAAGGCCGAACGGAACCGCGCTCTGGAAGCCGGTTTCCAGCAGAACTTGCTGAAGCGGTTCGTCCTCGTAGCCAACTATTTCAACAATCTGTTTCACGATCAAATTGAGTTCGTCACCGTAAATCCAACTACCTTTGTGGGAGAGTATGTCAATCTGGAAAAGTCACTTGCCCACGGAGCGGAAGTGGAACTGCAAAGCCGATTGACGCAGCGGCTCTCCTGGAACACTTCCTACACTTACACTTCTACGCAGATTCTGCTGGCGCCTCCGGGCAGCTTTCCTCCCGATGCTCAGGGAGACCCGCTTCTGCGCCGGCCCAGGCACTCGGCTACTACGATGCTCACCTACCTCGGCCCGCGCTGGGGAGCGAATCTCAGCGGCAGCTTCGTGGGCCCACGCCCGGACTCCGACTTTGACGGCTTCGGCATCACTCATACGCCGGGATATTTTCTTTTGAACGTCGGCGGTTGGTACAAGGTCAATTCGCGCGTAATGGTCTACGGCAATGTGGAAAACGTGCTCGATCATTTCTATGAGGAAGTGACTGGATATCCGGCCCTGGGAGCAAATTTCCGCGCCGGAATGCGTTTCAGAATCGGAGGAGAGTGAAGAAGCCTATCAGCCGTCAGCTTTCACTTTGGCTGTCGAGGGTTAACTTTTCGGTCTTGCGCCGAGAGCTGAGAATTGACGGCTGAAAGCCCTCGCGCTCGAATCGCATTGTCGATCCGCAAGGGAGACCGACTAGGCCGGAGACCGGTCTGCTGGTTTCCGGCAACGATGCTGCACGGCTGGATCGCAGAACTCGTGCTTTGATATCTTGTGCGCGCTAATTTCAGCTTTTCCAGATCCTCACCCGCCAAAGGCTGCTGCCGTCCGAGCAAATGAGTTACCAGCGCAATCTGGGCGAAATGCTCGACGGTTTCCATCTTCATGTAAGCGTGGTGAAGCGTGTCTGCGTAAGCAACCACTCCATGGTTCGACATCAGGATGGCATCATACTGCGGGATCAACGGTTCAAGCGCGTCGGAAAGTTCCGGCGTTCCCGGCGTAGCGTACTTGGCCAGAGGGATGGATCCCAAACCGATCACTACTTCGCAGACCAGCGGTTGGTTCAGTGCCATTCCAGCGGCCGCGAAGCCCGTAGCCGTAGGCGGATGCGCGTGCACTATGCCCTTTACGTCGGCCCGCAAGCGGTAAATCAGTAAGTGCATGGCAAGTTCGCTGGAAACATTCCGAGTACCTGCAAGACGGCGCCCTTCCAGATCAACCACGACCATGTCCGAGGTACGCAGCATGCTCTTGCTCATGCAGGTCGGAGTCACCATAATTCGTTCGTCATCAAGGCGAACCGAGAGATTGCCGTCGGTAGCCGCAACATAGCCGCGCTGGTGCAGCATCTGGCCAAACAGAACCATCTCGCGTCGATATTGGCGTGCGCTGGGCATTCAATCTGGGGGCTGCTCAGGGGAAAGCGGACCCGGATAGTTCGGGTATGGTATCGCAGAAACTTGGTCGAACACAATCCGAATTGTTAAGTTCTGTACTTATGAGCTGCGGGCATGTTCGAATTTATAATCGTCCGCGTGCTAGTTTCAGAGTTTAACTATCACCTTCCGGCCGAACTGATCGCCCAAGAACCCCTGCCTGACCGGGCCGCATCCCGCCTTTTGCAGATGAATCGCCGCTCTGCCGGATCTCGTGACCGTTGGTTTCGCGACTTTCCCCACCTGCTCCGGCCCAACGACTTGATTGTATTCAATAACACGCGTGTCTTTCCGGCGCGCCTGTTCGGCCGGAGAAGCGGGGCTAGGGTACAGCCCGTAAGCTTGCAAAACCCGGCGGCTCGCGACTTTCTCAAAAGCCGCGTCGAGGTGCTGCTCACTCGCCAAGTTTCGTCGGAGCCGAACGAATGGGAATGCCTGGTGCGGCCGGGGCGCAAAATCGGTGTCGGCGAGCGGCTGTTCTTTGGCGATGACGACGAACTGCAAGCAGAAGTCGTTGCCAGAGGCGGTTTTGGTGAACGCCGCATACGATTTTGTCCGGTGCCGGATTTCTTCAATTTGATTGAGCAACTGGGGCATGTGCCGCTGCCGCCATATATGACTCGGCCTGACCGTCCCGGCGATCGGGATCGCTATCAGACCATCTACGCGAGCGAGCGCGGGTCGGTGGCCGCGCCCACCGCAGGCCTGCACTTTACACCGGAGATTCTGGAGGACATACGGGATCTTGGCATAGAGACAACCGAGATCACCCTCCACGTCGGTCTGGGAACGTTTCAACCAGTGCGCGTCGATCGCATTGAAAATCATAGACTGCACCGCGAAGCTTACGAGGTTTCCACCGATGCATCCACAAAGATCAACCACGCCGTCGCTGCAGGCCGGCGCGTCGTCGCGGTCGGAACCACGACCGTACGCACTCTGGAATACGCGGCCAGCCAGTCTGAAGATGGCACCGTGCAGCCTGGAGCAGGCGAGGCCGATATCTTCATCTACCCCGGCTACGAATTTCGCGTAGTGGGGGCGCTGCTGACAAACTTCCATTTGCCGCAATCCACCCTCCTCATGTTGGTATGCGCCCTGGGAGGAAAACAACCGGTAATGGAAGCCTACCGGCATGCGGTCGAGCAGAAATACAGGTTCTATTCCTATGGCGACTGCATGTTTCTGGAGTGAGGTCAATCGAGCACAGGGCGCCCCGTCCGCGGCCGTTTACCGAGGCGATATACTGTCTTAGCAGGAGGCGAAACATGGGAACACAAGCGGTGTCTAAGCAGGTCTCGATACAGGACTTTGTTTTGGAGTTGCGGAGGTTTCCGGAGGCGGCCTTCGACGGCACCAGCCAGATTGCGAAGTTTCTCGAAAACGTGCTGGTCGCGCCCGACACTTTAGTTCCCTATCTGACCTGGGATCGCCAGCACTACACGCGAAACCTTATCGACAAAACGCGCCTCTACGAGCTAATGGCGATCTGTTGGGAAGTTGGCCAGGGAAGTTCGGTCCATAATCACCGGGATCAGAATTGCTGGATGGCCGTGCCCATCGGCAGATTGCTGGTCGAAAACTATCGGCTAATCGCGCAGAAGCTCGATGAAGGCACCTGCGATCTGGAGCCGGCGGATACCGTCGAAATGAACCAAACTCATCCCTGCGCCGTCGATCCCCAGGAGCCCGTCCATCGCGTGTACAATCCCCGCGAGTTCAACCAGCGAGCGGTGAGCCTGCACGTCTATTCTCGGCCGTTCGATTCCTGCGTGGTGTATTCGCCGGAGCAGCATACTTGCGGCGAGATTAAGCTCCATTACAACAGCGAGTACGGGACACCAAGCCGGTGACTTCGGTCATCTGTGCACCATGAGTACGTTGTAAGAAGATTAGCGCGTGCGGAAAGTTTTCCAGGAGAAGAAATGAAAAGGCCATCCGCGCCGCTCATCATCGCCGCGTCTTTGTTGTTATGCGCTTGCTCCAGGAAAGACACTCATGCTAAGCGCCCAAGTGTCGACCCACCCCAGCAGGTGCAGCCTGAAGATCAAGTAATCAAAGCGGCGACTCCAGAAGATCCGGGACCGGTAGCGAACGTAGTCGGCCCGCTGAGCGCCTGGCAACAACAAGGAAAATTAGAACAGGCCCAAAAGGAAGAAGAACAACGCACGGCTCCGCAAGCCGTCGATCGTGCGATCTCTTTCGATGCCGGAGACCCCCAGCATTTTCTGCACAAGGTCTTCTCGGTCAGTAGCCATGCCCAGTTTGCTTTCGTAGTTCCACCGCACCAGGACAGCACAAGATTGCGCGGCACCTTTCGCTCGTTCACTAACCGCAGGGATCCCGACGCCACTAACGACCGAACCGCCAACGTCGATTTGACGTTGTTAAACGAACAGCAATTCAACGAGTTTCTACACGGCGAACCGCAAAGCGTCACCTATGAACTGGATTCCGCCCACAATCAATTGGTGGAGTGGCGAGTACCTACGACCTATGCGGACCCTCAGACCTACCATTTAGTTTTTAGCAATTCTGAAGGGGTCAAAACCAAGTTCGTGGAAGCCGACTTCACCGTAAGCTTTCAGTAGAGACATGGCTAGCTACTTCTCTTTCGCCAGCGACGTCTAGACTGCACTCAGCATGGGCGTCACTCCACTCCTGCTGCTAAACTAAATCTGTTGGCTCCTAGAAAGAAATCCTCTGCGCTCCCCGTCGAAGGCGCTCCGAATGCGGCTGCGCTGGATGCGCCTACTTCCGCTCAAAAGCTACAACTTGTCCAGGGTCAGGCGGGATGTATTTACCTGATCGATACGATGTCCTTCATTTTCCGCGCCTATCACGCCATGGCGCGGCAGCGTGGAATGTCCACGAAAACAGGATTGCCGACAGCGGCAACTTATGTCTTCGTCAACATGCTCCGCAAACTGCGTGATGACTTCTCGCCAGAATACCTGGCCGCAGTGTTCGACGTGGCAGCGCCGACATTTCGCGATCAGCAGGCCGAAGGTCTCACCAGCGTTCGCCGCTTCGATCTGAAGACGCAAAGTTTTCAGGAGATCGAATACCAGGGCTACAAGGCCAATCGCAAAGAAATGCCCGGTGATCTGGCGCAGCAACTACCTTTTATCCGACGAGCGCTCGAAGCCTACCGCATTCCCATCCTCGAACTCGGAGGCTACGAAGCCGACGACGTGATCGGCACGCTCGCGCGCAAAGCCGTGGGCCAATCGTATTCCGTCTATGTAGTTTCGAGCGATAAAGACATGCTGCAACTGGTAAACGATCGGGTTCACGTTCTGAATCCGCCCAAGGACAATCTCATTTGCGATGCGGCCAAGGTCGAGGAAATCCTTGGCGTCCCTCCCGAACGCGTTGTGGATGTCATGGCCCTGCGCGGAGATTCCATCGACAACATTCCCGGAGCTCCAGGAATCGGCGACAAGGGCTCGGTCGACCTCATCAGACGTTTTGGCTCGGTCGAGCAGGCGCTCGATCGCGCCGCGGAAGTTGAAAAAAAGACTTATCGCGAATCGCTCCAGAACAATCGTGACAACATTCTGTTGAGCAAGAAGCTCGTCACCATAGATTGCGATGTACCCATCGAATTGAACGTCAACGCGATGAAGGTCGGCGAACCGGATATCGAGACCCTGCGCGCTCTTTTTACCGAACTGGAGTTCACCTCACTTCTGAAGGAGCTTTTGCCCATCGTCGAAGTGAGCGAAGCCCATTACACCGAGGCGAAATCGGCTGCTGACGTCGACGCCGTGCTGAAGTCCGTTCCATCGGGAGGCATTCTGGCCGTCGCCGTCGAAGCAGAATCCGACGTGGCCGACGAGGAAGAAATAGACGAGAACGAATCGGAAACCGGGATGCTTGCGCTCACGTCGGAACTTCTGTTCGTGGAACGTCCGCGTGATATAGCAATTTCGTCCGGACACGGCGTTGCAGTCACCGTCGGTGCCTCAGCAGAAGAAGCGAAGCTAAAGCTAAAGTCGGCACTGGCAGACGAGACTGTTCCGAAAGCCATCCACGACTACAAAGCGGCAACTCACGCTTTGGAGCGTCAAGGCATCACGCTGCAAGGCGTAGAACATGACCCAATGCTCTATTCCTTCCTGCTCGATCCGACCTACTCATCGCACCGCTTGGCCGACGTCGCCCTTAGGCGCTTCAACCTCAAACTCAGCGGCACCCTGCCCGAAGCCGCAGATATCACCGGCCGGCTCGCAACCGCGTTGCGTCGCGAGGTGCAAGAAGCCAGCCTGCAAAAGCTATACGAAGAAATCGATCTGCCGCTGGTGCCGGTGCTGGCACGCATGGAGCACGCCGGAGTCAAGATCGACCGCGCGGCCCTCGCGGAAATGTCGTCTCGCCTGGAACGCGAGATCGACACAAAGGCAAAAGAGATTTACCAGCGTGCAGGGATCGAATTCAACGTCAGTTCGCCCAAGCAGTTGGGCGACATTCTCTTCAATAAATTAAATCTGCCCAAGCCGGTGAAATACGGCAAGGGAAAGACGATCTCGACTGCAGTCGACGTTTTAGAGGGATTGGCGGAAGAACACGACGTACCGCGGCTGGTCCTCGAATACCGACAACTCACCAAGCTCAAGTCAACTTACGTCGACGCCTTGCCGGCCTTGCTGAATCCCGCGTCCGGCCGCCTGCATACTACCTTCGGTCAGACCGGAACGGCGACCGGACGGCTGTCGTCGACGAATCCCAATCTGCAGAACATTCCCATTCGAACCGAGCTGGGCCGCGAGATTCGCGCCGCATTCACGGCTGAGCCCGGCCACGTGCTACTGGCCGCAGACTATTCGCAAATCGAGTTGCGCCTGTTGGCCCATTTTTCCAAAGACCCTCTGCTGGTCGAAGCCTACCGCCGCGGCGATGACATCCACACCCTCACTGCGTCTCAGGTGTTCGGAGTTCCGCCGCTGATGGTCACGCCCGATCATCGCCGACAAGCAAAAGTAGTCAACTTCGGCATCGTCTACGGATTGTCCGCGTTTGGACTCTCGCAAACCCTCGGCATCGAACCCTCCGAGGCCAAGCTGTATATCAATGCCTATTTCGAAAGATACAGCGGAGTACGCGCATTCATTGATCGAACCCTGGACGAAGCCCGCCGGGATGGGAAAGTCGCTACGTTGTTTGGGCGCGTGCGCCCCATCCCCGACATTAACAGCAGGAACACCAACCTCCGCGGATTCGCCGAACGCACCGCAGTCAATACACCCTTGCAGGGAACTGCGGCCGACTTAATCAAGATAGCGATGATTCGCATCGACGCGGCCATGCGTGAGTGCGGCCTCAAGTCGAGAATGACCCTGCAAGTACACGACGAACTGGTGTTCGAGGTTCCGGAAGTAGAAATCGAAGCCATGCGAACTCTGGTCCGTGAGCAAATGGAAAAAGTTCACGCACTAACCGTGCCTCTGTTGGTGGAAATTGGAGTGGGTGCGAACTGGCGGGATTTGGAATAGCAGGAAGGATCTCGGTCACGTATCGCTCTTACTGCTCCCGGTTGACTTCCCGCTCCGCAGCTTCTCTTAACATCCTTCGGTCGCGCGAACTCGCAATTCTTCTGGCTCGAATGAGTCTTCGCAGCCCAAACCAGTAGAAAAACCAGACGAGCGTTCCGATCACCGCCAGCAGCAAGAGCAGATTCCATATCGCCGCTGCATTGGACAAAAGCGTCTTCATAGATACCGCTCAGCTTCGCTCGGCCCGGTTGGGTCGAGGACCCAACGCGACACACTCAAACTCCAAGCGCGTTTTTGATAGCGCCAGCAATGCCTCCCGCCAGGGCTCGCATCTTTTCTTCCGACTCCGCTTCCACCATAACGCGCGCCAATGCCTCCGTACCGGAATAGCGGACGACCACCCGTCCGTTGCCATCGAGTTCATGTTCCGCTGCTTCGATCGCACATTGAATTTCAGGCACCTGTGCGAACGGTATTTTTTCGCGAACTCGAATATTCTGAATTGTTTGCGGGAAGACTTTGAGATCGCCGATCAAATCCGCAAGCGGCCTGTCACTACGCGCCATGATTTCCATCACTCGCAAAGCGGTCAGCAGGCCGTCGCCCGTGGTCGCTTCTCCGTCGCGAAAAATGATATGTCCCGACTGCTCGCCGCCTAGAATCGCACCGGTCTTGAGCATCTCCTCAAGCACGTACTTATCGCCAACGTTGGCCCGCAGCATGCGAATGCCCGATTTGCGCAACGCGATTTCGAGCCCCATATTCGACATCGTAGTAGCCACAATCGTCGAACCCGTTAGCACACCCCGGCCCTGCATGTCGCGCGCAACCAGCAAAAGCACAGCGTCGCCATTCACTACCCGGCCGCTCGCATCGCTGAACAGCGCGCGATCCGCATCCCCATCGAAGGTTACGCCTAAATCGAATTTCCCCTTCTTCTCGGCCATTGCCTTGCCCAGTTCTTCCGGGTGTAGAGCGCCGCAACTATCATTGATATTTTTTCCATCAGGAGACGCACACAGGTAGGTCGGATGAAGGCCGCAGGCGCGAAATAACTCAGGAGCCTCTGCCGTGGCTGCGCCATTCGCGCAATCCACCAGAACTCGTAGCCGGCTGAGATCCGTCTTCACCCCCTGGGCCAGCCATTCTACGTACGCATGTCGAAGGCTTGCCTCCCCGGGCAAGCTGGGGGCCGGTTTCACCGACGCCGGCGCGTGACGCTCAGGATTTTGCAGCAGAGCGAAAATCTCCTGCTCGATCGCGAGTTCATGCGCATCGGGTAGTTTGTATCCGTCGCCGGAGAAAACTTTGATGCCATTGTCAGTCCAAGGATTATGCGAAGCCGAGATCACGACGCCGGCCGCGTGTTTGCGCGATCGCGCCAGGTAGGCCACCCCTGGAGTCGTAATCACACCCGCGCTATGGACCTCACAGCCGCTTGAAAGCAGCCCGAGCGTCACGCGGTCCGCAATCCAGGAACTCGACTCCCGCGTATCTTGTCCAATCACCACGCTAGCCTGCGAGGTACTGCGAACGAGATCGTGACCAAGCGCACGACCGATGAGGTAAGTGCTTTCCGCAGTCAGGGGAAATTCACCAGCTACGCCGCGAATGCCATCAGTTCCGAAGAGTTGCCGCGTCTGGGATGTCATTTTGAATTTGCCGGCTGAGCCCCAATGTTAGTGTTGAGAACTTTGTGCATAAAAACCGTCACGCGCACCGGATCGG